>Ga0335081_10013924_pt1 | contig 13003 bp, 11 predicted proteins | sample Lox_Sample_35_FD_206713 | JGI IMG/M metagenome (GOLD analysis project Ga0335081, IMG submission 206713) | Soil microbial communities from Loxahatchee National Wildlife Refuge, Florida, United States - Lox_Sample_3.5 | ecosystem: Environmental > Terrestrial > Soil > Wetlands | place: USA...
CGCCGAGTTTCAGAAGCGCGCCGGCTATCCCGGGGAGAATGTTGGCGCCACGGTCTATTCCGCAATAAGGCTAATGGCCGATGCCATCCAGCGAGCGGGTTCGCTCGATCCCGCCAAGGTGCGCGACGCGCTGGCCGCAACACATAACTTTCCTCATCTTGACGGCACGTTGGTCAGCTTCAATGCGCTGCGTGAGATCAACATGCCTCTTAATGTCAACGTGGTGAAGGACGGCAAATTCCAGCACTACGCCTGGATCGACGATCTCAAACTGCTGGCCCCGCCGACCGAATGACGGCACGCTGCCAGAATGCTGTGGCGTGGCGGCGTTCGTTCCTCAACGGTTGAGCCGTGGCGCATTATTACGTCGACTTGGCTTTTACAGGTCTAGTCTTCGGCTGCATGTACGCCATGATGGCGGTGGGCCTCACGTTGGTCTACGGACTTCTTCGCATTCTGCACATCGCGCACGCCGCCGTTTACGCTTTCGGGGCGTACGCCGCGGTGATTGTCGCCAACCGGGTCGATAATATCGGGCTGGGTATTTTCGCCGCGCTGCTAGTTGCGCCACTTCTGGGCATGGCGATCTACCGGCTGCTGTATCAGCCGCTGCTTGCCTATCCACCCTATGTGGCCATGATTGCTTCGATCGGCCTCTTGGTTTTCATGGAGGACGGCTTCCGCATAGCATTCGGGGAGCAGGGTCTCACCTTCCTGCATAATCCCTATCCGACGCGGCTCTATGACTTTGCCGGCCTCACGGTCAACTCGGTCCAGCTCGCCATCGTCATCTGTGCGGTGGTGTTCCTGACGCTGCTTGCCTTCTTAATCGTCCACAGCAGAATCGGGATTGCTTGGCGGGCGACAGTCTCGGATCCGCGCATCGCGACGAGCTTCGGAATTGATGCGGTCAAGGTCCGCTATCTGGTTTTCGCGATCGGCTCGGCGCTCGCGGCACTCGGCGGCGCGCTGATCGGACTCCTGAACAATTTCGTTGAACCGACGATGGGATTCGTCGTGAGCTATAAGGCGTTGGCCATCATCGTGCTCGGCGGACTTGGCAGCCTGCGTGGCACTCTGATCGCGAGCCTTGTGTTAGGTGTAGTTGAATCCTACGGCACGATCTTCGTAGGCCAATACCTTGACCGCGACGCCATCGCCTTCCTGTTCCTGATCGCCGTCCTGCTTGTTCGGCCACGCGGCCTCAGTGGAGTCATTGCCGCATGAACGCGTATGCCTTCAGCGTGCTCGGCGTCATGGGCATAAATATCATGCTGGCCGTAAGCCTGAACATGATCACCGGCTTTTGCGGCCAGTTCAGTCTCGGGCACGCGGCATTCTACGGGTCCGGCGCTTATGCTGCCGCGTACCTCGCCGCGGCCGGTGCGCCAGTTCCCGCAGCGCTCCTTGCCGGGATCATGGCTGCCGGCGTGCTCGGCTTTGTCGTCGGGTTTGCATCGCTGCGGCTGCGCGATGATTTCCTCGCGGTAACGACGATCGGAGTTAGCTTTTTGTTCGTCGGCTTTGTCCGCAAGCAGCACTGGCTTGGTGCGGAAATGGGCATCAGCCGCATTCCGCCGACTGGACTGGGCAGCGAAGGCAACGCGCTCCTGATTCTCGGCGTCGCCGTCGCAGTCATTGCGGCAAGTATTTATGTCAACCGGAGCTGGATGGGATTTTGCTTTCGCGCCGTCGGTGACGATGAGAACACGGCACGCACCATTGGCATTCCTGTCTATGCCTACAAGCTAGTGGCTTTCACGCTCGGGACGGCAATCGCCGGTCTAGCCGGCGGACTGTATGCCTATTTCACCCAATTCATCGTTCCAGACTCGTTCGGCTTTCTGGTCTCCGTTACGTTGATGGCAATGGTCGTGATAGGCGGTACCGGTTCGACGCTTGGCGTCGTTGCTGCGGCGATCATGCTGACCCTGCTGCCGGAAGCTTTTCGCTTCATCAACGATTACCGACTCTTGATCTTCGGCGGTTTGCTCGTGCTGGTGGTGCGATTTGCGCCGGAGGGATTAGCCGGTCTCGGCCGTTCGATCATGCGAATGGCGCGCGCAAAAAGATGACGGCCGCGCTTGACCTTGACACGGTTTCGATTCGCTTCGGCGGTGTGGTAGCTGTCGATCACGTGAGCTGCTCAATCTCAGCAAGCGAGCTTGTCGGCCTGATCGGCCCAAATGGAGCGGGCAAAACCACTCTCATCCGCATTATTGCCGGCCTGCTCGCACCAGATTCGGGCCGCATCCTTATTTCCGGCATCGATGTCACGAACCTGTCGACCGCAAAGCGTGTCCGTAACGGGCTGGCGATGACGCACCAGATCGTTCGTCCGTTCCGGTCCATGACTGTCCTGGAAAACGTCACCCTTGCCGCGGGTCACCGAATAACTGCTAATCCGCTTCGCGCGCTTCTGCGCTGGGATCGCGGTATGGAGGAGGAGCGATCTCGCGAGGTGCTGGCAAGCGTCGGTCTCAAAGGCGCCGAACTCAAACCCGTGCTCGCGCTGCCGCTTGGACAGCTCAAGCGGCTCGAGTTGGCGCGCGCACTAGCGGTCGATCCCTCTGTCATATTACTCGACGAACCGCTAGCCGGACTCAATCGGCGCGAAGCCGCAGTGCAGATGGATGTCATCGCTTCCATCAACGCGCGCGGTGTGACGACGATAGTCGTCGAGCATAACTTGGCCGAGGTCGTGCGGATCTGTCCGCGCGTGATCGTATTAGACCAGGGCCGGATCATTGCCGACGGGCCGCCCAACACGGTCGTTGCCGATGCTGCTGTGCGCGAAGCCTATCTTGGCATGGGAGCAAGCCATGCTGCGGCTTGAAGAGGTGAGCTGCGGCTATGGCGGCGTCCGCGCGGTCGGCGACGTCAGTTTCGATGTGTCTGCCGGCGGAGTTCTGGCGCTGCTCGGCCCGAACGGCGCGGGAAAGACCTCGATCATCATGGCCATTATGGGTCACACCGCCGTCAGCGAGGGAAGAATTATTTTCGACGGCACGGACATAACCCGCCAGCCGGCTGTCAAGCGCGCCTCGCTTGGCATCGCTCTGGTGCCGGAAGGCCGCCGCCTGTTTGCCGATCTTACGGTTGAGGAAAATCTTACGGTCGGCGGCTACAGCCGCAGCCGTGCCCGCGACGCCGTCAATCGCGAGCGCGTTTATGACTTGTTCCCGAGGCTGCGCGATCGCCGCCGCCAATTAGCGGGTTCCATGTCGGGCGGCGAACAGCAGATGCTCGCGATCGGCCGGGCGCTGATGGCCGAACCGAGATTGCTGTTGGTTGACGAACTGTCGCTCGGACTGATGCCGAAAATGGTCGACCTATGTTTCGAGGCTCTCGCGCAACTGCGCCGGAGCGGTTTAACGGTCGTGCTCGTCGACCAGAACACCGTGCGGGCGATCGACATCGCGGATACAATCTGTGTCCTTTCTTCGGGATCGGTTGTTTTTTCTGGCCCTGCCGCTGCAGCCAAAGCTGATGCCTCGTTATTTGAGTCCTTTCTCGGCCGCACTCGTTAAGGAGAATTATCGGGAACAGCAATGAGTGACTTCGATTTGATCGTCACTGGGCGCGTTGTGCGTCCAGATCGAATTATAGAGAACGGCTATGTAGCCGTCCGCGACGGGCTCGTTGAACGTGTCGGGCAGGGACCGGCGCCCGCGGCGCGGCAACGCCACAATTTCGGCAGCGCGCTTGTCCTGCCCGGCGCGATCGATTCTCAGGTCCATTCCCGATCGCAACGTGGTCAAGAGGATTTCATATGGTCGACACGTTCGGCAGCTGCCGGGGGCGTTACCACGATCGTCGACATGCCCTATGACGATGGCTTTCTGGTCTGTACCGGCGAGCGTGTACGGCAGAAAGCCCGCGAAGCCGGTGAGCAGGCGCGGGTCGATTTTGCGCTTTACGGCACAGTGCATCCGGACCATGGTCCGCGACACATCGACGACATGGTCGCGGCGGGTGCGGCGGGTTTCAAGTTCTCGACATTCGGCACGCACCCGGAGCGTTTTCCGCGCATTCCGCCTCAAACCCTGTACGCCTGCTTTGCGGAAGTGGCACGCAGCGGGCTGATCGCCGGCGTCCACAACGAAAACGACGAATTCGTGCGTGCCGCCGTAAAAGCCGTTGCGGCATCTGGCATCACGGACTACCGCGCCCACGGCCTGTCGCGTCCACCATTGAGCGAAGCTCTGGCGATCGCCGAGATTTACGAGATCGCCGCTACCACCGGCTGCCCCGGCCACGTTGTGCATTGTTCGATTGGCCGCGGTTATGAACTATGCGCCGCCTATCGCCAGCAGGGCTTCGACACGACCATTGAGGCCTGCATCCATTATTTGACGCTCGATGAAGAAAATGACGTGAAGCGGCTCGGTGGCAAGGCCAAGATCAACCCGCCATTGCGGACCCGACGCGAGGTAGATGCGCTGTGGCACCATCTTGCTGCAGGGAACATCACTGTCGTTTCCACCGATCACGTGAGCTGGTCAGAAGATCGCAAGACCGATCCGATCATGCTGAAAAACGCATCTGGCGTTCCCGGACTCGAAGTGCTCTACGCGCTGTTGCTGAAAGGACTGGAAGAGCGGGCAATGAGCCTTACTCTCGCGGCGAGGCTTTTAGCGGCAAATCCGGCGCGGCTGTTTCGCATTGGACACTGCAAGGGCGCGCTCGATATCGGCCGTGATGCAGACATTGTCGTGATGGCGCGCAAGCCGCACCGCTACGACCCCGCGGCAAGCGGCCATAATGTTGTTAGCTGGAGCCCGTATGCCGGAATCGAACTGCCGTACCGGCCCGTCGCGACGTTCTTGCGCGGGCAAGCCGTATTCGACGGCACTCAGGTTACCGGTAATCCGGGCCTTGGGCGTTTTGTCGGTCCGGCCGTAAACGGATCGTACTAATGGCGGTTGGTTCGTTGATCGACCAGGAGCGGTTGTGGGCCGACGTGATGGCGCTCGCTGCGATCACCGATCAGCAGCGGCCGTACACGCGCCGCTCATTCTCGCAGCTCTTTCTGGAAGGTCGCGCCTGGCTGCGGGATCGGTTTGCCGCTGCCGGCTTGAAGGTGCGGATCGATCCGGGTGGCAATCTGATCGGCCGAATGGAAGGCAGCGATCCCGCTCTGCCCGCGATCGTGCTTGGGTCGCATTCCGATACGGTGCCGTCGGGCGGTAGATTTGATGGAGTAGCCGGCCTCGTTGCCGCCCTTGAAGTTATGCGGGCGCTCGGCGCTGGGCGCAGGCTGCGGCATGCCGTCGAGGTGGTCGATTTCCTTGCCGAGGAGCCTAGCGAGTTCGGTGTTTCCTGCGTCGGCAGCCGGGCCATGGCGGGTTTATTGCCGCCTGATATGCTCGATTACACCGCGCCGAATGGGGAGCGCCTTGGTGATGCCATCGACCGCGTTGGCGGCGCAACACAACGGCTCGCCGCGGTGGGCAGGTCCGATATCGCGGCCTACTTCGAGCTGCACATCGAACAGGGCGTCGTCCTGGAGAGCAAACAAATCGACGTTGGCGTCGTAACCGCTATCGTCGGCATCGTGCGCCTGGAAATTGTTTTTCAAGGCGCCGCCGATCATGCCGGCACTACGCCGATGCCGCTTCGGCGGGATGCCCTCGTCGCCGCGGCCCGCGCTATCGCATGGGCAGCCGAACGGGCAAGTTCACTTGCCGCGGCAGGTCGCGGTCACTTTGTGGCGACAGCCGGAATTGTCGAAGTCGAGCCGAATGCCGCAAATGTGGTGCCCGGTCGCGCACGCGTCGTTTTCGACATTCGGGCTGAAGATCGCGCGCTCTCGCAACAGTTCATCGCCGAACTCGATGGATCGACTGGGACAATCGCCAAGGAATCCACCGTTGAGCGCGCCCGGTTTGCGCTTTTGTCCGACACAGCGCCGGTCGCCTGTGATGCCCGGCTCGGCGATGCTCTGGCGCGATCAGCGGCTCGGCTCGGATTATCAGTACTTCGGCTTGCGTCCGGCGCCGGGCACGATGCGGCTTTTATCGCCCGCATTGCGCCGAGCGCTATGGTCTTCGTGCCGTGCCGTGGCGGCAAGAGTCATACGCCCGAGGAATGGGCGGACCCCAGCGCGCTCGCGGCCGGCGCAGCAGTATTACTCGAAACGATGCGCTTGATCGACGAGAATGCCCAGGCGAGCGAGAGGGCGATATGAGACGGATCTTAGCGATGCGGGACATCGAGGCGGCGCTCAAGGGCGGGGCGGTCTTCGCGGCAGGCGGCGGCGGGTTCGCCGATCACGGCCGCATGCTAGGAACGGCTGCGATCAATACCGGGCAGCCAGAACTAGTGACCATGGATGAGGTGCCTGATGACGCATTCATCGCCACCGCCGCAGCCATCGGAGCGCCGGCCGGCAGTACCCAGTGGCAGATGTTGGGCGTCGATTACGTTAAAGCGGTTGAACTCGTGCAGCGCGAACTCGGCGCGCCAATCTACGGGCTGATGATCGGCCAGAACGGCAAATCGAGCACGCTCAACGGATGGCTGCCGTCGGCGATGCTTGGCACCAAGGTGATCGATGCGGTCGGCGATCTTCGTGCCCACCCGACCGGCGACATGGGCTCGATCGGGCTCGCAAATTCGCCGGAGCCGACCATCCAGTCGGCGGTCGGCGGCAACCGCGCCAACAACGCTTACATCGAACTCGTGGTGCGCGGCGCCACTGCGAAGGTCTCGCCGATCCTGCGCCGTGCCGCCGACATGTCCGGCGGTTTCATCGCTTCGTGCCGCAATCCGATCCGCGCTGCTTACGTCAAGAAGCACGCCGCGCTCGGCGGCATCTCGCTGGCGCTTGCGCTCGGCGAGGCAATCATCGCGGCCGAGCCGAGGGGCGGTACTGCAGTCATCGAGGCGATCTGCCGCCAGATGCGCGGTGAGGTCATTGGCAGCGGCAAGGTCAAGCGCAAAGTCGTGCGGTACACGTCGGACGCGTTCGACGTCGGCATCGTCGAGATCGATGCGGACAACGGCTGTGTGCTTCATGTTATGAACGAGTACATGGCAGTCGAAGACGCAAATAAAAAACGGCTGGCGAGCTATCCCGATGTGATCGCGACGCTCAACCCAGATGGCGTGCCGGTCAGCGTCGGCGAGATCAGTGAAGGCATGGAGCTGCTTGTGCTCCGCATTGCAAAGGCCGTAATTCCCCTGTCGTCGAGCGTGATAGATCCCTCAGTCTACGGCGTGTGCGAAAAGGTGCTTGGGATCAATCTGACAGACTATGCGCTAGGCAGGGGGTCGCCTTCATGAAACGTTCTTTCGATGTGACCACGGGCTCGGGCCTGCGATGCAAAGGTTGGCGCCAGGAAGGGCTGCTACGCCTTTTGGAAAATGTTCTAGCGGTCGGTGAGGATCCCAGCAGTCTCGTCGTCTATGCCGCGCTTGGTCGCGCCGCCCGGGACTGGCCATCGCACGACAAGATCGTCACGGCGCTCAAGACAATGAGCGACGGCGAAACCCTCATCGTGCAATCTGGCAAGCCAATCGGCATCCTCAAAACCCATGCGAAAGCGCCAATCGTACTGATGGCCAATTGCAACATCGTCGGCAAATGGGCCAATGCTGAAATTTTTTACGAGCTGGAAAAGAAAAACCTGATCTGCTGGGGCGGGCTCACCGCTGGCGACTGGCAATATATCGGCTCGCAGGGTGTCATTCAGGGAACTTATGAAATCTTCATGCGCATCGCGGAACGACATTTTGGCGGAGACCTCGCCGGACGCTTTGTGCTAACCGCCGGCCTCGGCGGGATGGGTGGCGCCCAGCCGCTGGCCGGCGCCATGGCCAAAGCCGCGATTCTCTGCATCGAAGTCGATCGACAGCGCATCGCCAAGCGCATCGAGATCGGATATCTCAACGCCGAAGCGGAAACGCTCGAGGCTGCGCTGGCCATGATCGCGGAGGCCAAGGCGGAGCGGCGCGGTCTTTCGGTCGGCCTTTGCGGCAATGCGGCCGATGTTTTCTCGGAAATTTTCAAACGCGGAATTATCCCGGACGTTGTGACCGATCAGACCTCAGCTCACGATCTGGTTTATGGCTATATCCCCTCCGGCCTGTCGCTCGAGGAGGTGAGGACACTGCGGACAACCGATCCGCAGCGGTTGATGGAAGCAAGCCTCCGCTCGATCGCCCTTCACGTCGGCGCGATGCTCGATTTTCAGAAGGCCGGTGCCGTCGTCTTCGACAATGGCAACCTCATTCGCACTCAGGCCAAGGCCGCGGGCGTGGCCAATGCCTTTGATATCCCGATCTTCACTGAGGCGTTTCTGCGACCGCTGTTCGCCCGCGCGATCGGTCCGTTCCGCTGGATCGCGTTGTCGGGCGATCCCGATGACATTCGCAAGATCGACGATTTTTTACTGGCGCGCTTCAGCCACAACCACATTGTGTCGAACTGGATTAAGCTCGCGCGGGCCAATGTGCCATTCCAGGGGCTACCAGCGCGGATCGCGTGGCTCGGCCATGGCGAGCGCACCGAGCTCGGTCTTGAAGTGAACCGGATGGTACGTGATGGAACGCTGGCCGGTCCCGTTGCCTTCACGCGCGATCATCTGGACGCCGGCGCTATGGCCCATCCCAACATCATGACGGAGAACATGCGCGACGGCTCGGATGCAATCGCCGATTGGCCCTTGCTCAATGCCCTCGTCAACTGCGCCTCACAAGCAGACCTTGTCGCCATTCACTCCGGCGGCGGCGGCTATGCCGGTTATATGACGAGTGCTGGACTGACGCTCATTGGCGACGGCTCCGCTGCAGCGGACGAGCGGCTGCGGCTGGCGCTAACCAACGACACCACGACCGGATTAATGCGCTATGCCGATGCCGGCTACGAAGAATCATTTGAGGAGACGGCGCTCCACGACATCCGCCATTTTCGATTGCCGGCGCAGTGAGTGTGTACGGTGGCAAAGAGCCGCATGAGCGATCAGGGCATGCGCGGCTTGTTAGCGGCGCTTGAAGCCGACGGTGAATTACACCGCGTGAAACGTCTCGTCGACTTGCGTTTCGAGATCGCGTCGGTGCTTTCGCTGCGACAACATGGGCCGGCACAACTGTTCGAACAGGCCGGCAACAATCCTTTCTCGGTTGTGGCGAACGTGCTCAATTCGCGCGATCGCATCGCGCGCGGTCTCGGAATTAAGCGCAAAGACCTGCATACGCGTTGTCTGGCGGCACTGCGCGAGCGGATTTCGCCGGTCGTAGTGGATGGTGGGCCGGCGCACGATGCGGTACGCCGGGGCGAGCTCGATCTGGCGCAACTTCTTCCGGTGCCGACTTGGTTCGAGTGCGAGGCCGGCCCCTACATCACCGCCGGCGTAATCGTCGCCAAGGATCCGACCAATGGGCGGCGCAACGTTTCAATCGCGCGGCTTCGCCTCGAAGGTGGCGCGCGACTGATGGCCGGCATAGCGCTGAACCATCACCTTTACCGTTTGGCGGAAAAAGCAAAAGCGCTCGGCCGGAATCTCGAGATTGCCGTCGCAATCGGCAATCATCCGGCGGTTCTACTCGCCTCGCAGATGTACGTTGATCTCGGCGACGATGAGTTCGCCATTGCGGGAGGATTTCTGGGCGAGCCCCTCCGCCTGATCAAGTGCAAGACGGTCGACCTTGAAGTCCCGGCTGAAGCCGAGATCGTTCTCGAGGGGTCATTGCGGCCGGACGAGTTGATCGAGGAAGGTCCGGTTTCTGAATTCCCTGGCTTCTACGTGCATTACGGGCCGGGCCTTGCAGTCGACATCAGCTGTGCGACACACCGCGTCGACGCGATCTTCCAGGCCATCCTGCCGGGTTATGCGCCCGAGCACTGCGTTCTTGGTGCAGTAGGGATCGAAAGCGTCGTGTCGTGGGGACTAGAGCGCGTCATACCCTCGGTTCGCCGCGTGTTCATCACCGACGGCGGAATGGGCCGGCTGCACGCGATCATCACTATGCATCGACCGGCGCTCGGCGAGGGCAAACGTGCGGTGCTGTTGGCGATGGGTCACGTCAACCTCCTCAAGCTCGTCATCGTTGTCGAAGACGACGTTGACCCCGAGGATTGGCGGCAGGTCGAATGGTCGCTGGCGGCGCGTTTCCGCGGCCACGAGGATTTGATCGTTTTGCCCGGAGTCAAGGCGGACCGCTGCGATCCTGTCCACGAAAATCTCACCGTCACGAAGATCGGCATGATCGCGACCACCCGTCCAGGCGACGGAGCACGGGGAGGCCGATCCGAATGGGCGAAGCCACCTGTTGCCATCTTGGAACAGGTCAGGCGCGAGCTGGACCGCTATTGATCCGCCGTTTATGTCTCGCTCCGCTCGCTCGTTTCAGAACGCCACCACCGCTTTTTCTCACCTCCAGAATTCCAGAAAGGCAAGCCCACCGTTCCGAGCGATTTGAGGTCGGATTCGAGTTTGCTACCCGTAACCGTCTAGCTGTTGGCGCCACTTGGAACCGTGGCGAGCCATTCAGTTACCCTCATCCCAGCGCGGCTGCGCACCCTTACCGCAAGCTTGCGCTCTTTCATCGGGTCGTACCTGCGACTGACGACAAAATCGCCCAAGCAATCCCGTGCAATCCTTGCAGACTGTTCAAAGAAGGACCAATGTCCGAACAGTCACCGGAGTGCGGCGGCCACCTGAGCTAGCTGTGGAGCCTCAACAGGTTGTCCTCGGAAAGACCGAGGCGGCTGATGGGTGTGTTGGCTTTCAAGCTACCATGTGGCCGATGCCAATTGTAACGATGCAGCCAGTGGAGTAGCTCGGCAGATCGTTGCCGGGAGTTTTGATTAGCACGAGCATAGGCCCATTCGCGAAGTGCGGTTTGGATGAAGCGCTCGGCCTTGCCATTGGTTCGTGGAGTGTAGGGTTTGGTGAAGATTTGGCGAAGGCCAAGGCGCTTGCAGGCTGCTCGGAAAGTCTTTGATCGATAGCACGAACCGTTGTCAGTCATAACGCGCTCGATGCGGATGCCGAGTTTAGCGTAATAGGCAACGGCGGCATCCAGGAAGGCGACGGCGCTCTCTTTGCGTTGATTGGCCATGACCTGCACGAAGGCGACGCGCGAGGCGTCGTCAATGCAGACGTGAACGTATTCCCAACCGATGCCGAGGTGGCGATTGACCACGCCAGGTTGCCGTCCGGTGATGCGGTGCCCCACGGAGCCGATACGGCCGAGCTTCTTGATATCGATGTGGATGAGTTCGCCCGGGTTCTCGCGCTCGTAGCGCCGGATCGGTTCGGCTGGCTCCAAGGCGCTGAGCTGGTTCAACCCGAGCCGACGCAGAACCCGGCTGACGGTCGCTGGTGAGACGCCGGTCTCGGCGGCGATCTGCTTGCCGGTCCAGCGCTCGCGGCGCAGCTTTTCGATCTGATCGACAACCGCTTGAGGAGTTGGCCGACGCAGCCGATGCGGCCGGGATGAGCGATCCTGCAATCCCACCGATCCTTCGCAACGATAACGATCGACCCACTTGCGAACTGTCCGCGGGCAGACACCTGCGGCTTCGGCGACGGCCTCCAGCGTCTGCCCGCTTGCAACTTGCCGTACAATCCGCTCTCGACCAAGCGGCGTCAGCCGGGCATTCTTGTGCATGTTCATCCGGTCCTCCCGAGAATCGCTGAAGCCTCGCAACTCCAGCTTCCTCGGCCGGGACCGGATGGACAGCCTAATGAAAGCTCACAGCTAGCTACCGTACCGTGTCAATGCTGGCCAGTTTGCGCCCACGGCATAAGCAGGCGCTCCGCGAGGACGACTGCCGCGAACAGAACAATTCCGAGCACACTGAGCCAGAGAAGCGCGGCCCAGGCGAGGGGTCCTTCTAGCTGCGAGTTAGCGCTGAGCAACAAGTTTCCTAGTCCATTGACGGAGCCGACAAACTCGCCGATGACGGCGCCAATTACAGCAAGCGTGATGGCTACTTTGGCTCCGGCGAACATAAAGGGTAAAGCTGCTGGAATCTGGACCTTCATGAATACCTGCGATGGAGAAGCGCGCAGCGACCGCGCCAGTTCAAGCAGTCCCGGCGGGGTCGCCTGCAGGCCCGTCGCAGTGTCGACCACAACGGGGAAGAAGGCCACCAGAAATGCCAAAGCCAACTTCGACTCAATGCCGAGCCCAAACCAGACCAACACGATCGGCGCAATCGCGACTTTTGGAACGGACTGAGTTGCGACCAGGATCGGATAAATGGCGAGGTTTAGCAGTCGAGAGTTTGCAACGCATACCGCAAGCGGGATCCCGATTAACAGTGCAAGGCCAAAGCCAAGAATTGTTTCAATCAGGGTCGGCCAGGTTTCTTTCAGGAGTAGATCGTAGCGTTGAAAAGATACCAGCCCTATATCAACGGGACTCGGCAGCACGATGCGACTTATGCCGGACCATGACGTGTAGATCTGCCATACGACTAGGGTGATCACCAGCCCGGCTATTGGATAAAGTGAGCGTTGCCATTGTCTCATCGAGTGATCCCCAGCGCACGTCCAGCACGGTGTTCAAGTTCGGTGAATTCGGGGGCGTAGCGGACCTCCGGAGTTCGCGTGTAAGGCAGTGGGACCTCGATGTAATCGGCGATCACAGCGGGCCGTTTGCTGAACACCACGACCACATCCGAGAGATAAATCGCCTCGCTGATGCTGTGTGTTACAAGCATGACGGTCGCTTTAGTCCTGGCACGTATGTCAAGCAGCAGATCCTGCATCTCCATGCGTGTGAGCTCATCCAGCGAGCCGAATGGTTCGTCCATCAACAGCAGGCTCGGTCGATGCACCAGCGCTCGACACAAAGCGGCGCGCTGCTGCATCCCGCCCGACAATTGTGACGGATAAACATGCTCGAAACCGGCCAAACCGACGAGCGATAACAATTCCATCGCGCGATCAATGGCGTCGCGGCCGCTCTCATGACGTAGTTCGATTGGGAACAACACATTCTTAAGCACGGTTCGCCATGGCATCAGATTTGGTTGCTGAAAAGCGAT
>Ga0335081_10013925_pt1 | contig 13003 bp, 11 predicted proteins | sample Lox_Sample_35_FD_206713 | JGI IMG/M metagenome (GOLD analysis project Ga0335081, IMG submission 206713) | Soil microbial communities from Loxahatchee National Wildlife Refuge, Florida, United States - Lox_Sample_3.5 | ecosystem: Environmental > Terrestrial > Soil > Wetlands | place: USA...
GGCTTCCGGGACCTGTTCCCCGGAAATGCACTCCTGCCCGAGGTAACCAAGAAGATCGCCTATGTTTACCGCGAGGACGGTAAGCTTACGCTGGCAGCCGGAGAATATGAGCGCATGGAAACGGAGTCGAAAGATGATGAGGTGAGGCGGGAAGCGCTTTTGACCGCGGCAGAACTGCATGAGAAAGCGGGAGACCAGGCCAAGGCACTTCTTGTCTATCGGCGCTATGTTGACCATTTCCCCCATCCGGTGGAAGCGAACCTCGAAACGCGAAACAAGATAGCTGAGTCCTTAAAGAAGGACGAATGGGAAACTTATTTAGCCGAGATAAAACAGATAGTCGCCATCGATGCCGGAGCGGGGGTGGAACGGACGCCTCGTACCCGCTATCTTGCAGGGAAAGGTGCCTTGGTCTTAGCCGAGGAAACCTTCGGCCAGTTTACCGGGATCAAGCTGGTTGAGCCATTCAAGGCGAACCTTGACAAGAAAAAGGGCTTAATGAAGGTTGTGACCCAACAGTTCGACAAACTCCTCGATTATGAGGTCGGCGAGGTCACTGCCGCTGCGACCTTCTATCTGGCCGAGATCTATGCCGATTTCAGCAAGGACCTGAAGGAATCAGAACGTCCCAAAGACTTAACCGCAGTAGAGCTTGAAGAGTACGAACTTGCTCTCGAGGAACAGGCATATCCCTTCGAGGAGAAGGCCATTTCCACGCATAAGAGCAATCTCGAGCTCGTCTCCCGCGGGGTATATAACGAGTGGGTCGATAAGAGCCTGCAGAAACTGGCTGTGCTCGTTCCTGCCCGCTACAATAAGCCGGAAGAGGAGAGCCCAATTATCGATTCAGCGGACCATTATCTGTACGCCATAGAGCGTCATGAGCCGGCCGTGCAGAAGGCCGAAGATCCAAAGAAGGACGAAAAGATGGACGTGTCAAAAGAACCGGTGCAGGCTGTGGAACAGGAACCAGATACGAAGCAGGCTGATGTTCAGAAAGAGGTAAAAATGGCGAAGCCTTCGAAGGATGTGGAGCCGCACAAAACATCGGAGAAAGCGGACGACATCAATGGCGAGAGCGCCCCAGCTGATACGGAGGCAAAATAGTGGTCAAGTGACCAGGAAAGGATTTGTGCTATGCAGGGCAAGAATAGAGAGTTGATATGGTTGCCAGGATTTAAAAGGATGGCCGTATGGTTATTCATGATGAGCGCTGCTTTTGTCTTTACAGGATGCGCGGCCAAGGCAAAGATATCAGAGACTCCGACTCCTAGTGCAACCGTTATAGACCAGGGACCATCCGTAGCACAGCTTGAGAATGGCCAGCAGGGGTTCGTCATCAGGGAAAACCCTAAAATGGACGGCGAATCCAAGAGCGGATTCGAGCGTGCCGTTTCACTGATGAATGACGGAGAAAATGACAAGGCCATAGAGCTTCTGGCGAAAGTTATCGAGCGGCAACCGGGCGTCACGGCACCATATATCAACATCGCGGTTGCCTATATGCGGACAAAAAAGCCGGAGCAGGCCGAAAAGTACCTTAAAACCGCCTTGGAACTTTTCCCCGCTCACCCGGTAGCAAGCAATGAATATGGGCTGCTTCTCAGGAAGGCCGGACGATTTAAGGAGGCGCGAGAGGTTTATGAGAAGGAGATCGCACGCTTCCCAGAGTATCTGCCTGTCCATAAAAATCTCGGGATACTTTGTGATCTTTATTTAAGCGACCCAGCGTGCGCGCTCAAGCAATTTGAGATCTACAGCGAGGGGATGCCCTCGGACGCACAGGTAAAGATCTGGATCGCCGAGCTCCGTATGAGGCCCGGACATTAGTTTAAAGAAAGGAGGGAACATGTATCTGAAAGGATTGCTTATTGTCGGACTGCTTCTCACGCTCAGTGGCACGGCCACGGCTTCTGACAAGAAACCGGTTGCCAAGGATGCGGCCCAAATTGCTTCCAAGACGACAGAGGCCAAACAGGATACGAAGGCATCTGACGCAAAGGAGCTTTCAGGCATATCCATCGTCGGTAACGATGAAGCCCCGAAGTCCCTGTATATCGTGCCGTGGAAAAGCTCAGAAATAGGCGCGGCGACAAGCATGGGAATAGAGCTAGATGAAAGTGCAACGCCGGTTGACCGTGACGTGTTCAAGCGGCAGCTTGATTTTTACGAGGTCAGCAACAAAAAGTAACAACACTATCGCGTCAGCGAAAACAAGGAGGAAACAAAATGTTTATTGTACGGTTTTTTCAGAGTGGTGGGTTGTTCATGTTCCCTATTTTGCTCGTGCTGTTGGCCGGTCTGGCCATCGCGTTTGAGCGCTGGACTCACTTGATACGAGTCCGGACCGAGAACGACAAAACCTGGGACCAGTTGTACCCCGTACTGGAAAAAGGAGAATTCGACAAAGCACGGGAAATGGCCAACAAGGGCAAATCCAGCATGTCGCAAATGCTGGGGATGGGACTAGCGCGCCAGGGCGCGGTCAGGCGGCGGGAAGACATAGAGATCGCCATGGAAGAGAGCCTGATGGAAATAGTCCCTCAATTGGAAAAGCGCACACCGTACCTTGCGCTGCTCTCGAACATTGCTACCCTGTTTGGACTGCTTGGCACCATCATGGGTCTTATCAGCGCCTTCGCAGCGGTAGCCACGGCGAGCCCAGCCTCCAAGGCAGCCCTGCTCGCGGCCAGCATTTCGGAGGCCATGAACTGCACTGCATTTGGTTTGATGTCGGCGATCCCGCTTCTTTTGTTCCATGCCCGCTTGACAACAACTACGGGCAAGATCGTGAACAGCCTTGAAATGGCATCGGTAAAGGCGTTAAATACCATTTCCAATTTTGCGAAGAGACAGGCTGACAGACCTCCGATCCTACCGGGTACGCAACTTACAGGAGCCAATCATGATCAGACAATTTCGTAAAAGAAGGAGAGGGGAAGAACCGTCTGATTTCGATACGGATATCATGCACCTCATCAATTTGACGCCAATGATGGATATCCTTACCGTTCTCGTGGTCTTCCTGCTCATCACCGCCGTCTTTATGAGCATTACGGTCGAGGAACTCTCCGTACCGACCGCAGCCGGCGGGGCTGCGGCTAACAAGCCCAATTTCGCCATCGAGGTGATAGTCCGTAAGGACGGGCTACAGATCGCCAACGGTTCATCTGTGGAGGCCTCAATCCCCAAAAAAGGCGATAGCTATGACATTGAGCTTCTGTCAAAGGTCCTCACGCGTATCAAATCCCAGTACCCGGATAAGGATGACGCGACGGTCTTGATGGAGCCGGATATCAAGTACGACCATCTGATCGAGATCATGGATGCGGTGCGGAGTGCGGAAGTTCGGACGGAGGGAAGCGATGAGGTCAAAAAGATCGACCTCTTTTCAAAGATAGCCATAGGAGATGCGCCATGATACACAGCAGACGGATGAAACGGATGGAGCGGAACAATAAAAAAGGCGCGATCAAAGGTCTCGGTATAAACCTGATCCCGATGATGGATGTCCTTTGCGTTCTGGTGTTCTTCCTGCTTTTCCACTCATTCAACAGCACACTGCCGGATGCGCAGATCGCATTGCCCCTATCCGCTGTAGAGACCAGGCCAAGGGAAACGATTTCGATCGTGGTCAGCCCGGAAACGGTAATGGTCCAGGGCGAATCCGTGGTCAACACCCCGAGCCTTTTGGATGACAGCGTCGGGATGGTTCGCGAAGTAAGAGATCGCCTGAAACAGCTTGAAAGCGATATGGTCGGTATAGGCACTGAGGCGGTCGCCGAAAGCAAGGAAATCACTCTCCTTGCCGACAAGACGATCCCGTTCAAAGTGCTTAAAAAAATAATGTCAACGTGCACGGCCTCTGGATACGGAAGGATCTCACTCGCCGTCATTCAGAAGGCGGAGAAATAGCGGGGTTACCGTGAATACATCCATTTTAGAAGAAGAATTGGCTCATCTGAGCACCAATATCGAGCACGTCCAACGACAGCACGATGCGTTGCAAAGCGAACTGCGATCTGTAGAGAAGGAGATCGAGGCGTTCTCCGACGACATGAAGCGGTTTGATGCATTGCGGGACGTTTGTTGCGCGCTCGGCAAACTGGGGGAACTCGATGCAGGCGAACTCTTTTGGGATGGGGTCGCAAATACCCCAAGTGCCGCCAAGCACCTTGAACGGGTGAAGAACCGGATTGCCCTTTTTGACGGCGATATAAAAGGCATTCTGGAAAAACGGGCATTTCTTGAGGGGCAGATAAGACAGTGCCTCAACGAACTTGACATCCTCTCCGAGGAGGTACGGGATGCGTACGACCGTGAAGAGCGGCGCGAGGAAGAGTACGTCATAGAACGTGAATTTGTGGAAGCTCCCAACCGGTCAATGACCATGCCATGGAGGAAAGATTCCGAGAGCGAAAAGCGTTTCCGCCGATCACTGCTCATAGCTTTCCTGTTCTATCTTGTCTTCGGCACCGTCGTTGGCCTGTGGAAACTTCCTCCGCTCACGCGCCCGGTCGTAGCGGTCGTTCCCGAGCGTATTGTCTCCATGCTAAGGAAGGAACCACCCATTCCTGAGCCGGTGCCTGACCGTCCCAAGGAAGAGAAGAAGGCCGACAGGACCCGCGAAAAAGCGTCTGACAAGCCGAAGGAAGAACAACCTAAACCCTCCCCAACGGAAACGCAAGTGGCGCGTAAACGGGCGGAGACTACGGGCGTTCTGGCTTTCAAGGAGTCCTTTAAAGACCTGATGGATGAGGCTCCCGTTGCAAAGCTTGGCGCCGAGGCCAAACTTAATAACCAGTCTGCCGCAGCAGGCCAGGCGCGTGCCAGCCGTTCGCTTGTTGCTATACCGGCAACAGCCGGCACTGGCGGTAGCGGTGGCATCAGTAATTCCGGGGTCAGCCGTAATATCGGCAATGGCAACGGCAACCGCATCGGCGGGGTAGGGTTTACACGGGTAGAAAGCAGTATGGCGGGTCTGGGGGATGGTTCGAGACCGCTCAGTTCCGGGCCCGGACCGGCCAGAACGGACGAAGAGATCCAGATCGTCTTCGACAAATACAAGGCGTCCCTCTACCGGATGTACAATGCCGAACTCAGGAAGGACCCGACCCTGCGCGGCAAGATACTCCTGCGTATCACTATCGAGCCGGGCGGCGAGGTGTCCTTGTGCACGGTGCAGTCTTCCGAACTTGCCTCGCCGGAGCTCGTGGCCCAGGTTGCCGAGCGCGTCAGGAAGTTTAACTTCGGACCGAAGGAGAATGTTCCCAAGACGACCATCCTGTACCCGATCGACTTCCTGCCCGGAAGCTAGTGCCTGAGGCTGGAGGCTCAAGTCGTGTTCGAGGAAAGAGAAACCGACCTTTCCGCAGCTCTTGACGGCGGGTCGTTCATTCAGCGAATCTTGCTCGTGTTTGTGGCGGGCACGGCCATTACGATCGAGCGCTGGTTCGAGTTGAACCGTGTCCGCATCAAAGCTCATCGTATTCTCACGGGACTCATAACAATGGTAACTGGTTTTCCCACGTATTCGTGGGGTCTGTGATAGGATATTTTACCGGGAAGGCGGTTGGTGATTCACATAAAGACGTCACTAAGAACAACCGCCCGGTTGTTCCCGTGATGGCCGGATGAAATTGTTCTTCAGCAGCTCGCGTGTATTGGTCATGATAGTGGTCAACCCTTTGTCATTTCTGCATGAAAACAGCACCATTTTACTCCTATTTATATGCTATAATTAATGTAGACAAAAGAAGTCTGTTCGCAAGGAGGTGTATTATGGCAAGCGTTTTGAATGTGAAAGAAAGCAAGAAATTTTGCGATGAAGTCTATACCCGGCTGATAGACATGAAGGAAAAGATTATTGAACTGAAGGACCGGTCAGTCGCAGAAAGTCCAGGGAAAGACATCGAAGGCGGAATGTTCGGACGGCATCTGGGCGATCTCGCGGATCAGATTGACTGGAAGCTCCAGATATTGTCGCATTCCTGCCCCGTTGATTGGAAAGGCTCTGCGGATTACACAGAGACGGCGCAAGTGAATACGGCAGAGAAATCCGGAGACATTGAATTTTCTCCTGGGTATGTCGGCGGGTAAGTAGTGGAAGAGAAAGGCCCCGGAAAATACTTCTCTGGGGCCTTTTTCGGAAAGGCGGAAGCAATCTGCCGCGAAGACACACCATGTACGCGTGCCGAAGTTCAGACTTTCAATAATTCGGTGTCATCCCGACTGAGAGGTAAAGGTCTTTATTTGTTCATGAAAAGTGTTCAGGTTACTGGCTTCGCTCGGGATGACAGAAACGAAGAGGAGGTATTATTCAGCAGGAGGTTGGATATGGAAACACTTTCTGAGAAATGCGCGGATATCAAAACGGTCAGTTCATTCTGCGACTGCATCGCAGGGGAAGAAACTGTGGACCCGGCAGAAAAGGCATTCTGCAACAGGGCGAAAACTGACAAAAACATTACTGGAGACGATCTGGCCGATCTGAAACTAGCGTTGATGGATATGGCAGATGAAGCATGTTGCGACTGCTACTAGGGCAGCGGTTCCCCAAGACGGCCGGAAAATAGGATGACTTCAACAAGATCAAGGAGAGGGGACGCTGTTTCTAATACGACCTTACATGATTGCAATAACCGTTCTAATCGAGACTGAAGTCCTCGGGATTGAACATTAGTTCAAAATAAAGAAGCGGGGTATACCTCGCCGTATCCAAATATCATTGCTCACTTTACTGCGAAGAGCTTACCATCATCCGACACTATGTACACGGTCCCATCGGGACCGATGGTGGGGGAGGAGTACAAGTTACTTCCTGTTGAATAGCTCCACGTGAGCGTGCCATAGGGGTTTATGGCGTAGAGCTTGCCATCATCCGACGCTAGGTACACGGTCCCATCAGGACCGATGGTGGGGGAGGAGTACAAGTTACTTCCTGTTGAATAGCTCCACGTGAGCGTACCATAGGAATTTATGGCGTAGAGCTTGCCATCATCCGACGCTAGGTACACGGTCCCATCGGGACCGATGGTGGGGGAGGAGTACAAGTTACTTCCTGTTGGATAGCTCCACTTGAGCGTTCCGTTGTGGTTAATGGCGTAAAGCTTGCCATCATCCGACGCTATGTAGACGGTTCCATCAGGACCGATGGAGGGGGAGGAGTACAAGTTACTTCCTGTTGAATAGCTCCACTTGAGCGTCCCGTTGTGGTTAATGGCGTAAAGCTTGCCATCATCCGATCCTATGTACACAGTCCCGTCAGCACCGATGGCAGGGGAAAAGTACAAGATGCTTCCTGTTGAATAGCTCCACTTGAGTGTGCCGTTGTGGTTAATGGCGTAGAGCTTGCCATCATCCGACCCTAAGTAGACTGTCCCATCAGCACCGATGACAGGGGATGAGAACAAATAACCACCTATCGTATAGCTCCACTTGAGCCTACCACTCGGGTTTATGACATAGAGATTAAAATCATCTGACCCCACGTACACTGTCCCGTCAGCATCGATGGTCGGGGAGGATGAAACGAGGCCTCCTATTTTATAGCTCCATTTGAGTCTGCCATTCGGGTCTATGGCATCGAGTTTGTTATCTCCCGACCCCACGTACACGGTTCCATCAGCACCGACTGATGGGGAGGAGTTTGCAAAATTTCCTGTTGAATAGCTCCACTTGAGCGTGTTGGCCGTATCACTTGAAACTACCTGGCTTTCACCGGTTGATTGAATGTCATGGTGATTCTCAGACAAAGGACTGGCGTTGACAATGTTTACACCGCTCGTTCTGCTTATTGTATATAATCTCTCGCTCACCACGGGACTCCAAGAGTCGATTGAAATCACGGTGGCGATCAGGAAAGAAGGGATCGCCTTATAGATGGCTTCGTTGCGCATGGAGGACCTCCTAGTTGCGTTCTATTGAACCTGGTTCTATCCTGAAAACGGAGGCTTGCACAGAGTCAGTCTCAAAACGCATTGTCGGGATCGCGCCGTATTCGCGAAATCGATGTGCCTGTCGTTAATAGAGCTGCTATTGCCAGGGATACAGAGTAGGAGAAAGCGGATTCCAAAGCGGATCCCACCAGCTAGGCACCTCCTGACCCCGTTTGCCCGACCAGAGCTTAAGCTCCCTTGATACAAGAACGGGACAGTTGTATACGGCGAGTTCTGTATTCCCGGCAGTTTCAGTGTGGTCCTCGCAATTTGACCGGCTACGGTGATTACACTGCCTGGCGCATAGACAGTGGGGTCAATATAAACCGACGTATATACCAGAAACAGGCCCCTTGCTCCATTTGTACGGATTGGCCTGCCCCACTAATCAAGAGGGGTCTGGTAAATGTAGATCAGCGAACCCTCCAGCAAGTTCGTGACCGCGGTGATACTCCCACCGAGAATGACGAACTTTCCCTTATACAGATTGGGGTCTGCCTGCAGCATTTCAAAAGTAATGGTCTTGTCTTTTTTCTTAACAAGGTCCTTCGAAATAGGATAGACGCAGTTCAAGAAGCATGATATAGCTAAGGAGCAAGACGATCGTTTCATAAAGTGACTTTTTCTTTGAGACTTATCCGACTGTTGCTGCCATATCCCCTGAACCCAGTTATGGACTCGTCGAGGAACAATTTTTTATGCAGGCCCGCTCAGGGCGCCGGGTTCGGCCCCAGCGTTACTTGAACAAACCCGTCCGGACGGATCCAGTGGGTAAAGGCATCTTGCACTTGTTTATCTGTAATTCTCAGGTATTGATCTGCAGCGTGGACCGGCTCATCCAGTGGAAGGTCTTCCTGGGAACGCGACAGCATTCCCAAGGCGATACTATCCGTGCTCGCTTCTGAAAGAGGCAACTTTCTTATCAGCAGGATTTTGGCCCGACGCAATTCAGTCTGGGTAACAGGGGCGGTTTGCATTGTTCTCAGGTCGCGTTCTACTATGGTACGGGCCTTGGTAACGTTCGGAGGATCGCATGCAAAGAAGACTCCGAAAAGCGAGCGGGTCTTTCGCGCTTCGATGAAGGACTCTACCGTATAGACCAGACCGGCCTGCTCACGCAGATCATGATACAGCCGGGTAGCATAAAATGCGCCTGACAACACGTGATTGCCGAGTACAAGTTTGTAGTAATCCGGGTTGGATCGCGTGATGCCGATCGTTTCCGCCAGTGTAACCTGATCCTGGACCCTGCTCGCATCTGGCACTACTGCTGAAGAGGGCTTGTTGGATGGGACCGGAGGGAGGTCAGTCTCCGGCTTCTGGCCGTGCGACTTCCACGAACCGAGATACTTTTCAACTATATCTTTGGCCTGTTCGGGAGTTGTCCGCCCGATGACAACGAGCGTCATTAGGTCGGGGCGAAACACCCTATCATAATAAGTCCTGAGGTCTTTTAACGTAATCGCGCTTACCGTCTCAGGCAACGCCCGACGGAGCGACGGGTCATTCTCGGGATAAAGCGCTTCACGAAGTGCGCGCTTTGAAAGATAGGGAGGGCTTTTGAGCAGACCGGGCAGTGAGCTTAATTTTTCCTGCTGCACGATCTCGAACGCCGGTTCGGGAAGAGCGGGATTCAGCAAATTGTCGGCAAGAAGCGCCATGCCGCGGTCAAAGTGGTTGGAGAGGACCCTGAGCGAAAAACTCGTACCAACCGAGATGGTTGCTCCGATATCGTCCTGTGCCTTCTGAAATGCCAGTCTGTCGAGGGACATCGTGCCGTACGAGAACAGGCTATCGAGGAGATCGGCGGTCCCTTCCTTTCCCGAGGGCTCTTCCAACTCCGGCCTGTTCTTGATCTGCCCCATGACGGTAACTGTAGAACTCACGTTTTCCGGTTGAACGATCAACCTGATGCCATTGGGCAAGGTATAGACCGTTGGTTTGACCCTGGAAATCGGGACGCGCGGCAGTGATTCAACTCTTTTCGCCCAAACAGGAAGCTTGGTATGACTGGTCGCCGTTGGGGCGAATGATTCCCCGCCGCCAAACCCTTTTGCCGACACCGGCATCCCCGAAGGACGAGGTGTAAGAACAGCTGTAATCGCGGTATCATTTACAAGGTATTCCTTGAGAACCCGGTTCACATCTTCTACCGTCACTTTTTTGATCGCTGCTATATCGTCATCTGGAGAAGAGCGACCCTCCACGGCAAGCGCCTGGGACCAAACCGCAGCGAGGCCGGAAATGGAGTTCGCCTGAAATTCAGCGTCCGTGATCTCATGGCGTTTTGACGCCTCAACAATATCAGCCGGGACTCCGTTTTTTGCGTAATCAGCCACTATATTTTTTATTGTGGCAACCAGTGCAGGACCATCACCTCCGGCTGGATATGCTGCTGTGGCATACCCCAACGATGCTTTTGGCAGTGACCCGCCATCAAATCCGGTGAAGAGCGACTTACCTTCAGTAACCAGTGTGTAAAGGTTTCCCCGCTGACTGTCCAGAACATCGGCGAGAATTTGTCCAGCCGCATAGTCAGGGCTGTCGTAGCCGGGAAGACGGAATGCCACAATGGCGAGCCCGTAGGGAAGGTCCGTATCGAGCTTGATAGAAATCGGCCTGAGTGCCTCAAGATGAATATCCGGGCGCGGCGGTAAAGGCCTCGCGGGGATCGATTCAAACAGTTTCTTCACCTTTTCCAGTGTTTTGGCCGGCGAGACATCACCCGTAATAATAAGAATAGCATTGTTCGGTGCATACCACCTGTCGTGGAATTCCTTGAGCATTGCGCCGGTCGTCTTATCGAAGGAAGGGCGCGTGCCGAGAGCGTCATGGGCGTAGGGTGTATTGCTGAACATACTCTCGAGAAGCCGTACGGAAAGAACGTACTCAGGATTAGAAAGATCCTGTGCCACCTCCTGTTCGATTGCTCCCCGCTCTTTTGCCCAAAGCTCTTCTGAGTTGAGGACACCACGCATGCGCACCGCCTCCACCTTCAGTGCAACATCTATGTCATCCTTGGGCACCGTAAGGAAGTATTGGGTCACGGTCTGCTGAGTGTCTGCATTAAAATCGCCTCCCATCAAGGCGATAATGTTTGCAAGTTGGGCGGCAGAGATGCCTGGGCTGCCGCGAAACATCATATGTTCCTGGGCATGAGCCATTCCCGGGAATCCATCGGGCGCCTCATTCGAACCCACGAGATAGTTCACTTCCGTAGTCACCACGGGTGCCAGATCATTTGGCACGATCACCACGCGCAGACCGTTTGCAAGAGTCGTGCGGACAACATCAGCGGCTATGGCTCTGCAAACTGGTATGGACCAAAGAAGAAACCATACGACCACCCCACACATGAAACGAGCTCTTTCTTTACTCATCCTCACTCCTCCTGGGCTCAGTTTAGCCCTCTCAATCTTCATCATGAAAGAAAGTGCGATGATCCACTTCCTCACGGCTGTATCGTGAGATAGGCAGAGCCGCCGTCCCGATAGATTAAAAGGAGTACCGTGTCTTGCTTGCCGATCTTCGACACGATATCTTCGTATTCCTGCACGCTCCCAACCGGTTTGCGGTCCACTTCCTCGATCACGTCGTTTGGCTGGAGCAATCCCTGGGCCGGGCTGTCCGTGCCGATATCGGTGACCACGACGCCGGCCACGCCTTCCGGCAGATCCAGTTTGTCCCGAAGGCTCGGGGTGAGTTCTTGGATTGTAACGCCCTTGAGCGCATTATCGTATTCCGTCTTTTTTACTATTCTTTTTTCTCTATACTCCCCGAACGTTGCGGCAATCGTCATCTCCTTGCCGTTCCTGATGACCTTGAAATCGACCTTTGTTCCTGGCGCCGACGAAGCGACCATATTGCGAAGGGTGGTAACATCGTTGATTTTTTTGCCGTTCATTTCCGTGACGAGGTCGCCGCGCTTAAGGCCCGCCTTGTCCGCGGGGCTGCCGCTTTCCACTCCCGCTATCAGGGCGCCTTCCGTCTCCTTGATCCCTAGGGATTTCGCAAGCTCGGGGGTAAGGTTCTGGATGCTTACACCGAGCCAGCCGCGAATCACTTTGCCATATTTGATGATGCTGTCCATGACCGATTTGGCCATGTCCGACGGAATGGCGAACCCAATCCCCATGTAGCCGCCGCTGGTTGAAAAAATCGCCGTATTGATTCCCACCAGTTGCCCGCTGCCGTTCACCAGCGCTCCGCCTGAATTGCCTGGATTGATGGCTGCGTCGGTCTGGATGAAATCCTCAAAGTCTGCAAGCCCGATGTTCGAGCGGCCCACGGCGCTCACGATTCCCATGGTAATGGTCTGGTTCAGGCCGAAGGGGTTGCCGATTGCGAGAACGACATCGCCAGTCTTCAATTTGCCTGAATCGCCGAACGAGAGCGTTGGCAGGTCTTTTGCGTTGATCTTGACCACGGCAAGGTCGGACCGTGGATCGGTGCCGACTACTTTGCCTTTAAACTCCCGTTTATCATAGAGGATGACCTTGATCTCCTCCGCGCCTTTTACCACATGATTATTCGTAAGGATGTAGCCGTTTTCAGTTACGATCACTCCGGAACCGAGAGCTGATGATTTGAATTTTCGCTTCTGGCTGGGGCCGGGCTGATCGCCAAAGAAATGTCTAAAGAAAGGATCATTGAAAAAATCGCCGAAGGGGTTTTCTTCCCTGGTCACGACCGAGGTCGTCGATATGTTTACAACGGTTGGCCGCACGGCCTCAGCGACATCTGCCAGGGCCTGGCTCAGCCCAGTGAGCGTTTTGATAGATTCCGGCGATATGGCCTTTTCCCTGGCGAAAGCGACATTTGCTGCGGAAAAGCTCAAGAGTAGCAAAAATGCGACTGACAATGAAAGACATGTACGGAGCATTTTAATGCGTTCACAGTTCATGTTCATTGATGGCCTCCCAAGTAGAAAAATGTGTTCCAGGTGAATAAACTTCTTTGATAAGTATACCGTATCAAAATAATAATAAGGCTGATTTGTCATGATATTGCTTCCGGTCCGGCGAATGTCAAACTTAAGTTTTAGATGTAGCGCGAGTTTCTTGACT
>Ga0335081_10013926_pt1 | contig 13003 bp, 13 predicted proteins | sample Lox_Sample_35_FD_206713 | JGI IMG/M metagenome (GOLD analysis project Ga0335081, IMG submission 206713) | Soil microbial communities from Loxahatchee National Wildlife Refuge, Florida, United States - Lox_Sample_3.5 | ecosystem: Environmental > Terrestrial > Soil > Wetlands | place: USA...
CTTTGGGATAAGGACACGGCCGGACCCGTCGAGTGTTGCAAAGACGTTCATGGTGTCACTCTTGCATCGGACCGTCCACTGCCAGACACCAGTCTATCAAGCCGCTTCTTTCTGCTAACCTGCCCCAGGAAATGATCACCACTTCATCGTCCGTCACGCCTCCTTTGAGATACACTGTCTGAAACGTTCGGTGAACTGCAAGGAGATCCGTTTGAATGGCAAAGCCCGCAGCCGGCGCTGCACCGCCAGACAAGCTTGAGTTATACGAAAAGCTGGTTGCCACCAATCCCAAGGTCGAACGGAAGGGTGCGACCGTTCCCCACACGTCTCTGAACGGCCACATGTTCAGCTACCTCAGCAAACAAGGCAAGCTGGCGCTCCGGCTGCCTGCGGAAGATCGCGAGGCATTCCTCAAGAAATACAAGGCGAAGTTGTGCGAGGCCTATGGAGTGGTGCAACCCGAGTACGTCGAGGTTCCGGATTCGCTGCTCGCGGCGACACGCGAATTGAAGAAGTACTTCGACCGCAGCTTCGAGTACGTCAGCTCGCTCAAGCCGAAGGCCACCACGAAAAAGAAGAAGGGCTAGCCGCGCCGCTTCCCGCCGGCGCGATAGATCACGATTCCCACGATATTGGCCAGCACCACCGCGCTACAGATCTTGACCGCGTAGCCGCGCCAGCTCACCACGTCCACGATCGGGTAAACCGCGATCACCAGGGTGACCAGGCTGGAGCCCAGCCCCGCCACGGACGCAACCTTCAGCCACGCCGGCACGCGCGTGCGCAGCGCCCCCACCAGCGGCAGCGCAAACAGCGCCACGTACGCGATGGCGTAGTGGACGATCGACGTGTTGCCCAGAATTTGATTGGCTTCCTGTTCGTGAACGCCCAGCATGCTGAGCAGGATCAGCACCATCACCACCGCCGCCACGAACAGGATGGAGTTGACCGGCGTGCGGTGGCGCGGATGCAGGCGCACAAACCATGCGGGCACCAGGTTGTCCCAGCCGGCGGTCATCGGCAGGCGCGTGAGACCCGTGAAGATCAGGCTGGAGGACGCTATGGCCCGCGCGATGAGCAGGAAAATAGCGAGGGGTGCAACCCACGAGGCGCCACCAGTGGTTCCGAAGGCCAGCCGGAGAGTCTGCGGGATGGGACCGATCAGGTTGATCGGCTGGTTGCCCACGAACGCCAGCACGGAGCTTGTGCCGAGGATGAACATCAGGCAGATCACCGGGGCCGAGAACATCACCGATTGCCCAATGGTGCGCGCGGCGCTGCGGCACTCGCCCGCCAGGATCGCGATGTACTCGAAGCCGCTCAGGGCGCCGCACGTCATCTGTCCGAACACCGCGATGCTGAACCAGTCCAGTTTGGGCGGTTGCCAAGGGATGGCTTCATAGTGGTGGAGGCCGCCACTCAACAGGGCCCATAGCGGCAGGGGAATGAGAATCGCGTACGCGAGGATGATGGCCACGCTTCCGGCGTTGTGCAACCATTTGCCGATATCCAGGCCATGGACCGCGACCAGGGTGATCCCGGCGACCACGGCTCCGGTGGTTGCCAGAGTTCCAGCAATGCTCGACGGCAGCCAGGCAGCCGACGGGCCGATCGCGTAGGCAAGGTCCGTGGGCACTACGAACACGATCGCGCCGACGATGATCACGGCGTAGACCCACAAATTCCACGCGGTGAGGAATCCCGCCATCTCGCCGAAACCCTCTTTGGCCCACTGGTAGAGGCCGCCTTCCAGGGGCAGCAGGCGGTTCAGGTAGATCACCACGGCCGCCAGCGGGAGGTAGAACAGCAGCATGGCGCCCAACCAGTACGCCACGTGGGCGCGCCCCAACTTCGCCGCTGTGCCGACCCAGCCGGAACCCACCACGCAGAGGATCTGAGCCAGGATCAGGTCGCCGAGGCCGAGTTCCTTGCGCAGTTGCCGTTCTTCAGTGCGTGCGGCGCTGGTGGGCACAGATCAACAATGATGGCACAGCGCGGCCGGCGCGGCATGCAAAAGCTGGTGCTCTAAGCTTGTGGCACTGCGCGCGCCTGTGGCATACTTTTTGCATGCCCACGGCCGTCGAAAAGATGGAGCCGAAGTCGGAGGGGATCACCACTCCACGCAAGAAACGGCCCAAGGAACTTGCCGTCATCACCGAATGCTGCACCGGATGCGCCGGCTCGCCAGCCTGCGTGCCGTACTGCCCCGTCGCTGATTGCATGTACTGGGTTCCCGACGAAGAGCATCCGCCCTTCGGCCACATCGAGGTCGATCCCGTGCTGTGCATCGGCTGCAAAAAGTGCACCAGCAAGGGCCCGGACGGCGCGTTCCTGGATGGCTGCCCCTGGGACGCCATTGAAATGGTGCCCATTGAAGAAGTAGAGGCTCAGCTCGGCTTCAAGATGCCGGTCTGATCGCCGGTTCCATCATGGCTCTTGAGATTCATCAACAGGAACGCGAGGGCGTAGTCGTCCTCGATCTCAAGGGCCGCATTACGGTGGGACCGGAAGCCGGCGCTCTCCGCGAGAAAGTCGGCGCGTTGAACACCGCCGGGACGCGCAACCTGGTGCTCAACCTTGCCGGCGTTGACTACATCGACAGCACGGGGCTCGGCGCGCTGGTGATGTGCGCGACTACGCTCCGCAAGGGCGGAGGCAATGTCAAGCTGCTCAACCTCAATCGCCGCCACATCGAGCTGCTGGTGATGACCAAGCTGGCCACGGTATTCGAGATTTTCACCGACGAGCAGGACGCGGTCAACAGCTTCTTTCCCGACCGCAAGCTGAAAGCATTCGATATCCTGAGCTTTGTGCAGCAGATGAAGAAAGAGGAATAGCCGCCCGTGGCGTTGGTGGTCATCGGAGGCGTGGCTGCCGGACTGAGCGCGGCAGCGCGCGCCCGGCGCATCGACCCGAGCCGGGAAATCATCGTCCTGGAAAAAGGCCCGGTCATTTCGTACGGCGCGTGCGGCCTGCCCTACTTTCTCGAGGGACGCGTGCGAGACGCGGCGGACCTCGTCGTTTACACGCCCGAGTACTTTCGCAAGGAGCGCCGCATCGATGTGCGCACCGGCGCGCGCGTGGTGGCTATTTCGCATCCGCGCCGCGAGGTGCTGCTCGAATCGGGTGGCCGCGTGCGCTACGAACATCTCGTGATCGCCACGGGCGCGCGCTGCGATATTTCCGCTATCGAGGGCGCCCAACAGCCGCACGTGTTCACGCTCCACACGCTGGAGGACGCAGAGCGGCTCCGCAGGTTTATCAAGGAAAAACAGCCCAAGCGGGCCGTGGTGATCGGCGCGGGATACATTGGCCTGGAAGCCGCCGATGCGCTGCGCCGCAACGGGCTGCGCGTTACCGTGATCGAGCGATCGCAATACGCGCTGTTGCGCGAGGATGCGCACTGGACGGCGCTGCTTCGCAAGCAACTCGAGGACAACGGCGTGGAGTTGCGCTGCGGCGTGGAGGTGCGCGCGATCGAACCCGATCGCGTGGGAGACTTCCCGTGCGACCTCGTAGTGGTAGCCGCCGGGTTCAAGCCTAACGTTGAAATGGCGGCCGAGGCCGGCGTCGAAATCGGCCGCACCGGCGCCATCCGCGCCGATGATTACATGGAAACCAGCCTCCGCGGAGTGTTCGCCGCGGGCGACTGCGTCGAAGTGAATCACCTCGTGACGGGCCGGCCAACCTGGATCCCGCTCGGCACCACCGCCAACAAGACGGGGCGCGTCGCGGGCGCCAATGCCGTTGGAAGGCGCGAGCGCTTCCCGGGCATCGTCGGTACCTGCATCGTCGGAATCTTCGGGAGGGGTTTCGCCAGTACGGGGTTGTCGGTCCCGGAGGCGCGCGCCGCTGGCTTGGCGCCTGTCACGGCGCGAATCGAAGCGTATTCCAAGCCGCGCTACTACCAGGGAACCAAGACCGCCGTCGAATTGATCGCCGACCGCGCCACGCGGCGCTTGCTCGGTGGCGCCGTGGTGGGCGACCAGGGCGTGGCTGGCCGCATCAACGTGATCGCCACGGCGCTGCAATCGCGGCTGCGCGTGGATGAGTTCGAGCAGTTGGACCTGGCGTACTCGCCGCCGTTCTCGCCGGTGTGGGATCCGATCCTGATCGCGGCGCAACAACTTCTCAAGGAACTGTAGGGCGTCCCCCGGTTGGCGACCGCTATGCTCGTTCGGCTGGAATTCCCGCGCCCGCCAATGCCGCTTCCACGTCCGCCGGCCGCATGCGGGTGGCGTCGTATTCCACGGTCAGGCCGTCCAGCGAGGGACTGACTTGCACTCGCTGAATGCCGTACACCGCGTGGGTATCGGAAAGGCGCGCCATCATGGCTTCGTCGAGCGGCTTCTGCAGGCGAAAGCGAATCTGCACCCTGGTCATGAAAACCCACTATAACTCAGTCCGGCAGGTCCGCCGAATCATCCAACTCCGCCAGCAACTGCACCGCCAGCGCGCGCCAGCCGGCATCGAATTCCGAGTCGGATTCCTCCGGCAGGTGCGCGGCGATCCACGCTTGCAGCACCTCAGTCACAGGCTTGGCTACGGCTTCTGCGGCGCCGGGCTCGAAGCGCAGGGGGATCTCGGAGCGTTGAATGGCGGACAGCAGCAGTTGCGAGAATTTCATCGAACCTCCGCATGATGGTTGACCGGTCCGGAGCCGTGCCCAAGGCCGGGATTGGTCAGGATGGCTTCGTGGATGAAACGCTTGGCTTGCGCTACGGCATCGGCCAGCGCCAGCCCGCTGGCCAGGCCCGCGGTGATCGCCGCGGAATACGTGCAGCCGGTTCCGTGCGTGTGGCGGGTTTCAATGCGCGGGGCTGGGAATTCGCGCCATTCCGAGCCATCGAACAGGATGTCCGTAGCGCCAGATTCCAGATGACCGCCCTTGATCAGCACGGCACGCGCGCCCATTTCGCGAATCGCACAAGCCGCGCGGCGGACATCGTCCAGCGTGCGGATGGCGATGCCGCTGAGCGCTTCGGCTTCCGGCACGTTGGGCGTAACCAACGCGGCGTGAGACAGGAGGCACTCGCGCACAACCCGGGTGGCTGATTCCGGCAGAAGCGGATGGCCGTGCTTGCTGATCATGACCGGGTCCACGATCAGCGGGAAGTCGAATGTGACGGCGGCGCGCGCCACGGCCTCGACCATTGCGGCCGAGCCCAGAGCGCCGGTCTTGGCGGCGGCCGGCGGGATATCCTCGATCACCGCGGCCAACTGCTCCAGCACGAGCGCCACCGGCATGACTTCCACGCGGGACACGCGAATGCTGTTCTGCACCGTCAGCAGAGTGATTACCGCTTCGCCGTAAACGCCGAACTGATGAAATGTTTTCAGGTCAGCCTGCACGCCAGCGCCGCCGCTCGGGTCGGATCCGGCGATGGTGAGTGCCACGGGGCGCATGCTGAAGTCCAGAATAGCAGTGAGCGCGCGGAGCTTCTTCGCGTGTGCCGTGGAATCGCGCGATGCTCAGTGCACCACTGCCGTCAATCCGGTTGGCGCCGCGGGCGGCGTCACAGACGTACCCGGCGGCACCACGAACAGCGTGATGCTCTGCGACGGAACGGTAGTGCTGATGGCATTGCCCGCCACGGTCACATTGGCCAGCCTGGCGATCGCGGCTTGAGCGGCCGAGTTGATCTGCCACGCCTGCGCCGACCCGGCGGACGCGAAATTCGCCAGGTTCACCGTCACCGGCGTGCTCCCCTGCTGCTTGTTGATCACCAACACGGTGAGCGCGCCGTCACTGCTGCGCACGGCTGCAAACGCCGACAGGTTGTCCGGATTCGCCACGCTTGCCGACACGCTGGTTTCGCCGAACGTGGAACGGTTGCCGTCGTAGTTGCGGTAAATCTCGCTGGCTAGATAGGTGACGTAGTAGGTCGCCGGAGTCGTGCTCGTATTCTTGGCGACCGTCCAGCGGGTTGCCAGGTCGAAACCCTCGCGTCCATAGATCCCCAGCACGTCGGCCTGCGTGGTGGCGCCGTTCAGGTTCGCCTCGTCGCCCCAGTTGTACTCCGTGCAGCCGATCTGCAGGCCCGGATGATACTGGTTGACCATGGCCTTCAGGGTGGGAATCCAGTTCAGCACCCGGCCGTTGATCCCGATATCGCCATACCAGGACGGATCCTGGAAATTCGGATCCCACAGGATCCGCGTTTCGCGGTTACGGGTCTGTTGCCCGGTGAGCGAATCGTCGCTGCCCCCCGGTGTGGCGTTGTAACAGTGGACCGTCAGGACGTCGATGAGTTGTGTGCCGTTCTGCTGCTTGTACGCATACAGTTGCTGGAGCAGCCAGGGATAGTAGTAAGTGTGGTTGTGCGTGTTGTAGTCGGAGTTCGCTGCGCCCCATCCGTTGGCCTGGTCGAAGCCGCTGAAGTACATCGCCCACCAGCTCCACTCCTCGAAACCCACGATCTTCGCGGCCGGATCCACGGCGCGGATGGCCGTAGCGTAGGCCACGATCTTGTTGTACATTTCCTGGTACGTTGGGGGGCTTGGATGAACGTCGCGGTGCGTGGAATACCAAAGCGATGGTTCATTGTCCAGGATGTAGTACTTGATACCGCTTGTAGTCCCTGTCCGGCCGAAGGTGTTGACGAAATGCTGTACCCAGGATTGCTGGATCGCAGTGCTATTCGCCACGCCCGTGTCCGCCGGATTGTTGCCCGTGATGTTCTTGCCCGTAGCCGCGCTGACTCCGTTGCCTGCATCGGAGTTCCAGGGGTCTGTCGCCGTCTGCGCGCCGTACTTCTTCACCGAGAATCCTGCCAGCGTGCTTCGGTTGGGACCGAGATTGGCAAGGTAATCGATCATCGGGATCGTAAACATCGGCTCGGCGCCATTGTTGGCGGAGCGCGTGGTGGCCACATAGCTGTCCGCCGACCCGCTCTGGGCGCCGCTGCCATCGGAGTAAGTTTCGAAATACCAGTCGGCGGCGGCGGAATGCGCGTCGATCTGCCAGTTGTATCGCGTGGTGGAGTTCCCGCCCCAGCGGTTGAGCGGCGCATTCAGCAGTCTCATGTCGGTTGCGTCGCCGTACGCGATGCCGTAAATGTTTGGATTGATGGGATGCCGGTTCGCGTTGGCATCCACGTTCACCGAGGCCGGTGGATTCTGCGCAATGGCGTGAGCCGCTCCCAACAGCATGACCAGGAACAACTTGGCGCTGCGCGGTTTCATGGTCCTGTAAATACCAGAACCATCCTACTGCGGGCGCGATTAGCCGTCAATAGTAACGTCGGTCAGAATCGTGGTTGGAGCTGGGCGGGTGCTGCTGCTCGGTTCATCGGAATAAAATAACGAGACCTGAAACTCCTTTTCTATCGTGCGGAAGCGCACTCTCCTCTTCCGGACGTCAGCCGGCCAAAAGTTCCTTTCGCCGGCCGGCCCAGTACGCCTTCATCCTCGCGGAGACTTCCCGGCGCTCGTCTACTCCCATGGACTTGCGGCCGCGGCGCTTCGGACCAGGAACTGGCCTGTTGACGGCGCCGGCGCCGGCCACGAGCGTCTCTAGTTCGAGAATCGCCCGCTCCAGCGCCTCTTTCTCCGCAGACAGTTGACGGATGAGCTTTTGCACGTTCATGGCAAACAAACTTGATGTGGGGGCCAAACGCCCGCAGACGCCCAGTGGCCGGGGTCGGCCAAACCCTCACCTGGGGGAGGCAAATCGCATCAAGTGTAACACAGGCACCTCAGAATACAAGCGGGGTCCGGCTCACGAAATCTGCCTTGCGGGCCTTTACTTTCCGGAGAGCCACCACCTCTACTCGAGTGCCGCAACCAGGCGAGCTGTCGAGGATGAATTTTGCCCCGATGTGGCTGGCGCGTTCCCGCATGCCGGCCAACCCCCAGTGATTCTTCTTCGAACCCGCCTGCTGCATGTCGAAACCCCTGCCATCGTCTTCCACGCGAAGCCGGACCGTGTCGGACGAGTAGGTAAGTTGCAGGCAGATCCGTTCTGGCTCGGCGTGGTTCATAGCGTTGTTGATTGCCTCCCTTGCGATGATGTACAAGGTAGCCTGAACCTCGTAGGGAAGTTCATGAATCCGGCCCTTCACCTCCAGTTCAAACCGGATGGAGGTGCCATCCACGATCTGTTCGCCCGCCGCCCGAAGCGCCTCCAAGAGCGTGCTATTTTCGAGAGCGGACAGCCGCATGCAGGAAAGCGCTTCGCGAGCTTCCCTTAGGGACTGATCTGCCTGCTCCAGAGCACGGTCAATTCTCCTTCTGCTCGTGTCCGGCGCCGAGACAATCTGGCGTACCGCAGCCTCGAGCTGATAGACCACGCCGGCAAAACCTTGCAGCAAGGTATCGTGCAAGTCACGGCTTAGTCGGGAGCGCTCTTCGAGCACCAACCGGAACCGCAGACGCAACTGCCGCAAGCGGAGTTTGTGCACGCCGTACGCCGCCATGGCCGCCGCACCGATACACAGGGCGTCAAACCACCACGTCTGATAGAAGCGCGGCGAGACACGGAATGCAATGCTGGCCCCGTTCGCATTCCATATCCCATCGTTGTTGCAGGCGATCACGCGGAAACGGTAGTCGCCGGGAGGCAGGTTGGCGTAGACGATTTGCCGCCTCGTTCCGGCGTCAATCCAGTGCATATCCACGTCGTCCAGCCGATACCGGAAGCGGACCGCTTCTGGTTCAGCCAGGCTCAAGGCCGTGTAGTCCAACTCGATGGCGCGGCCGCGGACTGTGATCTGGGGCCGCGAGAGGTTGGCAGGCATGCCGTCGACCACCAACTGCTCAATGGCCACAGGTGGAGGGACCGGATTGGTGTGAATAGACTCCGGATTGATGCACGCCAAGCCATCGGCCGTGGCGCTCCAAAGGCGCCCGTCCCGGGAAACGGCAGCACGCGGGGTTGACTCGCCGGCGGCTTCCGCCATCCGAATTCCGTCTCCTGCTCCGTATGTCGGAAACGACAGATGACTCGCTGAACCGTCTGGCGACCCATCCAGGTCCGCAAGCTTGACGGGCGACATGCCGGCGCGGCTGATCAGCCACAACTGGTGGCCGCGGTCTTCGACGATGGCCTGTATGCCGCCGGCCGGAAGCCCGTTTCGTTCCGTCCATGTTGTCCATGTTCCGTTACGAAAACGGCTCAGCCCTTCGCCCGTACCGATCCATATGTTGCCCAGGCTATCCTCGACTATCGCATTCACGGATCCACCCGCCAGTCCGTCCGCGGCTCCGTATAACCGGATCGATCCCGGGCGGAAAGAAGCAACACCGCCCCCGTTAAACCCGATCCACAAGTTGCCGTGTCGATCCGCCTGGAGTTGGCGGATCATCACTCCTGGAGTCACCCCGGGTAAGGCTTGAGAGTGAATCAGTCCGTTTCTCACGTACGCCAGCCCCTGACGGTCGTCGGCAAGCCATAGAGTGCCGTGCGCGTCCTCGGTCATGCGAAAGACGAGGTCGAACGGCGCGCCGTTTAGCGCTTTGGTCTCGGCGAAGTCCCTGCCAGAGAGATTGAGCAATCCCCGGGTAGTGCCGATCCAAAATACTCCGTTCTTGTCTTCGTGGAGGGACAGCACCGGCGCTCCCTTCAGGCCGCGGCCGTAGGTGCTGGTCATGACGCGGTCGCCGGTCACACGGCTCAAACTGCCGCCAGGCGTGGCGACCCACAAGTCACCGGAGCGGCTGGCGCATACCGAGGTAATCAGGTTACTCGGTAGACCCTCGATCGTGGACCAGCGAGCGACTTTCGGTTCACGGAAGCGGTCGAAACCGTTGGAGGTGCCAACCCACACGCTCCCCTCACGGTCTTCTTCCAGTGCCAGGACCAAGTCACTCGAGAGGCCATCCTGCCGCGTAAAACGTTCCAGCCTGCCATTGGCCCAACGAAACAAACCCTTGCCCACAGTGGCAACCCACAGACCCCCATCTCTATCCCGCAGCAGGGCCTTGACAGTCCCCATCTGACCTTTCCAATGGTCCGAGTCACCAGATTGTGGATACGGTGGGTTGGCAGGCACACACCGATTCACTCCGTCGCCATTCCATCGGCAAAATCCACCCGTTGTTTCCACCCACATCGCACCATCGTGGTCCTGGAAGAGTGCCACGACCTGCGACGTAGGCAAGCCGTCCTCGGTTTTGTACGTCGTGGCGATGCCCTTCTCCCACACGGTAAGTCCGCTGGTTTGTGGCTGGGCGCCGCCTGCCCACAACCTGCCTGAGTGGTCTTCGATCAGCGTTACGACGTAGCGACTCGGGAAGCCCTTCTCGCCACCATAGCGTTGTAAATGCCCCTGATCGAGGCGGACGATGCCTTTGTCCGTTCCAATCCACAGGCCTCCCGTCTTGGACACTGCGAGTGACTCTACGGAACCGCCGGGCATCTGCTCGCCGGCAGCTGGTCTCCACGGGACGAGGTGGAGCCCGTCAAAGCGTAGCAGTCCGCTCGCGGTTCCCAGCCAGAGGTAGCCATCCGGGGTTTGCGCCAGAGCATTCACCCCCGGCACGAGAGAACCCTCGCTCTGCGTCAAGCTCGTATGAACGTACTGGGTCAGCCGCAGCCTGGGGTCCAGCCCCAGAACATGTCCCGCGAACGCAACCATAAGAACGAGCGGACCGATCGCGCGCAGCCGGAGGAATCTCAACGGCCAACTGATGGACGGCATCGCGGTCTCCATTAGATTCCACCCAATCGCGAGAGTCTTTTCATTATCCCGCGATCCCAGCGGGACGGGCCGGGCATCGATTGCTATAATCAAAGCCTTCGAACTCTACGCGCCCGCGCGATTTAACATTATGAGTACTAGTCTCACCACGGTGCTGGTCGTAGACGATCACCCGGTCGTCCGCGATGGGCTGAACGCCATCATCTCCTCGGAACCCGACATGCAGCTGGTGGGCGAGGCCGGTACCGGAATAGATGCCGTCGCGGCCTATCTGGAAGTTCGTCCGGCCGTCGTGCTGATGGACCTGCTGCTTCCTGATATCAGCGGCTCGGAGGCAATCCGTCGGATATGCGAGAAGGCGCCCAACGCGCGGGTGATCGTGTTGACCACCGTCGCCGGCGACGAGGAGATCTACCGGGCGCTGGAAGCCGGCGCCCGCGGCTATTTGCTCAAGGACATGGTAAGGCGGGAACTGATCCATGCCATCCGGGAAGTCGCCGCCGGACGGCGTTATGTCCCGGCGGAAGTGGGCGCCCGCATCGCCGAGAGTCTTCCCAGGCCCGATGTCACATCGCGGGAAATCGAGGTCCTGCAACTGATTGCATCCGGCTTGAAGAACAAGGAGGTGGCCTTTCGTTTGGGCGTCTCGGAGGCCACCGTGAATGCGCATGTCAAGCACATTCTGGCCAAACTGAACGCATCCGACCGCACCCATGCCGTCACGATCGCATTGCGCCGCGGCATCATACGACTATAACTCTGTCGTTATCGCCGGTTACTAAGCCTTCCTAGGCCTCAATACTAAGATTTGGTAATCGCGAATGTAGTGGAACTGGCGATTCGCCCGGGCGGGCGGTTGCCTCAGACTGTACAACATGGCGGGTTTGAGCGTTGCTCGTGTATGGCCGCAGCAATCGCCTGCGGCCCCGATTCCCCTGCCCGCACCAAGGAGGGGACCGCGTCCGGCCACACGAATCTGGTTGCCGCACACGCAACTGGATCAGTGGCCTCCGCGGGAGATGGTGGACCGACTCTTCGCGGAAGCCACGCGGCTACCCTATGTTGAAGTGCGCCAAAGCCGAATGGCCTCTCCGGAAACGCTGGCATTGTGCCTCCAGGACCGACAGGCAGCGGGACCGCCCGAAGCGTTCATCGATGGCGCCGAATTTTGCCACCTCCATCCTGCACCGGAAGGCAGCCTCCATCTGACCCTTCCCCTCGGAATCGGCTCGGCGGTGGCTGGACGGGGGTGGGCGGAGCATCACCCGCTCGGACGGCTGAGCCCCCGGTGGGAATGCCTGGTGTTGGTCTATGCGCCGCGAGACGGTTTTGAGTTGGGAATCGTGCTGGACTTAGTGGAGACTTCATGGAGCTTCGCCAAGGGCTCCCTGTGATCGGCTCCGTCGCGCGCCAGTCCCGTGACCGCCAGATAAGGGGCCGATTGACTGTTGCGATCCGGTCTCTCGTAGCACAGTTCGGCGCCTCCCTAAAGCAACAAACCAGGCGGGCACGGGACCAGTCGCTCCAACCAATGCAAAAACGCCGATGAGAGCGCCAGTTCCGTTCCAACTGAATTCACCGGCGGAAGTGAGCGGTGTCACGGGCGGAAGCGGGGCAGGGAGCGGGTCGCGCGCCTTGCTCCAAGAGGTTCGACCAGCGCTCACGGGCATATTCTGGTTCGACTCTCGCCCAATCGATGGCGCCGAAAAGAACCAGCCGGCAGGTTCCGGAAGCAGCCATGTCTACACGGCGCCGGGCTTGCTGATGTCTGGCGAGATGCCGCCCGAGCGGTCCCCGCGCGGCAATGTCTGCACCTTTCACGGCAGACTGGACAATCGCAAGGACTTGTTGGATTCGTATGGCAGCGGTGGCCCGCACGCGCCTTCGAATGGCGCGCTGGCTCTGATGGTCTATGAAAAGCACGGCATCGAGGCCCTGGTCAAGTTGATCGGCGACTGGAGCCTGGCGATCTGGGACGACGGGAGTCGCACGGTTCTGCTGGCAAGCGACTACGCCGGCATTCGTCCGCTCTACTACCATCACTCGGCTGCCTTCCTGGTGTGGTCGTCTTCGCTGCAACAGTTAGTGCCCCTGGCGGGCGCCGGCGGCCTGAACGAGGATTACGTAGCTGATTTCCTGACCACAGGCCTTGCCGTAGATCGGACTCCATATCGCAACATATACCCGGTAACGCCAGGAGGCGCTGTCCGCGTTTCGCAGAAACGAGTGGACACTACCAGGTTCTGGAACTTCCCCATCCACGAATCCATTCGCTATGCGCACGAGACGGAATATGAGGAACACCTGCGTGTCCTTTTCCGGGACGCTGTGGCAGCCCGGCTGGATACGGCAGCGCCAGTCTG
>Ga0335081_10013927_pt1 | contig 13002 bp, 12 predicted proteins | sample Lox_Sample_35_FD_206713 | JGI IMG/M metagenome (GOLD analysis project Ga0335081, IMG submission 206713) | Soil microbial communities from Loxahatchee National Wildlife Refuge, Florida, United States - Lox_Sample_3.5 | ecosystem: Environmental > Terrestrial > Soil > Wetlands | place: USA...
AACAAAAATCAGGAAGGCAATCGTCACGCCCGCCCACAACCAGCCGGAGCGCAGGAAACGGCGTGCCGGCGTCAGCACTAACCCGCCGAGGACACCGGCGAGGAAGAAGCACATCGTGTACTTGGTCAGCAGACCCACGCCTGCGGCGGCGCCGATGGCCAGCCACCAGCGCGGGTCCTCCGTCTTCAGCAGGCGAATCAGGAAATATGCAATCAGCATCCACCATAGGTAATCGAAACTCGAATACTGAAACTCGGTACCCTCGAACATGGGCAGCGGCGAGAGCGCGACCGCGAGCGCAGCCGTAACCTGGGCCAGCCGGCCGCCGCCCAGTTCGCGCGCCATTAAGCCGGTCACGATCACAGCCAAAGCCTGGGCGATGACCGAGAACAGCCGCAGTCCGACGAGCCAGTGTCCGAAGAGCGCGAGACTGACACGTTCGACAAATGGGGTGAATGGGGGGTAGGCAACAAAGCCCCATTCCAGATGCAGCGCATCGCTCAGGATCTGAAGCTCATCGCGATGAAAGCCATAGCGGTTGTTGGTCAGCAGATGAACGAGGGCGACTGCGGACGCAATTGCCAGCAACAGGAGGGTATGGTTGCGAGTGCGGGTGCGGCTGCTTTCCAGGCTGGGTTCACTCCTGAGCTGCATGGGCAGTGTTCCTCGTGACAAGCTGCTCGTTGCATACGTACGTGGAAGGCGATGCGCGGGTTCCAGCGCGTATACTATCGCCCCATGCCAGAGAAGAAGAAATCCCGCGCCGGCAGCACTGCTGCGAAGCGAAGCAGGGGCCCGAAAGACGTGGCGGAATATCTCGCCCGTGTCCCCGAAGCTGCTCGCAGTAGCTTCGCCGAACTTCGCGCGACGATCCAGTCCGCGGTCCCGCGGGATGCGATCGAGATCATCAGCTATGGGATTCCCGCGTTCAGGCGTGGAGGAGTGCTGGTGTGGTTCGCTGCCTTTTCGAACCACTGCAGCCTATTTCCAACTGCTGCGATCATTGATGAATTCAGGGACGAACTTGAGGGCTTCTCCACCTCCAAAGGGACCATTCACTTTCCTGTCGATAAGCCGCTGCCGACGGCACTTATCCGGAAAATCGTGAAGGCCCGGGTGGCTCAAATGGGGGATAGGGTGCTGAAGTAAGCTTTCTGCCTATTACGCAGAACGATGCGAAGAATTCTGGGGACGCGGGCAGCCATCTGCACTGCGGAACGAGCTACGCTACCTGCGCGCTGATTTCGCCCGCTCGACGTAGCGCAGGGTCCGGACATCCACGCGCACCATTTCGCCGGGTGCGATGAACAGCGGCACGCGGATCACCACACCGTTTTCCAGGGTGGCTTCCTTCAGGGTGCTGTCCTGTTGCGCATGTGCGACGGGAGCGGTATCGGCGACACGCGCGTCGACGATGTCGGGGAAGACGATGCTGATGGGCTGCTCGCCGGAGAACTCCACCGGAATCTGCATTCCCGGCTCCAGAAACTTCTCGCAGGAGCCGACGACGGCGCGGGAGACCTGGACCTGCTCGAAGCTGGCGGGATCCATGAAGGTGCAACCGTCTTCGTCACTGAAGAGGAACTCCATGTTGCGGCGCTCCAGCTCCAGGTCCTCCAGCCGCTCCTGGGGACGGAAGTGCGGCTCCCAGAGGCGCCCGCTGGCCACGTTGCTGAGCTTGGCCTTCACCACACCACCGAGCTTCGCGGTGCCCGCCTTCGATTCGATTTCCAGAACTTTATAGACCTGTCCTTCGATGCGGACGGCCGAGCCGGGCTTAAGGTCGGTTGCGATGACCATGGCGGAGTCTCCTGCCTACTTCATTTCGGGAGAATGAGCGTCAGCCCCCTCACTTGCGAAAAGTGCCGCTGGTTAAATGTGGCCACGCTACTGCCTCGCTCCAATGCGGTCGCGGCCACCATGACATCATAGAAACCGATCATTTTGCCGGGGGCTTCCAATTGCGCCCAGAGGCGCGCGTGCTCGTAAGCGGTTTGTTCCGTGTAAGGAACAATGGGCAGGGCGGCCAGGATGGCCTGCAGATAATGTTGCCGCCTGGCCTTATGCGGCCGGGCGGCACGCTCGACGCCGTGCCAGAGTTCGGCCACTGTGATGGCGGCGATCTCAAATTGATCGTCCGGCCTGGACGCAACCCAGCCCGCAAGATCGAAGGCGCCTCTTTCCCCGCCGATTATGACATCCGCATCAAGGATTATCGCCATTTGTCGACCGGTGCTTTAAGCGTTCTGTAGGCGGTACGCAGGTCGCGGCGCCAGGCCTTGAATTCCGCGTCCGTCAGCCTGGCTTTGGCCAAAACCTCTGCCAGGGCGCTGCCCGTGCAAACCTTCTCACTGTCCGGCACGATTTGGGCCACGGGCGATCCGTTTCGGAGAAGGACAAAGGTAGCGTTCTGATAATGGGCGCGGTTGATGCAGTCGGCAAAATTGCGCGCCGCGTCGGTGACAGTGATGGCGGTTTTCCGCATAAAATCATATTATCAGATTTTGCGCTACGACCCTGTCCGCCAATCCGCCTCAGGCAGTCTGACAATCAGAGCCGCCGTGCCGGTCCTCCAGCGCGGGCGCCCGGATTACACCATGACGCCCGCCGCCCGGTGCTCCAGTTCGTGCGCGACCGCGATCGACAGGCGCCGTATGCCCTCGCGAATCTGCTCCGGCTGGGCGTTGGAGAAATTCAGCCGCATGTGCGAAGCGGTATCTCCGTTGGGGAAGAACGGTTCGCCGGGCACGAAGGCCACGTCCTGCCGGAGCGCCGAGTCGAGCAGGCGTGACGAATCCACGCCGGGCGGCATGGTGACCCAGAGAAAGAGGCCGCCATGCGGATGGGTCCATGAGACCTCCGACGGGAAAAAGTCCTCCAGTGCCGCCAGCATGGCGTCGCGGCGCTGTTTGTAGGTGGCGCGAATCAGTTTCACGTGCTCGTCGAGGAAGCCGTCGCGCGCCGCTTCGTAGGTGACCATCTGGGTAAAGGTGCTGGTATGCAGATCGGTACATTGTTTGATCTGCACGAGTTTGGTGATCACATCGGGCGGCGCGACGATCCAGGCGACCCGCAGCCCCGGCGCCAGAATCTTCGAGAAGGTGCTGAGGTAGATTACATTGCCCAGCTTGTATTCCCTGTCGCGCGTCAGGTTGGTGCGGTCCAGCACGACCAGCGGCGTGATGTGCTCGCCTTCGTAGCGGAGCTGGCCGTAAGGATCGTCCTCGATGATGGGAATGCCGTACCTGTCGGACAGGGCCACCAGTTCATCGCGGCGCGAGCGCGAGAGCGTCACTCCGCCCGGATTCTGGAAGTTGGGCAGGATGTACATGAACTTGGGACCGGAACGCAGCGCCTCCTCCATGTGCGCGGTCTGCAGGCCGTCGTCGTCAACGGGCACGGTGACGTACTCGGCGCCCATGAGATCGAACGCCTGGAGCGCGCCGAGATAGGTTGGCGACTCGACCAGGATACGATCGCCGCGGTTGATGAGCAGCTTGGCAATCAGATCGAGGGCCTGTTGTGAGCCCGAGGTGATGAGGACGTTGTCGACGCTGGCGAGGATGCCGTATCGCGCCATATGGGCGACGATGAGCTCGCGCAGCGGACGGTAGCCTTCGGTGGGGCCGTACTGCAGGGCGGTAGCTGCCTGCGTCTGCAGGACACGGTGGCACGCCTCCTGGAAGCGGGCCACGGGAAAGACATCAGGCGCGGGCAGGCCGCCTGCAAAGGAGATGACTTCAGGGCGCTGCGTGAGCTTCAGCAGCTCGCGAATGATGGAACACTTGGCTGACTTGGTGCGCTGCGCGTAACGATGGGCCCAGGGCGCTGCCATTCCACACCTCCGCCTTTACAGTTCAAGCTATCGCCACCGACAGAACTCTGTCTGTGATGAGCGACACCAGACGGCGGGTAGCGGCAGCCACCCCCCGGGTCTCACATGTCAGCTCTTTTTTGACGTCACGGCGAAAAAGTCAGCTACATCCTGGATGACGTTCCGGCTGTTGCAGCGGGGACAGCGGATTTCCGCCTTGTCGTGTTCCTTCAACGTGAGTACGGTTTCGAACGAGTGCTGGCAATCCTTACAGAGATATTCGTAAACCGGCATTTTTCTCCTCCACAGTGAAGTTGGACGGAGAAGCCTGGCGAACCCAAGCCCTCCCGGCAATGCCTATTATGAGCCTGCCGTCTGTGGATTTCTCGCGATAATTTCTGCCTCCTGCACACCCGGGCGGCAGGCCGCCCGAATCGCCGTCGACGCAACGGGAGCAGCGCGGCAGAGCGGCTGATGGGCAGCCAGTCACGTGCGCACTGCGGCAAGGGTGGAAGGCGCCACCGCGCCGACTTTTCTGGCCGACAAAGCAAACGGCGGGCCCGCCAGGGAGCATCCACCTAATAGAAGCGATGCTCCGAGCCAGATACTACTCCACAAAAGAATCAGCAACTTACGAAAGGGAGCAGCAATCATGACCGCGTCCGATGTGCTGGTCGAGTGCTTGATGGACTGGGGAGTCGAGGTGATTTTCGGCTTACCGGGTGACGGAATCAACGGTGTGATGGAGGCCTTGCGCACGCATCAGGAGAAGATTCGCTTCGTGCAGGTGCGGCACGAGGAGACGGCGGCTTTCATGGCCTGCGGCTATGCCAAGTACACCGGAAAGCTGGGTGTCTGCCTGGCCACCTCGGGACCGGGCGGAATTCACCTGCTCAACGGGCTTTACGACGCCAAGCTGGACGGCCAGCCGGTGCTGGCGATTACCGGCTTGCAGTTCCACGATCTGATCGGAACCCACACCCAGCAGGATGTGGCTCTCGACAAGCTGTTCATGGATGTGTGCGTCTATAACGAGCGGGTGATGGGGCCGACGCATATGCAGAACGTGGTGGACCTGGCCTGCCGCAAGGCGCTTTGCCATCGCGGAGTGGCGCACATCACCATCCCTGTTGACTTTCAGGACGCGGCGGTACACGGCTGGGACCGGTCGAAACGGAACCTTGGCGATCACACCAATGCCGTGCGCACGCAAAGCTACAGGATTCCCAATGACGCTGACCTGAGAAGGGCGGCTGACATCCTGAACGACGGGAAGAAGGTTGCCATCCTCGCCGGGCGCGGCGCATTGGGCGCCGGCGAGCAGGTGGAGCAGGTTGCCGAGCTGCTGGCAGCGCCCATCGTGAAGCCGCTGCTGGGCAAGGCCGTTGTGCCCGATGACAGCCCATACACAACTGGAGCAGTTGGATTGCTGGGCACCGCGCCTTCGCAGGATGCGATGGAAGGATGCGACACGCTGTTCATGATCGGGACGTCGTTTCCCTATATCGAGTACATGCCAAAACCCGGCAAAGCCAAGGCGGTGCAGATTGATTCCGATCCCACGCGCATCGCGCTGCGCTATCCGGTAGACGTTGGACTGGTGGGCGACAGCCGCACCGTTCTGGAGCACCTGACGCGGCTGCTGAAGCGCAAGGAAGATCGAGACTTCCTGAAGATGGCGCAGGACGGGATGAAGCGGTGGTGGGAAGTCGTCGAGAAGCGCGGCACGCGTATGGACAAGCCGATGAAGCCGCAGGTGATCGCATGGGAGCTGGGCAAGCGGCTGCGCGACGACGCCATCGTGAGCTGCGACAGCGGAACCATTGCCACCTGGTGGGCGCGTGAGATTTCCGCCCGGCGCGGGCAGATGTTCAGCCTCTCCGGCACTCTGGCGACCATGGCGCCGGGCCTGCCCTACACGCTGGCGGCACAGATTGCGTATCCGGAGCGGCAGTGCGTCGGATTTGTGGGGGATGGCGGCTTCTCCATGCTCATGGCTGACTTCGTCACCGCCGTCAAGCACAAGCTGCCGGTCAAGATCGTCATTGTCAAGAACAACACGCTGGGGCAGATCAAGTGGGAGCAGATGGTCTTCCTGGGCAATCCGGAATATGGCGTGGAACTGGCGCCCATCGACTTTGCGGCATTCGCCCGCGCCTGCGGGGGCACGGGATACAGCGTGGACGATCCGAAGAATTGCGGCGAGGCAGTCGAGCAGTTCCTCAACACGCCGGGGCCGGCAATTCTGGAGGCGATGGTGGATCCGCTGGAGCCGCCGCTGCCGGGCAAGGTAAAGGCCGAGCAGGCGCTGAAATTCGCCGAGTCGCTGGCGCGCGGCGAGCCGAACCGCTCGAAAATTGCGCTGACTGTGGCCTCCGATAAGGTGCGGGAGATGGTGTGAGGTAATACCGATGCGAAAGCCGGAAGTGGTGGTGATCACGGGCGCTTCGGCAGGCGTAGGACGCGCTACGGTGCGTGAGTTCGCGCGTCGCAAGGCAAGGATCGGCCTCATCGCCCGCGGGCACGAGGGTCTGGAGGCCGCGCGCCGCGAGGTTGAGGCTGCGGGAGGCAAGGCCCTGGTGCTGCCCACCGATGTCGCTGATGCCGAGGCCGTGGAAGCGGCCGCCGCCCGGGTGGAAAAGAAATTCGGGCCAATCGACATCTGGATCAACAACGCCATGACCTCGGTGTTCTCGCCCATCCGGCAGATGAGTGCCGAGGAGTTCAAACGGGTAACCGAGGTGACCTATCTCGGATACGTTTACGGCACGCTGGCGGCGCTGAAACGAATGCTGCCGCGCGACCGGGGCGCCATCGTGCATGTCGGTTCGGCGTTGGCATATCGCAGCATTCCGCTGCAGGCGGCGTACTGCGCGGCGAAGCATGCCATCCTGGGCTTTCATGCGTCGCTGCGCACCGAGCTGCTGCATGACGGCAGCAACGTCCACACGACCATGGTGCAGATGCCAGCGCTGAACACGCCGCAATTCGGCTGGGTGAAGAGCCGCCTGCCGCATAAGGCGCAGCCGGTGCCGCCGATCTACCAGCCGGAAGTTGCGGCGCGCGCCATCTACTATGCTGCGCATCATCCCGGGCGGCGCGAGTACTACGCAGCCTGGTCGGTGGTGGAGGCGATCCTCGGGAACAAGATCGCTCCCTCCTTTGCTGACCGGTATCTGGCGCGCAACGGTTACGAGGCGCAGCAGCATGACGGCCCCGAGGATCCCGACCGCCCCAACAATCTCTGGAAGCCGGTAGCGGGTGAGCACGGGGCACATGGAAGCTTCGACGACCGTGCCCGCCCATTCAGCCTGGAGGGATGGGCGGAGACGCATCCCGCCCTTGTCGCATTGGCGGCCTTAGGCACTGTGGCCGCGGGTTACGGGATTGCGAGCGGCACCCGGAGGCTGATCCGAGGGGGAAGAGAGTACCAACAGGAGATCCGAAGAGCGGCCTAGCGTCTCCATCCAGGGATGAGTAACGGAAACCACTTTCCGGCTGTCAACTCTGGCGTGCCCCGGCACAGGCTGGTACGGCTGCATCCGCGCGAGGACGCCTTTGAAGTCACGCAGGGCCGCGCCGTGCTTTCCACCGCGCTCAGCGGCTTCATCCATGCAGGCACATCCGAGGGATTGTATGTGCACCAGACGCGAATGCTCTCCTGTTACCGATGGCTGATTGACGGGACTGAACCCATGCCGGTGGCGCTGTCCAATGTGGAGCAGCACTCATGGATGGGCTACTACATCAGCCTGCCGCACAACCTGGGCGAGGAAAACCGCGACCGCGGCAGCGGTGAGATGGCAGCGGTGTCGGAGAAGAGTCTCGAGCTTCGCCTGTCGCGCTCGGTCGCCTACGGGGTGCATGAGGACGTGGACCTCACCAACTACACCCAGAAGCGGGCAGAGTTCGAGCTCAAACTGGAACTGGATGCGGATTTTGCCGACCAGGAGGAGGTGACGGGCCGGCGCCGGCAGTTTGGGGAGCTCTCCTGCGCGTGGCGCCGCGGCAGCGAAGGCAACTGGGAGCTGTTCTTCGACTATCGGGTCCAGCATCATTACGAACACCAGGGCGACACGGGCGACGCCAGCATCCACCGCAGCGTTGCCATCCAGGTGACGAATTCAGGTTCAGAACCTTCGTGCTCCGGCAAGGCGATTGTCTTCACGATTTCCCTCGAGCCGCTGGAGCGGTGGCATACATGCATTCGGGTTGTCACGCATGTGGAGCATGAAGCGGACCTCCCGCTGTACGGCTGCTACGCGTTCGAAACCACGGAGCACCCCTTCGATGTGAAACGCCGGACCTTTCTCGAGGAGTCAGCCGGCTTCAGCGCACCGGGCAGCGGAAGTCTCGCCAGTATCGTGGCCCAGGCGCTGGAGCAGGCCAGGCTGGACCTTGCCGCCCTGCGGCTGCACGATCTGGACCAGGGCGAGCGGGCCTGGGTCCCGGCCGCGGGAGTTCCCATCTTTGTGGCGCTTTTCGGCCGCGACGCATTGACCGCTGCTTGGGAAGCAGCCATGCTGAGTTCGCAGATTGCGCAGGGGACCCTGCCGGTGCTGGCGCGCCTGCAGGGAACGAAGGTGGACGACTGGCGCGATGAGCAGCCGGGAAGGATGTTGCATGAAGCGCACACCGCCCCCCTGGCCACTCTGGGCTACAACCCTCGCGCGCGATATTACGGCTCGGCAACTACCTCCGGGTTCTTCCCGGTGGTGCTGGCAGAACTGTGGCACTGGACCGGCGACAGGGAGCTGGTGCGCCCGCTGGTGGAGCCCGCGCTGAAGGGCCTGCGCTGGAAAGACGAATGGGCCGATCTGGATGGCGACGGTTTCAGCGAGTACCTGACGCGCTCCACCCAAGGCGTGAAGAACCAGGGGTGGAAGGATTCCAGCGATGCCATCGTTTACCCCGACGGCAGCGAGGTAGAGCCGCCCATCTCCACCTGCGAGGAGCAGGCCTTCCTCTATGTGGCGAAGGTGCATATGTCGGAGCTGCTGTGGTGGCTCGACATGAAGACGGAATCGCGGCGCCTTTATCACGAGGCCGCAGAGCTGAAGAAGCGGTTCAACGAGGCGTTCTGGATGCCCGACAAGGGCTACTTCGCGCTCGGTCTGGATTCCAGAGGGCGGCAGATCAGCTCCATCGCCTCCAATGCCGGACACTGCGTCGCCTGCGGCATTGCCGACGAATCGCTGGTGAAGCCCACCATCAAGCGCCTGTTTGCCAAAGACCTGTTCAGCGGCTGGGGAGTCCGGACGCTCTCAGCCGACCACCCGGCATACAATCCTTTCAGCTATCACCGGGGGACGGTATGGCCGGTGGAACACGGCTCGTTTGCCATCGGATTGATGCGCTACGGATTACACGATTACCTGCAGAAGATGACACGAGGAATGTTCGAGGCGGCGGCGCTGTTCGATTTCCATCGGCTGCCGGAGGTTTTTTCCGGTCACTCGCGCGACGAGCGGCATCCGTTTCCCGCAATGTATCCCAAGACCAACTGGCCGCAGGCCTGGTCGTGCTCGGTGGTGTTCACGCTCGTGCAGTGTATGCTCGGCCTCTATCCATACGCTCCGCTGAATGGGCTATTTTTGGATCCCCACCTGCCGGAGTGGCTGCCGGAGATTACGGTCAGCAACCTGCACGTGGGCAAAGCGGTCGTGAGCATCCGCTTCTACCGCGAAAAAGATGGCGGAAGTGACTATGAGGTGCTGGACAAGCGCGGGCCGCTGCACGTGGTGCGGCAACCCAGCCCGTGGTCGTTCACGGCCAGCCCGGCGGAGCGCTTCGTGGATGCGCTGACCAGCGTACTGCCGGGCAAATGAACCGCAGACGAGTTCTTCTCTTATGCGGGGAACAGATCCAACTGCTCCTGCTCGAACAGGGAATGTTTGATGTCGCTGCGGGAGCTGACCTCGCGGCGGATGCCGTGCTTCCTGCGCAGGCTGGCCATCAACTCCGATAGCCGCCTGCCGTACGCCTTGCTCATGAAGGCACGGCGGTCGAAGCGCCTGCGATAGGATTCGGCGAGCTCGGGAAATTCCTTCTCCAGAACCGGCAGAAAGACGCTTGCCGAACACGGCTTGAGAAATAGGGGGTTGGCGTAAATGTAGCTTCCGCCAGCTTCTTTCGTGGCGCGCACCAGCGCGTCCAGCACGGCCGGCGAATCGGTGATTCCGGGCAGCACCGGCGCGCAGATCACGCCGGCCCTGATTCCGGCAGCTGACAGTTCATGCACCGCATGCAGACGCAGATCGGGACGGGGTGCGCGCGGCTCCAGAATTCGCGCCAGCCTCTCGTCGAGAGTCGTGACCGTAAGATTCACGAACAGCGAATTGTTTTCCGCAACTCGCCCCAGCAGCTCCACATCGCGGCGGATAAGGTCCGACTTGCTGACGATGCCGATTTCCAGGCCCTGGTGCTGCCCCAGTTCCTCCAGAATGCCGCGTGTGACCTCGAAGCGCTTCTCTGCTGGCTGATAGGGGTCGGTGGCGGTTCCGATGGCGATCTCCTCGCCGCGTTTGACCTGTCTCAGCTCCTGGCGCAACAGCCAGGCTGCCTGCTGTTTAACGTAGATCCTGCGCTCGAAGTCCAGGCCGTCGCGCATCTCCATGAATTCATGGGTATAGCGGGCATAGCAGTATTTGCAGGCGAACTCGCAGCCACGGTATGGATTGATGGTCCAGGTGAACGGCACGCGCGCGGAGGTGCAGCGATTCAGCAGGGCGCGTGAGGGCAGCGTGAAGTACTCGACCAGATGGCCCTGTCGTATGGACTCGCCACTGGCGGCGAGCCTGGCGATTCCCACCAGCGGCTGGGGCGTGTCTTCTTCGATCTGGAGCAGCCAGGGGTGCATGAGGCTGAGCAGCAATGTTCGCTATTTGTTCGCCTATCAGATGCTAGTGCAGCAGGCTGGGTTGCGTCAATCCGGCCACCATACAAACTCCAGCCACCTCCGCACATCCAAGCGATTTTGGCGATATCCCGGGAAGGGACCAGCCATGGGTGACCAGAAACATATCGTAGCGGCGCTGGAGAAGCTGATCGAAATCTGTCGCGACGGGCAGGCGGGGTACCGCGAGGCGGGCGAGCACGCGAGTGATCCCGGGCTTAAGAAGCTGTTTGGCGAAATCAGCCTGAACCGCGCCCGCTTCGCCGGCGATCTGGAAAATGAGACGCTGCGCTTGGGGAAGGCTGACGTCGACCGCTCGGGCAGCGCCTTGGGCGCGATCCAGCGCGGATGGGCCAGCCTGAGAGCCAATCTCGGCGGTGGGGACGACGCTATCCTGTCGTCGATGGAAAGCGGCGACGACTACGCCCGTAGCCAGTACGACATGTACATCCGCGACAATCAATTGCCCGAGGATATTCTGGGCATCATCCGCAACCAGGCGCAGGCGATCGTGGGCATGCTGGACCGCATCCGCGCCCTGCGGCAGCGGCGCCGGGCGGCCTAAGCGCGGGACTGGCCCTTCCATTCACAGCTCCGGCAAGGCTCTGCAGCCGCATCTCACCGCAGGTTCTTCTTCAGGAATTCCTCGGTAATTTTGGCAGCGTTGGCTGCGTCTTCGGGCCGGTAGCCCTGCTGGTTGTTAGGGTTCTCAAAGGCATGCCCGGCGTCCGGGTAGATGTGGATTTCCACCTTCTTGCCCATCGCCTGCAGCTGGGTTTCAAATTTGCGAATGTCGGCTACGGGAATGCCGCGGTCCTGCCCGCCGAAGATGCCGAGAATCGACGCCTGGATCTTCTTCAGCGTGGTCCTGTCGCTCGCCAGATGACCGTAGTTGATGACGGCGACCTTCAGCCTGGGATCGGAAACGGCCAGATCGAGCGCATAGCCGCCGCCCATGCACCATCCGATTGCGCCCACCCGCTTCGGGTTTACGAAATCCAGGGAGCGCAGGTAGGCGGTCGCGGCCAGCAGATCGCGCTGGGCGCGGTCCTCGGGAACGCCGCGCATGATCTGGTGCGCTTCATCCGGGGTGGTGGCCACCTGGCCGCGGTACAGATCGATGGCCAGCGTCACGTAGCTTTGGTCGGCGTACTTTGCGGCCTGCTGCTTAACCCAGTCGTTCAGCCCCCACCATTCGTGAATGACCACCAGCGCCGCAAATGGGCCCTGCCCGCCGGGCCTGTAGAGCAACGCGTGCACGGTTTCGGCGCCGCTGCGGTAGGTGACATCCGCGGGTTCGACGGCGAACGAGCCCACAGCAAAAAGGCACATAAGAACGGCCAACAATACGATTTTCACGAACGCCTCCGGTTAGCGGTCCAGGTATTAGAGCGCATTTTGCGCGGCTTGTCATCATCCGCCAGGCGGCCACAATTCTGCAACTGTTGCGCTGCAGCGGAGGTAAACGGGCAGGCGGAGACCGCACGTCTCCATCGTGCCGCGCCTTTGTCTCGAACCGGGTGCACCTGACAACTTCGCGCCATAGCGTCAGGTACAATCCTCCTTCATGCCCACAGCGAGGAAGCGTTGCGTTCATGCCGTGCTGTACCTGGCGATGGCCGTGGCCTTGCCGGAACTGTTGCCGGCGCCGTTGCGGGCTGACGCTTCGCAGGAGGTCCGCGGCACTGTGCAGGACCCCAGCGGGGCGGTGATTGCGCGGGCGCGGGTCGTACTGCATATCGATGGGCAAGACTTTGGACGTGTCACGCAACCGGATGGTACCTTCGTCTTCAGTGGGGTAGCGGGCAGCGCAGGAACGGTTGAGGTAAGGGCACAGGGCTTCGCCACCGCCACGGTTGACTGGCGCGCGGGCGAGGCTCCGCTCAGTATCACGCTGAGTCCGGCGGCGCTGCAGCAGAGCCTCGATGTCACCGCCACGCGTACTTCCATTCTTCCCACCGGCGTCGACAATGTCGAGTCGCAACCCGACGCTGTGGTGGTCAGCGATGCGCAACTGGAGCAGTGGGGCCCGCTGACCACCGATGACAAGCTGCGGCTGGTGCCCGGATTCCAGCTGCTGCGGCGCTCCGGCAGCCAGACTGCCAATCCCACATCGCAGGGCGTATCGCTGCGCGGTTTGGGGGCAAGCGGGGCCAGCCGCGCACTGGTGCTGGCCGATGGCATTCCCATCAACGATCCCTTTGGAGGCTGGATCTACTGGGCGCGGGTGCCGCAGTCATCGCTGGATGAAGTGCAGCTTGTTCCCGGAGGCGTTTCGGCGCTTTACGGAAAC
>Ga0335081_10013928_pt1 | contig 13002 bp, 12 predicted proteins | sample Lox_Sample_35_FD_206713 | JGI IMG/M metagenome (GOLD analysis project Ga0335081, IMG submission 206713) | Soil microbial communities from Loxahatchee National Wildlife Refuge, Florida, United States - Lox_Sample_3.5 | ecosystem: Environmental > Terrestrial > Soil > Wetlands | place: USA...
CGCCGAGATCGCCGTCCCGCCGCCGGGTTCCGACTCGATCTCCAGGTGCCCGGCGAGCCGCTGGACCCGCTGCCGCATCGTGGTCAGCCCGAAACCGCCGCCGGCGGCGTCGGGGATCCGGAACCCGTCACCGTCGTCGCGGACGTCCAGCGTCACCACGTCGTCCATGTAGGACAGCGTGATCACGGCGCGCGACGCGGCCGCGTGCTTGGCCACGTTGGCCAGGGCCTCCTGCGCGACGCGCAGCAGGGTCACCTCGACCTCCGGGTGCAGCGCCTGCGCGGTGCCGGTGGTAGTGACCGTGGCCGCCACCCCGTTGACCGCGGACCAGCGCGCCGCGATCTCGGCCAGCGCCTCCGGCAGCCTGGTGTTCTCTAGGGCCTCCGGCCGGACGGCCCGCACGGACCGGCGGGCCTCCGACAGGCTGTCGCGGGCCAGCTGGGCGGCGTTGCTGATCCGGCGTTCCCAGTCAGCCCGGCCGACGGCGCCGTTGGCCTGGCCGCCTGGGGCGCCGGCCGCCACCTGCAGGCCGGCTTGCTGGGCGGCTTCCAGCTGCGTGATGATACCGGCCAGGCCCTGCGCCAGCGTGTCGTGGATCTCCCGCGCCATCCGCTGCCGCTCTTCCAGCACGCCCGCCTCCCGGGCCTGCGTGAGCAGCTGGGCGTGCAGCCCGGTGTTCTCGGTCATCATGGTTTCCAGCTGGCGGTTCGCCTCGGCCAGCTCGACGATGATCCGCTTGCGTTCCTGGTTCTGCTCCTCGGCCTTCGCGCCCAGGTAAATGAACGCGGCGACCAGCGTCGCGTTCAGCAGCGCCACCACCGCAAAAATGGCCCAGTCCGCCGGGGTCGGCCGGTGGAACCCGCCGAGCTGCGCGATGGCGGAGAGGGCCGCGGTACCGACCAGGCCGGCGTACCGGGCCGGGCCGGCCAGGAACCGGTACGCGTGCAGGTAGCCGATCCAGCAGAAGAACGCGAACCACGGGCTGCGCGCCACCAGCAGCGCGCTCAAGGCGAGAAAGCCGAGGTAGTAGACGGACATCAGGACCCGGTTCGCGGCCCACTGCGGATGCAGCGGCACCCACCAGGCCACCCAGACGGCGGTGACGGCGACCACGGCCAGCGTCCGGCCCACGTCACCCGGCGACGGGTGCTGCGTGATCACGTACGGGATCATCGACATGATGAGCAGGGCGAACGGGACCGCCCGCAGCCAGGTTTCGAGCCGGCGCTCGGACGCGTCCAGGCTGCCGGGCGCCGCCAGCTCGCCGCTTGGCCTGGGCAGGCTGCGGCCCATGAACATGCGGGGCCTCCCTTCTGCGCTGTCCCGCGTCGATCCTGTCACTCCCAGCGGAACAGCCGGACCGCGAGCAGCCCGCCCACGATGATCCAGGCCGCCAGCACGCCGAAGTACAGCCCGGAGGCCCAGTGCCCGGCGACCGCGTCCTGGACGGCCTGCACGCCGGCGCCGCCTGGGGTCGCGTCGCTGATGCCGCGCAGCCAGGCCGGCATCTCCGCGCGCGGCCACCACAGCCCGGCCAGGAACATCAGCACGAAGAACAGCACGCCGCCGACCGCGTTGGCGGCCTTGCTGGTGAAGCTGACCGCGGCGACCAGCAGCCCCAGTGTGCTGATCGCCACGGCCAGCAGGACGAACGCCACGATGAAGGCCAGTGGCTGGCCGATCGAGGCGCTGAACGCGCCGGTGCCGAGGATGACGAGCAGGGCCGTCGTGGCGACCTGGACGCCCAGGACCAGGATGAGCTGCGCGCTGAGCAGCGCCTGCGGGGTCACCGGGGTGGTGAACATCCGGCGCAGGATGCCCCGCTCGCGGTAGCTGACCAGCGTCACGGGCAGGAACTGCAGGCCCATGATGATGGTCGCGAAGGCGATGATGATGGGCAGGTAGGTCTGCTGCACGCTGGCGCCGCCGAAGGCCTTGACCGGGTTACCGGTCCCCGGGATGAGGCCGATCACGAGCCAGCCGGCGATCGGGAACCCGGCGCCCCAGAAGATCGCGGCCGGGGTGCGAAGCAGCAGCTTCAGCTCGGTCAGCGTGAGCTTGCGCCAGGCGCGCCCGGAGACCGGGAGTGCGGCGGAGAAAGACATTCTGGCTATCCCTTCCGTGCGTCGTCCGGCTGGCCGGCGGGCCGGGGCTGGGTGTCGCCGGGCTGGCCGTGCTGGGTGAGGGCGACGAACGCGTCGTCCAGGTTGGCCTGGTCCACCCGCAGGTGCTGGGCGATGACCCCGTGCTGGATCGCCGCGGTGATGACCGCCTGCAGGGCCTCCTCGTTGCCGGTGATGGTGAACTGTGCGCCGTCGCGGCGGACCGAGGACACCCCGGGCAGCTTGGCCAGCAGCGCCTCGTCCAGCGGCGCCGAGGCGCGGAACCGGATGTACTGCTCGCCGCCGGCCCGGCTGGCCAGCCCGGACGGCGTGTCCAGCGCGATCACCCGGCCGTTGTCGATGACCGCGACCCGGTCACAGAGCCGTTCGGCTTCCTCCATGAAGTGCGTGACCAGCAGGACCGTCACGCCGGTATTGCGTATCTCGGAGATCAGCCCCCACACCTCGCGGCGCGCGGACGGGTCCAGCCCGGTGGTGAGCTCGTCCAGCACGGCGACCTTCGGGGTACCGATGAGCGCGAGCGCCACCGACAGGCGCTGCTTCTGGCCGCCGGACAGCTTGGCGAAGGCGGTGTCCCGCCGGTCGCCGAGCCCGAGCCGTTCGATCAGCGCGTCCGCGTCGGCCGGGGTCCGGTAGAACGAGGCGTACAGGTCCAGCGCCTCGCTGACCCGGAGCTTGTCCGGCAGCTGGCCGTCCTGCAACTGGACCCCGACCAGTTCGCGCAGCTCACGGTGGTCGCGCTGCGGGTTCAGGCCCAGCACGCTGATCCGGCCGCGGTCCGGTGTGCGCAGGCCCACGACGCATTCCACGGTGGTGGTCTTCCCGGCCCCGTTCGGCCCGAGGATGCCGAAGATCTCCCCGCGCTCGACCGTGAACGACACGTCGTTTACCGCGACCTTCGGCCCGTACTCCTTGTGCAGACCGGTCACCTCAATTACTGCCATGCCCCCATCGTCGCCCACGGATAACGGCCCTGGCATCGGCCGCCGGGCTACATTTCCGGGGCGCCCGGCGGACCGGGGAGTCAGCCAAACGGTTGATGCGGCCGGGGGTAGCCTGGCCCGGTAGGACCTTCAACCAGGGAGCCCGCGTGGCGCTGCACAAGCAAGTCGACGTGTCCCAGGCCGAGCGGGACGTCGATATCAACCCGGTCTACGTGCAGGAAAAAGGCCTGCAGACGCCCCGCTACCGGTTGCCAGACAACAGGATGCTGCCGAGCACCGCGGCGCAGGTGGTGCGGGACGAGCTGATCCTGGACGGCAACGCGCGGCTCAACCTCGCGACGTTCGTCACCACCTGGATGGAGCCCGAGGCGGAGAAGCTGATGGCGTCCTGCTTCGACAAGAACATGGTCGACAAGGACGAGTACCCGCAGACCGCCGAGATCGAGCGGCGCTGCGTGAACATCCTGGCCCACCTCTGGCACTCACCGGCCGACGGTAACGCGGCCGGGTGCTCGACCACCGGATCCAGCGAGGCGTGCATGCTCGGCGGCATGGCGCTGCTGTGGCGGTGGCGTAAGGCCCGCCGGGACGCCGGCCAGGATGCATCCCGGCCGAACCTGGTGATGGGCGCCAACGTGCAGGTGTGCTGGGAGAAGTTCTGCCGGTACTGGGAGATCGAGCCGCGCCTGGTCCCGATGGAGCAGGGCCTGCTGCACCTGACCGCGGACCGCGCGGTGGCGCAGTGCGACGAGAACACGATCGGCGTCGTGGCCATCCTGGGCTCCACCATGGACGGCAGCTACGAGCCGGTCAAGAAGATCTGCGACGCGCTGGACCAGCTGCAGCAGACCCGGGGCCACGACATCCCGGTGCACGTCGACGGGGCCTCGGGCGGCTTCGTCGCGCCGTTCCTGCAGCCGTTCCTCGAGTGGGATTTCCGGGTGCCCCGGGTCGCGTCGATCAACGCCTCCGGGCACAAGTTCGGCCTGGTGTACCCGGGGGTGGGCTGGGTGGTGTGGCGTGAGCCGTCCGCGCTGCCCGAGGACCTCATCTTCCGGGTGAACTACCTGGGCGGGCAGATGCCGACGTTCGCACTCACCTTCTCCCGGCCCGGGTCGAACGTTATCGCGCAGTACTACAACTTCCTGCGCCTCGGTTTCAAGGGCTACCACGACGTCCAGCAGGCCTGCCAGGAGGTGGCCGTCTACCTCGCCTCGAACATCGCCGCCCTGGGCCCGTTCGAGCTGCTCACCGACGGCAAGGAGCTGCCGGTGTTCGCGTTCAAGCTCAAGGACGGCGTCACCGGGTACTCGGTCTTCGACGTCTCCGAGCGGCTGCGCAGCCGGGGCTGGCTGGTTCCGGCGTACACGTTCCCCGCCAACCTGCAGCAGACCGCGGTGCTGCGGATCGTGATCAAGAACGGCTTCAGCCTGGACCTGGCCGGCTGCCTGCTCACCGACCTCCGCGAACAGGTCAAGATCCTGGAATCGCTGCGCCAGCCCCCGGTTCCGCTGGTGGGCGACAAGCCCCGCGAATCCTTCCGCCACTAGGCGCGGGCGGAGCTTACCGGCAGACTTTTCGGCAGTATGTGCCGAAAAGTCTGCCCACAAGCGGGGATGTCCGCCCGGAGGCGGCGAACGTCAGGTTTCCGGCTTGCCCTGGGAGGCGCCCCAGGTGTCCGGGATGGTGGTGTAGCCGCCGCCGCTGTACTCGGACAGCTCGCCGCCCAGCGACGGGGACGACAGGCCGGCCCCCGACTTCAGCGCGGCCAGGATCTGCGGATAGCCGGTCGGGGTCAGGTAGGCCACGAGCGCCTGGATGCCGGCCTGCGGGCTCGGGTAGGAGTACAGGTTGTAGCCGCCGCCCTCGCTCTTGATCGGCCATCCGCCGAAACCGGGCTGGCTTACGTTGATCGGGTTGTTGGCCCCGACGATCCCGTGCGGCGGGGTGCCGGCCTCGTTCTGCATCCAGTAGCCGATCGACACGATGTTCGCCGACGTCAGCGGGTCACCGAGGGCGGTGAGGATCGCCTCGGACCAGGCCAGCTGGTTGGCCCCGCGCGGGGTCTCGTATTCCGCGGTGGGGGCCGGGGCGCCGGCCGCGGTGACCGGGGCGGGGGCCGGGCTGGCGGGCGCCGGATGTGACGGGGCGGCCGGCGGCGGCGCGGACGGGGAACGGGCGGGGGTGGCGGAGGCCGGCGCGACCGCGTGCTCCCGGAACGTCCGGGGCGGGACCTCGGCCTGATCCAGGACCGGGGCGGCCTGGGACACCGGCCCAGCTGCCGCGTTGGCGGCAGGATGGACGGCGGGTTTGCGGCCCAGGCCGATCACGAGGCCCACGCCGGCCATGGTCGACACGACTCCCAGCGTCATCAGCCACCACGCGAGCCCGCCCCGGCGCCGTGTTCTGGCCCGGGCGTGGGCCGAACGGACAGGTGCGCGCTGCCGCTCCGGCAGGCGTTGCATACGGTCTCCCTCCCCGTCCGTTAACCTGGCCGGTCGCGGGGGGTAGGGCCGGACCGGGCCCCGCGGCATGATCTCAGGCGCCCTTGCGCAGCCGGTCGAGGGCTTCCTCGAGGATCGCGGCGCCATCGGAGTCGCTCCGGCGCTCCTTTACGTACGCGAGGTGTGTCTTGTAGGGCTCGACACGCGGCGGCGCGGGCGGGTTCTGCTCCTCCTGCCCGGCGGGGTAACCGCAGCGGGGGCACTCCCAGGTGTCCGGGACGGACGCGTCGGTCGCGAAGCTCGGGCGCGTCTCATGCCGGTTGGCGCACCAGAACGAGACCCAGACGCGGGGGGCGGACTCCCCGCGCTCGGCCTCGCCCATGGGGCCAGCGCCTACCCTGCTACCGCGGATGGCGTTGCCACTGCTCACAGATCACCTCTTGAAATAGCGCGCATGCGTCACGGCCGGTACGGGAGGACCCCGGGGAAAGAAAACTGCTTAGTGAATGATCAGCAGGTTCAGGCCGATGATGCAGACGAACCACAAAATCCCGAAGAAAATCGTTATGCGGTCCAGGTTGCGCTCGACCACCGAGGACGAACCGAGCGTGGACGAGACGCCCCCGCCGAACATGTCCGACAGGCCGCCGCCCTTGCCTTTGTGCAGCAGCACCAGCAGCACCATCACCAGGCTCGTGATGATCAGGATGATGGAAACCCCGATGACCATCGCCGCGCGTTCCCTCTTCCCTCTCCAAAGCAAACCGGCTCGCAGTAAACCTGCCCGAGCCTTTCCCGAGCCGCCAAGCCCGGGCCCACCGGGCCCGGGCTCGTTACGTTCAGTGCACGGCATCCGCCGTCTGGTACCGAACGATCTTCGCGAACTCGGTGGCGTCCAGGCTGGCTCCTCCGACGAGGGCACCATTGACATCCGGCTGCGCCATGATCGGCGCGACGTTGTCAGCCTTGACCGACCCGCCATACAGGATACGCAAACTATCGGCGGTAGCGCGCCCGTGGAGCGCAGAAACGCACTCTCTAATTCCCGCGCAGGCCTCCTGGGCGTCCGCCGGTGTGGCGACCTCACCCGTGCCGATCGCCCAGATCGGCTCGTACGCGATCACCATGCCGGCCACCTGCTCGGCCGGGATCCCGGCCAGCGATCCGGTGACCTGGCCGATGCAGTGTTCGATGTGCCGCCGCTGCTGGCGGATCTCCAGGGCCTCGCCAACGCACAAGATGGGCGTGATCTCGGCCTCGAGCGCGGCCTTGACCTTGGCGTTGACCAGGGCGTCGTCCTCGTGGTGGTACTGGCGCCGCTCCGAGTGCCCGGCCAGCACGTAATCACAGCCGAGCTTGGCCAGCATCGGCCCGGAGACCTCGCCGGTGTAGGCGCCGGCGGCGTGCGAGGACACGTCCTGCGCCCCATAGGCGATGCGCAGCCGGTCCCCTTCCACCAGCGTCTGCACGCTGCGCAGCGACGTGAAGGACGGCAGCACGGCCACGTCCACCGCGTCGAAGTCCTTGTCGGTCAGCGTGAAGGCGAGCTTCTGGACCAGCGCGATGGCCTCCAGGTGGTTCTTGTGCATCTTCCAGTTGCCTGCCATCAGCGGCAGGCCCGGACTGTGATCGGCGCGGCTCATGCCGGCTCTCCCGTCGGGTCGTCGGCCTCGAGGGCAACCAGGCCGGGCAGCGTGCGTCCTTCCAGGTATTCCAGGCTGGCGCCGCCGCCGGTGGAAATGTGCCCGAAGGCGTCCTCCGGCAGGCCGAACGACCGCACCGCCGCGGCCGAGTCGCCGCCGCCCACCACGGTGAACCCGTCGACGCGGGTGATCGCATCGGCCACCTCCCGGGTGCCGACCGCGAACGCGGGGAACTCGAAAACGCCCATCGGGCCGTTCCAGAACACCGTCTTGGCGTCGGCCAGCTTCTCGGCGAACAGCTCCCGGCTGACCGGGCCGATGTCCAGGCCCTGCCGGGCAGCCGGGAAGTCCTTGACCGAGACCACCTCGTGCTCGGCGTCCGGCGCGAATCCCGTGGCGGCCACGATGTCGACCGGCAGCACCAGCTCCACGCCCCGCCGCTCGGCGTTCGCCATGATCCCGGTGACCTGCGGGATCTGATCCGCCTCCAGCAGCGACTGGCCGACCTCATAGCCCTGAGCGGCCAGGAACGTGTAGGCCATACCACCGCCGATGAGCAGCCGGTTGGCCCGGTCGAGCAGGTTCGCGATCACCGCGAGCTTGTCCGACACCTTCGCGCCGCCCAGCACGACCACGTACGGCCGTTCCGGGTTGGAGGTCAGCCGGCTGAGCACCTCGACCTCGGCCCGCACCAGGTCGCCGGCCGCGTGCGGCAGCCGCTGCGGCACGTCGTAGACGCTGGCGTGCTTGCGGTGCACGGCGCCGAACCCGTCGCCGACGTAGAGGTCGCCGAACAGCGCGAGCTGGCTGGCGAACTCCCCGCGCATCGCGTCGTCCTTGCTGGTCTCGGCCGGCTCATACCGGACGTTCTCCAGCAGCGCGATGTCGCCGTCGGTGAGCCCGGCCACGACCCGGGAGGCGTCCGCCCCCACCACGTCGGTGGCGAAGGCGACCGGCTTGCCGAGCAGCTCGCCGAGCCGGGCCGCCACCGGCCGCAGCGACGGGCCGCCCGCGGCCCGCTCCGCGAAGCCGTCGCCCTTGGGCCGGCCGAGGTGCGCCACCACGATCACGCGGGCACCCCGGCTGAGCAGCTTCTCGATGGTCGGCAAGCTGGCCCGGATCCGGCCGTCGTCGGTGATACGCGGGTTCGCCTTGTCGGCCAGGTCCAGCGGCACGTTCAGGTCGGCGCGCAGCAGCACGCGTCGCCCGCCGACCGCGAGGTCTTCGATGCTTTTCATCTTCTATTGTCTTTCCGCTCGGCGCCGCGCGCAGACGGCGGCTAGGACAGCCGGGCGCCGACGAGCGCCGTCAGGTCGGCCAGCCGGGCGGAGTAGCCCCACTCGTTGTCGTACCAGCCGAGGATCTTGACCTGGTCGCCGAACACCATCGTCAGCGAGGCGTCGAAGGTGCAGGAGGCCGGTGAGCCGACGATGTCGGAGGAGACGATCGGGTCCTCGGTGTAGTACAGGATCCCCTTGAGCGGGCCCTCGGCGGCCGCGCGGAAGGCCGCGTTGACCTCGTCCTTGGTCGCCTCGCGGCCGAGCTGCACGACCAGGTCGGTCGCCGAGCCGTCCGGCACCGGCACGCGCAGCGCCATGCCGTCGAGCTTGCCCTTGAGCTCCGGGATCACCAGCGCGGTGGCCTTGGCGGCGCCGGTCGTGGTCGGGATGATGTTCACCGCCGCGGCGCGGGCCCGGCGCAGGTCCTTGTGCGGGAAGTCCAGGATGACCTGGTCGTTGGTGTAGGCGTGCACCGTCGTCATCAGGCCCTTGACGATGCCGAAGTTGTCCAGCAGCACCTTCGCCATCGGCGCGACGCAGTTGGTCGTGCAGGAGGCGTTGGAGATGATGTGGTGCTTCTCCGGGTCGTAGGCGCTGTCGTTGACGCCCATCACGACCGTGAAGTCCTCTTCCTTGGCAGGCGCGGAGATGATGACCTTCTTCGCACCGGCGTCGAGGTGGTTGCGCGCGTCGGGGCCCTTGGTGAAGCGGCCGGTGGACTCGAGGACGACGTCGACGCCGAGGTCCTTCCACGGCAGCTTGGCCGGGTCGCGCTCGGCCAGCACCTTGATGGACTGCCCGCCGACCCGGATCGCGTCATCGGAGACCGATACGTCCAGCGGCAGCGTGCCGAGCACCGTGTCGTACTTCAGCAGGTGGGCCAGGGTGGCCGGGTCGGTCAGGTCGTTGGCCGCGACGATCTCGATCTCGCCCGGCGGGATTCGGCTAGCCATGCCGATGGCCCCGGCGTTGGCGGCGCGCCAGTAGTTACGGCCGATCCGGCCAAATCCGTTGATGCCCACGCGGATGGTCACAGCATTCTCCTCGTTATGGCTGTGTGCTATTGAGACCGATCTAAGACCGACGGCCACCGGTACCCCAGAGACTTTCGTCCTTGAAACCCTACCGAACGCCACCCCGGGCAGCCCCGGAGACAGCGTTCGAGCCAGCACCTTCACCCGTTCCGGGGCGGCCGCGACGGCGGCGCACGCCACCTATGGTCTAGACCATAGGCGAAACACTTGCACTGGGCAAACAAACGCCCGGTGAACTACGGCATGAGCATGTCCGGGGTGAGGCTGGCCTCGGTGCCGGGCAGGCCCAGGTCCCCGGCGCGGCGGTCGGCCATGGCCAGCAGGCGGCGGATGCGCCCGGCGATCGCATCCTTGGTCAGCGGCGGGTCGGCCAGCTGGCCCAGTTCCTCCAGGCTGGCCTGCCGGTTGGCGATGCGCAGCTTCCCGGCCATGGTCAGGTGCTCCGGCGCGTCGTCGCCGAGGATCTCCAGGGCCCGCTCGACCCGCGCGCCGGCCGCGACCGCGGCGCGCGCGCTGCGCCGGAGGTTGGCGTCGTCGAAGTTCGCGAGGCGGTTGGCGGTGGCCCGCACCTCCCGGCGGACCCGGCGCTCCTCCCAGGCCAGCACGCTGTCGTGCGCGCCGAGCCGGGTGAGCATGGCGCTGATCGCGTCACCGTCCCTGATCACCACGCGGTCGACGCCGCGGACCTCGCGCGCCTTGGCGTGGATCTTGAGCCGCCGGGCCGCGCCGACCAGGGCGAGTGCCGCCTCCGACCCGGGGCAGGTAACCTCGAGCGCCATCGAGCGGCCCGGCTCGGTCAGCGACCCGTGGGCCAGGAACGCCCCCCGCCACGCGGCCTCACAGTCACACGTCGTGCCGGACACGATCTGCCGCGGCAGGCCGCGCACCGGGCGCCCGTAGCCGTCCAGCAGCCCGGTCTGGCGGGCCAGGTTGTCGCCGCCCCGCAGCACGCGCACGACGTAACGGTTGCCCTTGCGCAGCCCGCTCGGCGCCAGCACCAGCAGCTCCGAGGCGTGCCCGAACACGTCGCTGATGCCCGCGCGCAGCCGGCGGGCGGCCGCACCGGTGTCGAGCTCCGCCTCGATCACGATGTGCCCCGCGGCCAGGTGCAGGCCGCCCGCGAACCGCAGCAGCGCGGACACCTCGGCCTTGCGGCAGCACGGTTTGACCACGGTCACCCGGCTCAGCTCATCCTTCACCACACCGGTCATCGCCATCGGCGTCCTCCTGTGCTCGCCCGGGGGATGTAACCCCGGAACCCCCCGCTGCGCCTCGCGCCCCGGCCTTCTACCGCCCCACAGCGCCTGATAGCGCCCCATACCGCCCCTGGCGCCCCTGGCGCCCATACCGCCCAGGGCGCCCAGGGCGCCCCGCGCCGATCGCGCCTGGTCATCGCGCCCCGGGGTGGCCGTTAAATATATCCGCATACGCCCTCGCCAGCCGCAGTGGATCGTGCCGCGGTGTCCCGTCGGCCACGGCCACGTCCGCGAGGACGAGCCGGGCCCCCAGCAGGGCGGCGGCCTTCTCCAGGTCCGCCACGGCCCCGCCCGTGCCGTGCCCGGCCGCGGCCCGGCTCGCTGAGCTGTCCGCGAGCACCACGTCGAACGCCAGCCCCGGCGAGTGCCCGGCCAGCACCTCCAGGTGCTTGTGCGGCGAGAAACCTCCCGTCTCGCCGGGCTGCGGCGCCAGGTTCAGGGCCACGAGCCGGTGCGCGCGGGTTTGCCGCAGCGCCGACGCCAGCCCGGGAACCAGCAGGTGCGGCAGGACGCTGGTGAACCATGACCCCGGCCCGAACACGACCCAGTCCGCCTCCAGCAGGGCGGTCACCGCGGCCGGCACGGCCGGCGGATCGTCTGGCAGCAGCGAGATGGACCGGACCTGCCCGGGGGTGGCGGCGCAGGCGTGCTGGCCGCGGACCCGGGAGACCTCACCGGGGCGCGCCGGGTCGGCCCCTTCCACCTCGGCCACGATGTCCAGCGGTACCGAGGCCATCGGCAGCACCCGGCCACGCGTGCCCAGCAGCCGGCCGACCAGGTCCAGGCCCTCGACCGTGTCCCCGAGCAGCTCCCAGAGCGCGACGATCAGCAGGTTGCCCACCGCGTGGCCGGCCAGCTCGCCGGCGCCGCCGAACCGGTGCTGCACGACCCGGCTCCAGGTCGTGCCCCAGTCATCGTCGCCGCACAGCGCCGCGAGCGCCATCCGCAGGTCACCGGGCGGCAGTACACCGTACTGACGGCGCAGCCGGCCGCTCGACCCGCCGTCGTCGGCCACCGTGACGATGGCGGTGAGATCGCCGCTGACCCGGCGCAGCGCGGACAGCGACACGGCCAGGCCGTGCCCGCCGCCCAGCGCCACCACGCTGGGCCCCGCATGCTCCGCGCCGCCCGCCATCAGCGGGGTCTGCGGTGCGTGCGCCATCCGGTCATTCACGCCCGAGGTCCCGGTGGGTGACCTGGACGTCGGATCCCGCGGCGCCGAGCCGGGACGCGAGGTGCTCCGCGATCGCCACGCTGCGGTGCTTGCCGCCGGTGCAGCCGACCGCGAGGGTGACGAAATGCTTGCCCTCCCGCTCGTCGCCCTCCAGCGCGATCCGCAGCGCCTCGAGGTAGGCGGCCAGGAACTGCTGCGCGCCGGGCCGGCTCAGCACGTAGTCCCGGACAGGCGCGTCCCGGCCGGTCATCGGGGCCAGCTCGGGGATCCAGTGCGGGTTGGGCAGGAACCGGCAGTCCACCACCAGGTCCGCGTCGACCGGCAGCCCGTACTTGTAGCCGAACGACACCACGCTGACCCGCGGTCCCTGTCCCGAGCGCCCGCCGAAGAAGTCCCGCACCCGCCCGCGCAGCTCGTGCACGTTGAGCCGGGACGTGTCCAGCACCAGGTCGGCGTCGCCGCGCACGTCGCGCAGCAGCTCCCGCTCGGCGGCGATCCCGTCCACGACCCGCCCGTTCTCCTGCAGCGGATGCGGGCGCCGGACGCTGTCGAACCGGCGGACCAGGGTGTCGTCGGAGGCCTCCAGATAGACGATCCGCGGGGCCACGCCGCGCACGGCGAGGTCACCGATGGCGGACTTCAGGTCGGTGGTGAACGCGCGGCTGCGCACGTCGACCACCGCGGCGATCTTCGGCACCGCGCCATGCGAGCGCTCCGCCAGGTCGACCATGGTGGGCAGCAGCCCCGGCGGCAGGTTGTCCACCACGAACCAGCCCAGGTCCTCCAGCGACTTGGCCGCCGTGCTGCGGCCCGCGCCGGACACCCCGGTAATGATCACCAGGTTCGGCCTGCCCGGCTCGTCCGGCGCCGGTACCGCCCCGTGCTCACGTCCCATGCTCATTGCCCCTCCCCCATGGTTGGCACTGCCCCGCGCCTGCCCGCCGTATCCGGCCCGCCACCGTCGTCCGCCCCGTCCGCGGCGGCCTGGTCTGTGGCGGCCTGGCCCGCGGCGGCCCGGCCCGCGGCGTCGCCCCGGTGCAGGGCGGCCACGATGGTCTCGGCCAGCCGGGGCCCGATGCCGGGCACCGTGGCGATCTCCTCCGG
>Ga0335081_10013929_pt1 | contig 13000 bp, 12 predicted proteins | sample Lox_Sample_35_FD_206713 | JGI IMG/M metagenome (GOLD analysis project Ga0335081, IMG submission 206713) | Soil microbial communities from Loxahatchee National Wildlife Refuge, Florida, United States - Lox_Sample_3.5 | ecosystem: Environmental > Terrestrial > Soil > Wetlands | place: USA...
CATGCGACAAGCCCGATGGCATGGGCATTTCGCGGGTCGTGCAGATCGACACCACCGGCGGCCCCGCGTTCGGCACCGAGCACTTCAAGCAATATGACTTCCTGCGCGACCACGAAGTGGTGCTGACCTTCGACGATGGACCGTGGCCGGACAACACGCCGATGGTGATCAAGGCGCTCACCGACATGTGCGTGAAGGGGACGTTCTTCGAGATCGGCGAGCACGCCAGCTGGCGCCCCGACCTGTCGAAGATGGTCGCCGAGGCCGGCATGACCATCGGCAGCCACACCTGGTCGCACAAGGATTTGGCCAAGAACCCGTATGCCAAGGACATCGAGCAGGCCAAGCAAGAGATCGAGATGGGGGTGAGCGCCGTGCACATGGCGGTCGACGGCCCGATCGCGCCGTTCTTCCGCTTCCCCGATCTGCAGCAGCCGGCGGATCTGATGACCTATCTCGGCACGCGCAACATCGCGATCTTCTCGACCGACATCGACACGTTCGATTTCAAGATGCGCAAGCCCGAGGACGTGGTCAAATCGGCGATGACCAAGCTCGCCAAATACGGCAAGGGCATTTTGCTGATGCACGACTTCCAGCATGCCACCGCGGAGGCGATGCCGGAGCTGCTGCGGCAGCTCAAAGCCGGCGGCTACAAGATCGTACACATGGTGCCGAAGGCGCCGGTGACGACGATTGCCAAATACGACGACATGGTCCGCGCCAAGGACAAGTTCTCAAGCTCGAACAACACCCGGCCCGAGTCGAGCGTGGTCAAGACCATCAGCGAGTAACGTCGTCTTACATCATCGCGAGCGACAGCGAAGCAATCCAGCACGGCGGGACCGTCTGGATTGCTTCGTCGCTTTTGCTCCTCGCAATGACGGTCAGTGCGAGAACCGCTCCGCGGCGTAGGGCGCCGGATCGCAGAACGGCGTCGCGCCGGTCATCAGCTCGGCAAGAAGCCGCCCGGTCGCCGGCCCGAGCGACAGGCCCCAATGGCCGTGGCCATAGGCGAGCCACAGCCCGCTCTGGCCGGGCGCCCGCGAGATCACCGGCCGGGAATCGGCAAAGCATGGCCGGCTGCCCAGCCACGGCTTGTCCTCGACCGCATCGCCGAGATCGAACAATTCGCGGGCCCGCGGCAGCACGCGGTCGAACTGCACCGGCGTCGGCGCCGCGTCGCGGGCGGCGAACTCGGCGCCGGTGGTCAGCCGGATGCCCTGCTCCATCGGAGTGATGCAATAACCGTTGTCGGCATCGAGGATCGGCCGGCTCAGGCCGGCATTGCCGCGCGGCCGGTAATGCCGGTGATAGCCGCGCTTGACCCCGAGCGGCAGCCTGATGCCGAGGGGTTTCAGCACATCGGGCGCCCACGGCCCGAGCGCAACGACGACCTCGCCGGCGTCGAGCGGGCCGGCCGCGGTATCGACGCGCCAAAAACGGCCGTCGGCGCGATGCAGCGAGCGCGCGTCGCCGCTGAAAGTGAGCCCGCCGAGCGCGGCAAAGCGCGCCGCATAGGCCCGCGTCACCGCCAGCGGATTGGAGACGCTGACGGCGCCGGTCCAATGCACGGCATGGCGGAACGCGGGCTTGAGCGACGGCTCGAGCGCAAGAGCGGCCTCGGCATCGAGCGGCACATTGGCGATGCTGAAGCGCGCAGCAAGCTCAAGCTCGCGCGCCTGCGCGTTGAACGAAGCGTCGGAGCGGTAGAGCTTCAGCCAGCCGGTGCGGCGGAAATATTTTTCCGCGCCGGCCTCGGCGGCGAGCGCCTCGTGCTCGGCAACGGCGCGCGTCATCAGCGGCCGGATCACCTGCGCGGTCTCGATCAGGCGGTCCGGCTGCGAGGCGGCGCGGAACGCCATGAGCCATGGCGCCACGGCCGGCAGAAACGACAGGTGATAATTGGCCTCCGGTGCGCGCTTGAGCGCGACGCGGATGAGCGCGCTCAGGCGTGACGGGAACGCCGCCGGAAAAATGGTGTTGCCTTCGATGATGCCGGTGTTGCCGTAGGAGGTGCCCTCGCCCGGCCCGCCGCGGTCGACCAAGGCGACCGCGACGCCGCGCTTGACGAGATGCAGGGCCACCGACGTGCCGACGATGCCGGCTCCGAGCACAATGGTATCGACGCGCGCCACAGCCACCTCCGGCGCCACAGGTAGGGCGGCGGCCGGATCAAGTCCAGCGTTGCCCGTGATAAGTTGCCCCTACCATGGCGCCGTGTTACGCGAACGCTGCATAGCGGAGATTTCCGTGCATCGCCCGCTCATCATCGCGCCGTCGATTCTGGCCGCCGACTTCGCCAAGCTCGGCGAAGAGGTGCGCGCGGTCGACGCCGCCGGCGCCGACTGGATCCATGTCGACGTCATGGACGGCCATTTCGTGCCCAACATTTCCATCGGCCCGGACATCGTCAAAGCGATCCGGCCGCACACCAAAAAGCCGCTCGACGTGCATCTGATGATCGCGCCGTGCGACCCTTATCTGGAGGCCTTCGCCAAGGCCGGCTCCGACATCATCACCGTGCATGTCGAGGCGGGCCCGCACATCCACCGCTCGCTGCAGGCGATCCGCGCGCTCGGCAAAAAGGTCGGGGTCACGCTGAATCCGGGCACGCCGGAGAGCGCGGTCGAGCACGTCATCGACCTGGTCGATCTCATCCTCGTGATGTCGGTCAATCCGGGCTTTGGCGGCCAGAAATTCATCCCCGACGCGCTGTCCAAGGTGCGCAACCTGCGCGCCATGGCCGGCGCTCGCCCGATCGATATCGAGATCGACGGCGGCATCACCCCGCAAGTGGCGCCCGAGGCGGCGCGCGCCGGCGCCAACGCGCTGGTCGCCGGCTCCGCGGTGTTCAGGGACTGCACGCCCGCGTCCTATCGCACCAATATCGCGGCGATCCGCAACGCCGCGGCGCTCGCCCGCGGGGAAGCGGCGTGACCATCCCGCGCTACACGCGGGAGCAGATGGCGGCGATCTGGTCGCCGCAGACGCGCTTTCGCATCTGGTTCGAGATCGAGGCCCATGCCGCCGACGCCATGGCCGCGCTCGGCATGATCCCGAAGGCCGCGGCGAAGAAGATTTGGGCCAAGGGCAAGGCGGTTGAGTTCGACGTCGGGCGCATCGACGAGATCGAGCGCGTCACTAAGCACGACGTCATCGCCTTCCTGACGCATCTTGCCGAGATCGTCGGCCCCGAGGCGCGGTTCGTGCACCAGGGCATGACCTCGTCCGACGTGCTCGACACCTGCCTCAACGTGCAGCTCGTGCGCGCCGCCGACCTCTTGATCGCCGACGTCGAGGAGCTGCTCAAGGCGCTCAAGCGCCGCGCCTTCGAGTACAAATTGACGCCGACCATCGGCCGTTCCCACGGCATCCATGCCGAGCCGACCACGTTCGGGCTCAAGCTCGCGGTGGCCTATGCCGAGTTCGACCGCGCCAAGGCGCGGCTCGCCGCGGCGCGCGCCGAGGTCGCGACCTGCGCCATATCCGGCGCGGTCGGCACCTTCGCCCAGATCGATCCGCGGGTCGAAGCCCATGTGGCCAAAGCGATGGGACTGAAAGTCGAGCCGATCTCGACCCAGATCATTCCGCGCGACCGCCACGCCATGTATTTCGCCACGCTCGGCGTCGTCGCCGCCTCGGTCGAGCGGCTCGCCACCGAGATGCGCCACCTGCAGCGCACCGAGGTTCTGGAAGCCGAGGAGTATTTCTCCGAAGGCCAGAAAGGCTCCTCGGCCATGCCGCACAAGCGCAATCCGGTGCTGTCGGAAAACCTGGTCGGGCTCGCCCGCATGGTGCGCGCCTACGTCACGCCGGCGCTCGAGGACGTCGCGCTGTGGCACGAGCGCGACATCTCGCACTCCTCGGTCGAGCGCATGATCGGGCCGGACGCCACCGTGACGCTCGATTTCGCATTGGCGCGTCTCACCAGCGTGATCGACAAGCTGATCGTCTATCCGGACAACATGCGTCAAAACCTCGACCGGCTCGGCGGCCTCATTCATTCGCAGCGCGTGCTCTTGGCGCTGACGCAAAAGGGCGTGGCGCGCGAGGACGCCTACCGGCTGGTGCAGCGGAACGCCATGAAGGTGTGGCAGGGCGGCGGCGATTTCCTGAAACTGCTCAAAGCCGACAACGACGTGCGCCAGCATTTGAGCGAGAAAGAGCTCGCGCAAAATTTCGACCTCGACTTTCACTTCCGCCACGTCGATACGATCTTCCGCCGCGTGTTCGGCCGCGCCTAACCGCACGCGTGTCCGCCGCAGGCACGGAGTTTGTGAAGGTCCCGGGTCTGCAGGGCATCATTCGCTTCGCTCCATGCTGCGCTGCGGCCGGAAAGCGCCGGTAGCGGGCCGATTCGCGGCGGCCTGACACGGCGCCAGCGCGCTGTCTACGCCGGCTTTCATGCGCCGGCGGCGCGATTTTCAGGTCCGCAGCCGATTGTTTGTTTGCCCGACTCACCCGGCCTGACGTAGCTTCCGGCAACTCTTGAGGAGACCGTCTTTAAGGAGACCGATATGGGCCGACTGGTACGCAAACCCGTAGTGCCCGACCTCGATCTGCAGATCGCGGGTCTGGAAAGCGTGCTGCAGTCCGATCTCGCCGGCGTGCAGCTGGCGGGCGCCGTCGCCGGCGACAATTATCTCGAACGCATGGTTAAATACGTGCCGGGCGAGGTCAGCGGCTTTTCCATGCTGATCAACGCCATCCTCGATCAGGCGCAAAAGGCCGGCGGGCCGAATGCCGCCATGGCCGGCCTGCCGATCGGCGTCATCGCCACCGGCGCGCTCGCGGTCGGCCTGATCCTGACGCCGCTGTTCTGCTGGTATGTGCGCGAGGACGGCGACGCCTGGATCACCAACGCCGTGGTCTCGACCATCGCGTTTCCGTTCTGGGCCTACCTGATGGGCGCGGTCGCCTTCGCCAATATCCACGACGGCAATCTCGCGGTGATCCTGGTGCTGACCTTCACCGTGGTCAGCGGCCTAGTTTCGCCGGCGGCGCTGCGGCCGAAACTCGCGGCGCGGCAAGAGTTGGCGCCGCCCAAGGAAGGCCCGCGCCTGGTCGAGGCGTTCGGCTAGGCGACGGGTTTACGGCTCCGCCGCGGCGATAGCGAGCCGTAAGCGGCTGATGGTAATTGCGAGCCGCAAGCGGCTCATGGCATATGTCCGCGCCATGGCGGCGCGGGAACGCATCCTGATGCTGGATTCGGGGCTCGGCGGCCTCACGGTATTTCGTGAGGTGGCCGCGGCCCGTCCGCACGCCGACTACGTCTATGTCGCCGACGATGCGGGGTTCCCCTACGGCGGGCTCGCCGAGAAGGTTTTGGTCGAGCGCGTCGTCGCGCTGATGGGCGCAATGATCGAGGCCCACCGCCCCGACCTCATCGTCATTCCCTGCAACACCGCCTCGACCATCGTGCTGCCGGACCTGCGCAAGATGTTCGCCGTGCCGTTCGTCGGCACGGTGCCGGCGATCAAGCCCGCTTGCGCCGCCTCGGTGACGCGGCGGGTGTCGGTGTTCGGCACCGAGGCGACGGTTGCCCGCGAATATACCCGCGCGCTCATCCGCGACTACGCCGGCGACTGCCAAGTCACGCTGGTGGGCTCGAAGCATCTTGCCGCCCATGCCGAGGCGGAGCTCGCCGGCGCGCCGGTGAGCGACGCTGCGATCGTCGCGGAGCTGGCGCCGTGCTTTGTCGACGATGGCCGGCGCACCGACACGGTGGTATTGGCCTGCACCCACTACCCGCTGCTGCTCGACCGCTTGCGCGCGCTCGCGCCCTGGCCGGTGAATTTCGTCGATCCTGCGCCGGCCATCGCCCGGCGGGTTACCGACCTGCTCGGCCCGCCGCCGACGGCCGCGGCGGGCGGAACGGCGCGGGCCATTTTCACCTCCGGCCGCACGCCGCCCGCGGCTCTCGGGCGTTTCGGCATCCATTCCGGGGAGCCGACCTCCGGCGCCGCGGGCGGAACGGCGGAAAAGTTTGACACTGCGCGGCTTTCCCCCTAGAAACCGCGCACTTCGCGGGCCGCATCCGGCCCGCGCAGTGTTTCGCGACCCGCGGTTTTGGCCGACGCTTCGGCTTCAAAACCTGTCGGCACCGGCCAAGAGCCGGAGCAGAAGGAGGGCGCGATCCTCAGCCATACGGCATGATCCCGAAAAGTGGCCTTCCGGTTTTCGGACGAGATCATGCCGCAACGAAGTCAAAAGCGAGGACGCGAATGACCAAGCGCCACGAGGCGAAGTACAAGATCGATCGCCGCATGGGCCAGAACATCTGGGGGCGGCCGAAATCTCCGATCAACAAGCGCGAATACGGACCGGGCCAGCACGGCCAGCGCCGCAAGGGCAAATTGTCGGACTACGGCGTGCAGCTGCGCGCCAAGCAGAAGCTCAAAGGCTATTACGCCAACATGTCGGAGCGGCACTTCCACGGCATCTACGACGAGGCCCGGCGGCTGAAGGGCGATACCGGTGCCCACATGATCGCGCTGTTGGAGCGCCGGCTCGACACCGTCGTCTACCGCGCCAAGTTCGTGCCGACGGTGTTTGCCGCCCGGCAATTCATCAGCCACGGCCACATCACCGTGAACGGCAAGCGCGTCACCGTGGCGAGCTACCGGGTCAAGGTCGGCGATCTGGTCGAGGTCAAGGAGAAGTCGCGGCAGCTTGCTCTGGTGCTCGAGGCCACTGGCCTCGCCGAGCGTGACGTGCCGGATTACATCGAGGTCGACCACTCCAAGATGTCGGCCAAGCTCGCCCGCATTCCGGCGCTGGGCGACGTGCCCTACCCGGTGCAGATGGAGCCGCATCTCGTCGTCGAGTACTACTCACGCTGACGCTGCGGCAAAGCAGCCGGCTTAGTCCGTAACACGTCGACCTGGTGGAGCGCGGTAAGCGAAAGGCCGGCGACCGGCGCGCGCTTAAGCCCGCGCGGCTTCCTTGACCGGAATGCCCTTGTCCTTGAGCATCGATTGCAGCTCGCCGGCCTGGAACATCTCGCGCACGATATCGCAACCGCCGACGAACTCGCCCTTGACATAGAGCTGCGGAATAGTCGGCCAATTGGAATAGCTCTTGATGCCGTCGCGCAGGTCGTTGGTCTCGAGCACGTTGAGGCCCTTATAGGGCACGCCCAGATAGTCGAGGATCTGCACCACCTGGCCGGAGAAGCCGCACATCGGAAACTGTGGCGTGCCCTTCATGAACAGCACCACGTCGTTGCCCTTTACCTCATTGTCGATGAATTGCTCGATTGACATATCGGTGATCCTTATTGGCGCCGCGGGCTAAGCCCCTTTGCCCGCGCCGATTCTGAAGCCCTGCAGGCCTTTGATATATGTAGCGCAAAATCCGTGCAAAGCCCATGCCGTTTGCGGGCTGAAATCATGCCGGAAACGGGGCATTTCGGCGCCGGAGAAAGAACGATCGCGTTCCTCTCGCCCCCGGGGGCATGAATTTCCACGCTTAATGCGAGCCGAGAAACGCCGGTGGCGCCTCACCGTTCCGGCGTGCCGGTCTGCAGCGCCAAGGCGTGCAGCTTGCCGCCCATTTCAGCCTTGAGCGCGTCGTAGACGATCTGGTGCTGCTGGACGCGGGATTTGCCGCGGAACGATTCGGCGATCACGGTCGCGGCATAATGGTCGCCGTCGCCGGCGAGGTCGCGGATCGTCACCTCGGCGTCGGGAATGCGCGCCCGGATTAGGCGCTCGATATCGTTCGCGGCCATGGCCATGGCTTGCGTTCCTCACAGCATCACGCTTTGCCGGCGAAGCGCTTTTCGTGGCTTAGCAGATCGGCGGCGCATCGCAAGTGCGGCACCGCTGCCGCGACCGGCCGCTGGACGCCCGCCGTGCCGCCATGCATGTTCCGGCGCGAACCGCAAAATCCCGGTGAGGATTACATGCGCAGACTTTCGCTGCTGGCAGGCGTGCTTTCTCTTTTGACGCTCGATCAGGCCGTGGCGCAGCAGCCGACCCAAGCGCAGCGCGACGCCATTCGCGCCTCGTGCCGCTCCGATTTCATGGCCGACTGCGCGGGCGTGCAGCCGGGCGGCAAGGAGGCGTTCGACTGCCTCATCCGCAACGACGCAAAGTTGTCGGCGGCGTGCAGGACGGCGGTGGACGCCGCCCGGCCGAAGCCGGTCGAGGCGGCGGAACCCGCGGCGCCGGCAGCGCCCGCGACGCCGGCTCCGACCGCACCACCGCATGCCGCCAAGCCCGAGGCTGTGCCGGCAGCGACGGCTGCTGCGGACGAGCTGCTCAAGGCGGTCCAGCAAGCCTGCACGCTCAACGATCTGGTCGCGCACTGTTCGTGGATCGCGCCGAGCAATCCGGAAATCCTGCTGTGTCTGAAGGCCAACGCCGCCGGGCTTTCGCCCGGCTGCCAGGCCGCGCTGCAATCCGTTCCGGCCGCCGCAGCGCCGGCAGCTGCGGCACCGCCGCCGTCGGCACCGCCCGCCGAGCCGGCGCGCCGCGCCGAGCCGGCGAAAAAGCCCGCCGAGCCGCAGCGCGCCAGCGCGCCGCCTCCAGCCGCAGCCGCCGCCCCGGCGGCGGCACCGCCGCAACCGAGCGAGCAGCAGAGGGCCGCGATCCGCGCCGCCTGCCGGTCCGATTTCATGGCCCATTGCTCAGGCGTTCAGCCCGGCGGTGCCGCGGCCTTGCAATGTCTGCAGCGCAATGGGGCCGCGCTGTCGGGTGCCTGCAAGACGGCGGTTGCCGCCGTCGGCGGCGGCGCCGCCGCACCCGCGGCCGGAGCCGCGCCGGCCGCGACGCCCGCAGCGGCGCCGATCGGACCGATCCCGCCGATGCGGCCGCGCGAGGCGCTGGCGATCGTGCAGATTTGCCGCGCCGAAGTGGCGACGGTGTGCGCCGGCATTCCGTTCGGCGGCGGCCGCGTGCTGACCTGCCTTGCGGAAAATGCCGCGAGCCTGTCGCCGCAGTGCGCCGGCGCGCTCCGCGCGGCGGCAGCTCGCTGAAGACTTTAACTAGCAGCGCCGGCCATGTAGGCCGGCAGCCAGCTTTCGGAGTGTTGTTTGAGCTGCGCGACCGCGATCGGCCGCTCTTCGCCAAAGGCCAAGACTTTGCCGCCGGTCGCGCCGATCCGCATCAGCGGCACGCCGGCCGCCCTGGCACGCTGGGCGATAACGTGTGCGTCCTTGGCGGTGACGATGTAACGGCCCTGCTCCTCGCCGAACCAGAAGGCATGCGCGGGGAGCGCGCCGTGCGCCTCCAGCACCGCGCCGATGCCGCTTGCCATCGCCATTTCGGCGAGCGCCACCAGAAGCCCGCCGTCGGACACGTCGTGCACCGCAGTCACCAGGCCGTCGCCGATCAGGCTGCGGACAAAATCGCCGTTGCGTTTCTCGGCGGCGAGATCGACTGGCGGCGGGGCGCCTTCCTCGCGGCCGCAAATCTCGCGCAGATAAAGCGATTGGCCGAGCCAGCCCGTGGCGTCCCCGACCAGGAGCACGGCCTCACCTTCGGCCTTGAACGCCAGCGTCATCGATTTCTGGAAGTCGGCGAGCAGGCCGACGCCGCCGATGGTCGGTGTCGGCAGGATCGCCCGGCCCAAATCTTCGCCTGAAAATTTGGTCTCGTTGTAGAGCGAGACGTTGCCGGACACGATGGGGAAATCGAGCGCCCGCGCGGCCTCGCCGATGCCGCGGATGCAGCCGACCAGTTGCCCCATGATTTCCGGCCGCTCCGGATTGCCGAAGTTGAGATTGTCGGTCAGCGCCAGCGGTTTTGCGCCGACCGCGGTGAGATTGCGCCAGGCTTCGGCCACCGCCTGCTTGCCACCCTCGAACGGATCGGCCTCGCAATAGCGCGGCGTCACGTCCGATGTCAGCGCCAGCCCCTTCGGGCCTTCGTCCACGCGCACCACCGCGGCGTCGCCGCCCGGCCGCTGCACGGTGTTGCCGAGGATGATGTGGTCGTATTGCTCCCAGACCCAGCGCCGCGAGCACAGGTCCGGTGAGCCGATCAGGTTCTCCAGCGTGTCGGCAATCGACATGGGCGCAACGACGTCGGTTGCGGCTACGATTTTCTGCTTCGGGCTTTCGATGAACTTCCGGTCGTAAACCGGCGCCTCGTCGCCCAATTCCTTGATCGGCAGGTCGGCCATCACGTCGCCGCCATGGCGGACGACGAAGCGCTTGGTCGGCGTGGTCTCGCCGACGATGGCGAAGTCGAGGCCCCATTTGCGGAAAATCGCTTCGGCCTCCTTCGCCTTGTCGGGTTTGAGCACCATGAGCATGCGCTCCTGGCTCTCCGACAGCATCATCTCGTAGGCGCTCATGCCGGTCTCGCGACACGGCACGGCATCGAGATCAAGCTCAACGCCGAGACCGCCCTTGGCGCCCATCTCGACGGCCGAACAGGTCAGGCCCGCGGCGCCCATGTCCTGGATGGCGATGACGCAACCCTTGGCCATGATCTCGAGGCAAGCCTCGAGGAGAAGCTTTTCCGAGAACGGATCGCCGACCTGCACGGTCGGCCGCTTCTCCTCGGCATCGGCGCCGAACTCGGCCGAGGCCATGCTGGCGCCGTGAATGCCGTCGCGGCCGGTCTTGGAGCCGAGATAGACGATCGGCATGCCGACGCCGGACGCCGCCGAATAGAAAATCTTGTCGGCGTCGGCGAGGCCGACCGCCATGGCATTGACCAGGCAGTTACCGTCGTAGCGGCGATGGAAGCGCACCTCGCCGCCGACCGTGGGCACGCCGAACGAATTGCCGTAGCCGCCGATGCCGGCGACCACCCCGGCGACGAGCGAACGCGTCTTCGGATGCTGCGGATCGCCGAACGACAGCGCGTTCAGGCAGGCGATCGGCCGCGCCCCCATGGTGAAGACGTCGCGCAGAATGCCGCCGACGCCGGTGGCGGCGCCCTGATAGGGCTCGATGTAGCTCGGGTGGTTGTGGCTCTCCATCTTGAACACGACAGCGAGCCCGTCGCCGATGTCGATGACGCCGGCGTTCTCGCCCGGCCCCTGGATCACCCAGGGCGCCTTGGTGGGCAGCGTGCGCAAATGGATTTTCGAGGATTTGTACGAGCAGTGCTCGTTCCACATGGCCGAGAAAATGCCGAGCTCGGTGAAGCTCGGCACCCGGCCGATCAGCCTGACCAGGCGCTCGTATTCGTCCGGCTTCAGCCCGTGCTCGGCGACCAGTTCGGGCGTGATGGGAGGCTCGTTGCGGATCACGCGGTTCATGTAGCGTGTGGCGCGGCCGATTTCATCCTTGGCGAGGCGGTTTCGGCCGCCCATCCACGCCTAATTCGCAGGCCGCGTCAGGCCGCCAAGCCCTTCAGCGTCTTTTCGGCGAGCGCGATCCATTCGGCTTGCGCCCGGCGCACGTATGTGGGGGCGCGCCTGAGCCCCGCCAAAGTCTCGGTCAGCACGGTCTTGGCCTCAGGCTTGCGGCCGGCCTTGTCGAGCAGGACGCCGTAACGCACGCGCGCTTCGGCGCCGGGAAAATAGTTCGCCACCGCCTGGTATTCGGCGAGCGCTTCGTCGGTCCGGCCGGCGGCCTCGAGCGCGCGGGCGTAAAGCAGGTGCGCGTCCGCCGACTGGTAGTTGGGCCAGCGCCGCTGCAGGTCGTCGAGGGTCGCGACGGCATCCGCAGGCCGGCCGAGACCGAACTCCGCGCGCGCCTTGCCGTAGGCATAGACCGCGTCGTCGCCCATCGGCAGCGCCAAAATGTGCGCGTAGTGGCCGAGCGCTTCCTCGAATTTGCCAAGCGTGAGGCACTCTTCGGCGAGCGCTGAGCGGTTGGCGATGGTGTCGGCAACTTCGAGCTGGTCGGTGAACTCGCGATAGCGCTTGCCCGGATCGAGGGTAGAGACCACCCGGCGCCGCGCCTGCTGGCCGCGCGGGCTGCCGAACCACTCCGGCACCAGCTCGACCAGCACATAGGCGAGCGAGCCGAAGCCGGGAAGGAAGATGATGACGTAGCCCCACGGCCAGAACCGGCCGGTCTTCGCCGCATGGACGACCAGGACGACCTGGACCGCGATGATGATCAGCCCATAGGGCATCGCAACTCCACAACGGCGACGCGCAAATGGCTCACGCCGCCAGCTTGAAGTGATCCACCAGTCCCGCGAACAGGCCGCGGCCGTCGGTGCGGCCGATGACGGCTTCGACGTGGTTTTCCGGATGCGGCATCATGCCGAGCACGTTGCCGCGGTCGTTGATGATGCCGGCGATGGCGTTCATGGCGCCGTTGTGGTTCCAGTTCGGGTCGACGATGCCGTCCGGCGAGGCATAGCGGAACAGCACCCTGCCCTCGCCTTCGAGCCGGGCGATGGTCTCGCCGTCGGCGATGTAGTTGCCCTCGCCGTGCGCCACCGGCACGCGGATCACCTGGCCGGCATTGTAGCCACGGGTGAACGGCGTATCGGAGCGTTCGACGCGCAGATAGACGTCGCGGCAGATGAAGCGCAGCTGCGCGTTGCGCATTAGCACGCCGGGAAGAAGCCCGGCCTCGCACACGATCTGGAAGCCGTTGCAGACCGCGAGCACCAGCCCGCCCTTGGCAGCAAAGGCGCGAACCGCATCCATGATCGGAGCGCGGGCGGCGATGGCGCCGCAGCGCAGATAGTCGCCATAGGAGAAGCCGCCGGGAATCACTACGAGATCGGTGCCGGCCGGCAGCTCGCGCTCGGCGTGCCACACCATCGCCGGCTCACGCCCGGAGATCAGCTTGAGCGCCCGCGCCATGTCGCGCTCGCGATTGATACCGGGAAAGACGAGGACGGCGGATTTCATCCGGTCACCTCGATCCGGTAATTCTCGATCACGGTGTTGGCGAGGAGCTTTTCGGCCGCGGCCTTCAGCGCGGCTTCGGCGCCGGCGCGGTCGGTACCCTCGATCTCGATGTCGAACACCTTGCCCTGGCGGACGCTGGCGACGCCGCCGACGCCGAGCGATTTCAGGGCGCCTTCGATGGCCTTGCCCTGCGGGTCGAGGATTCCCGACTTCAAGGTGACGG
>Ga0335081_10013930_pt1 | contig 13000 bp, 13 predicted proteins | sample Lox_Sample_35_FD_206713 | JGI IMG/M metagenome (GOLD analysis project Ga0335081, IMG submission 206713) | Soil microbial communities from Loxahatchee National Wildlife Refuge, Florida, United States - Lox_Sample_3.5 | ecosystem: Environmental > Terrestrial > Soil > Wetlands | place: USA...
TCACGAATTTTGAAGCAGTGGTGAAGGAAAAATTCAACACGAAGGATGGCGATCCGAACGAGCGGATCTTTGAATTCTGTCAGGGCGCCGATGTTCTCATTCACGACGCAACCTATACGCCTGAGGAATATCTTGACAGAGTTGGGTGGGGTCACTCGCACTATTTATTCACGCTTCGGGTTGCCGCCGAGGCGAACGTGCGACGCCTGTACCTCTTTCATCACGATCAGAACCACAGCGACGACAAGGTGGATGATATTCTGAAAAAATGCAAAAAAGAGGTGAAAAGCAGGGGGTACAAGTTTGAGTGCGACGCTGCAATCGAAAACACAACCATTTCGATTTGATGTGTAATTTCTTCGAAGACGTGACGTCGCGGTTAACCGACGAATCTTTTGATTGTCGTCCCTTGTTCAAGTGAACAAAATGGAACTTGAGATCGGTGAGCGAGACATTAAGAAGTTGGAGCGGGTTTTGGGAATTCCTTCGAAACGGATGGGGAACAATTACCGTTTCGAAATCGTCAACAAATCTGCACAGCGAAGACTTGCCCTCGAGATATATCCCGACATCGTGATCGGGAAGCGCCGCGGAATCCTCATTTCCGTGTATACTGCTACTGCGCATCTGCAACTGCATTTTTGCACAGGATACGTCGTGAGTAAACTGCTCGGCGAGATCACTTTTATCGGTGAATCGGACGGAAAGGTTTCTGGGCTCACGATTGAACGCGAAGGTGGGTGTTCGCTTTATGCAAACGTGGATCGGTCAATTCTTTCGGGAGATTTCACAACGCTCGGACCAGAGGTCATGCTTTCCGGGATCGCACTCTCGCTGACAGAGTCAATCCTTCCTCCCTTGACGCGGGAGTCAAACCAAACGCTGTCGACCAGGAGCGCGGGAACACACCGCCGGCGGAAGAGAATCGTCAGAAAATGAGAATCGACGTTACGCACGATCATCCATATTTGCGCGTTTCAAAGAAGGAAACTGAAAGTACCATCAAAAGCGTTCTACAAAGAGAAAGGAAGAAGATACACAGTGTTTCCGTAGTTTATACGAACAATGCCCGTATACGCGCCATAAATGAGAAACATTTGAACCACAAATTCGTCACAGATGTGATCACCTTTGAGATGGAGCAGAATCCCAGACTTGAGACAGAGATCTACATCAATCTCGACAAGGCCAGAAGTCAGGCTCGATTCTACGGAGAGACATTCCGCGATGAGACAACGAGATTGCTGATTCACGGGCTCCTGCACGTCCTCGGCTTCGACGATACATCAACGAAAGACACAGCCGTGATGAGGCAGGAACAAGAGGCCGTGCTTCAGAGCATACGAAGAAGGAAGAATTAGAAACGATGCACGAACGTATTGTGGAAATCATCTTATTCCTGGTAAATGAATTGAAGTCAAACAAGCAGTTGAGTGAAGTCGATGTGAGTCTCCTCTCTCAGAACGGATACACGCAAAGCGAGATTTCGACAGCCTTCTCGTGGCTCTTCGACCGGTTGTCGGTGGGGGAGCCGGTTTTCTCGCCGGGAAAACCTGCCGACTCTTCACACAGGATGCTCAACGAAGCGGAAAAAATGGTGATTCAACCCGAGGCCTTTGGCTATTTGCTTCAGTGTCATCAACTTGGTTTGTTGAACAATGGCGATATCGAGATCATCATAGAAAGAATCATGGCCGCCGGCTTCTCCGCAGTGGGAATCAACGAAATGAAGTCTTTCGTCGCGGGTCTGCTGTTCGGGTTTGATAATCCCCCGACGGGGGGCAGTTACATTGTTCTAGGCAATAACGATACAATTCACTAGTAAGCGAGTCAATGGAAAAATCCCTCATCATTGTAGAGTCACCGTCAAAAGCGAAGACAATTAATAAGTACCTGGGTAAGGATTACATTGTCGAAGCGTCTGTTGGCCATATTAAAAATCTTCCGAAGAGTAAACTCAGTGTCGACATCGAGAAGGACTTTGACGTCGTCTATGAACCCATCAAAGGGAAGGAAGAAGTCCTGGAGAAACTCCGCGATAGGGCCTCAAAGGCGAAACAGGTCTATATTGCGACCGACCCCGACCGGGAAGGGGAAGCGATCGCCGCACATATTGCAGAGGAATTGAAGGACGTCAACAAGAAGATCAAACGTGTGCTTTTTCACGAAATCACAAGCAACGGCGTCAAAGACGGTATGGAACACCCGAAGCAGATCGACACAGATCTCGTGATGGCGCAGCAGGCCCGCCGGGCGATGGACAGGATTGTCGGTTACAAGGTAAGTCCGTTTGTTTGGAAAACGGTGTACTACGGATTGTCGGCCGGGAGAGTCCAGTCCGTTGCGCTGCGGATTATATGCGAACGGGAGAAGGCGATCCAGTCTTTTGTTCCTTCGGAATATTGGTCGATCACTGGAGAGTTCCAGGCACTCTCGGGCGAGACCTTCCTGGCGAAGCTGGCCAAAATCTCGGGTGAAGATCCGGGTATTCCAGACGAAACGACGGCTCGGGGATTTGTCACAGATATTCAGAAGCAGCAATACGACGTTTCCAAGGTCGAGAAAAAACCCGTTAAGCGAAATCCCCCGGCCCCGTTCATCACAAGCACGTTGCAGCAGGAAGCGGCGCGCATGCTTCGGCTGTCGGCAAAACGCACGATGATGCTCGCTCAGAAGCTGTATGAGGGTGTGGAAGTCGGCGAAGAGGGGATGACAGGACTCATCACCTACATGCGGACGGATTCGACCCGACTGAGCGAGGACGCCGTCAAACAGGTCCGGGAGTATATTTACGAGAATTATGGGAAGGAATACTTGCCAAAGGACCCAAGGCTGTTCAAAAAGGGGAAGGCATCGCAGGACGCGCACGAGGCGATTCGGCCCACGTCCGTGAAGTTCAGTCCCAAAGAGGTTCAGAAATATCTTGACAAAGACCTTTATCAGCTGTATGAGCTCATCTGGAACCGGTTCGTAGCGTGTCAGATGTCGCCTGCACAATTCGACCAAATTTCTGTGACAGTAACAGGCGGGGAATATCTCTTCAGGGCCTCGGATCTCATACCGACGTTCCGCGGTTTCCTCCAGGTCTATGACGATTCCACGGAAGAGAAAAATGACGACGCGGAAGATGTGGACCCCACATCCCGCCTCCCACAGAATCTTGCGGCAGGGCAACACACGAAGCTTGTCGACGTCATCCCACGTCAGCATTTCACAAAACCCCCTGCACGGTACACGGAAAGCAGTCTCGTGAAAGAGCTTGAGACCTTGGGAATCGGTCGGCCGAGCACATACGCGCTGATCGTATCCACGGTCGTCGATCGGAAGTATGTCGATCAGAAGGAACGGAAGTTGTTCGCCACCGAACTTGGGATGCAAGTGAACGAACTGTTGGTCAAGTACTTCCCAAAGATTTTCAACGTGGAGTTCACAGCAAGAATGGAAGAAGAACTCGACACGATTGCATCCGGGAAACAGGAGTATCTTGCCGTTATGAGGGATTTTTACGATCCATTCCACACGGCGGTAGAACACGCTGTCGGTATGGCATCAAAAATAAAAAAATCGCTGCAGGAAGAGACGGAAGAAAAATGCGAGCTGTGCGGTCGGCCGATGATAGTGAAATGGGGAAGGAATGGAAGGTTCAAGGCGTGTTCCGGATATCCGGAGTGTAAGAATACCAAACCGCTCGATGAGGATCTGCAAAAGACCCAACATATCGTTGGAGTCAAGTGTGACCTGTGCGGCGGCGACATGGTGGTCAAAGGAGGACGGTTTGGAACCTTCCTCGGTTGTTCGAACTATCCGAAGTGCAAGAATACGAAACCGATTTCGATGGGGATCAAGTGCCCGAAGTGCAAGGAAGGGGATCTGATCGAACGAAGAACTAAAAAGGGGAAACGCACATTTTACGGATGTTCAAGATATCCGAAGTGCGATTTCGCATCGTGGGACAAGCCGGTGAACCAGTCGTGCCCGAATTGCGGATCGATGTACGTTGTGTCGAAGTATTCCCAAGCCAAAGGTGAGTATCTGGTCTGTCCGGAATGCAAACAGGAAGTTTTGAAGGAAGAAATTGCGGCGAGCGCGTAGGGCGTTTCAATGACAAGGTTATTTCATGCATAGCCGCCCGACACTTGAAAAGTTGGTTCGCTTATTTCTGGAGTATCTCGAAATCGAGAAGGACTACTCCAGTCACACCATCGAGAGCTATAAGAACGACCTCGTTGCGTTCGTGCATTTTTCTGCAAAGGGCGGGATCAATCTACCTCAGAAGATAGACAAGAATGTGCTGCGAAGTTTTCTTGCTCATCTCTTTGATGAAGGGTTTGCCAGGAAAAGCGTCGCCCGCAAAACAGCCTCCCTCCGATCGTTCTTCAAATTCCTAAAGCACAAGCAAGTCATCGAATCTAATCCAACCTTGAGCCTTTCGACGCCAAAGCTTGAAAAAAGGCTCCCGGGGTTTCTGGATGAATCAGCCGTGATGCGCCTCTTGTCGCTTCCGGATCGTTCTACGGTCAATGGCCTTCGCGATGCCGCAATCATGGAGGTGTTCTATAGTACCGGCATCCGGTTGAGTGAACTTGTGAACCTGAATACGGCGGATATCGATCGACAAAAGGGCCTGATCAAAGTAACGGGCAAAGGAAGGAAGCAGAGAATAATACCGATTGGAGAGAAGGCCGTGCAGGCGGTTGACGCATACCTTGCGGGCCGAGATGCAGGCAGGACGCGAAACGCCACCGGAAAAGAGGTTGAGGCGGTCTTTCTGTCAGCAAGCGGGAATCGAATCTATCCCCAGATCGTTGGCAGTATTGTGAAACGATATATTGCGCAGGTTTCAGAGCTCGAAAGGAAAAGCCCTCACGTCCTTCGTCACACCTTCGCGACGCATTTGTTGAACAGGGGGGCGGACCTGAAAGCCGTGAAAGATCTCCTCGGTCACGAAAGTCTCTCGACAACCCAACTTTACACTCACGTCACAACAGAAAGGCTCAAGAAAATCTACCATCAATCGCATCCAAAAGCTTGAGGAACTCTATCAGAAACTACCCTTAAGGAGAAGAAACTATGGATGCTCACATCACGTCGCGTCATTTCAGAGCTCACGAGACTTTGCTCGAATACTCGGAAAACGCTGTCCGACAACTTTCCCGATACTTCGATGGCATTCTAAGGGCTGACGTTACACTCAGTTATGAAAAGACACGCAAGAGTACAAAGGTTGCGGAAGTTCGACTTTCTGTATACGGCGCTGTTCTCGTCGGTATCGCAAAAACCGACGATTTCTTCAAATCAGTGGACGAGGCTGTTGACAAAGTCCTCGCACAACTTAAGAAGTACAAAAGCAAACTGAGGGAAAAAGACAGAATTCGAGTGCGAACGATACAGGGCAAGGTAACCGTCTAAGGACAACGTAGATGACCATTGAAAAACTAAGGGAGAATAAGAAGAAATCGATCACAGTAGGATTCTTGTTTGAAAAGAATAAGGATCGGTTGAAGCTTGTTGCGATCAATGGTGAAGTGGGCTTTGACAAGGAACTCAGGGATAAAAACATTCATCGGCCCGGACTTGCGCTTGCAGGTTACGTGGATTTGTTCACGTACGACCGCGTACAGGTGTTCGGCAATACCGAGATCCGCTATCTGAATCATCTGACACTTGCCGAACGCATCAGGGCGTTCCAGACAGTTTTTCAGTTCGATTTGCCTTGTATCGTTGTAACGAATGAAAACAAACTTGATGACGAGCTGATCGCCATTGCGACCGAACACAAAGTGTCGATCATTCAAACTCCGTACGAATCGACGAAGTGCGTTTATTTCCTCAGCGACTTTCTCGACGACCAATTTGCGCCACAGACCTCAGTGCACGGCACATTCCTGGACGTTTACGGGATCGGGGTTCTTCTTACAGGACGTTCGGGAATCGGAAAGAGCGAAATCGCGCTTGACCTCATCGAGCGGGGTCATCGTCTTGTCGCAGACGATGTTGTCCTGATTACCAGAAAAGGAGAAGGAATTCTCATTGGTGCGGGTTCCGAAGTCGCGAAGCATTTCATGGAGATCAGGGGTCTCGGACTGGTGGATGTGCGTGCAGTGTTTGGTATCCGCTCGATCCGCTTTCAAAAGAGAGTCGAGGTGGTGGTGGAACTGCAGGAGTGGAAGCCAGATATCGAGTACACGCGGACGGGATTGGACCATGAATCCGTTTCGATTTTGGATGTTGACATTCCTCACATTAAACTTCCCATCTTCCCCGGGAAGAATATCACCGTGATCGCAGAGGTGATTGCGCTGGATTACCTTTTGAAGCACTATGGCTATGACGCAGCCAAGGAATTCTCCAGGCGGTTGGAGACGACGATTTCGGAGAAAGTGAAGGGAAAGCGCGTCATTGACTACTTCGAGCACGACTTTGAATGAAATTCGAGGCCTTATTGACAAGAGTTCAAAAATTCTATATTATTCGACCAATAAATTTTGAATTATCCAAAAATCGCTGATCCTTACCATTTCTAACGTATCATGACAGTCATGAAAAGACCTCGTCTCTATTATTTTTCAACAGAGTCTTTGAGTTTCAAGCCTCTGCGTTGGGCGAAGTCGAAGTACATCGGGATTGGGATCGGTCTCGGCATTATTGCTCTGTGGGCCACGATAGAGATCAATCAAGTGACGGGTGATGTTCTCGGCCTCGGCTTTGCCCAAACGAGCGTTTTGCTCAACGAAAATCAGCTGTTGCACAGTCAATTGAAATTCCTTTCGGCGAAGCTGGACGTGCTCGACAAGAAGCTGACGTCGCTGAATGAACACGGAAACGAACTCCGTGCGGTTGTCGACTTGCCAAAAATAGACCCCGACGTCCTCAAGGTTGGCGTCGGAGGCGTTGACGAGAGAATTGATTTTGCTGCTGCGCCTGATGTGAATGAGTTGCTGAACAGGCTGCAAGCGACGACCAACAAGGCTGAACGCGAGTTGCAGTTGCAGTCACAAAACTATGAAGAAGTACAAAAACAGTACGAAGCCCGCAAAACCCAGTTTGCACACTTGCCATCAATTCTGCCCGTCGATGGTGTTTTTACTTCACCGTTTGGATTGCGGCTCCATCCGATTCTGGATGTATACAAAGTGCACGAAGGTCAGGATATTTCGTGCGACCCCGGCACAATCGTCCACGCGACGGCAGACGGCGTCGTCGACTATTCTGGCGCTGCACACGATGGTCTCGGCATAAAAGTGGAGATCAATCACGGGTATGGTTACAAGACGGTCTACGGTCATTTGAGCAAGACGCTTGTCAGAGACGGGAGACACGTCAAGCGTGGCGACGTCATAGCATTGTCGGGTAATACAGGTCTCTCGACCGCACCGCATCTGCATTACGAAGTACGGATCAACGGTGTTCCGAAAGACCCCCGGAATTTTTTCCTTGAAGACTACTCGCTGAAGGAGTTTCTCCGTGCGGAAAAGGGGTCGGGTAACTGATTTGGGTTTTTGAAATGTGATAACAAGTACTTTGTCTAGGTAATCTGATCTTGAAGGAGAGGGCATATATGATTTGGACGATCGAGCTGGCATCACATCTGGATGATGCGCCGTGGCCAGCGACGAAAGAGGAGTTGATCGACTATGCCGTGCGGACGGGTGCCCCTGTTCAGGTCATTCAGAACCTCGAGGAGTTGGAGGATTCCGACGAACCGTACGAGAGCATCGAGGAGATTTGGCCAGATTATCCGACTGACGAAGACTTCTTTTTCGAAGACGATAAAGAGTATTGAGAGATAACACGGTCTTCTCATCAGCGGAGACGGAGAGTCCTTGCTGAGAACGTGGGATCGATTTCAAGCCCAGCACCTTCATGCTGGGTTTTTTTTTCTTTCAAGTGTCATGGCGAGAATACTATTGCTCTGCACGTGCGTCTGCGCAATGTCACTCACTGCCTTTGGTCAGGAGGCGTACTCTGATTTCGAAGTGACGAAGCTTGCTTTTGCAGGAAACAATGCCCTGAAGACCGATGACTTGCTCAGCGTTGTTCAGACCAAGGAGTCGCCCTCCTGGTTGTGGAGGTTTCTATACAAGATCAGCGAATCAGTGGGAAAGAAACCTGAATACTTCAATCAGACAGAATTCGCCAATGACGCACTACGGCTGAAGAAATATTACTGGTCGAACGGTTTTTTCAAAGCAATGGTTGATACATCAATCACCGTCGACCGCGATGCAAAGAGTGTTTCACTCACATTCAAGATCCAGGAAGGGCTTCGTACGTACATCGACACCTTGCGCTATGTCGGCTTTGAGAATGTCCCCTCCGACCTCAAGAACGAGATCTTCGAGCACAAGTTGATCGAGGTCGGCGATCCGTTCGTCGAGAATAAACTCGTTGACGAGCAACGACGGATCATCACAGCATTTGCAAATCACGGTTTTGTGCAGGTTGGTGTCGACCCTCCTTCAGCCGTTCAGTACGCATCGACGAACAATGTGACCGTTGTACTCGCTTTCTCTCCAGGGAGCCGTTATAAATTTGGCAAGATCGATGTGCAGAGCGATTCCACGGTGAAGGAGCAGGTCGATCCGGCGGTGATTCTGCGCTATCTGGATTTCAAACAGGGGGATTACTACAATTTGGCGGCAAAAACCGAAAGCGAGATAAATTTGAATCGGTTGGGTGTTTTTGAATCCGCACAGATTGAAGAGGCCGTGAACGACTCAACCCGCAAGTCGCTAGAAATCCCGATAAATGTCTTCGTCCGACCGCGTCCGTTTTACGAACTTTCGCCGGAAGTCGGCGTCAATGATGAGCGGGGATATCCGAATGTTTCGTTCGGGCTGGGGTATGTTGATCGAAGCTTCTTTGGCGGTGCGCGTAATCTGAGCTCCAGCGTTCGGTTGAACGTCCACTCGTTTCAGGATTTGGATCTTGTCCATGCGTTCAATCGGCAGGGATTGAGAGACGGCACCATCCTTACCAACGCAGATGTAACGGTTAACTTCGTTCAACCCTATTTCATCAACAACAGAACGAGTCTTACAACCACGTTGCTGGCTGCGCTGGAAAAACAGAAGACGTACTACAGTCCCATTCTGCGTTTTCGAATAGGTGCCGCTGCTCAAACTGCTCAGTATACTCGCGCGTTCATCGATTGGAACCTCGAAGCCATACATCCGCAGAGTACGGGTACGGGTCAGGATACCATTCTTGGCAACGCTCAAAACGAGCTGCGCGCACAGTTCAACTCGATACTGACTCTCACACTTCAGAGGGACAAGCGGAATGATTTCTTTTCTCCATCGAGTGGATTCTTTCATTCGATTTCGATTGAAGAGGCCGGAATATTCCCATCGCTCTTCAATGGCGTATTCGGACTTGGTTTGCCGTATGCCAAGTACGTCAAAATCACAGCTTTGGGGCAATGGTATTGGGATCCTGGTCAGTCGCGTGAATTGGTATTGGCGTCGAAGCTGCACGCCGGTGCTGCACAGCTCTATGGGCATTCCTCCGCAGACGTGCCATTGACAAGGCGCTTCTATGCTGGTGGCAGCGGCAGCGTCAGAGGTTGGCGAGCCCGCGAACTTGGAGAAGTCGCCCTGCCGGACACAGGTGGTTCAGCGTTGGTAGAAGGGAGTCTGGAGGCACGATGGAATCCGCTGCAAGATGCGAGCAATATGTGGTTCTTCGAAACCAAGAAACTTTCCTTCGTGCTGTTTTATGATATCGGCAATCTGTGGCCTGAAGCGAAAGAAATCAGGCTGTCGCAATTTGCCATGGCGACGGGTTTGGGACTGAGGTACGAAACGATTGCAGGTCCCATTCGTGTCGACTTTGGATGGAAGGTGTTCGATCCGCTGGCGTTGCCCGGCAGACAATGGATAACACAGAAACGATTTCTGCAAGAAACATTACCTGACTTTGTGTTTCACCTTGGCGTAGGTGAGGCATTCTAAAAAGCGAATCCATGGGATGGAATGCGGTCATAGGACAGACGAGAGTCAAAGATCTTCTCAGACGGTCGATCGAACGAGGCCAATTAGCGCACGCGTACCTGTTCTACGGTATTCGTGGGGTGGGGAAGCAAGCCACGGCCATCGAGTTTGCCCGTGCGGTCCTTTGCACGAACTCAAAAGGTGAGGCTTGCGGTGAATGTGCAAGTTGTCGAAAAGTTGCACAGCTCCAACACCCGGACCTCCGGATCATATTCCCCCTCCCTGTCGGAAAGAGCGAGAAGACGGGAGATGATCCTATAGAATCCCTTGATGAATCTCAGATCCTGAACATTCGAGAGCAGATAGGATTGAAGGCTAAGGATTACTACCACCAAATTCAGATACCGAAAGCGAATTTCATCAAGATCAATAGTGTCCGTAACCTCAAACGAAGTTCTTCCATGACGAGCGTGGAAGGATCGTGGAAGGTATTTCTGATCTTCGATGCCGACCAAATGAATGAAGAGGCAAGCAACTCGCTGTTAAAAACCCTTGAAGAGCCGACAGAAAAGACCCTCTTAGTCCTGACATCGTCTGAAAAAGACAGGTTGCTCCCGACGATAATTTCGAGATGTCAACTTGTGCGGTTCTCGCCGTTGCGAGATGAAGAAATTGCGGCTGCTCTTCAGGAGAGGGAACATAGTACGGCAGAGGAGTCAACCCTGATTTCGAAAATCGCCCAGGGAAGTTATGCATCAGCCATCGAGCTACTCACGGCAGACCTGGCGACTGAGCGCAACGAAGTCCTGACCTTTATACGCGTCTCGCTCGGATGGAAAGAAATGTCCCGGATCGATCTCATCGATGCGCTGGCTTCATCGAATGACCGAAAGAATATCGAGCACTGGTTGAAAGTGCTCCAGACCTGGCTCCGCGACGCAATGGTGTTGCGCGATGCGGCAGATCAACAGACGCAGGACGTGGTGAGCGACAAAGATATGCTTAGCTTTGTACGGAAATTCCCAAAGGCAGATCTCCAGCGAGCGATGAACTGCGTCGAGAGTTACATTGCCCTTGTTCGCAAAAATGTCTACCTTCATTTGCTTTTAACCTCACTCTCGTTTGATCTCCGGGTAACTCTAACTGAAAGAGCGTTGTGAAAGAGAACTTCAATCGCATTCTGGTAACAGCGGCGCTGCCATATGCCAACGGATATATTCACCTCGGTCATCTTGCAGGAGCGTACCTTCCAGCAGATATGTATGTACGCTATCAACGCTCGAAGAAGAGAGATGTGCTCTTCATTTGCGGCTCCGATGAACACGGTGTTGCGATCACAGTCTCGGCGGAGATGGAAAAGAGCACACCCCGGGCAATTGTCGATCGTTATCATCCTGCAAACGAGGCTGCATTTGATGAATTCGGGATGAGCTTCGATAACTACTCTCGGACATCTCTTCCCCTGCATTATAAGACCGCCCAGGAGTTCTTCTCAGATTTTCACAAGCGTGGCATCCTGAGAGAGAAGACGGAAAAGCAGCTTTACTGCGAGAAAGACAACATGTTCCTTGCGGACCGGTACGTCGAAGGAACGTGCCCCAACTGCAAATTCACTCAAGCCCGTGGCGATCAATGCGAGAATTGCGGCACCTGGCTTAACCAAACGGACCTGATTGAGCCGAAGTGCAAGATCTGCGGTACTACGCCCGTCGTTCGTGATACGACACATTGGTATTTTCCGCTCGGTGAGTACCAGGCGAGGTTGGAACAATATCAAGGAACGAAACGAAAGGGATGGATGGAAAGAAAATGTTCTCCGTTATTGTGGCGGTTGGTTCAAAGACGGCTTGCAGGATCGTGCCGTGACGCGAGATTTGAACTGGGGAGTGCCAGTTCCTGTGAAAGGCTACGAACGTAAAGTCATTTATGTTTGGTTTGACGCCGTTCTGGGTTACATCTCGTCATCAAGAGAATGGGCTTTGAAAGCCGGCAAGCCTGATGAATGGAGGAAGTACTGGCAGAACGAGAACACGAAATACGTCGCATTTATTGGAAAAGACAATGTCGTGTTCCATTGTATCGTATTTCCTGCCATGTTGATGGCCTGGAACGATGGACCGAACAAGCAGTATGTTCTGCCCGAGAATGTCCCGGCAAACGAATTTCTCAATCTCGAAGGGCAAAAATTCTCCAAGAGTCGCGGTTGGGCGATCGACGTCCGAGATTTTCTTCGTTTTTTTCCCGCCGATCTTTTGAGGTATACGCTGGCGGTCAATTTACCGGAATCGAGAGATAGCGATTTCTATTTCAAGGATTTTCAGGCGCGAACGAACAATGAGCTGGCAAATGTCCTGGGCAATTTCGTAAATCGGACACTTGCGTTTACAGAAAAAAATTTCGGCGGAGAAGTGCCCCCACTTGCGAGTCCTGGACCATTGGATAAAGAGATGCTCGCTCTCGTCAGGGAGACGCCGTCAAAGGTAGGGGATCTCTATGAGCACTACCGCTTCCGGGAAGGGGTTCTCGAGACGATGAACCTTGCCAGGAGAGCCAACAAGTACTTCAACGACAGCGAGCCCTGGGAAACTGCAAAGAAGAACCCAAAGCAATGTGCCACCACTCTCAATACAAGCTTGCAGATCATCCGGTCGCTGGCAATTCTGCTGGAACCGGTAATTCCGAGTTTGTCTGGATCGATGTGGAAGATGCTCAATCTCGATGGTACTCCTTCTGCGGTGGGCTGGGATAGCGCCGAACTCACGGTCCTTCAAGAGGGCAAAAGATTGAACAAATCGGAGATCCTTGTGACGAAGATCGAGAACAAACAAATTGAAGAGATGGTCAATAAACTCCTGACCGTCACGGCTCCGTCTCAACGATCAATGACGGCGATCAAAGAGACAATTGCGCTGGATGACTTCAAGAAACTGGACCTCCGGATTGCGAAGGTTCTGTCTGCGGAAAAGGTCGCGAAATCAGACAAGCTGTTGAAGCTACAGATCGAACTGGGAGAGGAGACGAGACAGGTTGTCGCTGGAATTGCACAGCACTACCAACCGCAAGATCTC
>Ga0335081_10013931_pt1 | contig 13000 bp, 7 predicted proteins | sample Lox_Sample_35_FD_206713 | JGI IMG/M metagenome (GOLD analysis project Ga0335081, IMG submission 206713) | Soil microbial communities from Loxahatchee National Wildlife Refuge, Florida, United States - Lox_Sample_3.5 | ecosystem: Environmental > Terrestrial > Soil > Wetlands | place: USA: Florida...
TAAGGGTGAGTGTAGTTGCGGCTATAGGGTTTGGGCAGAGCTCGGCCGGGCTCGCGCACGACCACCTGAGGGGAGAACTGCATATCGAGCAGATCCTTGCGCTCGTGGTCCCAGACGGCGATGGTGTAGCGATCGACTTCGGGCGACGCTACGGTTTCGTGGCGCGCCGGCCCGCCCGCCCCCATAATCGCCACCTGCGATCCTTGAAGGAACGCTGCTGTTCCTGCAGCCTGCATGGGCAGCGCGGCATGGCCGCGTGCCGGAATATCGAGGCTCCGGCGCAGCACCACGAGGCCGAGGGCGGGGTTCACCTCCATTTTCGCCGCCGCGTTCGCCTGGCCGGAAAAGGTCGAGATCCAGGGATAATTCTCATTGGAGAATTCCACGCGGAGGCCTGTCAGTGGCTTGCCGGTGAGGTTGTCGATTGCCACCTCGCAGCGGATGCGCTCGCCCGGCGCGTAGAAACTCTTGTCGAGCGCGACGCGCGTGATCTGCAATTGCTTTCGGTAGGCCACGAAGCCCGGCGCCTTCGCCGACGCCGCCACCTTGTGGCTGGAGCGGCCCTCTACTCGAAGCGCGACCGTGTAAAGTCCGGTGGCCGCATTGGCGGGAATCGGCCATCTACCCTCGTACGTCAGGCCGGCGCCGGCTTGATGACGAAGCTCCACGGTCGCCGACGAACTCGCACCCGCGTACTGCACCTCCGCGAACACCGCGAAGGCGGCGGGATTCGTGGCGCCGCTCAGGGTGGCGCGGATGACGGCCGTCGAACCGATGTTATAGCCGGGATCGACGGGCGCGCCCTGCACCGAAACGTCACCCCTGGCGAGCGCGTCGCCTCCGAAGAGAACAGCCAAGCCTATCAAGAGCAAGCGTGTGATGTGCATGCGGAGCCTCCAGCTCAGTGAGTCACGGGTATATTCGATACTCGAGGCCGTCCCGTCAAGTGCAGCCGAACACGATGGAATCCTCGTTCGCATCGCATCTTCCACCCGAACCTACTTCGCGCCCGCCGGATCACCTCTCCGCAGCATCCAGAGCAGCAGGCACCCCATCGCCCCTCCGAATATCGTTCCGGAACCGATGCCGAACGTCAGGTGGCCGGCGGCGTGCACCCACGGCGTTTCTCCAAACGAGAATTCGGGAGCGCTGTATACGTTATTGAAGCCCGTGAGGGCGGTGAAGGCGATGGCGGCGACAATCAGAAGCTGCTCCCAACACATCAGGAGAAAGACCGACGCCACGACGCTCGCGTAGCTGCCGAAGCGCCTCCGATGAATCATCACCACGGCCAGAAGGATGGAGAGGGCGCCCACCAGTGTGACGCTGATGACGTGTAGCCAGAGAGACGCCTTCGAAACGCCGGCCGCGTACACGATCATGCGCAGCGCCCAGGCGGCGGCAATGAATCCGAACAACGGGCCGAGCAGCCGCACGTGCTCCTGCAACCCGTGGCCCCCGATTTTCATTGCTCCCCCCTGGCCGCCGCGGTGGCTCTTGCAAGCAGCAGCGTCATGTCGTCTTCCGGCTCCTGGCCGGACCAGTCGCGCACCGCCGCCAGCACCTCCCGTTCGATTTCGCCGAGCGGCTTCGCGCGATGCTTCGTGACGACGGCCTCCAGGCGCGATTCGCCGAAGGGCTCGGCGTGCAGCACGCCGGCCTCCGTGATGCCGTCCGAATAGATCACCACGAGGTCTTCGGCCTCGAGCGTCAAGCTGCCCGCCTGATAGCTCGAGTTTGAGAACAGCCCAATCGGCACGCCGCCGAGCTCCAGACGTTGCGTCTTCCGCGCCCTCAGCACAATCGGTATCGTGTGGCCGGCGTTGACGTAGTTCAGGCGGCGCTCACCCCGGTTCCACTCGGCATAGAACAGAGTGGCAAAGCGCTGGCCCTCGGTGAACTTGCAGAGGTGACGATTGAGCTGGACGCAGAGCTCGGAGGGCAGGTGACCGGCTTGCACCAGGATGCGCAGGCCGGCGTGAACGTTCGACATCAGAATCGAAGCCGACAAGCCCTTGCCGCTGACGTCGGCTACGGCGAACGCCACGCGCCCCTCGGCCAGCTCCAGGATGTCGTTATAGTCCCCGCTGATCCCGGCCGCCGGCACACATACTGCCGAGAACTCGAGCCCGGAGTCACGGGGAAATTGGCGGGGGAAGAGCGCCGATTGCACCTCGCGGGCGAAGTTGAGCTCCGCCTCCTTGCGCGCCAACTCGCGGCGGCTGGCCCGGAGCTGCGTCTGCACCTGATAAAGCGTGGTGCCAAGCACCGCCGCCGCCGTGGTCCCGGCAAAAGTGAGACTCCAAGTGATCAGCGCCGACCTCGCGAGCAGGTTCCGGCCCACGAAGAGCAGCACTCCTGCGACGATCAACACCCCGGCCAGGTAAACCTTGTCGCGCATGGACAGGCTCAGTCTATCAAGAAAGCGGAATCTACACCCACCGGTGTCCTGGGTGCCCGTTCCCGCCAGCCGGATTCCGCACGGGCCCCGCGGGGCTTGCACGGAATCCCGCTTGGGATTACATTGTGGCCGCTCGCTCAAGGAGGTCATCGATGGAGACACTCCGGAAGATTACGCTCGTCGTTACGCTGCCACTTTTCGTTCTCGCGGGGTCCGCGCGGGCGGCGGTGCTCAAGGCGGGGGTCGCAAAGGTCGACATTACTCCGCCGCCGGGCTTGCCCTTGTGGGGCTTTGAGGATCGCAAAGCGCCGGCTACCGGGATGCGCGATCCGCTTTACGCGCGCGTCTTGGTGCTCGAGTCGGGCGATACCCGCCTGGCGTTGGTGGCGCTCGATCTCGGACGCTGCTTCGGGCCCGGTTCGATGGAGCGCCTGCGCGACCAGGCCCGCCGGCGCAGCGGAATTTCCTACGTGCTGGCGGTGGCATCGCACACCCATTCGGCGCCGGTGATTTCGGACTCTTACCCGCAAGGCCCTCCGCCCTGGGAGGCGGCCACGCTGGAGAGGGTCGAAAACGCCATCGATGAAGCCAGCCGGCGCACCGTGGAAGCGCGCGTCGGCACCGGGTACGGCGTGACGTACATCGGCCACAACCGGCTGCGCCACAACCCCGACGGCTCCGTGAGCTGGTTCGAGCGCAACCTGACCAAGATCCCGACCGCGCCCGTCGATCCCACCGTGTCGGTGTTACGCGTGGACACGGAGGACGGCAAGCCGCTGGCGATTCTGGTGAACTACGCCTGCCATCCTGTGATTTTTGGCGCCGACAACCTGGAATACTCCGCCGACTTTCCCGGCATCATGACGAAGACGGTGGAGGATGCCTTGGGCGGCGGGCCTCTCTGCTTCTTTCTGCAGGGCGCGCCGGGCGACATCAATCCCTACTACGCCGTCACGCCCCTTCAGGAGGACGCGGTGAAGTGGCGCGACTGGACGGGCCGCCACCTCGGTGAGGAAGCCGCGCGCGTGGCCCTCAAGATTCATACCGAGGCGGCGCCGCAGGCCAGTTTGCAGTACACCGAGGAGGTGCTCCCGTTCCGTCTACGTTGGGACCTCGACAAATTCCGGCAGGAGTTGATGCTGGCGATGGGCCCTGAGACCTTTCAGACCTACGCCGCGGGTTTGAAGGAGGAGTTTGAACTTCCTCTCGCCACCGTGCTCATCAACAAACAAATCGCTTTCATCGCCTTGCCGGGCGAGCCCTTCGTCGATTTTCAGATCAACTGGCGCGACCGCTGCCCGGTGCCCGACGCCTTCTTCCTCGGCTACGCCAACGGCTACTACGGCTATTTCCCCACGATTCGCGCCTCCACCGAAGGCGGTTACGGCGCCGGCAGCTCCAGCACCTTCATTGAGCCCGGCGCCGGCGAGCGCATGGTGGATCGAGGCATCATCCAGATTTACCGCATGCTCGACCGCTACCACGATCTGCCGGAGGACATGCAGCCCAGGCAGGAGGCCAAACCCTAGTCTACGTTGATAGGCTATGGCTTGGCCGCGCCCGAACGCTTCAGAAGAAAAGATGCAGTCCGAGCTGGAGGAAGCGCGAGCTCCCGATGGTGTGTTGAATAATCCCGAGGCTGCCTTGGGGCGGGTAGACCGGCGGCGACTCATAGCCGGGGAAGAACACGACATCGTTGTTGGGCGTGTCGAAATCCGGTTGATTGAAGATGTTGAAGGCGTCGGCCTCAACGCGCAGCCGGAAGCGCTCCTTGATGGGGAACTCCTTCGCCAGGCTCAAATCGAAACGCACCTGGAAAGGCCCCCGGAAGAGGTTCCGCCCCGAACTCCCGTAAAGGGACTCGTAGATATCGCACCCCGATGAGTCGCAGGCAGGCACGCCGTTGGTACCGGGCGCCACAAACTGCGGGAGAAAATCGTTGGCGTCGAGCACTGGCTTGCCCGGGTTCACGCCGGTGGTACCCTGAAGTTGCGCCTGGCTGGCCGAAACGCCCGATTTGAGCGGCACGATGGGGTTCGCAATCTCGTCGTCGGTGCCGAAGTACAGGCTGCCCACCGAACCCGAAAAGTCGTAGACGCTGTAAGGCTGGCCGCTCTGGGCCACCGTCTGTCCGCCAATCGTCCAGCCGTTGATGACGTCGCCCAGGGCCTTGGTCTTGGCGAGTCCCGGGATCGTGTAGCTGTAGTTGATCAGAAAAACGTGAGTCTGGTCGAAGTCCGCGGAGGCATAGTTCTGTTTTGGAATCACCGGATTGTTTCCCGTGACGAACAGGCCCAGCCCGCTCTGCTCGTCGAGAGCGTGCGACCAGGTGTAAGAGGCGCTGAATTGCAGGCCGTTCGACATGCGCTTGTGCACCTGGACCTGAAGCGCATCGTAGTTGGAGACGCCCTCGGCCTCGTAGAGCACGGAATTCATGTCGTAGCCGAGGTAGGGCACGCGGACCGGCGCGTTGCCGGAATACTCGTTCGTAAAGATGGGCTCGAGAGTGCAGCAGTCCGGGTACTGGCACGGGAACTCCTGCCCGGCCGCGTTGTAGTTGGACTCGAAGCAGGCCGCGCCGCCGTAGGAATAAGTCTGACCGTTCACCGGGTGATCCTGCGTGGCGAGGGTCGGCTGGTTGAAGGGAACGGGCAGCACTTCATGCGTGCCATGGTTGCCCACATATCCGAGCTCGAACACCCAGTTGTTGGAGAGCTGGTATTGAAGGTCGAGGGTCCAGTTCTGCGTGTAGGGCAGTTTGTTGTTGATGTCGTAGCCGCCGAACAGGTCGGGGCCGAACAGGTTGCCGGCCGGCCAGCATCCCGGATAACCGCATGCGGTTTGTGACAGATTGGGCAACGAGGCGAGGAAACCGGCGGCGCTCACGGGCGGGGGCGTCGGCGCCGCGCCCGTGCCGAAGGGTGCCGAAAGTGTCGCGCCCTGCGGGGAGGCAACGGGCTCGACGAACGGTGGGGCCAGGGTCACGCCGAAGGGACCGTTGAAGCCGGCGCCGGCGCTGGGCGAAAAATAGGTGAACAACTCGCCGCGATCGTAATAGATGCCGTAGCCTGCCCGCACGGTCAGCTTCGGTTTCAACGCCCACGCGATGCCGATCCGTGGGGCAAAGCCCCACTGACGCGCGTTCATCAACGAATTGCTGGCGCCCGCCGTGGCGGCGGTCGGGTTATTCCCGGCAATCACCAGACCGGAACTGGTAATAGTGTCCGTGGCCGCATCGTACGAATACTGGGAGGGGTCGAAACCGGTCAGCCGGCCGTACTTTTCCGAAAGCGGCCCGTCGAAATCCCACCGCAGGCCGGCGGTGATCGTCAGATTGCTTCTAGCCTTGAAGCTATCGTTCACATACGCGCCCACGGTATCGGACCTGTAGTAGCGGTTGGCCGAGCCCGCGAACGCATCTCCGCTGCGAACCTGTCCTTCCACAAAGGTAAGAAAGGTCTTGAAGTTGACGGTATCCGTGTTCGTGTTGTTGTTGATGATGTTGAGCTGCGTGTGGTCCCATTGCACGCCGACCGCGAGGGTGTGCTTGCCTTTCACCATGTCCAACGAGGATTCGTATTCCAGTTGATTCTGATACATCCCGGCATTGCCGAAACTGGTGCTGGGGCCGAATTCCAGGCCTCCGCCAATGGCTGGCTCCGAATTGGAGATATCGAACTGCGGGAACGTCGCCGAACCCAGCAGGCTGATGCCCAGCGCGCTGGGAGCGAATGCCTGCCCCGTCTGCGCGTAGGCCCGTATCCGCGTAAACCCGACGTGCTGCTCCCACGTCATGTTCGGAGTAAGGACCAGGGTGTTGGTGATAGTACCCACCTGGCTTCCCGCCGAGAGCACCTGCGAGAAGCCCAGCAGGGAGCCGACGGCGCCAAACGGATTTGTAGTGGGATTGTCCTGGATGTAATACCTCCCCGACAGGCGATCCCTATCGCTGGCTTCAAAGTCCAGATTGGCGATCCCTTGATCGACGTTGGCCGTCGCGTTGGGCCCCTGCACCACGGCATCGTAGCCGAGAGTGTTGGCTTGCGCCGCATCGGTGATTTGCGCGCTCGGGATCAAATATTGGCCGTTGGGGAGCCTGGCCTGCAGCACGTTCAGCGCTGCCGGATCGATCTGGTCGGCAGTGATCGTTTTGCCGTAGGTCGACTGGATGGTGTTGGTGATGCCAGCCGCGCTGCGGTCGTCGGTGAGAGCCAGCGGCACCGTTACGTCTTTTTGAGAGTCCGACGCATCGGAGACGCGAACGCCCTGGTAGGAGAGGAAGTAAAAAAGTTTGTCATTCTTGATGGGCCCGCCCAGCGTGGCGCCGAACTGGTTGCGATTCAGGAATGGATTCTTCGTGGCAATCGCCGGCGAAGCATTGTAGAAGAACGGCGCCGCGTTCATGGCGCTGTTCTGAAACTGCTCCCAGGCTGACCCGTGAATCTGGTTGGTCCCGGACTTGGTTTGCACGCTGATGTGCGCGCCGCTATTGGTCCCCTGCGACGCGTCATACATGGCGGAATTCACTTCGATTTCCTGGATCGCGTCGATGGGAGGCGTGGGCAGGGCCTGGCCAATGGCGCCGTACACGGAGGTGCTGGTTTGAATCCCGCCCCCCGCGCCGAAGTTTTCGCCCGTGTTGAGCACGAAACGGTTCTCCCCCACCTGGCTGGTGGAATTCCCGTTGAACAGGTTGTTGGTGCTGACTCCGTTCAGCGAGAAGCTGTTGCTGGTGTCACGGTTTCCGTTGGCGAAGATGGCCTGGTTGCCGAGGCCGGCGTTGCTGCCGGCGCCGCCCAGAAAATCCGCGTGAACGCCCGGACTGAGGATCGCGAGTTGCGTAAAGCTGCCGGTGCCCAGCGGGGTGGCCTGAATCGTGAGTTGGTCCACTACATAGCCGGTTGTGGTGTCCGTCTGGTTCATGAGGGGTGTTGCGGTGACGGTGACCGTCGTAGTCACCTCCCCCGGCTGGAGCGTGGCGTCGAGCGTGGTTGTCCTGCCGCTTTGAACGAGCACCTCGGAGTCGGTCTGCGTCTTGAAGCCTTGGATGCTGAAGGTTACGGTGTAGGTGCCAATGGGCAGGTCAGACGCACTGTAACTGCCCGAACCATTGGTGGTGGTGTTGACGGTGAGGCCGGTATTCACGTTCTGGATCTTCACTTGTGTCGCCGGCACCACGGCGCCGGTGGCATCCGTCACGGTGCCGGTCATCGAACCGAGCGATTGCTGCGCCGGCGCGGGCTGGGCCGCCAGCATGAACGCAAAGAGGAAGAAAGCTACACCAAGACCTCGATACAGCCTGCTCATCGCACCCTCCTTTTATGATCGGGACGGTATCTGCGCCGCTGCCGTTGACGACACCGCAGCGCCCTCAACACGGTCTTGCCTTATGAACGTACCGGCGATGCGGGGCGAGGGAAGATTGTCTGGAAACGAAGACAGCGCACCTCGCAAGCCCGTACAGCGCGATCAGGCCATCGCGGCGCCTTGGTTCCGGGTCCTTGCGGCCCCGGGGCGCTCTCTGCGGCTCGAAAACCGCGCCCGCGCGATGCCCGCGGCGCCTGGGCTTTCGGCAGCTTCTCTTACGGGCCTGTGTCTTTCTGTTCCACCCGACTAGTGGTGTTCAATATCACGTTTGCGCGACCGAAGCAAGCGGCCCGCGCGAACTTCGCGAATACTTCCCGATTCTCGCCCCCGATCGTTAAGAACTCATCTCAGCTCTGTTAACGGCAAGTTAAAACCCGTCACCCGCACGTCACTGCGATCTGCCAGCGAAGCCGCAGCGTCGGGTCTCGAACGAAACGCTGCCCATTTCAACCATGCTTGTTCGGCCTAACCGCATTTAGTTTCAATAAGATGACGGCATATTCAAGATAAGCATATTATTATCAATAACTTGACGGGTTCGGCGTTCTTTCAAGAATGGAATATTAGTGTTTTAAACAACTTGACGGGTTCGTTCGTAATATTTTTTATTTTTCAACTCTCGCGCCCCCGAGCACGCTGGTGCTGCCACTTCAACTTCAGCGCCCCGGCAGTCGGAGTCAATCGAGCATTATGATTAAACCGCATCATATCAACAACTTGCTGGGTTACTACTCGCAAGCACCTTATTTTTGAACGACTTGCTGGGTTAGCGGCCACATCATCAGCGTTTTCCCTGATTTGCGGGTCTCTTAGTAGCTCACATTTTGGCCTATCACATTTAGTTTCAGCAATATGCTGGGTTAATGGCCATATCTCAAGCCTTTTCAATAAGATGCTGGGTTCCCGACAATTCCAAAAATGGAATATCAATGCTTTCAATAAGATGCTGGGTTCGTTCGTAATATTTAAGATTTTCCGCGGCACCCCGTGCGGTCGAAAACCCTGGGGTCAGAGCGCCTTTTTCGAAAGAGACTCGGCCGTTCGTTCGCATCGTCATAGTCTTACCACAGTAGTTAACTAACGTCAAGTAAAATCTGCCACGAAACTCGAGCCTGACGTTTCGCCGGAAACAGTCCCAAGTTGACGCTTCCGCAGTATCTGAGCGTGCCGGCTTCGCCCCACCGCACGCCGCCTCTTGCGCCTCGTCCCCTTTCACCTCAAACTGAATTCTCCCATGAGCGCCCAGGACCGCTTCTCGCTGGCCACTCTCGAGTTCGACGCCGTCATTGCCATCGTCCGGGGGTTTCTCTCCGGGCCCATCAGCGAGGCGCGATTGGCGGATTTGGGGCCGTCGGCCGACCTCGATCGTATTCGTCAAGACCTCGCTCGCCTGGGCGAGGGACGGCGCTACGCGAGCGAAGGCGCCCGGCCCGCGCTCGGCTCGCTTCAGGACCCGAAGCCGATGTTCGCGAAGCTCGCCATCGAGGGCTTGTCGTGCGAGAGCCTGGAGATACTCGCGCTGACGTACCTGGCGCGCGCCGCTCAGGATCTTCGCGGGGCCTTTCAGTCGTACCCGCTCCTGGACGGGCTCGCCTCGCGGCTCCCCGACTTCCGCGAAGTGCTCCGCGAACTCGAAGGCAAAATCGCGCCCGACGGGTCCGTGGACTCTTCGGCCAGTGCGGAGTTGGGGCGCGTTCGCCGGGCCATCGAGCGCCTGCGGCACGAGATCCAGGTAACCATCCAGCGGCTGCTTGCGCGCCTCAGCCGCACCGGCGTGGCCCAGGACGAGATCGTCACCGTCCGCAACGAACGGCTGGTGATTCCCATCCGCGCCGCGGAGAAACGGCGCGTGGATGGGGTGGTGCACGGCATGAGCGCCTCGGGCGCCACCCTCTATCTCGAGCCTCTCGAAACCGTTCCTCTCAATAACGAGCTGGTGGAGATGGAGGACCGCGAGCTCGCCGAGGTCCGCCGCATTCTGGGTGAGTTCACGGAACGCCTGCGTGGGCGTCGCACGGACCTGCGCGTGGCGGCCGAGATTCTGGCTGAGATCGACCTGATCTTTGCCAAAGCGGAATTTGCGCGCACCTACGGCTGCTGCCTGCCGGAGCTTACTGCGGACGGCCCTCTCGAACTGCAGGAGGCGCGCCATCCCTTGCTTGAGAAAGCTCTGCGGGCGCAGAATCGCAAGCCTGTCCCGCTCAATCTGAGTCTCGATTCTTCCCAAACCGTCCTCGTGATCAGCGGACCGAACACCGGCGGAAAGACCGTGGTGCTGAAGACCGTCGGCCTGGCGGCGCTGCTGGCGCAGGCAGGCCTGCCCGTACCGGCCGTGATTGCGCGCCTGCCGGTGTTCGGCCGGGTGCTGGCGGACATCGGCGATCTGCAGTCGATTGAGGCCAGCCTGAGCACGTTTTCGGCGCACATCAGCAATATCCGCCGCATGGCCGAAGTGGCGGGCGCGGGCGACCTGGTGCTGGTGGACGAACTCGGCGGCAGCACCGATCCCGAGGAAGGCGCGGCGCTGGCGGTGGCCATCCTCGAGCATTTCCGCGCCCGCGGCGCTATGGCCGTCGTGACCACGCACCAGTCGCGTCTGAAGGCGTACGCCGCAGAGACGGCCGGCGCCCTCAACGCTGCGGTGGAATTTGACGAGCGCACCCTGGAGTCCACCTACCGGCTGCTGGTGGGGTTGCCGGGCAAGTCAAGCGGCCTATCGGTGGCCGAGCGCCTGGGCCTGCCGCTGTCCATCGTCGCGCGCGCTAAGGAACTGGTGGCCCCTGAAGAGCGCGAGGTGGCGGCGCTGGTGGACTCGCTGCACCGCGAGCGCGCCGAGACCGAGCGCAAGCTGCGCGAGTCCGAACGGGCGCGTCAGGACCTCGAAGCTGAGCGCCGCCGGTTCGAGCAGCAATACCAGGCGGAGCGCCGCGCGCGTCTGCAGGAGCTGGGCCGGCGCCTGGAAGAGACGCTCAAGCGCGAAAGCCGGCGCTGGGAAACGGCGCTCGATGAGATCCGCTCTGAAGTTCGGGCCCAGGCGGCGCGCAGCCTGACGCAGGGCCAGTCCCGGAGCCAGTTCAAACGCCTCGAGCAAAAGCTGGAGCGCATTCCGGCGGCGATTGCCGGCGAAGCTCGGGAGAGCTGGAAGAGCGAGGTGGAGCAAGTGATGGGGCCGGTGGAACTCCCGACGGCGGGAGCCGCCATCCCGCTCGATGGCCCGCCGGGCCCCGGCGACACCGTGCAAGTGGAGGGCATGCCCGCGTCCGGAGCGGTGACCGGCATCCACGGCCACGAGGTGGAAGTGGAGGTGGGCCGCATGCGCATGCGGGTGGACGCTGGCCGGGTGCGCGTGCTGCTACGCAAGGCTGCGCCGTCCGGCACAGGCAGCGCCACGTCTATGGAGACGAGGCCGGAAGTCCCGCCCGAGATCAACGTGATCGGCCAAACCGCTGAAGAGGCGCGCGAGCACGTGGATGAGTACCTCGACCACGCCTACCTCGCGCGGCGCTTCCGGCTGCGCGTGGTGCACGGCCACGGCATGGGCATCCTCCGGCGCTCGCTGCACGAAATGTTCGCGTCGCACCCGCACGTGGAGCGCTTCTACCCCGCGCCGCAAAACGAAGGCGGCACGGGGGCAACGATTGTGGAATTGAAGCTATGAGAGACAAAGCCAGAAGTCGGAAACAAGAAGGCAGAAGGGGAAACCAGAAGTTTAACGCTTCGCTTATCCGGAGAGGGCAATCGTCAATCGCCAATCATCAACCGGCAATCTCAGTAGGCCTGCCAGTAGAGGCTCGATTCGAACACCGACACGCCGTGCCCGCTCGCCATGTCGCTGTACATCACGTTGTACAACAGGCCTTTGTTGAAGGCGGCCTGCAATTGGTGGCGGGTGCCGGTCCAGATGAGGTGCTGGCCGCTGTTAACGTCGGCGTTTTCGGCCGTTGGTGCGCCGAGCGCTTGCTGCACTTCGTCCACGGACTCGCGCTGCAGGAGCTTTTGGGGATGGGACAGAATTTCGCCGTCGGCGCCGGTGGCCGATACCTGGCGGCTGGGATCCTGAACGAGCATGTTCTTTGCAAACAACTGAATCCGGCGCTCGCGGTCCGAGGCCTGGGCCGCCGCCTTCCGTTTCGTCATCCCGGGCAGGTAGAGCGTCAGGAAGGCCGCGAGCGCTGCAATGATGACCAATTGAATGATCACGATTCGCGTCCAGGCGGCGCCGGAAGTGGAAGAAAGCATGAGACATTATCCCATCGACTGGCGGCAGGTTCCAACGCCCTGCTGAAGCCGCGGCGAGTGTGTGCTCCGCCAAGCCAACCCGGCTTGCCAGCGGCCGCTCACGGGTGTATTAAGGGGAGACGGGGTTGAAGGATGGGGCTGGATCGCCGGCTGGCCGGACAGGAGAATGCGTGACTCCCGGAGAAGTCGAGAAGTCGATTCAGCGCCTCGACGATTTCGCCACGGTGCAGGGCGCGATGTCGGCGCGCATCGAGCGGAACCTGGACCGCCTCGAGGGAGGCTTGACCCGCCTCGAAAGCATCGTTGAAGCTCTGGCCGGACGCCTCGATGCGATCGCCGTAAAGGTCGACATGCTGGCGGACAACCAACGCGTCCTGTTTGAGGCTCTCACGGGGCTTACTCAGACAGTAGATCGTTTTATCCGCGGCCAGAGCCACAACGGCCATGGCAATTGACTCTCGCCTGCGGGCGCCCTCTGTGCCCGCTGGAGCTCCTCACAGATCATGCAGGGCCGCCTCGATGGGTGCGGGTTCGCGTGAGGCAGGCGCGAGAACGGAGACGTGACGACGATGGGTTCAATGGCGGCTGTGGTGCATTACGCGCTCCAGCAGGGAGCGGTCGATTTGCGCGAGGTCCCGGAGCCCGGCGATCCCGGCGACGGCGAAGTGCTGCTGAAGACCGAGGCCGTGGGCGTCTGCGGCAGCGAAGTGCACCAGTATCACAACACCCACAGTTGGCCCGTAAACGTCCCGGTGATTCTCGGGCACGAGTTTTCGGGTGTGGTGGCGAAGGTGGGCGGCGGCGTGCGCGGCTTTCGCGAGGGCGACCGCGTGGTGTCGGAAACGGCCGCCCGCATTTGCGGGGAGTGCGCCTACTGCCGCGCGGGCGAGTATAACCTGTGCCCGAAGCGCCTGGGCTTCGGCTACGGTGTGGATGGCGCGATGGCGGACTACGTCTGCGTGCCGGAGCGCTGCCTGCACCACCTGCCGCCGG
>Ga0335081_10013932_pt1 | contig 12999 bp, 9 predicted proteins | sample Lox_Sample_35_FD_206713 | JGI IMG/M metagenome (GOLD analysis project Ga0335081, IMG submission 206713) | Soil microbial communities from Loxahatchee National Wildlife Refuge, Florida, United States - Lox_Sample_3.5 | ecosystem: Environmental > Terrestrial > Soil > Wetlands | place: USA: Florida...
GTTCATCCCTTTTTTCGTTTTCGTGATCCTGCTGCTGGTGGGATCATCCAACGCGGTGAACCTCACCGACGGCTTGGATGGTCTTGCCATTGGCTGCGTACTGATTACCGCGTCGGGCCTCACGGTGCTCACTTACGTCTCCGGAAATGCCGTGTGGGCTAGCTATCTCGATGTCGGCCACTTGCCAGGAGTCGCGGAGCTGACTGTCTTTTGCGGCGCGATGGTAGGTTCGAGCCTTGGTTTCCTCTGGTACAACTCCTATCCCGCCGAAATCTTCATGGGCGACGTCGGGTCGCTCGCCTTAGGCGGTGCTATCGCCGCCGTGGCCGTGATCATCAAGCAGGAGCTGCTTTTGCCCTTTATCGGCGGGATCTTTGTGATTGAGGCACTCTCGGTGATCCTCCAGGTGGGATCGTACAAATTGCGACGGAAACGGATTTTCAAGATGGCGCCGATCCACCACCATTTCGAGCTTGTCGGGTGGAAGGAATCAAAAATCATCGCGCGCTTCTGGATCACGGCGCTGGTGTTTTCCCTGTTTGCGTTGACGACCCTGAAACTGCGGTAAGCTGTCATTGGTCCCTTGTCCTTTGTCCGCTGTCCCTAGTCCGTATCGGGGCTCTGGGGCCGCAAGAAAGTCGAAAGGTCGAAGGAAGTGAGGACAAAAGCAGTCCCGCCTCGACCCCGGCTCCCGAACCCTGGAGATGTTCATGATTGACGTTCGAGGCAAGAGAGTCCTGGTTGTCGGTCTCGCTCGTAGCGGGCGCGCCGCGGCCCACCAATTGCGGCGATGCGGTGCCACCGTCACGGTCAGCGATTCACGACCGCCGTCCGCATTCTCCGAGGCCATCCCGGAGCTCGTGGCCAACAAAATAGGACTTGAACTAGGCCTGCATCGCCAAGAGACTTTCCTGCGGCAGGACCTGATTGTGACCAGTCCGGGCGTTCCCTGGGATCACCCTTTGCTTCGAGCGGCTCGCGAACGTAAGACTGCCACTCTTCCCGAAGTAGAGGTGGCGACGTGGTTCCTGAAGGGAAAGCTCGCGGGAGTCACGGGGACGAACGGGAAGACCACCACCACAACCTTGCTGGGCCGAATGCTTCAGACCTCCGGCTTGCCCGTTTTCGTAGGTGGGAACATTGGCGTGCCATTGATCTCGGCGGCCGCGCAGTCGAACGAGGAGACGATAGCGGTGGTGGAACTGAGCAGCTTTCAACTAGAAGGAGTTCAGCATCTGCATCCTCACGTCGCCGTGTTGCTGAACCTGACGCCCAACCACTTGGACCGGCATCCCTCCTATGAAGCCTATGTGGCCGCAAAAGCCCAGATCTTCCGCAATCAGACTGCGGACGACTATGCGGTCCTCAACGCTGATGACCCAACCGTGATGAGTCTCGCTCCGGCGGTCGCCAGCCACAAGATTTATTTCAGCCGATTTCGGGAGCTGCCCACCGGCGTGTGCCTTTCGGACGGACAAGTGGTCTACCGGGTGGGAAACCTTGAGCGCGTGCTCTTCGAACCCAAGGACGTCCTGCTGAAGGGCGAGTTCAATCTGGAGAATGTTCTCGCCGCGTCTGCGGCCGCGTGCGTTCTAGGGGCCGACTTTCGGGCCATCCGCCGCGCGGTCCGCGAATTCGGGGGCGTCGAACATCGTCTTGAATTCGTACGCGACGTTCGCGAGGTGGCCTTTTACAACGACTCCAAGGCGACTAGTGTCGATGCCACCGCTAAAGCGCTCTCGGCCTTTGATAATGGGGTCCATCTCATCATGGGCGGCCGGGACAAGGGCGCGCCCTACGCGCCGCTGGCACCGCTGCTTGCCGGGCGCGTCCGTGAGGTTCTGGTGATCGGCGAGGCGGCCGAAAAGATCGCTGGCGAACTTGGGGACAAGGTCGAAGTGGTTCGGACTGGCGATCTTGATACTGCCGTGCGCCGCGCCTTCGGATCCGCGCAACCTGGCGACGTGGTGTTGCTGGCGCCCGCTTGCTCGAGCTTCGATCAGTTTGAGGATTTCGAACATCGCGGCCACGCTTTCAAAGCGATCGTGGCACAGTTGGCGGAAGAGAGTGCGAACGCTGGGAGAAAACCCATACGGGGAGGGCGGACTTTGAGGCCGGCACCGTTCGAGGAGCGAATTGCCGTCGCCGAGACTCCGGTCCTCTCTCTCAAGCCCGGGGACCAGCAGGAAGAACCAGGCCCCATTCAATCCGCCGTGGCGGCGAAACCCGAGGCTCCAGCGCCGAAACCCACGCCACGCACTCTCTATCCTGAGTTTATTCTGGTGTATGAGGTGGCGGCAGAGGAACTCGAAAGAGGATGGCAGGAGATCGAAGCCGACGAGACGGAGCCGCTCCGTATCCCGCTGGGGCTGATCGACGATCCTGTCGATGAGCCTTTGCCGTTCGAGTTCCGCCCGGTGCAGGCGTCAGCCGCGGCGGCGCGGGAAGCGGCAGATCGATGAGTAGAGGTTGGGGTTGGGAGGAATCCAGCCGGTAGTCTTAAGGTCTGAGTCACAGGAGGAGAGCGAGCGATGGCGCGACGAATCTCGTCCGACCGGGTCCTGTTTGGTGCGGTGGTGGTGCTGGTGCTGTCGGGCGTGCTCATGGTGTACAGCGCTTCGGCAGTGCTCGCGAGCCTTTCCGGAGGCAGCTACTATTTCCTGCTGCGCCAGGTTGCTTTTGCGGCCGCCGGTTTGGGCCTGATGTTGATGATGATGAACGTGGACTATACGCGGCTGGCCCGGCCTATGGTGGTGTTTCCGGCGCTCAGCTTGCAAGTGGTGCTGCTGATCCTGGTTTTTTTTGGCAGTTCGCGTAACCACGCCCATCGCTGGCTGCATTTCGGCGCCTTCGGGTTCGAGCCTTCGGAGCTTTCCAAAATCGCTTTGGTGATATTTCTCGCCTGGTTTCTGGACCTGCGCAGGGACGCGGTGAACGATTGGAAGCACACGCTCTTGCCGGTGGGGCTAGTCGCGGGCCTGAGCATTGCCATGGTGCTGGCGGAGCCCGATCTTGGAACTTCGCTCACCATTGCCCTGATCCTCGCCACGATGTTGTTTGCCGCGGGATTACATTGGGGCTATTTCGCCGCGGGGGCGATGGCTGCGGTTCCGGTGGTGGCTGCGCTGATCTACTTTGAGCCCTACCGGTTTCGGCGCTGGCTGGCCTTTCTGCGCCCGGAGTCGGACCCTTTGGGTAAAGGTTTTCAGATTCTGCAAGCGCGCATCGCCGTCGGCAGCGGAGGCATCAACGGCGTCGGCTACATGGCCGGCAAGCAGAAGCTGTTCTATCTGCCCGAGCCCCACACCGACTTTATCTTCGCCGTGATCGGAGAGGAACTGGGCTTCCTTGGGTGCGTCTTCGTGCTGGCGCTGTTCGCCGTCCTGCTGTGGCGCGGTCTTAGGGCCGCGGCGCGGTGCCCGGACGAATTCGGGCGTTTGTTGGCGATCGGGATCACCGTGCTCCTGGTGGGTCAGGCCTTGGTGAATATGACTATGGTGTTGGGCTTGATGCCTACCAAAGGCATCGCGCTGCCCCTGGTGAGCTACGGTGGGTCGTCATTGATCGTCAGCCTGCTGGCAGTGGGTATTCTGCTCAATATTTCGCAGCGGGCGAGTTGACCTACGGTGAGCGTCGAGATGCCACGGACGCTGCGGGTGCTGATGGCTGCGGGAGGAACGGGCGGGCACATCTTTCCCGCGCTGGCGGTAGCGGACGAACTGCGGGCGCGCTGGAATCGTGCCGAGGCCTCGCAGTACGCGGGCGAAACACAGTCGCGTATCGAGTTCATCGGCACGGGTCGTCCGCTGGAACGGCGATTGATTCCGGCCGCTGGATATCCGCTGCGCGACGTGGCGGGCGCCGGGCTGGTAGGGATTGGAGGGTGGAAGAAGCTTCACAACCTGGTAGTGCTGCCCCGCAGTTTCATTCAGGCGGCGAGGATGTTGACTGAATACCAGCCTGACGTGGTAGTGGGGGTCGGCGGCTACGGAGCCGGGCCGGTGATGTTGGAGGCGGCGTTACGGGACACTCCCACATTGTTGATTGAGCCCAACGCGGTGCCGGGCTTCACCAACCGGATGCTGGCGCCCGTGGTTCGCTTGGCGGCAGTGGGGTTCGACGAGGCCGCTCCCTTCTACGGACGCAAGGCCGTGGTCACCGGCCAGGCGGTCCGGCCGGCGTTCAACCGGGTTCCGGCAAAAGATCACGCACCGCCCTTCACGGTTTTGGTGCTGGGCGGCAGCCAGGGAGCGCGGGCGATCAATGATTGCGTGGTGCAAGCTCTCTCGCGCTCCGGGCCGCGAGCCGAGAACCTGAGATGGATCCATCAAACCGGCGAGAGCGAGTACCAACGGATCTGCGACGCGTATCGAGGAAGCGAAAAATCGATGGTGGAAGTCACCCCTTTTGTCGACGACATGCCTGGCATGCTCGCGCGGGCTGACCTGGTGGTCTCGCGGTCTGGCGCTCTCTCCGTAGCTGAATTGGCGGCGGCCGGAAAAGCCTCGATCTTCGTCCCGTTCGCAGCCGCGGCCGAGCAGCATCAGTTGGCCAATGCGCGCGCCGCCGAGCGGGCCGGGGCAGCGCGGGTGATCGAACAATCGGAGTTGACACCGGAGCGCTTAGTCGGCGAAATTTGGAAATTAGTGGATCACCCGGAAGAGTTGCTCCAGATTGAACAATCAGCGCGCGCCTGGGCGCGACCGGGCGCAGCCGAACGCATCGCAGACCTGGTTGAGCACTTGGCAAGAGGGGTAAGGAGTGACGATCGAGGATCGAAACTCGAAATTCGAGACTCGAAAATCGTCGCCCCTTGATGTACCCGTACGCACGGGGCTGGTTTCAAGTTTCCAGTTTAGAGTTTCGAGTTTCGCCATGTTGGGGAAGATTCGCAGAATCCATTTCGTGGGCATCGGGGGCATCGGCATGAGCGGGATTGCCGAGGTGCTGCTCAACCTTGGCTTCACCGTCTCGGGGTCGGACGTCAAGCGCACGGCGGTTACGGAACGCCTGGCGCGGCTCGGCGCTCGGGTGGTCGAAGGGCACTGCGCTGAGAATGTGCAGGACGCGCAAGTGGTGGTGGTTTCGTCTGCGGTCCTGCCGGACAATCCGGAAGTTCAGCAGACGAAGATCGCGCAGATTCCCGTCATCCCCCGCGCCGAGATGCTGGCGGAGTTGATGCGGATGAAGTTCAGCGTGGCGGTGGCCGGCGCTCACGGCAAGACGACCACTACCTCGATGATCGCGGTAATGCTGGCCCACGTCGGCCTTGACCCGACGGCGGTGGTGGGCGGCCGTATCGACGCTTTCGGATCGAGTGCGCGCTTGGGCAAGAGCGAGTGGATGGTGGCGGAGGCGGATGAGAGCGACCGCTCGTTCCTCTATCTTCTTCCCTCCATCGCCGTGGTCACCAACATCGACCGCGAGCACCTCGATCACTACCACGATCTCGACGATATCTCCGCCGCGTTCGTCGCGTTTATGAATAAGGTGCCGTTTTACGGGGCGATCGTCCTCTGTGTGGACCCGCCCTGGCGCGAGCTGGTGCAGGGCTCGCTGCCCCAGCTTCGGCGGCGCGTCGTGACCTATGGGATCGAAGCCGGGGCGGATGTGACGGCGTCCAACCTCGAGCTCAGTGCCCTGGGGGCACACTTCGACGCGCAGTCTAAGGGAAAGGCGCTCGGCCGATTTTCGCTCAGCGTGCCCGGCCGCCACAACGTGCAGAACGCTCTGGCGGCAATCTCGGTCGGCCTGGAACTGGAGCTGACGCCGGACGAAATCCGCGACGGCCTGGCGCGATTCCGTGGCGCAGACCGCCGCTTTCAGGTGAAAGCGAATTCTGGCGGGGTTATGGTCGTTGACGATTACGGCCACCATCCCACTGAGATTCGAGCTACGCTGGCGACGGCGCGCCTGGTGGCGCCGGCGGGCGCGCGCGTCTGGGTGGTGTTTCAGCCGCATCGGTATACCCGCACCCAATTCCTGATGGACGATTTTGCCCGTTGCTTCGAGGGAAGCGAGCGGGTCTACGTCCTGGATATTTATGCGGCGAGCGAGCCGCCGATCTCCGGCGTTACTTCGACCCGCTTGGTGGAGCGGATGCGGGAACTGGGCTTCGATCGTGGGCGGTACGCGCCGTCCGAGGACGAAGTGATTCGCGAGTTGCTGGCGGAAGTTCGGCCCGGCGACCTGATTCTGACCGTCGGCGCCGGAAGCATCTGGCATGTTGCCGAGGCACTCAGCGAGGCGGTGAGCCGGATGAGTGCGATTGAAGAATCGAAGGTGGATCGTTAAGAGTGATCTAACTCTTCGACCTGCGACTTTTGGACTTTTCCATGCCGCAGCCTGACGACATTCCGGTGGAAGACTTCGAACTTGAAGAAGTCACGCCCTATCGCCGGCGCAGCAAGGCCGAGCCGTTGCGGCGGGCGCGCATTCCTGTCCTCGGGCGAGTGCTGCGTTGGACGGGACTGTGCGTCATCGTGCTTCCCGGGCTGGGCTACTCGGGATATCGCCTGGGAGCCCTCGCCATGTCCAACCCGAGTTTTCGGATGGAATCCGCGGACGACGTGGCGCTGACGGGCAATCACGTCGTATTGAGGGAGGAGGTCCTGAACGCGCTGGGACTGCCGGCGGTGGGTCCGCCGCCGCTCCCCGTGAATCTCTTCCAGATGCCCCTGGACGATAAGCGTGCGAGGGTGGAAGCGATCTCCTGGGTGAAGTCGGCCATCCTCAGCCGGTCTTTTCCGCGGCGCCTCGAAATCAGGATCACGGAGAGAGTCCCGGTTGCGTTCGTCAATGCGGACGGGCGGCTGAAACTGGTGGATGCCGACGGCACTCTGCTCGAGAAACCGGAGAAGGGCAGCTTTGATTTTCCCGTCTTGTCGGGCGTGGACGAGGACGTGACCGGGCCCGAGCGCCGGCGCCGCCTGGTGATCTACGGTGAGTTCATGCGGCAACTCGCGCCCCTTGCTACGCACTCCGGATGGTTGGTATCAGAGGTGGATATCTCGGCCCCGGACGATCTTAGCGCGCTGCTGGTGCACGACCAGGAAACGATTCGGGCCCATTTCGGCGACAGCAACTTCGCGGATCGATTTCAGAGCTTCCTCACGCTGCTGCCCGAGGTTCGCAAGACGAATACGCGGATCGACTCCGTCGATTTGCGTTATCGAAATCAGATCGTCGTGAACCCGCAGCCACTCACCGGGGATAGGGGACAGGGAACAGGGGTAAGGGGACAGGGTACAGGGGACAGGGAATAGGGAACCGAGGACAGAGGACAGGTTACAGGGGACAGGTTACAGCGGAAAACGGGGGATACCCGGCACCCTGTCCCCTGTCCCCTGTCCCCTGTACCCTGTTCCCTTCACTTTATTGAGAGGATTTTGTGGCACGCAAGAACGGATTTATTAGCGGGCTCGATGTGGGCAGCACCAAGACCTGCGCCTTGATCTGCCAACTGGGCGAAGGCGGCAAGGCCGCTGTGCTGGGCTGGGGAGAGGCCGAGTCCAAGGGCTGGCGCAGGGGTGTGATTGCCAACCTCGACGCGGTGGTATTCTCCATCAAGAAGGCCGTGGCAGCGGCGGAGTCCAAGGCCGCCGTACCGATGGAAGAAGCCTATGTGGGCGTTTCAGGACCGCACCTCAAGGGCGTGAACTCGCACGGCGTGACGGCGCTCGCCGAGAAGGCTCGGGACATCACGCTGGAGGACAAGGGGCGAGTGTTGCAGGCGGCGCAGGGTGTTTCCCTGCCTGCCGATCGCGAGCTGCTGCACGCCTGGCCGCAGGGTTTTCGAGTCGACGGCCAGGATAGCATCCGCGAGCCGGTGGGCATGACCGGCGCTCGCCTGGAGGCCGACGTTCACTTGGTGACGGTGGCGAGCAGCGCGCTGCAGAATCTGGTGACGGCGGTGAATTATGCGGGTGTGGCTTTCCCCGATAACGGGACCGTGTTTGAGGCGATTGCCTCGGCTGAGGCCTGTCTCGCGCCCGACGACAAGGAACTGGGCGTCGCGCTGCTCGACATCGGCGGCGAGACCTCCGACCTGGTCGTCTACCAGGAGGGCGTGGTGGTGCACACTGCGTCGCTGCCGCTGGGCGGCGAGCGCTTCACTGCCGATATCGCCATTGGCTTGCGCACCCCCATTCCGGAAGCGGAGAAGATCAAGCGCCAGTGGGGCGAGGGCAACTTCGAGAAGCCCGGTGAAGGGATGATGGAAATCCCCGGCGTCGGCGATCGCCCTTCCCGGCTGGTAGGCTACGCGCAGTTGAGTGAGATCATCGAGCCGCGCGCCGTCGACTTGGTGGAGCTGATGGAACAGGAGCTGAGCCGGGCGGGCTGCCGAACGCTGCTGGGCGCCGGCATGGTTCTCTGTGGCGGCGGGGCCAAGCTCGGCGGACTGGTGCAGTTTGTCGAGCAAAGACTCGAGATGCCGGTGCGGGTGGGGAAGCCGGCGCAGATGGAGAACATGGAAGAGGCCTTGGAGGACCCTGCCTATGCCACCTTAGTGGGTCTGATCGCTTATGGTAAAAGACAGCGTATGATCCGCGGCGGAGGCGACCGCGGCTGGGCAACCAGATTGTGGGGCGCGCTGAGTGGGAAGGGATGAAGAGTGGTTTTACTTTGGACTTTCGACTGTCGACTTTCAACTTCTTAAGGAGTCCACAATGTCTGACGAGAACGGCAACGGCAAATTGCGGGTGGATTTTTCCGACGAGCTGCGCCACGGGGCCAACATCAAGGTAATCGGGGTGGGCGGCGGCGGCGGCAACGCCATCAACCGCATGATTGCCGCCAAGGTGGAAGGCGTGCAATTCATGGTGGCCAACACCGATCTGCAGGCCCTGGAGGCGTCTCTGGCGCCGGTGAAGATCCAGTTGGGTGCCAAGCTCACCAAGGGACTGGGCGCCGGCGCCAACCCGGAAATCGGACGCCGCGCCGCGCTGGAAGATACGGAGAAGATCGTCGACGCCTTGGAGGGCGCGGACATGGTGTTCGTCACCACTGGCCTGGGCGGCGGCACCGGCACCGGGGGCGCTCCCATTGTGGCGGCGCTGGCCATGGAGATGGGCTCGCTAACCGTCGCCGTGGTCACCAAGCCCTTCGCCTTTGAAGGCAAGCGGCGCATGATGCAGGCTGAGCAGGGGCTGGCGGAGTTGAGCGAGGCCGTCGACACCGTGATCTGCATTCCCAACGAGCGGCTGATGCAATTCGTCGATAAGGGAACCAGCTTCTTTGAGGCGTTTCGCAAGGCGGACGACGTGCTGCGTCAGGGCGTGCAGGGAATCTCGGACATCATCACCATCACCGGCATCATCAATCGTGATTTCGCCGACGTGAAGACCATCATGGAAGGCATGGGGTATGCCGTGATGGGCACGGCATCCGCCTCGGGCGAAAACGCGGCGGTGGAGGCCACCAATCGCGCCATTGCCAGCCCGCTGCTGGAAGATGCGTCCATTAACGGCGCCAAAGGAATCCTGCTGAACATCACCGGGTCTAGCCGGCTGACCCTTTTCGAAGTGCACGAGGCTTCCACCATCGTGCAGAAAGCGGCGGCCGAGGACGCCAACATTATCTTCGGCACGGTTCACGACGAGTCGATGAACGATGCGGTGAAGGTGACGGTGATCGCCACCGGTATCAAGGGCGATAAGGTCCGGCTCGCGCCCCGGCCGGCGGTGTCTCAGGCCATTCGGGCCGCGCAGCAGAGCGTCAAGACTGCCCACCTGAAGAAAGAGAAACTGCCGGTGGAATTGCCCCCGGAGAATGTTCCGGCGGCGGAGAATCCGGAGAACCCGGTCGATTTTCTCGACGTGCCGGCGTTCATGAGGCGGGGGAAGAAATGAGAAATGGGAGGTCGACGTCGGACCTCGAAAGTCGAGAGCGAACCGTGAGAGTAACGGAGTTAGAACCTGCGGCCTTCCCTTCTGTCCGTCATTCATTCATAATTGCTCCGGAGAGGTTTCGACAACATGGCCCGAAGCAAGAACGGTAGCAATCGGCTGGAAGAAGCGATCGCTGTCCTCATCAATAACCAGGCGACGTTCAATAATAACCTCGCGACGCTCAATGCTACTCAGGCCGCCTACCAGGCTAACATGGTGGCCCTCCAAGCAGAGATACGCGACTTGGAGCGCAGCACCAACGAGAAATTCGCCCAGATCATGGCCATCCTGGCTCGACATGAGCAGATTCTGCAAGCCTTGCCAGACACTATCCGGCAAAAGATCGGGTTTGCCGAAAAGTCGCGCTGAGGCGTAGAAGACCTCAACACAGAGTTCGCAGAGGGTTAAAAGAGGTCGCAGAGAAGACGAAGAAACAGGAACATGATGCCTTGGTTTTTCCCTCGGTGGGATCTGTAGCGCAAATGCCAAGTTTCGTCGCGGCGCGCGAAAGAGATTTCAACACAGAGACCACAGAGAACACGGAGAAGACAAAGCACAGGGAAAGTGTCATCGCTTTCTTTTCTGTTGCCTCTGCGTCCTCTGTGAGCTCCCCGGCAACTCCATTTGTAAGCCCTTTAGACTCAGTAAAGCGTTCTTTGAGCGGAGTTGCTGGGTCCATGAAGGACGACGGCAGTCGTCGCTCTCGCTCTGTGTTGAAGTCTTCTTCGGTTGCGGTCAGAGGCTGCGCTGTGTTGAAATTCTCTTCGCGAGCTAAGATGAGTCTCGGCAATTGTGCTGAAGAATGAGGAGGTCCTGCGCCAATTCATGCGTACCAAATTCCTGGGGGCTCTAACTTTCGTGATCGCCATTTCGTTTGCCGTGCTATTGTGGCGCGATCCAAGCCATGCCTCGCCCGCCGCAGCTGCGGCCATGAGGGTGCCGGCACCGCAATCTCCGGCCGACCCGCGTCTGAAAACCGCCTGGCGCTTCGACCACAACCAGTGGATTTACGTTCACCTGGAGGGCCCGCCGGCCCAGATCGGGTTCCAGCACGGGTATCTGCTGGCGCCCGAGATCGCCGACGCCCTCGCCGCCGTCAAGCTCCTCGACATCCACGCCACCAAGCGCGACTGGGAGTTTTTCCGCCAGGCGGCGCACGAGATGTTGTGGCCGAAGATCGATAAGGAATACCAGGAAGAGCTGCAGGGTATCGTCGAAGGCCTCCACGCCCGCAACGTGAAGATGGACCTCGACGACGTGGTGGCGCTGAACGCCTTCGAGGAGTTGCCCGATTATTACGTGCCGTGGTACAACGCCCATCATCAGGTGGCCAGTGCGCCCCGCCTCACCAGCCCGGGCAACTGCAGCGCTTTCGTGGCCACCGGCAGCTACACCACCGACCACAAAATCGTCATCGCTCACAACAACTGGACCAACTACCTCGATGGCGAGCGCTGGCGCATCGTCTTCGACATCGCGCCCACCCACGGCTACCGTATCCTCATGGACGGCTTTCCCGGCGTCATCACCAGCGACGATGATTTCGGCCTGAACTCCGGCGGCCTCATGGTCACCGAGACCACCATCACTCAGTTCAGCGGCTGGGACCCCAACGGCCGGCCCGAATTCGCCCGCTCGCGGCAGGCGCTGCAATACGCGGGCTCCATCGACGACTACGTCCGCATCATGCTCGACGGCAATAACGGCGGCTACGCCAACGACTGGCTGCTGGGCGACAACACGACGGGCGAGATCGCCCAGTTCGAGTTGGGGTTGAAAGCGCATAAAGTCTGGCGCACCCGCGACGGCTATTTTGTCGGCTCCAACTTCGCCAGCGATCCGCAGGTGATCAAGCTCGATACCTCCTTCGACCCCGATAACACCGAGACTTCGCCCAACGCGCGCCACGTTCGCTGGGAAGAGTTGATGCAGCAGAATAAGGGTCACATCGGCGTCAAGCTCGCCATGCGATTTCTCTCCGACCACTACGACTCCTACCAGAAGCAGGAGGGCGCCGACGAGCGCACGCTCTGCGGCCACGCCGACACCACCGCCCGCGGGGTTAAGGTGTGGGAGTGGGGCCCCTACTATCCGGGCGGCGCCGTGCAGGGCAAGGCTGCCGACAGCACGATGGCCAGCCGTCTGAGCTTCTTCGCTCGCCGAGGCCACCCTTGCGGGGAAGACTTTCTGGCCGCGCCCTTCCTCGAGGCCCACCCCGAGTACGGCTGGGAAGCGCCCCTGTTGACGGACATGAAAGCCGGGCCGTGGACGTACTTCAAGGCGGGCCAGCGCGGACCGGAGTAGGGCAGTAAGCAGTCGGCAGAAGGCAATCGGCAATAGGCACTGGGCAACCGGCAACTATTGGTGTATACCGCTTCGATACCACTCGTCACCCTCGCCCGTGACCCGGATCACAGCAAATGTTCCGGCTATTAAAGAGAGTATTATTGCAAGGAAGAAAAAGCGAGGCCCGATGGCTGTCTTCTGCTACCCGTTCAATTCTCATGCTCTAGGGTGTCTTCGGATATCAAAGGGCTTGGACGGAGCAGACGACGGCGGCTGTCATCACCGGTTTCGAAATTCTACTCATCCTTCTGGTGAAGTCCTGCCCAGCGTTCACCGAGGTAAAGGCATGCCAAAGAGACCCTGTGCTCGCTAGAGCGAAGGAGGTTCCCCTGCCCCCCTCCCAGGCTGCGTATTCGGATCCCCGGACCATCCTTGCGACAGAGGACGAAGGAAGAAACATCCTGCACTGCGCAAAGGGCCAAGTTGTGTTCCGCCAGGGCGACCCGGCACACTCGGTGTATTACATCTTGAAAGGAAGAGTTGAACTCACGGCTGTGTCACTCCAGGGCAAGCAGGCAGTTGTCGGGATCTTAGGGCCGAGAGACTTTTTCGGTGAGCCATGTCTTGGGGGCTACCGTTTTCGCACTGCAACCGCCAAGGCTCTTACCCTCTCTTCCTTCACGAGAATTGAGAAAGTAGTGATGACGCGGTTGGTCCGCCAAATGCCCTCATTCGCAGAGTTTTTCACTTGGCGTTTGCTCTCACGGAACATCCGCCTCGAAGAAGATCTGATTGACGAGTTGCTTAACTCTAGCGAGAAGCG
>Ga0335081_10013933_pt1 | contig 12999 bp, 15 predicted proteins | sample Lox_Sample_35_FD_206713 | JGI IMG/M metagenome (GOLD analysis project Ga0335081, IMG submission 206713) | Soil microbial communities from Loxahatchee National Wildlife Refuge, Florida, United States - Lox_Sample_3.5 | ecosystem: Environmental > Terrestrial > Soil > Wetlands | place: USA...
TGAGGCGCCTCGCCGGGGAGACGCGTCCCGAGCACCTCGTGCCCGTCCGCGACGAGGGCCGGCAGCAGCCATCGTCCGACGAAGCCGCCGGCGCCCGTAACGAGGACCTTCATCGCCGCCGCTCGAGCCCCGCCAGATCCGCATCAACCATCATCCGCACCAGTTCCTTGAAGCCAATGATGGGCGACCAGTCCAGGTCCCGCCGCGCGCGGGTGGGATCCGCCAGAAGGATGTCCACTTCGGCCGGGCGCATGAAGCGCTCGTCGGTCTTCACGTATTGCTGCCAATCGAGCCCCACGTGTGCGAAAGCGACCTCGACCAGCTCGCGCACCGTGTGGGTCTCCCCCGTCCCGATGACGTAGTCCGACGGCTCGGGGCGCTGGAGCATGCGCCACATCGCGTCCACGTAATCTCCGGCAAATCCCCAGTCCCGGCGAGCGTCGAGATTCCCCAGGCGGAGCTCGCTGGCCAATCCGAGCCTGATGCGGGCGGCTCCGTCGGTCACCTTGCGGGTCACGAACTCGATGCCGCGCCGCGGCGACTCATGATTGAAAAGGATCCCGCTCACCGCGTAGAGCCCGTAGGACTCGCGGTAGTTCACCGTTATCCAATGCCCGTAGCACTTGGCTACGCCGTACGGTGAGCGCGGGTAGAATCGGGTGGTTTCATTCTGCGGGGTCTCCACCGCGCGCCCGAACATCTCCGAGCTCGAGGCCTGGTAGAAGCGGGCAGTCGGGCAGACCAGGCGGATCGCCTCGAGAATGCGGGTCACGCCGAGCGCCGTGAACTCTCCCGTCAGCACCGGCTGGGTCCAGGAAGTCGGAACGTAGGACTGCGCGGCGAGGTTGTATACCTCGTGCGGCTCGGTTTCCCGGATCACGGTCGTCAGCGAATGCTGATCGAGCAGGTCGGCCGGAAGGATCCGGATCCGGTCGAGGAGGTGCTCGATCCGCTCGTAGCTGTGGTGGCTGGTGCGCCGCACGATGCCCACCACCTCGTATCCCTTGGCGAGCAGGAGTTCCGCCAGATAGGATCCGTCCTGTCCAGTCACGCCCGTGATCAGTGCCCGCGGCATCCGACCTCGCGCTTTGAGAGTTGTGCTAACGGGTTCGGGAGATTAAGCTTAGGCCCTCTGTTCGGCCTGACCAACATCTGTTTTCCGGAAGGAACCCACGTATGGCCCGGGTGTGTACCGTCTGCAGCAAGGGGCCGATGACCGGCAACAACGTCAGTCACGCCAACAATCGCAAGAAGCGGCGTTGGTACCCCAACCTCCAGACCGTGCGTGTCCTGGTGAACGGGGCTCCCCGCCGCGTGGCCGTCTGCACCCAGTGCCTCAAGTCTAACCGGGTGCGAAAAGTGACCTGACCCCGGGCGGGACCGCGACGATGCAGGACGAGAAAAAAGGGGACCAACCGGTCCCCTTTCGTCATCTTGCGACGCGCTCGACGGCCAGGGCGTCATTCCGGGAGCAACTCGATCCGGGCCATTTCCGCCCCGTCGCCGGCGCGGTGGCCCAGCTTGAGAATCCGGGTGTAGCCGCCGGGCCGAGCGGCGAACCGGGGACCGATTTCGCCGAAGAGCCGGGTCAGGGCCTCGCGCTGCCGGATCTTCTCGGCCGCGAGCCGGCGAGCGTGCAAGTCGCCCCGGCGCGCCAGGGTGATCAGCTTCTCGGCGTACGGCCGGAGCTCCTTCGCCTTGGCCACGGTCGTCTCGATGCCCCCGTGGAGCATGAGGCTCGACGCCATGTTCCGGAGCAGGGCCCGCCGGTGTTCCGCGGTCCGTGAGAGCTGGCGGCCCTTGGCCTGGTGCCGCATCAGCCCTCCTCGCCCGCGTCGACCGCGCCGATACGCGCGCTGGGGGGAAACCCGGGCTGCACGACGCGAAGATCCCCTTCTGTTTCTTCGAACCGCATGCCGAAGTTCAGATCCTGCGCCCGCAGCAGGTCGGCGATCTCCTTCAGGGCCTTCTCGCCGACGTTTTTCACCTTGAGGAGCTCATCCTCGGTGTAGTGGACGAGGTCCCGCAGGGTGCGGATGTTCGAGTTCTTGAGCGAGTTGAGGGAGCGCACCGACAGCCCGAAATCATCGATCAGGCGGTCGAGCTTGTCCCGGAGCTGGCTGTTGCCCGGGCCCGGGAGCTGGGCCTCGACCCGGCCCATGGGAACCTTGCCGAACTCGACGAAGTAGCGGAAGTGTTCCTGCGCCAGCGCGGCGGCGTACGCGATCGCATCTTCGGGAGAGATCGTCCCGTTGGTCTCCACCGTGACGGTCAGCCGGTCGTAGTCGGTGCGTTGCCCGACCCGCGTTTCGGCCACACCAAAGTTGGCCCGGCGTACCGGGTTGTAGATCGCGTCAATGGTGATCAGGTCAACCGGGAGCGAGCGGTCCTTGGGGTGCAGTTCCGACTCGATGTAGCCGCGGCCCTTGTTGACGTACAGTTCGCCGTTCACCTCCCGGTCGTCCTGGACGGTGAACAGCAGGTGGTCCGGATTCACCACCCGCACCGCGCTGTTGGGCAGGATGTCGCGGGCGAAGACCGGCCCGCTGCCATCCTTCTTGATCTTGAGGATGGCCTCGTCGACATCGTCCGACAGGACGATAGTAAGCCCCTTCAGCCGCTGGATGATCTGGTGCACATCCTCGTGTACGCCGGGAATGGTCTGGTGCTCGTGCACCACGCCATCCAGGCGGAAGGCCCAGACGGCGCTCCCCCGGAGGGAGGAAAGCAGCAGCCGCCGAAGGGAGTTGCCCAGCGTGTACCCGAAGCCGCGCTCCAGCGGCTGCAGCCGGAATTCCGCGACATTCGGGTTTTCCTCCCGCTTGGTCATCTCGACCAGGTGCGGGCGGACCAGTCCAGTCAGGTCAATGGTCATGGTCACTTCGAGTAAAGCTCGACAATGAGCTGTTCTTGAGCGTTGAGCGGTATCGCGTCCCGAGTGGGGCGCTCGGTAACCTTCCCCGCCGCCTTCTCGGCGTCGACATGGATCCACGACACCGGCTGGCCACGGGTGGCGAACTCCTGGGCGGCCTTGACGGCGGTCAGTTCCCGGGTCGCGGAAGTCAGCCGCACTTCCTGGCCGGGGCGAACGGAGAAGGAGGGGACATCGACCTTCCTGCCGTTCACCTCGACGTGGCCGTGGCGCACCAGCTGGCGCGCCGCTTTCCGGCTCGCCGCGAACCCCATACGAAAGATGATGTTGTCCAGGCGGGACTCGAGCGCGATGAGCAGGTTGGTCCCCTTGACCCCGGACTCGCGCGAGATGCGGTCGAAGGTGTTCCGGAACTGCCGCTCGGTGAGGCCGTAGATCCGCTTCACCTTCTGCTTCTCCCGCAGCTGCTTGGCGTACTCGGAGGCCTTCCGTCCGCGGCCTCCACCGGACTGGCCGTGCTGGCCCGGGGCATAGCCGCGGCGCTCCACGGCGCACTTCTCGGTGAGGCAGCGCGTGCCCTTCAGAAACAGCTTGGTGCCCTCGCGGCGGCACTGGCGACAACTCGGACCGGTGTAACGCATGGCTCAGACCCGCCGCTTCTTGGGAGGCCGACAGCCGTTGTGCGGAATCGGCGTGACGTCGCGAATGGACAGAACCTTGAGGCCCACCGACGCCAGCGCCTGGATGGCTGATTCGCGCCCGCTGCCCGGCCCCTGGACCCGCACGTGCACCCGGCGAACGCCGAGGTTCATCGCCTCCCGCCCGCAGTTCTCGGCCGCCACCGTTGCCGCGAAGGGCGTGGACTTCTTGGAGCCCTTGAACCCCGCTTTGCCCGCCGAGCCCCACACGAGGGTGTTCCCCTTCATGTCCGTGATGGTGATCAGCAGGTTGTTGAACGTAGCGGAGATGTGGGCCACGCCCTCGCTTTCCACCACCTTCTTGCCGCGCTTGGCCGCCGGAGCCTTGGCCGCCGCGGCCGGAGGGGCGGCCGCGCCCGGGGCGGCCGGCGAAGGAGGCGTCGTCGGTGTCGTCATTATTTCTTGGTCACCTTCTTCTTGCCCGCGATGGCCCGACGCGGGCCCTTCTTGGTGCGGGCATTGGTGTGGGTTCGTTGACCGCGGACTGGAAGCCCGCGGCGATGACGGATTCCGCGGTAGCTGCCGATATCCATCAGCCGCTTGATGTTCATCGCGACTTCGGTCCGGAGTGCACCCTCCACCCGAAGCGAGCGCTCGATCACCTGGCGGAGCCGAGCCACCTCGGAATCGGACAGGTCCCGGACGCGAGTGTCGCCACTCACCCCCGTCTCACCCAGGATGCGGTTGGAGGTGGGCCGGCCAATCCCGTAGATGTAGGTAAGGGCGATCTCGACCCGCTTCTCGCGCGGAAGGTCCACGCCAGCAATTCGCGCCATCGGTTACCCCTGCCGCTGCTTGTGCTTCGGGTTGCGCTTGCAGATGATCCGCAGAACTCCCTGCCGCCTGATCACCTTGCAGTGCTCGCAGATCGGTTTGATGCTTGAGCGGACCTTCACAGCCTCTCCCCTAGAACCGGGTTTCTGTAGAGCACGGCAATGTACCCGTGGGGTTGGGGTAATGCAAGGGTTGGCTGAGGGTTAGCGGGCGTCCGCCAAGGTCTCCCGGAGTGCCTCGGCGGGGTCGGGTGCCTCGAGAATCGGCCGGCCCACGACCAGGTGGCTGGCCCCCGACCTCGCGGCGTCCCGGGGTGAGGCGGTCCGGGCCTGATCCCCCGCCGCTTCGCCCGGCCGTCGGATGCCGGGCACTACCACGAAGCGGTTCCCGACCGTGCGTCGGGCCATGGCCACTTCCTGCGGCGCACAGACGACCCCGGCCAACCCGGCGGCGACCGCGTGCTGGGTCAGCCGAGTGACCTCCTCCGCCACCACGACTCCGTTCCTGCCGATGGCGCGGCCAAGGCTGTCCGCAGTATGGGAGGTCAGAACCGTGACGCCGAGCAGGGCGAGGTCGGACCCGGCGGCGCGGGCCGCCGCCTCCATCATCGCCGACCCGCCGAGGGTGTGCACCGTCGCCATGTGAATGCCGAGATCGCGCGCCGCAGCGACCGCGCCGGCGACCGTGTTCGGGATGTCGTGCCACTTGAGATCGAGAAAGACGTTGAGCCCGCGTCCCGTCAGTTCCCGCACCAGCGCGGGGCCTTCCTGGGTGAACAGAATGGCCCCGACCTTGACCCAACGGAGCTCGGGCAGCTGGTCCAGCAGTCGGCGCGCGCCGTGGCCCGGGAGGTCGAGCGCCAGAATGACTTCAGCCACCGGAACGCTCCAGGTCGTGGACCACCCGTTCAGGGAGACGCGGGTCGGCCAGTGCAGCCGTTCCAATCGCGACGAGTGAGGCACCGGCTCGCAGATACTGTCTCGCATCGTCCGCCGAACGAATGCCGCCCATGCCCAGCACCACCATCCCCCCGCTACGCTCCATGATCTTCCGGACGGCCAACACCCCGATGGGCAGCAGGGCCGGGCCACTCACTCCGCCGCTCCCGTAGCCGAGCCGCGGGCGGCCATCGCGGCTCTCCAGATACCCTGGTATGGTGTTCACCACGGAGACCCCGGCCGCGCCGGCCGAGCGTGCCGTGAGCGCCATGGCGGCGATGTCCGGGAGGGCCGGGGATAGCTTTGCCACCAACGGCTTGCGGGTGCGCCGCGCGCAGCGCTCGAGGACGCGACCCACCGTCACTGGATCAGCGCCGAACTCGAGGCCGCCGGCGTGGGTGTTGGGGCATGACAGGTTGATCTCGAACGCCGTGATGCAGTCGAACTCGTCGAGACCCGCGACGACTTCCGCGAAATCGTCCTCGGTGAACCCGACGACGTTGACGATCGTGCGGGCGGCGGCAAGCATGGCGCCCAACCAGGGGATTTCCTGACTGCGCACCCGCGCCAAGCCGGGGTTGGCGAGACCGACCGAGTTGAGCATCCCCGCCGGGAATTCGGCCACCCGCGGGGCCGGGTTTCCCGGCCGAGGTTCGCGCGAGACCGCCTTGGTGACGAGCCCTCCCAGGCGGTCCAGGTTAATGACCCCGGCCACCTCCCGCCCATAGCCGGCGGTCCCCGCGGCGAGCAGCACGGGATTCTGGAACGATTGGCCCCACACCGTTCGGACCAGTGCGCCAGGCACTACTGGTCGACCGGTTGGCGCGGCATCGCTGGCTGCGCCCCGTTGGGCCGGGCAGGCCGACCCTGCGGCACGAACGGGCGACGAGGTTGAAAGCGCAACGAGAGGGCGGCGCGCTGGAGAGAGTCTTCCAGAACCGCGTAAGCCGGAGAGTCTTCTCCCTGTGCCAACGCGACATAGGGGTTATCGGGGTACTGGCTGCCCAACACCTCACGCAGGCTGTCCGCGGCAGCGGGGTCCAGATCGATGAGCGCGAGGATCGCCTTCGCCGCGTAGGGAGACTGACGCCACTCCGCGGCCACCCGCCGGAACTCCAGCGCCGCGAGGCGGTCAGCGCCGAGCGAATCCCGGATCATCTCGCCAGCCAGAAAGAGCCGAAGATCTCCCTCGGGAGTGCCCGCGCCGGTCGAATCGAGGACTTCCAGCACCCGCTGCCCCAGCGCCGCCTGCGCGCCGCCAATCGAGACGTCCCCTCCGCCGCCCTCACCCAGGTCCTGAAGGTCCATCACGGCCTTCCGGAGCTCTGGCACGGAGGAGACACCTTCGACGAGAAGCCGGGCCTGCGCCTGACGGACCTCGGTCCAGGCACGAGTGCCTCGGCCAATGCTGTCGGCCTGCGCCAGACGACGTTCCCCCCGGGCGGTGTCGGTGGGCATCAGGCGGATGCCCTCGTCCAGCAGCACCCGAGTGCGGAGCGGAGCGGGCAGGGCCGATCTGGCGATCCGGTCAACCAGCTGGTCGCCGGCGGCGGAGTCATGCGCGGCCGTCGCGGTGACGAGGTCCCGCCAGGGGACCGTGGTATCCCCGTGGGTCAGCAGGCTGTCGGCCAGCGGCAGGGCCTGATCAAGACGCCCCAGTCCGGCCAGGACCACATCGCGCTCTCCCCGAGCGCGGGGCTCGGTGGAGGCGCCGAGCTCGGTGAGCGCTTCCTCGAGGCGGCCCGCGAGACGAAGCGCGTGACCGTCCGCGTACAGCGCCAGGGCGTGCCGCTCCGGGTCCCGGCTGTGCAGCAGGCGGGCGAAGGCCTCGGTCGCCCCCTCCGCATCCCCGAGGCGCATGCGGCAGCCGCCCACGAGAAAGGCCGACCCTTCGCGGATCTCCGCATCCCGCGCCGTGGTGAGAAGGGGGTCGAGCACCTTGAGCCCATTGGGGCAGTCGTTGAGCTTGACGAGGGCGGTCCCGTGCAGGTAGCGCGCCTCATCGGCCCAGCTCGCGCCGGGGTGCTTGGCGGCGACGGACTCGGCTTTCACCGCGACCTGCCCCCAGTAGTTCGTCGCGTCGAAGGTGCGCCCTTCCCGCTCCGCCTTCCGCGCCAGGCCCGCAAGCCGTTTGGTGTTGTACATCCCGTTGTAATAGGCGCACCCGGCCGCGAGGAGGAGCGCGGCGGCTGCCAGGGGTCCGGCCACTGGTCTCACCCGCCCGCCCTCGCGAGCCCGGCCTTCCGCTCGTACTCCAGCAGGTAGGACACGACCGCATCCGCGATGGCCGAGGCAAGCGCCGCCTGTGACTTGCGGTGGGTGAGGAGACGCGCGTCTCCGGGATTGGTGCTGAACCCCATCTCAATCAGGATCGCGGGTCGGCGAGCGGTATTCAGCACGACCAGACGGTTCGACTGCTTGACCCCTCGATCTTCGCCGGTGTGCACCTGGTCGATGTCGGCCTGCACCAGCTCGGCGGCGCGGGCCGCCTCACGCAGGTATTCATTCATCTGCAGGTTGCGGAGAATGAAGTCCAGGTCATCTCCGGACTTGGCCGCCGGCTGGTCTTCGTAGCGGAGAGCGTCATTCTCCATTCGCGCGATTCGATCGGCGTCCTCGGTGTTCTCCTCGCCGATGATGATCGTGTGGAACCCGCTGATATCACTCACGTGGGCCCGGCGCCGGGGGTCAAGGGCATCGACGTGCAGGCTCACGAACAGATCGCACTCGTCGGTGCAGTACGCCGCTCGATCGAAGAGGTTGATGAGTGTGTCGGTAGTTCGTGTCATTACTACCTTCACGCCGCGCCGGCGGAGCTCATCGCGGAGCAGCAAGCCAACCTGGAGCGTCACATCCTTCTCGTGCAGACCGCGCGGAAAGTACAGTCCAGGGTTGCCGGGGTCCTTCCCTCCATGTCCCGGATCGATCGTGACCACGTGCCCGGGCAGCAGTCCGTTAGGCAGGCGTCTGACCGCCAGGGACGCCGCGACGGGAGGTGCCGAAGCCACCGCCGCAGGTCCCGAATCGAGGAACCGACCCCGGGCACGGTCCCACGCATACCGGTCGGAGAGGACGCGCGGCAGGATTTCCGTCAGGAACTGGAGCGGCAGGTAGGCCGAGTCCCGGGAGACGCGCGCCATGCCGACCAGGGGTTGCAGCTGATCGTTGAACGCGAGAACCGGGGCGCCGAGCAGGAAGCGGAACGACTGGTCGGCCAGCGAGATGTCGAGCCATGGAGTGTCGGTCTGCAGGCTGCCCCCCAGGGCCGCGATCACGGGGGCCCCTGGCACCAGCGGGCCGGCGATGGAATCGACCAGGACCGGAATGCGGGCGAGGCCCCGAGCGGTCTGAATGGTGATCTGGCCCGGGAGGGCGGTCCCGGCCAACGGGGCCGCGGAGCCGATGCAGAGCACCACCATCAAGAGGCGCGCCCGCGCCGCGCTCATGCGCGGCCTCGCGCGCTCAAGGCGCGCGCGACCTCTCGCTCCGCGTCCCGCCGCTTCAGGTCCTCCCGGCGGTCGTGCTGCTTCTTGCCGCGTGCCAGCGCGAGGGTCACCTTCGCTCTCCCATTCTTGAAGTAGAGCTCCAAGGGGACAAGTGTAAGGCCCCGCTGTTCCACGGACCCGATCAGGCGTTCGATTTCGCGCCGATTGAGCAGCAGCTTGCGGCTGCGGACCGGATCGTGATTGTAGCGGTTCCCCTGTTCGTAAGGGGTGATGTTGACGCCTTCGAGAAAGACCTCTCCCTGGCTCACCCGCGCGAATCCCTCCTTGATGGATGCCTTCCCCGCCCGCAGCGACTTCACCTCCGTCCCGGTCAGGACCAGCCCCGCCTCCCACGTCTCGAGGATGTGGTAGTCGTGGGTCGCCTTGGGATTGCGGGCAACCGAGAGCTTGCCGTCCTCGTCCGGAGCACGGCGGGCACGAGGGCACACGTAACTTGAAGATAGGGCGGAGGTTGGACGAATGGAACGGGCGGCGGGAATCAGCCATCAGTGAGCAGAGCGTATCTGACGCCTGACGGCTGACGGCTGACGGCTGACCGAACATGCCGAAGGGGGGACTCGAACCCCCACGGGCTTGCGCCCACTGCGCCCTGAACGCAGCGCGTCTACCAATTCCACCACTTCGGCGTGGGCGCTCAAGGTACCGGGAGCGCCCGGCAATCGTCAACCGCGGCGGACTCAATACCGCGGCATGGTGGTGTCGATCTCGCGAGCCCAGGCGTCGATGCCACCGGCCAGGCTTCGTGCCTGATGAAACCCCGCCGCGCGCAGCAGCCGCACCGCCTGCAGCGACCGCGCACCGTAGTGGCAGATGACCACTGGCGGGCGGCCGGGATCGAGATTCCCCATCCGGCCCGGCAACTCGCCCAGCGGAACGAGACTCGATCCCGGCAGATGGACGATCTCGAATTCGTGCGGCTCCCGGACGTCGAGGAGGACGAGGCCGTTCCCCTGCCGCAGCACCTGTCGCAACTCCCTGACCGAAATTTCCTCGTCGGCGGCTGGCGGGGCACCGACACCGCAGAAGGCCTCGTAATCGATGAGCGAGGTTACGGACGGCGCGGGGCCACACACCGGGCAGTCTGGATCCTTCCGCAGCGCGAGCTCCCGGAAGCGGACCTTCAGCGCGTCAAAAAGGAGCAGCCGCCCCACCAGCGTTTCTCCCGCGCCGAGGATCAGCTTGATCGCCTCCAGCGCCTGAAGACTGCCGATCACCCCCGGAAGCACGCCGAGCACTCCGCCCTCCGCGCAACTGGGGACGAGTCCGGGTGGGGGCGGCTCGCTGTACAGGCAGCGATAGCACGGACCGTGACGGGCATCGAAGACGGACACCTGGCCCTCGAAGCGGAAGATGCTCCCATACACCAGAGGCTTGCCGCGCAGCACGCAGGCGTCGTTGATGAGGTAGCGGGTGGGGAAGTTGTCGCTGCCGTCCACGACGACGTCGAAGGACTCCACCACGGCAAGCGCGTTGGCGGAGGTCAGCCGCTCGGGGAAGGGCTCTACCCGCACGTGAGGATTGAGGTCCTGGAGACGAGCGCGCGCCGACTCCAACTTCGGGCGCCCGAGCTGGCTCGTTCCGTGGAGCACCTGACGCTGCAGGTTGCTTACGTCGACCGTGTCGAACTCCGCGATGCCCAGTGTGCCGACGCCAGCGGCGGCGAGGTACAGCGCCGCCGGAGAGCCCAACCCGCCGGCGCCGACCAGCAGCACCCGGGCCGCTTTGAGCCGGCGCTGTCCCTCGAGCCCCACCTCGGGAAGGAGGAGGTGGCGAGAATACCGGAGCAACTCTTCGCGCGACAGCTCGATCGACATCAGCGGGCTCCTGACAGCGACGCCCGGCCAGAGGGCCGGGCGTCAGGCACTTCGCAGCCGGGAGGTGGCGGCCTACGAATTCGGCGAGATCGAGACCAGCTCGTGGACCTGAGCCTCGGGCTTCATCAGGTCGGCCAGGGAGACGCTGGCGAGAAGATCGTCCACCCGCTGCTGCAGCGCCTGCCAGACGGGGCGGATGCTGCAGGCGGTGGTAGAGGCGCACCGCTCGTCGTCCACCGGGTGGATCTCGCAGTTCATCTCGAAGGTCTGGTGCTCGGACGCATTCATGACATCCCGCACCGTCACCTCGCGCGGTTCCTTCGCGAGGTAGTACCCACCCTTGGCTCCGCGGACGCTTTCGACCAGGCCGGCCCGGCGCAGGCGAAGCAGAATCTGCTCGACATAGTCCCCGGGCAGGCGCTCCTGCTCGGCCATCTCACGAGCCGCCACCGGTCCCTTTCCGGTGGCCCCCCGCTTGGCAAGGTGGAGGGTGATGATCAGGCTGTACTCCGTCCAAGTGGTGATTCGCATGACTGAGAAATATCATCGGAATACACGGACGGGGCAAGCAGCCGCCGGACAAATATTCCTTCATCGCACGTTCATGACAGTCATCGAAACTCAGCCGCCGCCTGGAAGACTCACGCCGCCAGGCACGCCGATCTCGGTCATGGCCCGCAGGTTGAGGACCTCGTCCAGCTCCTTCCCGGCAAGGAGACCTTTCTTGACCACCAGCTCCTTCACCGTGAGGCCGGTCGCCAGCGCCTCCTTGGCGAGCTTGGCGGCTTCGGCATATCCGATCCGAGGCGCGAGGGCCGTCACCAGCGCCGGACTGCGCTCCAGCCAGTAGGCGCAGGTGCGCTCGTCCGCGGTAATCCCGGAGACACATCGCTCGGCCAGAACGCGCGTGGCGTTGGTGACGATCATGAGTCCGAAGACAATGTTGTGCGTGATCACGGGCATCATGACGTTGAGCTCGAGCTGGCCCGCCTCAGAGGCCAATGCCACGGTGGTGTCGAGCCCCAGTGCCTGAAAGCAGACCTGATTGACCATCTCCGCGATGGACGGATTCACCTTCCCGGGCATGATGCTCGATCCCGGCTGGACCGCGGGCAGCTGGATCTCGGCCAAGCCGGTCCGCGGCCCGGATGCGAGAAGCCGAAGGTCGTTGGCGAGCTTGTTGAGGTCCAGCACCCAGGCGCGAAAGGCGCCGCTCAGACTGGCGACATCGCCCATCGATTCCATCAACTGAACCCGGTCCTCCCCCACGCGCAGCTCGAGGCGACTGGACTCCATGAGATGCCTCACCATGAGCGGCGGGTAGGCCGGCTCGGCGTTCAGGCCGGTGCCCACGGCGGTGCCCCCGATGCCGAGGTCCCGCAGCCAGTCCGCCGCCTGAGCGAGCTTCTCCCGGTGGCGACGCACGGTCCGTCCATGAGCGGCGAACTCCTGGCCGAGGCGGATGGGGGTCGCGTCCTGCAGGTGGGTCCGCCCGGACTTCACGACGTGGTCGAACTGGTCCGCCTTGAGGAGACAGGCGTCGGCCAGGGCAGCCATCGCCTGGAGGAGGCCCGGCAGCGTGGCCAGGACGGCGAGGCGCATGGCCGTCGGGATCACGTCGTTCGTGCTCTGGGCCATGTTGACGTGATCGTTAGGATGCACCGGGGTGTAGGTGCCGCGCGTGCCTCCCAGGAGTTCGTTCGCCCGGTTCGCCAGGACTTCGTTGCAGTTCATGTTGTGTGAGGTACCGGCGCCCGCCTGATAGACGTCCACGACGAACTGGTCGCGATGCTTGCCGGCCAGCACTTCGTCCGCCGCGCGAACGATCGCGTCGGCGAGGCGCGCATCCAGCCGACCGGTCTCCCGGTGGGTCAGTGCCGCCGCTCGCTTGATCCAGATAACCGCGTCGACGAATGCAGGCAGCGGACGGAGCCCGGATATCGGGAAGTTCTCGACGGCGCGGACGGTCTGGATGCCGTAGAGCGCCTCCTGGGGCACCGGCTTCTCACCGAGGGGGTCCTTCTCGAGACGGACGGTCATCTGACAGGAGTGAGCGGTGGAGGGTGTCGCGGCGCTGGGGGTCCGGATTGCACCCGCGACAAGATTCTACCCTGAGGCGAGTGGAAAGGCGAGCGCGCGGGCGGGCCCCTACCGGTCGATACGCGCCGCGTCAGTCGCGAGGGGACCGATGCAGGCTGGCTCTGAGCAACCGGAGCAGCGGGCCCGCTCCCAGCGTGGCGACGGCGAGGCCGAGCCCCAGCAAGGCCCCCGCACCCACGGTGTAGAAGCGCCAGGCCAGGAGCAGGGCACCCCGACCGGGGCCGAGGTTCCCTGCCAGGCCGGAGAGGAAGCCGAGGTCTACGGCCCCGAGCCCGCCGGGCATGGGGAGCACCAGCT
>Ga0335081_10013934_pt1 | contig 12998 bp, 9 predicted proteins | sample Lox_Sample_35_FD_206713 | JGI IMG/M metagenome (GOLD analysis project Ga0335081, IMG submission 206713) | Soil microbial communities from Loxahatchee National Wildlife Refuge, Florida, United States - Lox_Sample_3.5 | ecosystem: Environmental > Terrestrial > Soil > Wetlands | place: USA: Florida...
AAGTTCGCAACCGGTCGCGCCGCATAATCGTGCGAACTTCGGAATCGGGACACTAGGCGCGAGCCCTCATCACAACGCGCGGAAGAATGACGAGCGAGACAGCCGACCGCGAGGGCAAAGAGGAAGCGTCCGCCGAACGAGAGGCGGGCGCTAACGAGGGCGGCAAATCTCTCAAGCGAACCGGCCGGGCGCTGGCGGCCTGTTTGGTCGTCGTGCTGCTCGCTTTGGCTGGCGTCATGCGATGGTCGTATTCGACCGCGCAGCGCGAGGCGGGCATATTCGCCAGCATCGGCGCAACCGCTTTCAGACAAGGTCTTTGCGACCGAGCGTTGCGGTTAGCGCTCGCCGGTCTGCCTCCGGGCGAGGGCGCTTCCCCGCTGGCGTTCCGTTCGCGCCAGTTGCAGGGCGAGCTCGCGTTCTTCGCCTCCGCCCATGACTGTCCCTTCCGATTGGCCCTGGTTGGCCACACGGGCCTCTTGAGTGGCGCGGCCTTCAGCCCGGACGGGACCCGTATCGTTACCGCGTCCTGGGACGCGACCGCGCGGGTCTGGGACGCTAGGACCGGCACTGCACTCGCGATCCTGTCCGGGCACAAGTTCTGGGTGACGAGCGCGGCCTTCAGCCCTGACGGCACCCGTATCGTCACCGCGTCGTGGGACAAGACGGCGCGCGTCTGGGATGCCAAGACCGGCGCTGTGCTTGCGACGCTTCACGGACATGCAGGGCGTGTCAACAGCGCCGCGTTCAGCCCTGACGGCTCGCGCGTGGTCACCGCGTCTACCGACAAGACGGCGCGGGTGTGGGACGCCATGACCGGCGATCTGATTGCGACCCTTGACGGGCATGCAAGCGCCGTGACCGCAGCGACGTTCAGTCCTGACGGTACCCGCGCGATCACGGCGTCCGACGACAAGACAGCGCGGCTGTGGAATGCCCGCACGGGCGCTCTGCTTGCCACTCTCTCGCATGCGGGTGCGGTTTGGAGCGCCGGCTTCAGCCCGGACGGGTCACGCGTCCTCACCGCATCGGACGACCGGACGGCGCGGCTATGGGACGCCGGCAGCGGCACCCAGCTTGTTACGCTGGAGGGACATACCGGGCCGGTGTTGAACGCGGCGTTCAGTCCCGACAGCAGGCGGATCGTGACGGCGTCGTTCGACAACACCGCGCGCATATGGGATGCCGAGACCGGCGCATCGCTGACCACCCTCGTCGAGCATACCGATCGGGTCTGGAGCGCGGCGTTCAGTCCCGACGGTTCCGCCATCGTCACCGCGTCCGAGGACAGGACGGCGCGTGTCTGGGATGCCGAGACCGGTGCGCCGCTCGCCGTGCTTGCGGGGCATGCGGGACCGGTGTTCCGGGCGGCGTTCAGCCCCGACGGCGCTCGCGTCGTTACCGCTTCGTTCGACACCACTGCGCGCGTGTGGGACGTCAAGAAGGGCGCTTCGTTGACATTGTCCGCGCATGCGGATGCGGTGAACGCCGCGTCCTTCAGCCGCGACGGCGCTCGCGTCGTTAGCGCATCCGAAGATGGCACCGCGATCGTGTGGGACGCGGCAACCGGCGCCATCGTTGCCAGGCTGTCGGGCCATGGCGCCGCGGTGAACAGTGCGGCGTTCAGCCCCGACGGCTCGCGCATCGTAACCGCATCAGACGACCGGACCGCGCGGGTGTGGGATGCGAGTACGGGCGTTGCTCTCGCGACGCTGTCGGGCCACGCCGATCGAGTCGTCAGCGCAGCGTTGAGCCCCGACGGCTTCCGGATCGTCACCGCGTCATTCGACAAAACTGCGCGTTTGTGGGACGCCAGAACTGGCGCACCTCAGAAGACGCTTTCGGGACACACCGGCTGGGTGAATGGCGCCGCGTTCAGCCCGGACGGCAGTCGCGTCGTCACCGCCAGCTTCGATGGCACGGCGCGGGTATGGGATGCGACGACGGGCGCCGCTTTGGCGACGCTCTCCGGACATACGGACCGTGTAGTCGCCGCAGCCTTCAGCCCGAACGGCTTGCGCCTCGTGACCGCGTCGGCGGACAGGACTGCACGAATATGGGATGCGAAATCGGGCGCGGCATTGGCCACGCTCACCGGGCACGCGGATTGGGTCAACAGCGCCGCGTTCAGTCCGGACGGTGGGCGCATCGTGACCGCCTCCTTCGATGGCACTGCGCGCCTGTGGGACGCGGGAACGGGCAGGCCATTGGCCACGCTCAGCGGACATAGCGAACGGCTGACGGGAGCGGTGTTCAGCCCGGACGGATCTCTTGTCGTGACGGCGTCCGCCGACAACACGGCGCGCGTGTGGGACGGTGCGACGGGCGCCGCACTGACGGTGCTTTGGGGCCATGTCGGTCAGGTCGTGGGAGCGGCGTTCAGCCCGGACGGGTCCAGGGTCGTTACAGCCTCGCTCGACCGGTCGGCGCGGATCTGGAAACTCGATCCCGTCGTCCTGATTCCCGGCGATCAGCGCCAGGCTTATGTCTGCCGCGAGCGTCTGATCGGCGCGCGATCCTTCAGCGAGGGGGAGATGCAGGAGCCGATCCTGTTTGGCCGCGACGACTTGCGTCATCCTTGCGACCGCGCGGGACCGCTCAGCGGTTCCTATTACCGGCGAGCGGTCGCCGCCATCGTCGCGATGGTCCGCAGCCCCTCGAATTGACACCGCCGGCGCCGGCACCACTATCGCCAAGTCCGATCGCGGTATTGCCGCGAGGGCGGCACGCTTCTGATCGACGCCGTATCCCGCTGGACGGACGTTGAATTTCGTCCCGCGCGCCCACACATAACCGCTCGAAAGCTGGAGGGACGCCCATGGCGCGTGACTTGGCCCGCGACTGGATGTGGTCGGAGGCGTGCGAGATGCTCGCGCGCGCCGAACGCATGCATCGCGAGATGTTCCGGCCGGCAGGCAAGCGAGAGCGGCAGCCCGTCTGGGAGCCGCCCGTCGATATTTTGGAAACCGAGCGCGAGGTCCTCGCGCTGGTTGCGCTGCCCGGCGTCGATGCCGAGCATGCGCAGGCCGTCATCGAAGACGGCGACCTTGTCATAGCAGGAACACGGGTCCTGCCGCCGGAGTTGCATACGGCGACCATTCATCGCCTCGAATTGCCGCAAGGCCGCTTTTACCGACGGCTCCGGCTCCCCGCTGGCCGCTATAGCGGTGTGAGCAGCACGGTTGCCGCCGGCTGCCTGGTGATCACCTTACAGAAAGCGGGAGTGAGTCGTGGCTGACGTCGAAATGCTGTCGGGTGCCGGGCCAGGCCAGGGCCCCACGACATTGCCGCCATTGCCTGCGGATGCTTTGATCATCGTGCCGGTGCGCAACACGGTGCTTTTTCCCGGTCTGGTGTTGCCGATTACGCTCGGGCGGCCGAAGTCCATTGCCGCCGCGCAGCAGGCAGTGCGCGACCAGCGCCAGGTCGGCATCCTGTTGCAGCGCGACGCCGAGGTGGCCGATCCCTCGCCGATCGACATGCATCGCATGGGCACGCTCGCCAACATCGTCCGCTACATCACCGCGCCGGACGGCTCGCATCATCTTGTTTGCCAAGGCGAGCAGCGATTCCAGGTCACCGAGTATCTCAGCGGCTGGCCGTTCTTCGTCGCGCGTGTCGTGCGAATACCCGAGGCGGAAACGCGTTCGGCGGAGATCGAAGCGCGCTTCGTCAATCTCAGGGCTCAGGCCGTCGAGGCGATCCAGCTATTGCCGCAAGCGCCCGCTGATCTTCTCGCCGCGATCCAGTCGATGGAGGAGCCCGGGGCGCTCGCCGACCTTGCCGTCTCTTACATGGACGTCAAGCCGGAGGAGAAGCAGGAGATTCTGGAAACGGTCGACCTGGCGGCGCGCATGGACAAGGTCTCGCGCATGCTCGCGCATCGCATCGAGGTGCTGCGGCTGTCCCAGGAGATCGGCAGGCAGACCAAGGCGGCGCTCGACGAGCGCCAGCGCGAGGCGCTCCTGCGCGAGCAGATGGCGGCGATCCAGCGCCAGCTCGGCGAAGGCGAAGAGGGCAAGGCCGCCGAGATCGCCGAACTTGACGCCGCGATCAGCAAGGCCGGCATGCCGAAGGAGATCGAGGATCAGGCGCGCAAGGAACTGCGCCGGCTGCAACGCATGCCCGAAGCGGCCGGCGAATACGGCATGGTGCGCACCTACCTGGATTGGTTGATCGAGCTGCCCTGGACCCTGCCCGAGGAGAAGCCGATCGACATCGCGCAGGCCCGGCGAGTCCTCGACGAGGACCATTACGACCTCGAGAAGATCAAGCGGCGGGTCGTCGAATACCTCGCCGTGCGCAAGCTCGCGCCGCAAGGCAAGGCGCCGATCCTGTGCTTCGTCGGTCCCCCCGGCGTCGGCAAGACGTCGCTCGGCCAGTCGATCGCGCGCGCCATGGACCGCAAGTTCGTGCGCGTGAGCCTCGGCGGCGTGCATGACGAGGCGGAAATCCGCGGCCATCGGCGCACTTACATCGGCGCGCTGCCCGGCAACATCATCCAGGCGATTCGCAAGGCCGGCACGCGCAATTGCGTGATGATGCTCGACGAAATCGACAAGCTCGGCGCCGGCATCCACGGCGATCCGGGCGCGGCGCTGCTCGAAGTTCTCGACCCGGAACAGAACAACACGTTCCGCGACAACTATCTTGCGGTGCCGTTCGACCTGAGCCGCGTGGTGTTCATCACCACCGCCAATATGCTCGACACCATTCCAGGGCCGCTGCGCGACCGCATGGAGGTCATCAGCCTTGCCGGCTACACCGGCGAGGAGAAGCTCGAGATCGCCCATCGCTACCTGGTCCGGCGGCAGATGGAGGCGAACGGATTGAAGCCGGGTCAGGTCGAGATCGACGACGACGTGTTGCGCGATATCATCCAGCTCTACACGCGCGAAGCCGGCGTGCGCGGCCTCGAGCGCCAGATCGGGCAGACGTTGCGCAACGCGGCGGTGCGCATCGCCGAGGGGCAGGGCGGTCCGATCCGGATCACGCGCGAGGACCTCGCCGCGATTCTCGGCCCGCCGAAGTTCGAGAGCGAGATGGCCATGCGCACCAGCGTGCCCGGCGTGGCGACCGGTCTCGCCTGGACGCCGGTCGGCGGCGACATCCTTTTCATCGAAGCCACGCGCGTGCCCGGCTCGGGTCGATTGATCCTGACCGGCCAGCTCGGCGACGTGATGAAGGAAAGCGCTCAGGCGGCGCTGTCGATCGTGAAGAACCGCGCGGGCGCGCTCGGCATCGATCCCAACCGGTTCGAGAAGAGCGACATCCATGTCCACGTGCCGGCTGGCGCGATACCGAAGGACGGCCCGAGCGCGGGCGTCGCCATGTTCATGGCGCTGACCTCGCTGATGACCGATCGCACCATTCGCAGCGATACCGCGATGACCGGAGAAATCAGCCTGCGCGGACTGGTGCTGCCGGTCGGCGGCATCAAGGAGAAGGTCGTTGCCGCCCACTCGGCCGGCATCAAGCGGGTCATGCTGCCGGCGCGCAATCGCAGGGATTTCGAGGACATCCCCGAAGTCGCGCGGAGGGAGATGGAGTTCATCTGGCTTGAACGCGTCGAGGAAGCGGTCGCGGCCGCGCTCGAGCCGAAGCAGCCGGCGGAGGCTTCTCCCGCCTCCGTCCCGCAGCTTGCCGACGCCGAGGCCTGAGCGCGCCGCGGCCGCTGACCCGCCGCCTGCGGACGAATAGCGCACACGCGGTCGGCCGTCAGCGCTCGTCGACGACGCGCGAGCGCAGCGTGCCGATGCCCGTGATGTCTACTTCGAGGATGTCGCCCGCCTTCATCCATAGCTGCGGCGTGCGATGGTGACCGACTCCCTCCGGCGTACCGGTGGCGACGATGTCGCCGGGCGAAAGCGGGGTGAAGTCGGAGCAGAACGCGATGAGCGCGCCGACGGAGTGGATCATGCGGTCGGTCGTGGAACGCTGGACCTCGATGCGGTTGAGGCGCGTCACCAATGTGAGGCGCGTCGGGTCGGGAATCTCGTCGGTGGTGACGAGCCACGGACCGAGCGGCGCGGTGCCCGGAAAGTTCTTGCCGGCGGTGACCGAGAATTTCTGGTAGTCGCGCACGCTGCCGTCGACGAAGCAGGTATAGCCGGCGACGTAATCGAGCGCGCGCTCCGGCTTGATGTGCCGGCCCGGCCGGCCGATGACCGCCGCGAGCTCGCCCTCGAAATCGAACTCGCGCGAGACTTTGGGTCGGATTATCGAGGCGTTGTGGCCAACCAGCGTATCGGGATATCGGGCGAAGATGCTCGGCGTTGCCGGCGGCTCGCGTCCGGTCTCGGCGGCGTGAGCGCTGTAGTTGATCCCGGCGCACAGGATCTTTTCCGGCCGCGGGATCACCGGCAAGAATCGCACAACGGCGAGCATGCGGTCCGGCCTTTCGCTTTTCGCGATCGCGCGCATCTGTTCGAGCGCGCCGGCGGCGAGCGCCTCGCGCAAGGTCGGATGCCCGATTCGGTCATTCATCGTGACGATGCCGCCGCCGCTGATCGCTCCAAATAGTGCCTCGCCGTCGGCAACAAAACTGAGAAGCCTCATCTGCAGCCCCCATCCCGACCATCTACAAGATAGGCCCGCCGCTTGCTCGCGCGCAACTTTCGCGCGACGGATCGCCACTGTTTTGGAAGAATATTGTTCATCCCATCGTCGTATTGCGACGGCCCCGGCGGCCGCGCAGAGTCACGTGGTTTGCTCACGAACGAACTCGTCAGACTGCGGGAAGGGAACGTCGGCATGGACATCAGGGTCGGCAGAGACGCCGTAGCCGAGGCGAGCCGGAAGCTTAGCAACTGGGGCCGCTGGGGGAAGGACGATCAGATCGGGACCCTGAACCACATCATGCCGGAGGACATCGTCAGGGCGGCGGGTTTGATCCGCACCGGCAAGGTGTTCGCGCTCGGCATCCCGCTTGATCGCGGCGGCCCGCAGACCGGCTTGTTCGGCGGCCGCTGGAATCCGATCCACACCATGCTTGCGACCGGCACCGACGCTGCCGCCGGGCGCTATGACAAGGTTCCCGGGGTGCGCTACGCCGACGACGCCATCAACATGCCGGTGCAGTGCGCGACGCACTGGGACGCCCTCGGGCACATCTTCTACGAAGACAAGATGTACAACGGCTTCGACGCGCGCGAGGCTGACTGCAACGGGCTGGGCAAGCTCGGCATCGAGCACGCCAAGAACAAGATGGTCGGCCGCGGCGTGCTGCTCGACGTCGCGCGCTTTCGCGGCGTCGACTGGCTCAAGGACGGCGAGGCCGTCTCCAACGAGGAGCTCGACAGATGCGCGAAGGAGGCGAATGTCGAGATCAGGCGCGGCGACTTCGTCATCGTGCGCACCGGCCAGATGGAGCGCTGCCTCAAGGAGAAGAACTGGGGCGCCTATGCCGGCGGTGACGCGCCCGGCGTGAAGTTCGAGAACTGCTACTGGTGCCAGGAAAAGGAAATCGCCGCGATCTGCTCCGACACCTGGGGCGTCGAGGTGCGGCCGAACGAGACCACCGAACTCAATCAGCCCTGGCACTGGGTGGTGATCCCGGCCATGGGGCTGACCATGGGCGAGATTTTCTACCTCAAGGAGCTGGCGGAGGATTGCGATGCCGACGGCATCTACGAGTTCTTCTTCTGCGGCTCGCCGCTTGTCATAACCGGCGGCACCGGCTCGCCGATCAATCCGCAGGCGATCAAATAGCTCCCTGGCCCCCTTGTCGGGAGAGGGTTGGGGTGAGGGGGCGAAGCCGCTAGTCTCAGGTTAGCGGAGCCGCCTCCTCACCGGATTGCTTCGCGATTCAATCTCTCCCCGTGCGGGGAGAGATGAACTTGCACGGAGTAACCGATGCCCCGCCACCTCAAGCGTGGAATGGATTCAAGCGCCATCAAGGCGGCCGACGCCAAAGTGCGTGAGACGGTCGAGCAGATCCTTGCCGATGTCGAGGCGCGCCGGGACGCCGCCGTGCGCGAGCTGTCGGAGAAATTCGACAAATGGTCGCCGCCTTCGTTCAAGCTGACGCCGCAGGAGGTCGAGCGCGCCATCGGCGAGGTGCGCAAGCGCGATCTCGACGACATCAGGTTCGCGCAGGCGCAGGTGCGCAATTTTGCGGAGCGCCAGAAGGAGACGCTGCGCGACCTGGAGGTGGAGACGTTGCCCGGCGTCGTGCTCGGCCACAAACACATCCCGGTCAACGCGATCGGCTGCTACGTGCCAGGCGGGCGCTATCCGATGGTCGCGTCCGCGCACATGTCGATCGTGACCGCGCGCGTCGCCGGCGTGAAGCACATCATCGCTTGTGCGCCTCCGTTCAAGGGCGGTCCGCATCCCGCGATCGTGGCGGCCATGCATTTCGGCGGCGCCGACGAGATTTTCGTGCTCGGCGGCGTGCAGGCGGTCGCCGCCATGGCGCTCGGCACCGAGACGATCGCTCCGGTCGACATGATCGTGGGGCCCGGCAACGCCTATGTCGCCGAGGCGAAGCGGCAGTTGTTCGGCCGCGTCGGCATCGATCTTCTCGCCGGGCCGACGGAGACGCTGATCATTGCCGACGAAACCGTCGACGGCGAAATCTGCGCAACCGATCTCCTCGGCCAGGCCGAGCACGGTCCGACCTCGCCGGCGATTCTCATCACCAACTCCGAGAAGCTCGCGCGCGACACCATGCGTGAGGTCGAGCGGCTCCTTGCGATCCTGCCGACCGCGGATACCGCCGGCAGGGCCTGGGCCGACTACGGCGAGGTCATCGTCTGCGACGACGAGGCCGAGATGGTGCGAGAGGCCGACCGCATCGCCTCCGAGCACGTGCAGGTGATGACGCGCGATCCCGATTATTTCCTCGCCAACATGAAGAACTTCGGTTCGCTGTTTCTCGGCCCGCGCACCAATGTCGCCTACGGCGACAAGGTGATCGGCACCAACCACACGCTGCCGACCAAAAAGGCGGCGCGCTATACCGGCGGGCTGTGGGTCGGCAAGTTCCTGAAGACCTGCACCTACCAGAGGGTCAACACCGATGCCGCCAGCGCCATGATCGGCGAATACTGCTCGCGGCTGTGCATGCTCGAAGGTTTCGTCGCCCACGCTGAACAGGCGAACGTCCGTGTCCGCCGCTATGGCCGTCGCAACGTCCCCTACGGCCAGGCGGCGGAGTGACCGCTGCGCGGCAAGCGCGGGATGCGCGTTGGCCCGCCATCCTGAGGCGAGCGGCGCGAGCCTCGAAGGGCGACGAACACGGAATGAATGAAATGGGCTGTGCGCAGTGAGCATCGATCTTGCGACAACGCCGAGTTTCCGTCTCGACGGCCGGCGCGCGCTCGTCACCGGCGGCGGGCGTGGGATCGGGCTCGCGGCGGCCTCCGCGCTCGCCGCGGCCGGCGCGCACGTGACGATCGCTGCGCGCACCGGGACCGAGATCGAGGAAGCCGCCGGCGCAATACGCGGTCGCGGAGACAAGGCCGAAGCGCTGATGCTCGATGTGACCGATGTCGAAGCCGTGCGCAGGGCGGTCGGGCAGGCGCAGCCGTTCCAGGTCCTCGTCAACAATGCGGGGATGAATCGGCCGGCCTATCTTCCCGAGGTCAAGGTCGAGGATTTCGACGCGATCTTTGCGCTCAATGTGCGCGCCGCTTTCTTCATGGCGCAGGCTGTCGCCTTGCGCCTGATCGAGGCCGGGTCTCCCGGATCGATCATCAACATCTCCTCGCAGATGGGCCATGTCGGCGCCGCCCGCCGGACCGTCTACTGCGCCTCGAAGCACGCGATGGAGGGATTCACAAAGGCGATGGCGATCGAGCTTGCGCCGCACAACATCCGCGTCAACAGCCTCGGTCCGACATTCATCGAGACGCCGATGACGCGGCCGTTCTTCGCGAACAAGGCCTTTCGCGACGAAGTGCTAGCCAAGATCAAGCTCGGCCGCCTCGGCCAGCTCGACGAGATCACCGGCGCTATCGTCTTTCTCGCCTCGGACGCCTCTTCGCTGATGACCGGCTCCGCGCTTATGCTCGACGGCGGCTGGACTGCGGAGTGATTGCGCGCGCTCGGAGGGGAATTGCGGCGCCGGGTTGTGGTCAGGGCGCGAGCACCTGCGGATTGACGCAGTTCGGCGGCCGCTCGCCGGCAAGGAACGCGAAGATATTGTCGGCGACGGCGTGCGCCATGGCCTCGCGCGCGTCGCCGACGGCGCTGCCGAGGTGAGGCGTAAGCACGACATTGGACAGCTTCCGCAGCGCCTCGCCGACCCTGGGCTCGAACTCGAACACGTCGAGGCCCGCTCCGGCGATCTCTTTCTTCTCGAGCGCGCGGATCAGCGCCGCCTCGTCGACGATCGCACCGCGCGCGGTGTTGATCACGTAGGCCGACTTCTTCATCAGCTTCAATTCCCGCGCACCGATCTGATGCCGCGTCTCCTTGTTGAGCGGCGAATGGATCGAGACGAAGTCGGACTCCCGCAGCAATTGATCGAGCGGTACGAAAGTGAGGCCGGCCTCGCGCTCCTCGCTCTCGGGTTTGCGCCGCGGCGTCCAATAGAGAACGCGCATGTCAAAGCCGTGCGCGCGCCGCGCCACGGCCTTGCCGATCAATCCGCCGCCGCCGACGAGCCCGATCGTCTTGCCGAAGACGAGAGAGCCGAGCAGATAGCTTGACTGCGCGCCGGGAAATTTTCCGGCGCGCACCATGCGGTCGCCCTCGACGATGCGCCGCGCCACCGCAAGCATCAGCCCGAAGGCGATGTCCGCCGTCGTGTCGGTTGTCATGACCGGCACCACGGTGACCGGAATGCCGCGCGCCGTCGCCGCGTCGACGTCGATATGGGACGGCGTGATCGATTGCGCTGCGATCATTCGCAGGTGCGCGTTGGCCGCGATCACCCCGGCGTCGACGCGATCGTGCAGCAGGCAGAACAGAATATCGCACCCGCGCACGGCAGCGATGAGCTTGTTCCGCGCAAGAATACGGCTCGCGTCCGGATCGACGGTCACGGTCGCCGCCTCGCGCAACCGCGCAATGGCGCTCTTCGCGATCGGCTGGGTGATGAAGATGCGAGGCCGTTTCCGGCGCCCAGGTTGCGTGGAGCGCATCAAGCTAACCATCGCACGACGCCGGCAACGCCGTCGACTGCGACCTGCGCTCCGTCCGGGATGCGCCGGGTCGCGTCGAGCACGCCGAGCACCGCCGGAATGCCTCGCTCGCGGGCGAGCGAGGCGAGGTGCGAGGTCGAGCCGCCGAGCTCTGCGACCACGCCGCCGACGCGCGGCAGGATGTGGCTCAGCGCCGGGCCGGCTACGCGCGTGACCAGAATGTCGCCGGGGGCGACGCGCGTCAGCTCGCATTCGCAGTTCACGACCACCGCGCGGCCCGCGCCCCAGCCGACGCCCGCGGGGTGGCCGTTGAGGCCGGGATGCCGGAGCCAGATCTCGTCGGGCGCCTGCGCCGGCTCGACTCGCAACGGCCGTGCTTGCAAGAGCTTGAATCCTGAATCGTCGAGCGCCCATTCGATCTCGACCGGCGTTCCGAGAATGGCTTCCGCCTTGCGCATCAGTCGGCCGAGCGTCGTCGATTCCGCGGCTTCAAGGCACGGCGTGCGCGCAAGCGCATCCGGCACCGCCTGCGTCATCGTGCCAAGCCCATGCACGCACGTCTCGCGATGATGCTTGCGCCCGCTTTCCACGCTGCGCAGAAATCCCGCCCGGCTCAGCACGACGCGGTCCGGCACCACCTCGCCCTGGGCTATGGCGGATCCGAGGCCCCAGGTAGCGCTGATCAGCATCTGGCCGTCCGCGGTCTCGCTCAGGCCGCCGCCCGACGCGCGCGCGGCGACGAGCGGCTGAATCAGCACCGCCATCGCCGTATCCGCCGGTTCGAGGCCGTGCCGCGCCATCGCGCGCCGGGCGTTGGTCGTCCACAACGCCGCCCAGCAGGCGCGCAGCGCCGTCAGAAAATCTCCTTCGTCGGCGATCCCGAGGAAGCTTTCGAACTGGCCGGCGAAATTCGCGTCGGCGCGGTCCTCGATCAGGGCCGATGAGCGCACGGCCAACGGCTTTCGCTGCTCGCGCCAAGCTGCGGCGATGGCGGCGCCAATGTCAGGCGCGAGATCGCCCTGATAGAGCTTGAGCCGTACTTCAACCGAAAGGCGGCGCTGCAGCGACCCGTCGGCATTCGCATGCTGGTGTACAAGGTCGGCGGCCCCGAGATGCGCGATCTGATGCCGATAGGCGTCCGCAGTCACGCATATCCCTCTGGGTGTCGGCAGCCCGGATTGCACGAGTTTGGCGAGGTTTGCCGCCTTCGGTCCGACGCGTTCCGCCTCGCAGGCGGCAGGGTGATCGAGTGGGATGATGAAGCGCGTCATTGGTGCCGGTCAAAACATGGTCGGCTCTTATAGCGCCGGCCGGGACGTACACCAATGCGCCCACCCGTGCGGCTAGCGCAGGTCTCGCGGACTTGTGTCTCCGAGGGCCGTCTGCCAAGCTTACCCGTCGCGAAATTTGCCATGTCAATCCTGACCTTGCCATCGGCGCGGTCGTTGGCGGCGCCGAGCTTGGCGCTTGCGCTTGGCATTCTCGCTATCGTGACGGTCGTTCGGCTGATCGGGCTCCGCTTCTCGGTCGTCGATCTGTACATCGACGAGGCCCAATACTGGGCCTGGTCGCGCGAACTGGCCTTCGGCTATTTTTCCAAGCCGCCGCTGCTGGCTTGGCTCATTGCAGCATCCGAAGATCTCTGCGGGGCGAGCGAGGCGTGTATCCGCGCGCCGATGCCGATCCTCTATCTCGGCACGAGCGTCCTCGTCTATGCGATCGCGCGCGAACTCTATTGCGGCCGGGCGGCATTCTTTGCCGCGCTTTCGCTGGGGCTCGCTACCGGTGTAGCGTTCTCAGCCCGCATCGCCTCGACTGACGTTCCGCTCCTCTTCTTCTGGGCGCTCGCCCTTCTCGCCTACGTGAAACTCGTCCGCGCTCCGAGCTGGCGCTGGGCCGTCGTGCTCGGCG
>Ga0335081_10013935_pt1 | contig 12998 bp, 12 predicted proteins | sample Lox_Sample_35_FD_206713 | JGI IMG/M metagenome (GOLD analysis project Ga0335081, IMG submission 206713) | Soil microbial communities from Loxahatchee National Wildlife Refuge, Florida, United States - Lox_Sample_3.5 | ecosystem: Environmental > Terrestrial > Soil > Wetlands | place: USA...
CGCCTTGATGGCGCGCGCCGCTCCCGACGGCGCGCCGAGCACCACCGCAATCAAGTGCTTGTTGTCACGCGTCGCGGTGGCGACGAGATTGAAGCCCGAGGCGCAGATGAAGCCGGTCTTCATGCCGTCGGCGCCGGGATAGCGGCCGAGCAGCGGATTGTAGTTGCGCACCACGCGCCTGCCCCACTGGATCGCCGGAATATGCCAATAGGAGCTGTATTGCGGAAACTCGCGCATCAGCGCGCGGGCGAGGATGGCGAGATCGCGCGCCGAAGTAATCTGGCCGTCGGCCGGCAGCCCGTTCGGATTGACGAAATTCGATTCCGTCATGCCGAGCTGATGGGCGGTCTCGGTCATTGCTTGCGAGAAATCGTCGATCGAGCCGCCGATGCCCTCCGCCAGCAGCACCGCCATGTCGTTGGCCGACTTCACCATCATCATCTTCAGCGCATTGTCGACGGTGACCTGGGTGCCGACCGGGAAGCCCATCTTGGTCGGCGCCTGCGAACTGGCGTTCGGCGACACCGTGAACAACGTGTCGAAGGTGATCTTGTTGTCGCGGATGGCGCTCAAGGTCATGTAGAGCGTCATCAGCTTGGTGGTGGAGGCCGGATACCAGGGATAGGTCGCGTTCTCGGCGCGCAGCACCTTGCCGGAGTCGGCATCGACCAGGATCAGGGCTTCCGACCGGGCGGGCGTGGCGGCCAGCGCGGCGAAGGCGAAGGCGCCGAAGGCGATGCCGGGAAGCGCCGCCCTGAGAGATTTCATGCCATGCACGGGTCGCGGTCCATTCGGTTGGTGGGCCCAAAGGGCCGCGGGACTTAGGCCTTTATCTTCCCCCGACGGGAAGACGAAGGGTCGAGCAAAGCGTGGACGCGAAACCTATGTAACCGTAGGGAAGCCTCGAAGGCAAAGGCGAATACGGCTATGGTCGCGTCCGGATGTGGATTGCATCCACGCTAAGACACGGGAAAAGCGACCAAAATTCGGCAACCGCGCCGGAACCGGAGCGACCAATGACCGCCTGCATCGTGGGATGGGCCCATACGCCCTTCGGCAAGCTCGCTGACGACAGCGTCGAAAGCCTGATCGTGCGGGTCGCCGGCGCGGCGCTGGCCGACGCCGGCATCGCGGCGAGCGACGTCGACGAGATCGTGCTCGGCCACTTCAACGCCGGCTTCTCGGCGCAGGATTTTACCGCCTCGTTGGTGCTGCAGGCCTCGCCCGATCTGCGCTTCAAGCGCGCGACGAGGGTCGAGAACGCCTGCGCCACCGGTTCCGCCGCCGTGCATCAGGGACTGAAAAGCATCGCGGCCAAGTCCGCGCGCATCGTGCTGGTGGTCGGCGCCGAGCAGATGACGACGACGCCCGGTTCCGAGGTCGGGCGCAATCTCTTGAAAGCTTCCTATGTGCGCGAGGAGGCCGACATCGACGGCGGCTTCGCCGGCATTTTCGGCCAGATCGCCGGGCTCTATTTCCAGCGCTGGGGCGACCAGTCCGACGCGCTCGCCCGCATCGCCGCCAAGAATCACAAGAACGGCGTCGGCAACCCCTATGCGCAGATCCGCAAGGATCTCGGCTACGAGTTCTGCCGCACCGAGAGCGACAAGAACCCGCGCGTCGCGGGTCCCTTGAAGCGCACCGATTGCTCGCTCGTCTCCGACGGAGCAGCAGCCGTCGTGCTCACCGACGTCGAGACCGCGCTCCGGATGAAAAAAGCACTGGTGTTCCGCGCCGCCCAGCACGTGCAGGACTTTCTGCCGATGTCGCGGCGCGACGTGCTGAAGTTCGAAGGCTGCGCGGTGGCTTGGCAGCGCGCGCTCGCCGAGGCCGGTGTCGGCCTGATGGATCTGTCGTTCGCCGAGGTGCACGACTGCTTCACCATCGCCGAGTTGATCGAATACGAGGCCATGGGTTTGGCGCCGGAAGGGCAGGGCGCCCGCGTCATCGCTGACGGCATCACCGCGAAGGACGGCAAGCTGCCGATCAATCCGTCCGGCGGCTTGAAGGCCAAGGGCCATCCGATCGGCGCCACCGGCGTCTCCATGCACGCGCTCGCGTCCATGCAGCTCACCGGCACCGCCGGCGACATGCAGGTCGAGGATGCCCGCCTCGCCGGCATCTTCAACATGGGCGGCACGGCGGTCGCAAACTACGTCAGCATTCTGGAGCGGCTGCGGTAATTGTCATGCCCCGCGACGACGGGGCATCCGGGACTCTGCGCGAGTCACGAGTTTACTGGATCATCCGCCTGCGCGGATGATGACAGCGAAGCAAACTGCGCCCTCGCCAATTCCGCGAAGGCGCCGCCGCGCTTGACCAGCTCATCGAACGTGCCGGTCTCGACGATGCGGCCGTTCTGAAACACCAGGATGCGCGTGGCGTTGCGCACGGTGGCAAGCCGGTGGGCGATGACGAAGGTGGTGCGGCCCTTCGTCACCTCGTCGAGCGCCATCTGCACCTTGGCTTCGGTCAGCGGATCGAGTGCGCTGGTGGCTTCGTCGAGAATGAGGATCGGCGGGTTTTTCAGCAGTGCCCGAGCGATGGCGAGGCGCTGGCGCTCGCCGCCCGACAGCAGGCGGCCGCGCTCGCCGATCGGCGCCTGGAAGCCGCCGTCGTGGCGCTCGATGAAGTCCAGCGCCTGCGCCCGCGCCGCCGCCTCGCGCATCTCCGCCTCGGTGGCGTCGGGCTTGCCGACCTGCAGGTTCTCGGCGATCGAGCGGTTGAACAGCAGCATCTCCTGGAACACGACGCCGATATTGCGGCGCAGCCCGATCAGCTTGAGGTCGCGGATATCGGTGCCGTCGATCGAGATCGCGCCCGATTGTGGATCGAAGGCGCGGTAGAGCAAAGCGAGCGCCGTCGACTTGCCGCTGCCGGTCGGCCCGACCAGCGCCACGCAGTCGCCGGGCAGGGCCTTGAAAGTCAGATGCTCGACCGCGGGCCGCTTGCCGTCATAGCCGAACGACACGTCCTCGAACTCGACATGGCCGACCATGCGCCCCGGCTCGACCGCGCCGGGGCGGTCGCGCACCGACGGCACGGTATCGAGCACGCCGAAGAAATCGGCGAGCCTCGGTGCGTCGAGGAACAGCCGGTTGGCGAAGCTGACCGCCTGCTCGAGCCGCGTGATCAACAGCGCGGCGATGCTCATGAAGCTGACGATCTGGCCGACCGTGGCGAGGCCGACGAGCTTCAAGTAGGTGCCGACCAGAAGGATGACCAGCAGCGTCAGCGTGGTGCCGGCGCGGGTCAGCACGTTCGCTACCGCCCACCACGACAGCACCGGCATCTGCGCGTTGAGCAGCGCCGTAACGATGCTGCGGATCAGCGACACTTCGAGCTCGATGCGGGCAAAGCTCTGCACCAGCGCCACATTGCCGAGCGCGTCGGCGGCGGTCTCGGCAAGATCCGAATAGTGTCGCTCGACCGTGCGCTGCATGGCATAGGCGCGCTGCACCACCAGCACCGTCAACGCGGTGAAGCCGACGCACAGCACCAGCAGCGGCAGTGCCAGCCGCCAATTCAGGATCAGGGTCGCCGGCAGCAGCAGTGCGATGAAGACGAAAGCGGCGAAATGCTCGCGGAAGAACGACACCCACAGCGACCACAAGGTGTCGGTGCCCGACAGCATGATCTTCATTTGCCGGCCGGAATGCTCGCCGGAATGATAGGCGAGGGGGAGCTGCAGCACGTGCTCGAAATAATCGGCCAGCACCATGTTGCGTCGTTGGTGCGCCAGGCGATCGGCGTACCAGGCCACCACCGTGCCGGCGACGATGATGAACAGGCCGAACGCGACCCACGCGCCGAGCAACGGCGCGAGCCGCCGCGCTGCCGCGCTCAAGTCTGCCGGCAGCGCCCCCGACAGCGCGTCGACGATGCGGCCGAACAGCACCGGCTCGGCGAATTGCGCCACGGCGAGCGCGATATTGGCGAGCGCCAGCGCGATGGCGAGCTTGGCTTCGGCGCGAAGCAGCCCGAGCACGCGAACGTAAATGCGAATAAACGACATGAACGCTTCCGGTTTTGCCGCCGCTTAACGCCGGTGCCGGCATTATCCCACCCCGGGCGGCCGCCGCCGCATTGTCAGGATTTTCCCATCGCGCCGCCGTGAAAAAGGTGAGAATATCGGACCGCCAGCGTGCTTGGCAGCGGCGCGGCCGGGCGCGCTGTCATGCCGGGGGGCGGCATCCATTGCCAAGCGCCGGGTAAGACATGACCAATATTCCAACCGACCTCTTGCGCACCTTCGTATCGGTCGTCGAGCTGCGCAGCTTTACCCGCGCCGCCAAGGCGCAGGGCATGACGCAGCCGGCGGTCAGCGCCCAGATCCGGCGCCTGCAGGGGCTGCTCGGCGTCGAATTGTTCGACAAGAGCGCGCCCGGCGTCACGCTGACGGCGATGGGCGAGCAGGTCATCGATTCGGCCCGGCGGCTGCTTTCGGTCAACGATCACATCGTGCAGATCGCGAGCCCCAATGCCGCGGCCGAATTGGTCCGCATCGGCGTGCGCAAGGACTGCATGGGCGAAGAGCTGGTGCGCATGTTGGCCACCGCGCGGACGCGCTGGCCGAACTTGCGCTTTGCCGTGCAGGGCGCCGGCCAGCAGCGGCTGTTGCGCTATCTCAAGCAGGACGAGGTCGATTTGGTCGTGGCGCTGGTGCCCGAGGATCCGGCCGGCACCGCCCGCCACGCCTGGACCGAGGAGCTCGCCTGGGTGCGCGGCAAGGCGACCGCGCTCGATTTTGACGCGCCGATCCCGCTGATCGGCTACAAGGACCGCTGCATGTGCAGCCGCATCGCCATGGCGACGCTGGCCGAAGCCGGCCTCGCCGGCGATTTGGTGTTTCGCGCCACAAATGCCGAGGCGCTGCGCAGTGCCGTCATGGCCGGTCTCGGCATCATGCTGACGCCGCGCCGGCGCATTCCGGCGGGTCTCGAAGCCTGGGACGACGGCCCGCTGCCGCCGCCGCCCGCGGTCTATGGCGGCGTCTTCGTCCGCGACGGCGCCGGCGACGGCACGCTCGGCCTGCTCGCCGACAGCTTCGCCGAGGCGCTGCGCCCCGAGGCAACGGCCGCCGCCACGCCGTTCCCGGCACCGCGCGTCGCCGCCGCGCGCGACGTCCGCCGCTCGGCCTGACCGATACCGCTGCCGAATTGCCTTGACGCGGTTTTGCGGCCGCTGTATTTAACCATTAAGTTATTTAACTGGATGGTTCATGAACCTCGACACTACGTTCGCAGCCCTTGCCGATCCGACCCGCCGCGCCATCCTGGCGCGCCTCGCGCTCGGCGAAACCTCGGTCATGGAACTGGCGAAACCGTTCGCCATGAGCCTGCCCGCGGTGTCCAAGCACCTGAAAGTGTTGGAGCGGGCCGGCCTGATCGCCCGCGGCCGCGACGCACAGTTCCGGCCGTGCCGCATCGAGCCGAAGGCGCTCAAGGACGTCGACGACTGGCTCGGCGACTACCGCCGCTTCTTTGACGAGAGCTTCGATCGCCTCGACGCCTATCTGAAGACGCTGCAAGCAAAACCTGAGAGCAAAGTGAGTAAAGGCAAGCGCCATGGCCGTAAAAAGTAGCCTCGACCTCGATTCCGATCCGCGCTCGATCGTCGGCATCCGCGAATTCGACGCGCCGCGGGAACTGGTGTTCTCGGCCTGGACCGATCCGAAGCATCTGGCGCAGTGGTGGGGGCCGCACGGCTTCACCACCACGACCTCGCGGTTCGAGTTTCGTCCGGGCGGGGTGTGGCGCTTTGTCATGCACGGCCCGGACGGCCGCGATTATCAGAACCGCGTCACCTTCGAGGAGATCGTGCCGCCGCAGCGCCTCGTCTACCGCCACGGCGGCGGCGACGACGTCGAGCCGGTGCAATTCCGCCAGACCGTCGTGTTCGAGGATTTGGGCGGCCGCCGCACCCGCATCACCTGGCGCGGCGATTTTCCCTCGGCCGCGGAACGCGACCGCGTCATCAAGGAATACGGCGCCGACAAGGGCTTGGTGGAGTGCATGGCGCGGCTTGCCGATCATGTCGCAAGCCTCGGCTGACGGCGGGCTGTGGCGAATGGCGGCCGCCATCTCCATCTCAGTCGAGGGCTGGAGGAATTCGATCGACCGGGCGACAATTTCGAACCAGGAGGAAGCGATGCCCCTGCAACCGTATCTGTTCTTCAACGGCCGCTGCGACGAGGCCTTGGACTTCTACAAAAAGGCGATCGGCGCCAAGGTCGACATGCTGATGCGCTTCAAGGAAGCGCCGGACCAGTCGATGATCTCGCCCGGCAGCGCCGACAAGGTGATGCACGCCGCCGTGCACATCGGCGATGCCCAGGTGCTGATGTCCGACGGCCGCTGCCAGGGCAAGACCAATTTCCAGGGCTTTGGGCTCGCGGTCTCGGTCAAGGACGAGGCCGAAGCCGACAAGGCGTTCAACGCGCTCGCCGACGGCGGCCAAGTGACCGCGCCGCTGGCGAAGACGTTTTTCTCGCCGCGGTTCGGCATGGTGACCGACAAGTTTGGCGTGCTCTGGATGATCATGGTCGCGCACTAAGCGGTGCGGTGATTCAAGGTAAAGCAAGGAAGCGTGCCATGAATGTTGCGACGAAAAGCGCCGACTTCGTCATCTCGCGCGTGTTCGATGCGCCGCGCGAAGTGGTCTGGAAGGCTTTCACCGACCCTGAGCACATGAAGCATTGGTGGGGTCCCAAGGGCTCGACCGTCCTGGTCTCCAAGATGGATCTGCGGGTCGGCGGCACCTATCTGGGTGCGCTCCGCGATTCGGCCGGCCGCGTGATGTGGGGCAAGTTCGTCTATCGCGAAATCTCAGCCCCGCGGCGGCTGGTCTGGGAGCATTCGTTCTCCGACGAGAACGGCGGACTGACGCGGCATCCGCTGGCGCCGACCTGGCCGCTCAAATTGCTCACCACCGTGACGTTTGACGAGCCGTGCCAGGGTCAGACCGGCGTGACGCTGCGCTGGTTGCCGCTCGAAGCCACGGCGGAAGAGCGGGCAACCTTCGATGCCGCCCACGATGGCATGCGCGGCGGTTGGGGTGGCTCGTTCGACCAGCTCGCCGCCTATCTGGCGCAAGCGCAATAGCAGCGCGTGGAGTGCATCATGGCGACGATCGGACAGAAGATCAGCCCGTGCCTGTGGTTCGATACGCAAGCCGAGGATGCGGCGAATTTCTACGTCTCAGTGTTCAAGGACGGCCGCATCAAGCAGATCAGCCGCTACGGCGAAGCCGGCCGCGAGGTGCACGGCAAGCCGCCGGGCTCGGTCATGGTGGTCGCCTTCGAGATCGCCGGCCAAGGTTTCACGGCGCTCAACGGCGGGCCGCAGTTCAAGTTCAGCGAGGCGGTGTCGTTCCAGGTGATGTGCGACTCCCAGGCCGAGATCGACCATTTCTGGAGCGCGCTCTCGGCCGGCGGCCAGGAAGGCCAGTGCGGCTGGCTCAAGGATAAATTCGGTCTGTCCTGGCAGGTCGTGCCCGCGGCCCTGCCGCAGCTTCTCGGCGGCGCCGACGGCGCGGGGCTCAACCGCATGATGAACGCGATCATGAAAATGAAAAAGTTCGATCTGGCGGAGCTGCAACGCGCCTATACCGGTTGAGCCGCACCTGGCGATAAATCCTCCGGCATCGGCGGTCGCGCGTCTCGCGGCCTCGTTTCGCAGTATGATGGCCCGATCCGGCCGGCACACCATATTGATTCGGTGCAATGCCGCCGATGGAGCGGGCGATGACCACGGCTGCTGCCGCGCTGCCGAAGTTCCGCGCCGCCTTCGCCCCGCCTGACGAAGAGCTGGCAGCGGGCCTGCTCGCCGGTGCCGCCCGTGACGCAGCCGCCGACGCCCGCATCGATGCCCGCGCCACGCGACTGGTCGAAGCGATCCGCGCCAAGGCCGGCGGCCTCGGCGGCGTCGAGGAGTTTCTCCATGCCTATTCGCTCTCCACTAAGGAGGGCTTGGCGCTGATGGTGCTGGCGGAGGCGCTGCTGCGCGTGCCCGACGCCGCGACCGCCGACCGCCTGATCGAGGACAAGCTCGCCGCCGGCCGCTGGCTCGACAGCGACGTCAAATCGACCGCGATCCTGGTGTCGGCCTCGGCGTGGACGCTCGGCATCGCCGCCCGCATCATCCATCCCGGCGAGACGCCGGAGACCATTCTCGACAACATCGCGCGGCGGCTCGGGCTGCCGACCGTTCGCGCGGCGACGCGGCAGGCGATGCGGCTCCTTGGCTCGCACTTCGTGCTCGGCCAAACCATCGACGAGGCGCTGCATCGCGCCCGCGACCATGGCGAGTTCCGCTACTCGTTCGACATGCTCGGCGAAGGCGCGCGCACCGCGGCCGACGCCGACAAATATTTCGACGCCTATGCGGGCGCCATCGCGGCGATCGGCAGGAGCGCCGGCAACGCCGCACTGCCGCAGCGGCCCGGCATTTCAGTCAAGCTCTCGGCGCTGCATCCGCGCTACGAGGCGATCTCGCGCGATCGCGTGTTAGCGGAGCTGCTGCCGCAACTCACCGAGCTTGCGCGCCTCGCCCGCGATCACGACCTGCAATTCACCGTCGATGCCGAAGAGGCCGATCGGCTGGAACTCTCGCTCGATGTCATCGGCGCGGTGGCCCGCGACACTGCGCTGGCCGGCTGGGACGGCTTCGGCCTCGCCGTGCAGGCCTATCAGAAGCGCGCCTTGGCGGTGATCGACTGGATCGAAGAGATTGCGGCCGCGACCGGCCGCCGCATCACCGTGCGCCTGGTCAAGGGCGCCTACTGGGACACCGAGATCAAGCGCGCCCAGGAGCGCGGGCTCGCCGATTATCCGGTGTTCACGCGCAAGGCCATGACCGACCTCTGCTACATGGCCTGCGTGAGGCGGCTCCTTGCGGCGCGCGACCGCATCTTCCCGCAGTTCGCCACCCACAATGCGCTCACCGTCGCAAGCGTCATCGAGGATGCCGGCGGCGTCGGCGGGGTCGGGGGCTTCGAATTCCAGCGGCTCTACGGCATGGGCGAGGCGCTTTACGAGGCGCTGCTCGCCGAATTGCCGGAGGCCACCTGCCGCGTCTATGCGCCGGTCGGCGGCCACCGCGACCTGCTCGCTTATCTGGTGCGGCGACTCCTGGAGAACGGCGCCAATTCGTCATTCGTCTCGGTCGCCGCCGATCCGAGCGTGCCCATCGCCGACATTTTGCGCCGGCCGGCAACCTGGATCGTCGGCCCCGACAAGGCGCGCAGCAGCAGGATTCCGCTGCCGCGCGACATTTATCAGCCGGAACGGCGCGGCTCGGCAGGCATCGAGTTCGGCGCGCAGGAAAGCCTCGAGGCGCTGCTCAAAGAAGTCGGCGCCGGCACGGCGTCCTCAATGGTCGCTGCTCCGCTCGTCGACGGCATCGCGCTGCCCGGCATCGAGCGCCCGGTGCGCTCCCCCATCGACGGCGCGCCGCTCGGCACGGTGCGCGAAGCCGACGCCGCCATCGTCAGCGCCGCGATGGCGGCGGCGGCCGCGGGCTTTGCGGCCTGGGCGGCGACGCCGCTCGTCGAGCGTGCCGCCGCGCTCGACCGCGCCGCCGACCTGATCGAAGACAATCGCGGCCAGCTCATCGCGCTGCTGCAGCGCGAGGGCGGCAAGACGCTGGACGACGCGCTTTCAGAAGTGCGCGAGGCCGCCGACTACTGCCGCTACTACGCCGCGCAAGCGCGCAGCGTGCTAGCGCCGCAGGTGCTGCCGGGGCCGACCGGCGAGAGCAACGAATTGCGCTATCGCGGCCGCGGCGCGTTCGCCTGCATCAGCCCATGGAATTTCCCGCTGGCGATTTTCTCGGGTCAAATCACCGCGGCGCTGGTCGCCGGCAATGCGGTGGTGGCGAAGCCTGCCGAACAGACCCCGCTGATCGCGGCGCTCGCCGTCGAATTGCTGCACCGGGCGGGTGTGCCGGTCAGCGCGCTGCATCTTGTTCCCGGCGACGGTGCGGTCGGCGCGGCGCTGGTCGCCGATCCGCGCCTTGCCGGCGTCGCCTTTACCGGCTCGACCGACACCGGCTGGGCGATCAACCGGGCGCTTGCGGCCAAGAACGCCCCCATCGTGCCGCTGATCGCCGAGACCGGCGGCGTCAATGCCATGATCGTCGACGCTACCGCGCTGCCCGAGCAGGTGACCGACGACGTGATTGCCTCGGCGTTCCGCTCCGCTGGCCAGCGCTGCTCGGCGCTGCGGCTTCTTTGTCTGCAGGAGGACATCGCGGACGGCATGTTGGCGATGCTGATCGGCGCAGCGCGCGAGCTGAAAGTCGGCGATCCGCGCGACATCGCCACCCATGTTGGCCCGGTGATCGACGCCGAGGCCAAGCAGAAGCTCGATCGCTGGATCGCAGTGAAGGAAAGCGCCGGCGCGGTGCGCTTCCGTTTCGACCGCGAGCAAAAGCTCCCCGCGAGCGGCACCTATGTCGGCCCGGCGGTGATCGAGCTCGACCGCGCCCGCGAGCTGAAAGAGGAAGTGTTCGGCCCGGTGCTGCATGTGGTGCGCTGGCACGCCGACGCGCTCGACGGGCTGCTCGACGACATTGCGGGGAACGGCACCGGCCTGACCCTCGGCATCCACTCCCGCATCGACCTCGCCGCCGAGCGCATTGCGGCGCGGCTCGCGAACGGCAACGTCTATGTCAATCGCACCATGATCGGCGCCGTGGTCGGCACCCAGCCGTTCGGCGGCACGGCGCTGTCGGGAACCGGGCCCAAGGCCGGCGGGCCGAACTATCTGCGCCGCTTCGCCTCAGAGCAGACCGTGACGGTTAACACAGCGGCCGCCGGGGGCAATGCCAGCCTCCTGGCCCAAGGAGAGTAGGGCCGAGTCAGGCTTGAAATCGGCCCTGGCCGGGCAGAATTAACACAATCGCGACAAGATCGCGCTATTCTGATGGGCCATGAGTGATTCGATCCAGCGCCTTTACCAGGCCGCCCATTCCTGCCGGCAGGACGATCCGTCGACTTCGCGGACCGCGCGGTTGTTGCGCGCCGGCCGCAGCAAGATGGCCAAGAAGCTGGCCGAAGAGGCGATCGAGGTCGTGATCGACGCCATGCACGGCGACCGTTACGCCGTCATCAAGGAGAGCGCCGATCTGCTCTATAATCTCGTGGTGCTGTGGATCGCCGCCGGCATCCGCCCCGAGGACGTGTGGAAAGAGATGGACCGCCGCGAGCGGCTCCTCGGCATCGCCGAGAAGGTCCCGAAGAAAAAGATTCTGGAGGACACCTCGCGCCGCAAGATCGTCGTCCTCGAAGGCCGCCGCGTTCGCAAGCGGCGCTGAACGTTCCTCAATCCTTACCTTTAGTCTCGCGATGCTGGACCAGGTCATCTCGCTCGTCGCGTCCTGGATCGTCGCCGTCATCTCGGCCGCCGGCTATCTCGGCGTCGTTATCCTGATGGCGATCGAGTCCGCGTGCATTCCGCTGCCGTCCGAGATCATCATGCCGTTCGCCGGCTATCTGGTGTCGATCGGGAAGTTCAGCCTGGTCGGTGCCGCAACCGCGGGCGCGCTCGGCTGCAATGTCGGCTCCACCGTCGCCTATTACATCGCCGCGAGCGGCGGCCGTGCCGCCTTCGAGCGCTGGGGCAAATACGTGTTGGTCACCCATGCCGAGATCGAGCGGGCCGACGCCTTCTTTGCCCGCTACGGCTCGGCCACCGTGTTCTTCGGCCGGCTGCTGCCGGTGGTGCGCACGTTCATCGCTTTCCCCGCGGGTCTCGCGCGGATGCCGATGCTGAAGTTCCAGGTCTATACCTTCATCGGCTCCTGGCCGTGGTGCTTTGCGCTGGCCTATATCGGCTATGTCCTGGGCGACCGCTGGAACTCGGATCCGACTTTCCGCAAGCTGTTCCACGACTTCGATGCGGTCATCGTCGTGGTGCTGCTGGCGGGTTTTGCCTGGTTCGTCTGGGCGCGGTGGCGCGAAAGCTCCCGCGCCTAGGGTCCTTGCGGGCGCTTAGATTTTCCGCGGATTTGCGTATTTTGACCTTATTTGGCGTCGACATTGGCGGCGCACTTGCCGACCCACGGCATACGGGGTGGCTTTAACGGCAACGCCGTGATTGGGCGATGAAGCGATCGGATCATTTGCGCCGTCTGTGCGCCGCAGCCTTTGCGGCGAGCCTCGCCATTGCCGCCGCCGGCATGGCCGGCGCCGAGGATAACCCGCCGCCTGCGGCACCGCCCGCGGTGACGCCGCAGGCTCCGGCCGCGCCGTCGTCGGGCACCGGCTTGGCGCAGCCGCCGGCCAACCGGCCGGGTTTCCTGCATCAGCTTGGCGTCTGGTGGAACGACAGCTTCGGCGATTTCGGCGCCAAGATGCGGGCGGCGAAGGACAAGATCGACGACTACAACAGGAAGCAGGACGAGGCCGCCCGCCAAGCCTCGTCGGCGACCGAGCAGGCCTTGAAGGACGCGGCGCAGGCGACCAAGGACGCCGCCACGGCGGTGGTGAAACTACCGACGACGCGTATGTTCGAGTTGACCGACCGCTGCGCGGTGGCCGGCAACGGCGCACCCGACTGTCAGACCACGGCGAACAACGCCTGCCGCACCAAAGGCTTTGGCACCGGGCGGCCGCTCGACGTCTCGACCGCGCAAGAATGTCCGGCGCGTGTGATGCTGTCGGGCCGTCCACCGGTCGAGGGCGAGTGCCACGACGTCACCACGCTGTTGCGCGTCGTCTGCCAGTAGGGCCCCGCCGCCCGGCCTACCCGCCGACCGAGCTGTGCTAAGCTTAATCTCCACAGTGCAGGGGAGCTTAAGCCGTCATGATGTCCGAAGCCGATCGCCACAAGGCCGCCGATACCCTCATCGCCGCCGAAAAGGCGCGCAAACAGGCGGTGCAGCTGTCCAAGACCTGGCCGGACATCACCATCGACGACGCCTACGCCATCTCCACCGAAGTCGCCAATCGCAAGATCGCCGCCGGCGCCAAGCTGATCGGCCACAAGGTCGGGCTCA
>Ga0335081_10013936_pt1 | contig 12998 bp, 11 predicted proteins | sample Lox_Sample_35_FD_206713 | JGI IMG/M metagenome (GOLD analysis project Ga0335081, IMG submission 206713) | Soil microbial communities from Loxahatchee National Wildlife Refuge, Florida, United States - Lox_Sample_3.5 | ecosystem: Environmental > Terrestrial > Soil > Wetlands | place: USA...
CCGGGCGGCGTCAACAGCGCGGCGCGCCGCATCGCCCCCCCTTTGATCTTTCGGCGCGCTGAGGGCGCGATCCTCACCGACATTGACGGCAATCGGTACATCGACTATCACGGCGGCTTCGGGCCCGTGATTCTGGGGCACAACCATCCTGAGGTCAACCGGCGAGTGGCCGATGCGCTCGAATCCTGCGGATTGCCGGGCGCCGGCACGACCGAGCTGGAAATCAAGTTGGCAAAGAAGATTTGCCATCACGTGCCCTCGGCGGAAAAGGTGCTCTTCTGCACCTCCGGGTCGCAGGCCACTTTTCACGCCGTTCGCGTGGCGCGCGCGTTCACCGGGCGCAAGAAGATCATCAAGTTTCAGGGCTGTTACCACGGCATTGAGGATTCCCTGTTGAGCAACGTGGCGAGTTCGGCGGAGAAAGTGGGACACCTCGATCCCGGCTCGGCGGGCATTCTGCCGGAAGCCCTCGCGCACACGCTAGTATGCGAGTTCAACCACCTCGACGGCGTCGAGCGGGCTCTCACCGCCCACCGCAGCGACGTGGCCGCGATCATCCTCGAGCCGATCGCGCACAACGTCGGCTGCATTCTGCCGCGCCCCGGCTTCCTTCAAGGCGTGCGTGAGCTGGCGACGGCGCACGGGGCTGTGCTGATCTTCGACGAGGTCATCACCGGCTTCCGCCACCACCTGGGCGGCTACCAGGCGATCTGCGGCGTCACGCCTGACCTGACCGCGCTTGGCAAAGCCATCGCCAACGGTTTCCCGCTGGCCGCCATCTGCGGCCGGGCCGACATCATGGACCACTTCAGCACCCGCGTGGGAGGCGACGCGTACTTCGCGGGCACCTACAACGGCCACGCCATTGGTTGTGCCGCCGCGCTCGCCACCCTTGCGATTCTCGAGCGCGAGCCGGTGCACGAACACGTCTTCCGGCTGGGCGAGCGGATGCGCTGTGGTCTGGCCGCGATCCATCAGCGCCTGGGAATGCAGGCCATTGTCGCCGGATTCGGATCGATCTTGGTCACCTACTTCATGGATGGCCCCGTGGAAAGCTACCGGGACCTGGTGCGCAACGACACGGCGCGTTTCATTGAATATCGCCGCCGGCTCATCGAACGCGGTATCTTTACGATGCCGTTGAATCTGAAGCGCGACCACATCAGCTACGCCCACACGGAAGCGCACATTGACCAGACGCTCGCGGCCTGCGAAGATGTCCTCGAAGCACAGACGAGTGACAAGTGACCGGCAGAAACCTAAGAACAGTGGCGAGTGTCTGGTGCATGGTCGGTTCATCTAGTCACTCGTCACTTGTCACTCGTCACCGCCTTTAGGACCAAAGGATCACAAGCACTTGCCTTCTGCTCACCCAACCCACTCTTCCAAAGCTCCCTGGCACGACTCTCTCTTTCTGCGCGCCTGCCGCCATGAGCGCGTGGAGCGCACGCCCGTCTGGCTGATGCGGCAAGCCGGCCGCTTCATGAAGGAGTACCGCGATCTGCGCGCGCGTGTTCCCTTCCTCGAACTCTGCAAGCACCCTGACCTCGTTGCCCAAGTCACAGTAAGCGCTGCCGAGAAGCTGGGCGTGGACGCCGCGATCATCTTCGCCGACCTCTTGTTGATCGTCGAGCCGCTGGGCTTCGGGCTGGAGTACGGCAAGGGCGAGGGCCCAATTGTGAAGCCGCCGTTGCGCACCGCCGCCCAGATCGACGAGCTTCGCGAGGTCGCGCCCAAGCACTCCCTGGCCTATCTGTATGAGGCCATCCGCCAGACGCGAGCCGCGCTTCCACCCCACCTTCCCCTGATCGGGTTTGCCGCGGCACCGTTCACGCTGGCGTCTTACCTGATCGAAGGCGGCGCTTCGCGCACCTTCACCCATACCAAGGCCTTCATGTATCGCGATACGGGCGCGTGGCGCGCCTTGATGGAGCGCTTGGCGCGGGACCTGGCCCGCTACACCAATGCCCAGATCGCCGCTGGCGTCCAGGCGGTGCAGATTTTCGATACTTGGGTGGGCTGCCTCGGTCCCGCCGACTATCGCCAGTTTGCCATGCCTTACACGCGAATGTTGATGGATGGGATCACCGCCGGCGTGCCCGTTATCCACTTTGGAACGGGCACCGCAGCGCTGCTCGAATCCATGCGCGAAGCGGGCGGCAGCATCATGGGCCTCGATCATCATGTCGAGTTGGACGATGCGTGGGCACGACTGTGCTTCGCCTCAAGCGTCGAGGCCAGATCCCTGACCGCCTCGGAGCCTGGCCGCGTCATTGGCGTCCAGGGGAATCTCGATCCTGCCATCCTCTTTGCCCACCCGGCGTACATCCGGCAGCGCGTCCGGCGAATCCTGGGCCAGACTGCAGGCCGTCGTGGGCACATTTTCAATCTCGGCCACGGCATTCTGCCCGATACGCCGTACGATCACGTCGTGGCCCTGGTGGAGATGGTACGTGAGGAAAGCAGTCGGCAGTAACAGGAAGAGCTGAGAGAGCGCTACCCACGAAACTGGTAAGTGCCCTGCGCGATCAGGGCTGCCGGACCGGTGAGCGACACCTCGCCGCCCTCGGGCCAGGCCACTTCCAGGGTCCCGGCCAGCGTGTCCACCCGCACCTTGCGACCAGTGGCGTGGTTCAGGATGCAGGCGGCCACGGCGGCACACGACCCCGTGCCGGAGGATTGCGTCTCGCCCACGCCGCGCTCCCAGAAGCGGACGTCGATCCGTTTCCGCGACCGCACCTTCACAAACTCCACGTTGGTGCGATGGGGGAAAAGTTGGTGTCGCTCGATCTCGCGTCCCACGGCCTGCCAATCGAGGTCCTCGAAGCGATCGACGAACACCGAACAGTGGGGATTGCCCATCGAGGTCAGGGTGACCGGCAGCGTGGCGGCGGACAGGCGCAACGGGAACTTGATGACGGGCACTGAGGTGTCGCGTGACCCAAATGGAATCGCGGTTGGGTCCAGAACCGGCGATCCCATCCCAACTCTAAACGTCCACTCCGAAACCTTCCTGGTGAGGGTCGCCACGGAGCGCACTCCGGCGACGGTTTCGATCCTGAGGTCCCGCAAACGCTCGACAGCTTCCGTTGCGGCCTTCGCGGGAAGGTCTCCGAGCTTGAGTGCCGCGCGTACCCAGAGGAACCCAGCCGCGCAGCGAATACCGTTGCCCGACATCTCGGCCTCGCTGCCATCGGCGTTGAAGAAACGGACGGCCGCGCCCCAACCTTTGTCTACATCGGCGTCTGCGTCGGCGCGGGCGCGAGCACCGGTCTCGGCGCGGGCAGCCCGTTTGCTTTGCTTAGGATCGGACTGCCGATGCCACGCCTTGGGTTCGGTGACAACGATGAGCCCGTCGGCGCCGACCCCGGTGTGCCGATCGCAAATCGAGCGGGCGAAGTCCGGCAGCGCCTGGCGTCCAGACTCCGGGAATGTCGGCGCACCCCGGGATCGTGTCCCAGCGGCTCGGGCCCCAAGAGGGCGCAAGTCATCCGTGTCGACGGCTACCCAGTCGTTGCCGAGGCCGTGCAATTTCGCAAAGCGAACCAGGGTGCTTTTCATGCAATAAAGTCCACACCAACCGAGAATTGGCGATTGCTGATGGCCGATTGCCGATTAGATGAGCGAAGATTGGGTCATTGAGTCATCGGGTTTAGCCTTCAGTGGCTCAGTTGCTCGATGACTCAATGATTCAATCTCCGATAAACCCACACTCCGTCTTCGGGCGGAGCTTTTTCGTGCTCGACCAACTCGAAGTCCTTGAACGCGTCGGGATAGCGCCGCATCACTTCGTCGGTGGAATCACCCTCACCGCGGATGATCCACCCAACCGAGGGATCCACCTCATGAGGCAAGCGCAGCCAGGTTTTGCGGTTGGACTCGGTCAGAGTTTTACGAAATGGAATATCGAGCGTCGGCATGACGCAGGGCCACTTGCCTACCGTCATGAGGATGAGAGTGCCATCGTACTGCGCGCGCAGCACGCGAATCACTGCCTGCTCCGCCTTCGACCGGCAAGGGCTGTTGAGCAGGCTCTCCTTGACCACCGGGAGTTCGCGCACGCCGCCCGAAAGGTTGGCCGCTGCCTGGCCAACGAGGATTGCCACCAGCAGCACGCTCCATGCCAGGCGCAGCCTGGGAGCCAGCCGCGCCGGGACGACGAACGAGGCGCAAATGGCCACCGCGGGCAGCATTTCCAGGCCGTAGCGGAGATTGTAGTAAGTGTGGGGGAAGAGCGTGGGGACGTAGATCGGCACCGCCGCGTGCGCCATTGACTGAAGATAGAACGGCAGCGGGACCAGCAGCAACAGACCGGGGGCGCGGCGCGCCCAATCGCGCCTCTCCGCCGCCCACGCCACCAATCCGAGCGTAGCAAACGCCAGGGGCCAAACGCCGATCACCAGTTGGAGGTCGGCGAGGTAATAGTGCGCCGAGAGGAGAAAGCTGCCCTCGGTGGGATAACGAAAGCCGGTGGTGGCCACTTGATGGGCATAAATGGCCTTGGCGGAAAACTGCCCATTATAAAACTCCAGCACGTTGCCGAAGCGAAGCGCATTGTGCAGCAGCCACAGCATCGGTCCCGCGCCAGCGATGGCGGAGAACAGTGCCGCGTGCTTGATCCGGTCCCACCATCCGCCGCTTTTGGTCAAGAGCACGAACACGGCGGCGAACGGCAGCACGTACCACAAGTCGTAGCGCGTGAGGGTGCCGAAAAACGCCGCCACCGCGGCCCAGCCGAGAGCGCGCGGGCGCTGCGCCTGCTGAAAACGGAACAATCCGTAAACCATCAGCACAAACCACATGATGCTGAGAGATTCGGTGAGGGGCGTGGAGGCGAGGTAGTCCATGTCGGGACACAACGCGAAGGCCGCGAGCGCCACCACGGCCGCCGCCGGGTTGCGATTCAGTCCGAGAGCCAGGCGGAAAATAAACCACGCGGCAATTACGAAAGCGGCCGACGAAACCAGCGCGCCGCCCAGGCCGGTCCGCCAAAGAAGGCCGTTGGCAGCCAACGGCGCGGCCAGGATGTGAAACAGCGGCAGCCAGACGGTTCCGATCTCGGGGTAACCCGGGGTCTGGGAATCGAGCAGCCGGCGCGCCCCTTCCATGTGGGCGATGGAGTCGCCGTAGGTATTGATGAGGCCCTGGGAGTAGAAGTACGCTAGGCTAGCTATGGAAACAATGCCGATCGCCGCCGCGGCGAACACCAGCACCAAAGGCGACGCGCTTTCCGACACCGCCTCCGGGGCGTCGATGGGGGGCGCGGCGTTCAGCCACTGAGAGAACAGGCGGGGGACTCGCCCCCATGCGGGCGCCGAAGGATCAATAAGAATGTCAGACATCAAAATGCGTCATGCTCTTGAATTCGCGGTAGCGGGTTTCGATTTCCTCCGGCGTCAGGCTGAGCAGACGCTGGACGCCGAACTCCTCCACGGCGAAGCTGGCCATGACCGAGCCATAGACCAGCGCACGCCGCAGGTTGGCCTCCGAATGGTCGCCGGCCCGCGCCAGATGGCCCATGAAGCCGCCCGCGAAGGTATCCCCGGCGCCGGTCGGATCGTGGACTTGCTCCAGCGGGTAGCCCGGCGCGAAGAAGATCGAGTTGTCTTGGAAAAGGCAGGCGCCAAACTCACCGCGCTTGATCACCAGTACGCGCGGGCCCATCTTCAGGACCGCCGCTGCCGATCGACGCAGGTTATCGGTGCCAGAGAGCATGCGCGCCTCGGTCTCGTTGATCACCAGCAGATCAACGGCGGCGAGGGTCTTTTTCAATTCGGCGGGTGTGCCGTTGATCCAATAATTCATTGTATCGAGGGCCGCCAGCCGGCAATCGGGAAGCTGTTGCCGGACGTGGAGCTGCAGGCTGGGATGAATGTTGCCTAGAAAAAGGTAGCGGCTGTCGCGATAGGAGGCAGGGATCTTGGGCGAGAACTTCTCAAAGACGTTGAGCTGAGTATCGAGCGTCTCCGCATTCGCCATGTCGTCGGCGCGGTACTTTCCGCGCCAACGGAACGTCTTGCCCGGCACCCGCTCCAGTCCCTCCAGATCTACCTGGCGATTGCTGAAGACGCGCAGTTGCCGCTCACCAAAATCCTCGCCCACCACAGCCACCAGATTCACCGGCGTAAAGAAGCTGGCCGTCACCGAGAAGTATGTGGCCGAGCCGCCGACAATATCCTCCGCAAAACCGTACGGCGTCTCAATGCAATCGAAAGCTACCGAACCTACTACCAGCAAAGACATCGGTCACCTGCCCTTATAAACGGGAGTACGCGCCGCCTAACCAGCTTCTGGATCGAGATCGCAAGCTGACGATCGGCGCTGCGATCAGCCTTCAGCAGCCAACTCTCAGCGCGAGGGTCCGGCTAGCGCTGATCGCTGATCAATCTTCCCATCCGCAATCGGCAACGGGCAATCGTAGTCGTCAATCGGCAGCCCGAGAGAATTCGCCGCCCATCGCCGGGCAGAACAGAAAGTCGTGCATCTCAACCTTCAAGCCGTCCAAGCGCAGCAAAGTCGCAACCTGCGCCCAGTGGCGGATTTCGTGCATGAGAATGTGGACCACGATCTTCTTGGGCGTTGTCCTCAGGGAATAGGTCATAATCTTGAGGTCCTGCGGCGAATCCCACTCCGCTGCCGGGAGTGTTTCGACAAATTCCCTGAGACCCGCACGGCTTTCGTTGCTGAATCGGAAGAGTGCTTCAGTGTTGTCGGTCGGGATCGAAGCCGTATCGGTCAAGGCCCGGCCGGCGAGACGATCAACGTACCGTTTTTCCCCGGAAAAAATGTGCCGCACCAACTCTCCCACGGTCCCCATGCGACCGTCGCCGTGCGGCCCAGCGCTGACCTTCAGGACCTGGTCCCCCTGCTGACGGAGCCAATCGTACCACTTCTGGCGCTCCCAGTCCGTATAATCCAGAAGGTCATTCAGGGTCATGCCGACGAGCATCGTAGGTTCACTCCATATTGGCATTCGCGGGCGCGGCGGCCGGCAGAGTGCCGACAGTCAAACGTACTTTCCCACCAGCAACGCTAGCTTCCTCCTCGTCGCCGGCGGGATCTTCTTGCGATCGGTAAGGATCGCATGCGCCAGGGCCGATCCGCACTTGCAGGTGCGCTCACGCGGCATTCCGCCCACCGCGGCGCGGATAATCTTCTGCGCGTTCTCCACGTTGCGGTTCAAGGTGTCGATGATCTGCTCAACCGTAACCGCATCGTGGTCGGCATGCCAGCAATCGTAGTCCGTGACCATGGCCAGCGTGGCGTAGCAAATCTCCGCTTCGCGAGCCAGTTTCGCTTCCTGCAGGTTGGTCATGCCGATCACGTCCATGCCCAAGGAGCGGTAAACGTTGGACTCCGCCTTGGTGGAAAACGCCGGACCCTCCATGCACAGGTATGCCCCGCCGCGGTGATGCACAACACCGGAAGCCTCGCATGCGCCCTCGAGCGCGTCAACCACGGTGTCGCAGACGGGATCAGCAAAACTGATGTGCGCCACCAGACCGCCGCCGAAGAAGGTGGAAACGCGGCCGCGGGTGCGATCGAAGAACTGGGAAGGCAGCACCATCTCGGCCGGCTTCAGCTCCTCGCGCAACGATCCGACGGCGCTGATGGAAATTATTCGCTCCACCCCCAGCTTCTTCATGCCGTAAATGTTGGCGCGAAAGTTGATCTCGGAAGGAGTGAGAACGTGGCCGCGACCGTGACGCGCCAAGAACGCCACGCTTCGGCCCTCCAATTCTCCCACGACGTATGCGTCCGAGGGGCGGCCGAAGGGCGTCGTGAGGCGCACCTCGCGCGTCCGTTTGGGTCCCGGTATGTGGTAGAGTCCGCTACCGCCGATGATTCCGATTTCCGCCTTAGGCATAAACAGCTCTCAGCAGTCAGTTCTCAGTTTCAGTAAATCCGCGATGCCTGTGTGCCGTCACCAAACCAAGCGCTCAATGGCGCAATGACTCAATGGTGGAATGGTTCAATGACTCAATTCTTGGGCCTCAATCTTGCCGTCTCGGCTCACCAATCTAGCCCACGGCATGTCCGGGTCGTGAGGAAACACCACGATGGCCCTATCTCCCGCCAGTCGGGGCAACAAACGTTGCTTGTTGGCCAGCGTCTCGAGCGGGTAGAGATCAAGGCTAGCGATCCAGGGATAAGCAAGGTGGGGTCGCATAGGCACAAGGTCAGAAATATAATAGATCTGCTCGCCCTCAGACTCAATCCTGACAGCCTGCATGTGCCGGTTGTGGCCGGGCAGCACCTCGACGCTCACGCCCCGCGAGATCTCCTGATCGCCCTCCAGGAATTCCATCTGTGCTTCGGCCGCCTGAAACAAGTCCGCGATGTAGCTTGCCCTGTCGCGGAGCGTTGGACGTAACGCGTGCTCCCACTCGCCCCGCTGTACGAAATAGCGAGCGAGAGGGAAGCTCGGGATCAGCTTGCCATCCTCAAGACGCGTGTTCCACCCGCAGTGATCGAAATGGAGGTGCGTATTGATAACGATATCGATGTCGGACCATCCCAGTCCGTGCCCGGCCAGTTCAGCGGGAAGTGAGGCCGATTTCTCCACACGGTAGATGTCGGCGAACTTGGCGTCGAACCGCTCGCCGATTCCCGTTTCAACCAGGATATTGTGCCGGCCAGTGCGCACCAGCAGACCGTTCAGACCCATCCGGATGAGGTTGCGTTCGTCGGCGGGGCATTTCTTCTCCCACATCGCCTTGGGCACCACGCCAAACATCTGGCCGCCATCGAGCTTGAAAGTCCCGTCCGAGAGAGGCCACACTTCAAATTGTCCCAACTTCATTTCGTGTCCGTCGTCCTTGGTCCGTTGTCAGTTGCGTTAAGGTTGTCAGTTGCGTTAAGAAAGAAGCCAGAAGTCAGGAGTAACAGGGCGCGTCGAGGGCGCGCTCCATCCACCGGCCCTCATTCTGACTTCTGACTCCCGTCTCCTGCCTCCTCTTCGAGGAGCTCAATCAACACTCCCGCCGTGCTCGATGGATGCAAAAACGCGATCCGTTCATTCCCTGCCCCAATGCGCGGCTCGCGGTCGATCAGCTTCACTCCCTTTGCTTCCAGTTGGGCGAGGGCCTTGGGCAGATCGGCTACAGTCAGGGTCAAATGATGAAGGCCTGGGCCGCGCTTGGCAACAAACCGGGCGATGGTGGAGTCGGGCGACGTCGGCTCCAACAACTCGATGTGGCTATCGCCCACACCGAACATGGCGACCCGAACTTTCTGATCGGCGACCACTTCTTCAGATTCCGGCCCCTTGCCGAGTAGTGCTTCAAAAACCGGAACCGCTGCTGCCAGCGATTCCACCGCGATGCCGAGATGGTGAATCTTCATAGAAAGTTGACAGTCGACAGTCCACGGTCGACCCTCCCCCCGGCTTTTCTCATTGACCTTCGGCGGTTGACTGTTTGACGATTTCTTCCACTACCGAGTGCGGATCGCGGTGGCGCTGCCGGACTTCTTCCACTCGGGCTTCGATGGCTCCGTGGGGCAGCCGCTCCGTTATCACCTTCTCAAAGAGAGTCTGGCGCAGCAACTCCAGCAGCCTCCGGCGCCATTTTTCTCGCTGCCGCCCAAGTTCCAGCTGTTCCTTCTGGCTGAATCCGAAGAACCGCTCCAACGCCTCGCACGCTTCCGAAATGCCGGTCCCCGTGGTAGCCACGGTCTGGACAATCGGCGGGAGCCAGCCATCGAGTCGCGGGGAGATACCGAGCATCGTGGCGACCTCCTGCTCCACGCGATCCGCCCCGGGGCGGTCAGCCTTATTGATCAGGAAAACGTCGGCGATTTCCATCACGCCGGCCTTGAAGGTCTGAACGTCATCGCCCATGCCGGGCACCAGCATCAGCACCGTCGCGTCCGCCAAGCGCGCCACCTCAACCTCGTCTTGACCGACGCCCACGGTCTCGATCAGCACCACGTCGCAGCCCGCCGCATCCAAAATCGTCACCACGTCGTGAGTGGTGGGCGCCAGCCCTCCCAGTTGTCCGCGCGTGGCCATGCTGCGGATGTACACGCCCTCATCCGCAGAGAGGTTCTGCATGCGGATGCGATCGCCTAGAATGGCCCCGCCCGAAAACGGACTCGTCGGGTCAACCGCGATAATGCCTACGCGCCGGCCATCGCGACGGTACTCGGCGGCCAACTTCTCAACCAGGGTGCTCTTCCCTGCTCCCGGCGAGCCCGTGATGCCGATCGCCCGCGCTTTCCCCCCTGCGCTGAAAAGTCGCTTCACCAGCTCGACACCGGCGGCGTCACCGCTCTCTACGGCCGAGATCGCGCGTGCCACAGCGCGGCGGTCGCCTGCCTTGATCCGCTCCACCCACCCTTCAATTCCCTCCGGCACTTCGGGCGACTCCTGCTTCGATTACGGGATTCGGGATTCGGAGTTCGGGTTTGGCGAAGAGGCGGGGTTCGTGACTCGCCATTCGCAGAAGAGGATGTGCGCGTACGGCATCGCCGCAGCGGGCAGGGCTGCCCCTCCTTCTGCAAAACCCGTAAACCCGATCGACTTTGATCAGCCCTTTTTTCTCTGCGACCCCGAAACCCGTTTTGCCCCCGGCCAGCAAACCAGCCCACGGTACACTACCGCAGAATCTCGCGGGCAATCACCATGCGCTGGACCTCGCTGGTGCCTTCGCCGATAGTACACAGTTTGACGTCGCGATAGTATTTCTCCGCCGGATAATCCTTGATAAAGCCGTATCCGCCGTGGATCTGTACGGCTTCGTTGGCCACCTTCACCGCCACTTCACCCGCGAATAGCTTGGCCATCGCTCCCGCCTGCGTCACCCGGCAACCTTGGTCGGCAAGCCTTGCGGCGCGAAACGTCAGCAGGCGGGCGGCTTCGATTTCCGTCGCCATATCCGCCAGCTTGAATTGGATGGCCTGGAACTCAGCGATCGGCTTGCCGAACTGCCGACGCTGCTTGGCATAGGCTAGAGCCGTTTCGTAGGCGCCCTGCGCCATTCCCACCGCCAGCGCTGCAATGGAGATCCGGCCTTTATCGAGCACTTTCAGGCTGTCCACGAACCCCTCACCCGGCTGGCCGAGGCAGTTCTCGCGGGGGATTCGGCATTCCTCGAAGATCACTTCCGTGGTATCACTGGCGCGAAGGCCCAGCTTGTTCTCCTTCTTGCCCGGACGAAAGCCCGGCGTGCCCTTCTCAATGATAAAAGCCGAGATGCCATGCTTGCGCGACGTCTTGTCGGTGACCGCCATCGCCACACAGATGTCCGCGTAGGTGCCGTTGGTGGTGAACGTCTTGGCGCCGTTGAGCACCCAATGGTCACCTTCCAGACACGCCGTGGTGCGTGTTCCTCCCGCGTCGCTTCCAGCTTGCGGCTCGGTGAGGCTCCAGCAGCCCAACTTCTCACCGCGTGCCAACGGCGTCAGGTACTTGCGTTTCTGCTCCTGGGTGCCGGCAGCAAAAATGTGGCCGGCGCAGAGTGAGTTATGGGCGGCAACAATGATGCCTACGGAACCGTCGACCCTCGACAACTCTTCGATCACCGTTACGTAATCCACGTAACCCAGGCCCGCCCCGCCATACTCGGCCGGGAACGCCACACCCATCATTCCCATCGGGCCCAGTTTGCTGATGACTTCATGGGGAAACCGCTGGTCCTCGTCCCACTCCATGATGTGGGGGCGAATTTCGTTCTCGGCAAACTCACGTACGGACCGTTTGATCTCCTTCTGTTCATCGGCCAGTTGGAAGTCCACTGCACACCTCCACTGCGCCCGCCGCCCTCGCGCGCGTTCCCGTCGCCTTCGACGAACTGCTCCGGCTCATCAAAGAAGCTGTTCCCCACCTGACGTCGATTGCCCCCGTCCGCGCCTGTTTCCTGAAGTTAAACTATAACACAACCGGCTCCTTACCTCTCCTGTCTGGTCCGGCGGGGAATCAGCGCGGCTGGCGTTACCCGCCATTACCCGCGCGCCGCGCCAGTTCTTTCAGCCTATCCATAAGCTTCGGAAGTTGTGCCAGGCAGGCTTGCTGCTTTTTGTAATCGACGATGGGACGCGCCGGCGAGCCCCACACCACGCTCCCGCGGCGCACGATCTTGCCAGGGAAGATCGCGGAATGACCGCCAATCTGCACGTTGTCTTCGATCCGAATGTGATCCGCAATGCCCACCTGCCCGGCCATGACGACATCGTTGCCGATCTCCACGCTGCCCGCGATGCCCGTCTGCGCGGCGATGACGCAGTGGCGCCCAATGGTGACGTTGTGAGCCACCTGGCAGAGGTTGTCGATCTTGGTTCCCTGCCCTATGATCGTGGTCCCCAACGAGCCGCGGTCCACCGTGGAGTTGCTGCCGATCTCCACATCGTCCTCGATGATGGCCTGCCCGAGCTGAGGGAATTTATGGTGGCGGCCCTCGGCCATGACGTAGCCGAAGCCGTCGGAGCCGATCACCACACCCGCGTGGAGCAGGACGCGATTGCCGATCCGCGAGCCAGGGTAGACAACCACCCGGGGATAGAGGCGGCAGTCGCTGCCGATCTCAGTGCCTTCGCCAATCACCACGCCCGCGTCAAGCCGGGTCCGAGTTCCGATTTTCGCGCCCCTCGCGATCACCACGTTCGGGCCCACACTGACCTCGGCGGCCAACGCGGCGTCGGCGGCAACGACCGCTGAAGGATGAATGCCGGGCTCGGGCTTGCGAGCCGGACACAGCGCTTCGACGGCTCGGACGAAGGCGAGCTTGGGATGCTTCACCGCGATACTCGTGGCCCCGCCACCCAACGTCGCCGTCTCCGGAACCAATACGCAGCCTGCCTGCGATGCCGCTGCGTGCTCCAGCGCGCGCTCGCTATCGGCAAATGTAAGGTGGTTCGGCCCGGCTTTTTCAAGGGCAGCGACGCCGCGAATATCGCGGGCTCCATCCCCTTGGAGTGTTCCCCCTAACAGACTCGCAAGCTCTTTGACGGTCATGACGACTCCTTACGGGTAGGCACTAGAACAGTAGACGGTAGACTGG
>Ga0335081_10013938_pt1 | contig 12997 bp, 9 predicted proteins | sample Lox_Sample_35_FD_206713 | JGI IMG/M metagenome (GOLD analysis project Ga0335081, IMG submission 206713) | Soil microbial communities from Loxahatchee National Wildlife Refuge, Florida, United States - Lox_Sample_3.5 | ecosystem: Environmental > Terrestrial > Soil > Wetlands | place: USA: Florida...
GTTGGCGGTTTCTAGAATCCAATCCCGACTGGGTACAATCAGAATTGGACACAGCCTCAAAGCACCTCTTACACGCACGAAACCCTCAGTTCCAATCACGCGTTACTGCGTGACACATACCGTCGAACGTCGGAGTCCCGCGGTGCTCGGTGAATTGGACTGCGCGTCGGACTGAAATATCAGAGAGTAGCTAAAGGCCGAGATGCCGTCTAAGTCGGCCTTGATCACAGGTATAACAGGTCAGGATGGGTCTTACCTCGCAGAGTTGCTCCTTCAGAAGGGATACGAGGTTACCGGGCTGGTTCGCCGCCTCAGCAGCCCCAATCTGAGCAACCTGTCGGCAGTGCTTGACCGTGTTACGCTCGTTGATGGTGACCTTATGGATCAGTCGTCCCTAAACCAAGCCGTTAAGGGTTGCGAGCCCGACGAGGTCTACAATCTCGCGGCGCAGTCATTCGTGGCGACCTCGTTTACACAGCCAGCTCTGACTGGAGAGGTCAGTGGCTTGGGGGCTCTACGCATGCTGGAGGCAGTGAGGGTGAACGCTCCCTCCGCACGTGTCTATCAGGCCTCTTCGAGTGAGATGTTTGGGCACGTTGAAACCGAACCTCAGAACGAGACCACTCCATTTCACCCTCGAAGCCCGTACGGTGTGGCAAAGGTCTACGCGTATTGGGCATCTGTCAACTATCGCGAGGCATATTCGATGCACATTTCAAATGGAATCTTCTTCAATCACGAGTCCCCACGCAGAGGGTTAGAGTTTGTAACAAGGAAGATCACCGATGGAGTCGCAAGGATCGCCCTAGGAAAGGCGGATCGGATACTTCTCGGCAATATGGATGCGCGAAGAGATTGGGGCTTCGCGCCGGACTTCGTTGAGCTAATGTGGAGAATCCTTCAGTCAAAGAGCCCGGGAGATTACGTCGGTGCGACAGGCGAGTCTCATTCAGTCCGTGAGTTCGCCGAGCTCGCCTTCGAGTGTGCTGGAGTAGAGAACTGGGAGGGCCGGATTCAGACTGATACCAAGTTTCATCGACCCGCTGAAGTGTTCAACCTGCGAGGGGACCCACGGAAGGCTCAGGTCGAGCTGGGGTGGTCAGCGCGCACACGGTTTCCAGAATTGGTGCGGCAAATGGTTAGCGCGGACTTAGCTCGGCTTCGGGCGGGCCCTCGCTCCAGTTAGTTGGTCGGTGCCCTCCTGCAACTCGAAGGCGGGTTTCGTGCAGTCCGATGTTGACGGTCGACCATGGCGGTGAAGGAAGGACCTTCCTTGTTGGGCTGCGCACAGGGCGCGCGGTGAATCGGCATTGCGCTTCCCCAAGAACTTCACGCTTTGGCACTCTCCTTGCTACAGGCGCCCTTGGCAGCGGCCGCCGGAGTGTGGCTGAGTTTGTTCGAAAAGATGGTGTACCGCGACGTCGGGCGACTCTCGAGATAGATCTTAAGCGGCAGACCTAAGCGCCAGGACTCAGACGCGTATCGTGGCGACAAGGGGAATCAAGAAGAACCACATGGCACGAAAACTTTGCTGGGTGACTCACCGAGATCCGCGGAATCCGAACGCCGGCGGTGCCGAAAGATCTGTCTATGAGGTTTGTTTGGGACTGTCCAAACTTGGTTGGGAAGTCAGTGTAGTTTCCGGTGGATACCCGGACTGTCTTTCCGTAGAGATGGTCGGCCCGACTCGGATCGTGAGGGGAACTAGCCCTATCGCCATGCACTTGGAGTTACCACGCCTGTTCCGAAGGGTAGGTAGGTTCGACATCGTTATCGAGGATTTGGGCCACGTAGTACCGTTCCTTGCTGAGCGCGTTGTAAGTGAGCCCGGGGTTGTCCTGTTTAGACATCTGCACCGAAGAACCTTACCCGGTCAGGTATCCGGTGGTCGCAGACTGATCCTCGAGACAATTGAACGGTCATATCCGCTTATCTACAGGCGATGGCCGTTTGTGGCACCCTCGCAGGGTGCCGCGTTGGACCTCGCGTCGCTGGGGATTAGCCAGACACGAATACACCGGATCGGGTACGGCGTAGATGCTAGCCTCTTCAAGCCAGGAACACTCACAGAGAGTCCAACCCTCATTTACTTCGCAGGGCTTAGGTCCTACAAGCGTCCCTCTCACGCCATCCACGTTCTCAGGATTCTGCGTCAGCAGGGCATAGTCGCCCGGCTGACCGTAGTCGGTGTGGGGCCAGAGCTATCAAACCTGATGGAACTCTCTCGCTCTCTGGGTCTCTCCGATCAAGTCACTTTCGCCGGCCGAGTGAGCGACGACGAACTGAGCATGGTCATCTCTAGAAGTTGGGTCCACCTGCAGTGTGCTGTTGCAGAGGGTTGGGGGCTGACAGTGGGGGAAGCCGCCGCATCGGGAGTCCCAACTGTAGCCTATCGAGTTCCTGGGTTGATCGACTCAGTTTCCGAAGGGGAGAATGGCATTCTTGTTCCAGACGGGAACCTCTTGGAGTTTGCGAATGCGGTGGCCTTAATCATCCGAAATCGTCAGATTTGGACTTCAAAGTGCCGAGACTCCGTGGCCAGAATGTCATGGACTGATGTATCCCAAGATTGGAACGATTTCCTCCTGCAGCTTTGACATGCATTGTAAGCGACGTTGAGCCTCTAACCGGAGATAGCCACGAGCCGCCTTACCTACCTTGCTTGAATGGTACATGATTCACCGTTCGTACCTGCGGATTCGACACTCAACAGAGTTTGCAGAGAACCCGGGTCGTGGGTCCTCAGTTGCGGCCGGCGAGGTTAGTATCCCCATCCTAACAAACGGGTCTCAACGGTGGATTGGACAGATCCTTGAAGGCGGTGCATTAAGACCCGGGCGGCTTCGAACCCCTCCCGCAGTTCAGGTTGAACAGGCGCCACTTGCTTAGAGAGGTCGCCTGCTGACTCAATTCTAGTAGGTAGAATTGGATGATCCGGCCCCCGTGGTACGGGTATCAGTACCTTTCCCAACTCAGAGTACCCAACAAGCTGCAGGTTTGACACCCTTGGGCCGTTTGGGGCTCGCAGACTAGACTCGCTCGGTTCCGGTATCGATTCGGTGAGACCCCATACAGCCGGCGACGCCCGAACTGTCGATTCGGACGTGAGATCCGCGATAGATCGCAATTGACCTTGCATTAGTCCCTTGATTGCCGCAGTAACTTCGGTCGCGCTAATCCAACGCTCAACTTGGGTTCCTGCTTGAACATCACGGGGAAGGTGAAGTATGAGCGGTATTCGCATCAGGCTGTCTGATTCCCCGTACCTGTGAAAGTGGGTCCCCGCCTCTCCGATCGTTTGGCCATGATCCGCGAGGAAGAGGATCACCAGATTATCTCCGCCCCGGATCGTTCTGAAGCTTCGCAGTATACTCGAGAACCGCCTGTCCACTATCTCGATCGACCCGAGGTAGAGTTCACCGAGGACCCTCAGAACTTCTCCACCGAGATGCGATTCGGACTCCTCCGCTCCCATCCCCCAAGCCAGACTTCGCCAAATCTCACGAAGGGTGGGTTCTGACCCTTGAATCACCGGTCGTACTCCAATGTACGGCTCATGCGCATCCATCAGATTCACGAAGCAGAACGCCGGCTTCTGGTCTGGTATCGAACCCAACCACGATCTAATGCGTGGTTCGAGCCACCGGCAGCAAATCGGGTCCGCAGGATCTAATCCTCCTATGACGTTTGACGCCAGCCGCACCGGCAAGTCAATCAGAGATGGGTGCGCAGATACCATGAACCGCAGCCGATTCTTCAGCCATTCAGGGAGGCTCCGAACCGCTGCTGTTGATGTTCTGTTCTTGCCTCTCTTGATCATCGGGTCAGGCCGACCTGTGCGCGTTGGCCAGCGCAGAAGTCCGTCTAAGAATTGACCTGTTGAGTGTGCATCGAATCCTCGTGTTAGGCCGGTGTCATCTCTCACATACGGGTTCGCTGAGAACGCGCCGGTCGAGTATCCGTTGACGTGCGCGGTCTCTGCCAGGGTGGTAGTGCGAGAGTCGACAATATCTCCGGGTCGGATTACACCGTGCATCCATGGTGGAAGCCCGGTGAGAATGCTCGCATGGGATGGCAAGGACCAAGAAGCGGGGGCGACCGCCCGACTAAAGAACACCGACTCTTTCGAAAGATCACTGAATCCTGGAAGCCTTCTCGCCGCGAGGGAAGTACTAAAGGGTGCTTGACCGATGCAATCCCCTACAACGACTAGGACGTCCGGGCGACGACTGCTTTTCAAGTATCGCTCACTTCGGGTGTTGTGACCGCCACGGTATTTAGTCTCGAGGGGAGGGACTGAAACCGAACGAACGTTCTACCGAGACCTCTCGGGCCCCCGAGATTCGGCCAGTTCATGCGGCGTCCAGAAGCGGGCCGGGAGATTGGAGCCGAACGCGGCAGACTAAACAACGTCTGCACAGTCGCAATCCATAGAGGAGACTCGCTCGTCGGTTAGGGGAACACCGGGGTGTTGACCTGAACAACTCAGCAGATCCAGTCTTGTTGACGCTTGATTCTGCGGGACCGAGTAGCAAACCTTCTCCGGAAGCGACTTTCAGTTAACTCGATCCAGCGAACATTGGCTTGCACCATGACTTGTAGCAACACCGTTCTCGCTCACTTACTTCACCCGGACGAGTGAACATCATCTGCGCATACGGTCGAATTTGTTCAGGCGGCGCAAACGTTTCTGAAACCACGCTGCCTCCCTGTTCGCCACCCTGGCAGCTCCGTGACCGAGTCTGACGCTTCGGTCAAGGATTATCGGCTTTCAAGGGTCCGATATGCTCGAAACACGAGTAATCCCCGGGGCGTCAATCCTGAAGTATTCGTCCGAGTCGTTCTCTAGCCGAGGTCCGGTTGCTCCGTTTCAGCGGATTCAGGAGCTATGAGCTCCCCGAGATCGCGGTTGGCGTGTTGTTTGCCTTGCGGTCCAACCAATCTAGATTGCAGTTTGCCCCTGAGAGGCGCGGGCCCGCGCTCCCGTCGGTCATAGGCCGAACGGCGAGACTTAGGGTGCGGCCTTGGTTTGGGCGTAACGGAGAGGTTCGTGAATCACATCTCGCCGAGGCCCTCAATCTAACCCGTGCAACTCTCCACCCCGCCAATGCCGATGGCGTGGACGTGCCAATCTACGTGGCCGCAGATTTAGGGGTCCCCACGATCGCGCTAGCTGTGCCTCGAGACGCGGAGAGTCTGACGGAGGGCAGGCCGGGCCTTCTTGCGGGGTCGAGGATTGCCATCAGTCTGATTCGAGCCCTCTCAGGGTGTTTGGGGACAGCGCGCGATGCGGCTCGAACTGGGCTGTTCCGGCAGACAATGCTCTTCGAAGGTCATATCCGCGGAAGGCTCAGCTGCGCCTCGAGAGATCTCGGGTTAGATTGCTGACGGGTTCATTTGGTGGGCAACCGAAAAACGACCTAGTGAGTAAGAGCGATGAGACCTTTCGTTTCTGCGATAGTAACTGCCTACAACCGTGATACTTACCTCGGTGAGGCCCTGGACTCGGCTTGCTCTCAAGATGTTGACGCAGACCGATACGAGGTCATCCTCCTATCTAATCTTGTTAACGATAGCCAGATCGCAGCAGACGTTTCAGCAAGGCATCCGGCAGCCCCCCCCGTTCGAGTGGTTCGATCTCATGAATCTCGAAAAGGGCGATTCTTCGGGGACGGAGTTCGGGCTGCTTACGGCGAGATTGTGTGCTTCCTAAACGACGACGACAGGTGGGATTCGCGACGTGTTAGGTTCGTCGACGATGCGTTCACACAAGACCGAGAGTTGGGATTCTTGCGCAATGCAGTTCGCTGCATCGACGAGTATGGCAAGCCGTCTGACCGGCTAGCCGGCTTTCGAAGGCTTGTTAGGAGCGAGTCAGACGAGACTAACCGCTATCTGTCGGGCGAACACCTTCTACGAGAGGTTGGCACCCGATTCGCCGACTTCGGGTTCAACGACAGCGCCATCTCGATCCGTCGGAGTCTTCTGGTTGAGAGACTCAGGTTCTTTGACCAGATTACCGCGAGCGAGGATTCCTTTCTGTTCTATTCTGCGATGTTATCCGGGCTCCCACTTCGATTTGACTCCAATCCGCTAACCGACTACCGGGTTTCAGCGCGAGACTCTCCGCGATTGGGACGCGACGCCCGACCCTTCGAGCTCCTCCGAAGTCTAAATCGAGAAACGCTCCGGCAAATCGAGACGTTCGAGATCATTCAAAGAATGATAGAGAACTCGAATCAGTTGAATTTTCGACGACCGATTGATAGAGACCTAGCGTATCTGAACCTGCTAAATCGAATCCAAGATCCAACCCCGCGAATCGACGCTATCGCACGGGCGACCTTCGGGCTCGCTCTTCGACTGAACGCTTGGAACCTCGCAGCCTCCATAGCGTTGACAGGTATCGGCCTGATGGGTTGTCTCTCACCCAGGCTTGCCCAAAGCGCGTACCTTCGTGCGGGCTCAGCCTAAGCGAGCCGCAGGCTACAGCCTTGGGAGGACCCTGTAGGCTGCTCGAAGCTGGGGCGCCACAGCATTTATGCTGAATGCCTTCGCCCTGTGAAATCCTCTCTCAATCCATGATTCCGGGGATGAAACCGCCTGGCTGACCAGCTTGGCAAAGCCTTGCGGATCCTTTGGGTCCATTAGGGCTGCAGAATCCTGAGCCACCTCTCGAATGGATGGAATGTCGCTTGCGACGACCGGTAGACCCGCGGCAAAAGCCTCCGCTACCGGGGCGCCAAACCCCTCCTCAATCGAGGGCATTAGAAGAACATCACAGGCGTTAAAAACGGCGTTCAGGCGTTCATCGTCAGCAGGCGGAAGATTGATCGCTTGCTTAATCGGAGGGCCAATGCGCACCAGACGGAATGAATCGGGGAGGTAGTCGAGCGTTTGAACTGCGGCGACAAGATTCTTTCTCTTCGCCATTGTCGAGATTGAGAGAATGAGGCGCTTCTCTGCAGGTAACCCGAGGATCTGCCTAAGTTCCCGCTTGTTTCGGCCGAGTGGGCGAAAGGCTGGGTTTGTTGCAGGCGGGACGACCTTTACTACTCCTTCGTAGCCGAAGTCAGACAAGCCCTGCTCTACATATCTCGATTGGACGATCGTCAAGTCGTATCGCTGGTAACTCTTGAGATTGTGTCGAACAATCAGTCGGACTTGTGGAGAGAGGCTGTACAGATCAGATTCTAGGGAAACGGTAGGATTGTCGTGAACTGTAATCACACATCGTCTCGATGATCTCAACGGCGGAAGGTCGGGGGATACTTGATGGACAATGTCGTCAAGTTCGCGGCGATGTATCGCCGCCCACGTGCTCGGGAAGAAGGTGCGCCAAAGTAGAAAGTTGAGTGCCGAATCGACCAATGGGACTCGAGTGTTGGCCCCCAACTCAGTAGTTCCTTGCATCGGCCGGACTTCGGTGGGTCTTCGGTTCAGTGTGTTGAATAAAGCTGCACGTTCACCGAGGCACATCGCAAGGCAGGTTGCGTACCGGTAGATCGCGGTGGGAGGCGGGTGATCATTGATTATCAAGACTCGATTTTGGAACGTTTCCAATTCACTCCCCCCAAATCGACCGCCTTGTGTTAACCAAGGCGATCGAACGAACTCTCATAGAGATCCGAGTCAGGATAGGCGTGCAACAAGACGTCGGGCAATCGGGAAAAGGGGCATCGAGAAGAACACCGCGAACATTACAAATGGGACGAGAAGACCCGAGACCTCGAGGATCTCGAAAGTCACACTCCCAGTCAATGTGATTGTGATGTCGTATCTGCCCGGGGGGATAATCCAAGCATTTGCGAACCCGTCCGCTTCGACATGCTCGAGGACTTTCGACGTTCCGAGGATTGTCGCAGTCCAACTTGGGCTGTACAAAGTTCTGAATTCGAGAATGGATTCATTGTCAGTTGAAACCGCAATGGTATACTGCGTCGGCGAAGACTGCGCGACGCTTGAGATGTCCGCCGGCCGATACGTCGAGGGATTGAGCGATCCGAGCGATGAAACATATCCTACGCCCTCGTTTGTTGCATTGTAGAAGACTGACGCAAATGGAAAGTCGTACGCTCCGACGAGGGCAACCTCGCCTCGTAGGTTGGAGATCTTGCCTGGGGACGTAACCTGTCCACCGTACAACTCGTCTCTGAAGATCGAGATATCCCCAGCATGAAACTCTAGCTCGAAGAAGGGGGAGGATTCGAAGATAGAGTCGTAGTACCCTCCCGTGAAGCTCGGGAATGTGGATTTGACAATCGAACTGTCGACCAGGGCAAACTCTACGCCGAGTCGCGATAGTCCATTCGCAAGTGCGCCACCAACGACGGGGTCCGCTTGCGATAGGCGCACAGAACTCAGGTTTATCGAGACTACTCCCGTCGCAGAATAGGGTGGGGTGTAAACCAAGTAGAAATTCGTCACTTGACTCAGGTTTCCCCCGTCGATAAGAGTGGGGGCGCTCAGCGGCACAATCGACGTGAACCTGCCTCGATTTGTGAAGGTAATGTAGTTCCCGATCGGGTACCCGTTTCCGGACCCGTATTGAGTGCCAGAGTGGAAGCCGAATTGGAGGAAGGATGGATTCCCGCCGCTAAGGGTGTAGTTCAGGATTGCAAATGAGTACGAGGAAAGATTCTCAGGCTGCGGCAAGTATCCAAGCGCCCAGTGCCCGTTTGATTCGTAACTGTCCTGATCTACCACAAAGCTCAAACCGGATGACTCACCGAATGTTTGAACACCGACCGAGTCCTCCAGAGCGCCTGCCTTCCAGTCGGGGGCGACACCCGGCAAGAGGTTCACGAATCTGATTGACATTATCGTTAGATTGTCAATCCAGTTGTGAGTCATAGAATCGTCAACCAGGAACAGATTCGACACATTGTCGAGCGATCCCCCGCCCTTGACGGAAGGGTCGGCGAGCGGTAGAAAGAGGGTCTGCGGACGACTGGGAGCGATTTCTCCGTAGCTTCCGAGGAAGTAGCCGTTCCCCGAACCGAACGGCGTGTATGAGTGGTAGCCAAACTGGATATCTGAGGCCACCGTGCCGCTGAGTCTAACCTCGATCTCGGCGTACTGGTAGGCTGAAAGATTGACCGGGTCTGGAAAGTAGCCCAGAATCCAGTGTCCGTTAGATTGGGAGATCGAAGCGTTTACTCGAAAGAGTATGGCAGTGGAGTTGTTTGCTGATTCAAACGTCTCAGAATCTGAGGGTGTGCCGATCTGCCAATTGATGAGTGTCTCGTTGGATGATACAAAATCGCCGCTAGCATTCGAAACCGATGTTGCGGGGAGGGGAATAGTGTTCACGCCACCATCCTGGCACTCCGTCGATGAGCACGTTCTCCCTCCCATTTCATAGATGAATGCCGGAGCGGGCAAGGCGTCCCCATCTTCCCCGTGATAGTTGGTAGGATACGACGATGTGATCGAAGGATTCCCGAGAATGTTAGGGTAGATGTCGATTCCATAGTACCATGTGGTTCCGTTGTTCGAGTTAGAATCAAAGGGTTCGGACGCAGGAAAGACCATCACTGGAGAATCGGGAGCCGAATTCGCAAGGTACGAAGCTGCCTTTTGGTAGGCAGATGGTAGAGTGGATTGAATGGGGAATCCCTCCGAGTGACTAGCAGAGAAGTTCGGGGTGAGCGCGGGATAGGCTGAGAGAACGATGATCGCCGAAACTGCCAATGGTATGCTCCGGGTCCCCAAGGACCGCGAGATGCGTGCGCCCCTTTTCTGAGCGCTGACTCGATGCGTGGATGCGACCGGGCGGTGTCCGTACTTTGGTCGAGAATAGGCTCGTCTAACGGCGAGCTCTATCTTCCCCAAACCAATCACCGCAAAAGCGCTCATAAGAACAAGAAGTAGAGGAGACGCGATTTCGCCGTTGTAGAAGCCTCGAAACGGCAGTACAGAACTTGTAAGCTGAACGAATGCCGCACCAAACGGAGGATGATCGCTCGCCGAGATTGCCCACGCGAGAAGCATGAACGAGTAGAGTGCAAGATCTACGGGTCTTCGAAGGAAGAAGAGGGCTGCCAGTGCTAGAATCGGCACGAGGAGGCTTCCAAGTATGACGATGGGACTGTTCAGGTACGCGGAAACCCAAGGTGGCGCCTGTTGCGCAAACAACGCCCAGTTTGTAGCTAACCTGAGTCCATTTGTCAGATTCTGGTGGGAATCGAACGAGTACGAGAAAGCGAAAGTCGTGTTGGCCGCTCCCACTCCACGCGAGAAGGAATCAGCGACGTTGAACGCAGGAAGAAGGAGATAGGAATTCGCAATCACCACAGCAGTTCCGGCGACTCCGAGGCCCTTCAGAGATCGCTTGAGGGCGCCCAACTTCGAAGCTTTCCAATATGCTTCGCACCGGTAGGCAAGCATTATCGCAAGAACTACCGCGTACTCTTGTGATAGAACTAATGTGGCGGTCGGGAAGTTTGAAAACGCGAAAAACGAAAAGCCCCCGAGGAGGAGTGCGTACTCCTTTCTCCGGAACAGGGTCAAATGGGTAAGAGCAGCGAGAACTAGAATGGTGGCCGGATCGCCTGCAGTGAAGAGCCCGGCGGAGAGGTAACCGTCGGTTGTGCCAAAGCCACTCAGAACTCGGTAGCCATTGAACACGTAGAACAGTACGCCAATCCATGCTAGCCTTAGGTCTAGCAAGAACCGGCTCAAGAATCGCTGAAGCAGATAGTAGAGCGCGACAGCTCCAAAGCCGTCGATTGAGGTAAACGCGAGAAAATCCGCTACCCCGTAATTCCCGCCCGAGAGTGAGAAGAATACTCCATAGTAGATTTGTGGGGGTGCTCCTAGCACCCAGGGGACATACGACCCCGGCCAAATGTAGGAGTTGTAAGGTAGGGACGACTGGGCTACCTGCCGCCAGGGGTAAAGGTCGAATCCTATGTTACTGTTAATCGGTGGAGAAGCAAACTTCCACCATATCAGATACGACAACGCCACTGAGAAGAAAGCGAGGACGTACGGAAGGCTTCGGAGTAACCGGGAACGGAGTTCCGGCAATACATTCATAGGTCACTCCGCGAGGCCGCGCCGCGGCCGAACCAAGAGAAGGTTTCTAAGCCACGTTCTTCGCAGAATTCGCGATACGAGCCATTCCAATCGACGTCATCTGATACAAGAAGACCATCTTCGGAAAGGCGGTCCCAGACCGCGGAGAATTCCCAGTGCATTAGCTCCGCTTTGTGATCGTCGTCGCGGAAGAACATGCCAATCGGACCTATCCTCCGAAGCAACGGCTCAAGCTCAGTCTGTGTCTTTCCCTCTGTGAGGTGCCAGCGGCCTCTAAGGCCACTCGGGATTACGTCCCCGATTCTAGGTGTCGTGAGGGTTCGAATCAGATCAACTTGACCTCTCTGATCTGGATATCCCGTGTCAATCATGTCGTGCAAGCTAATGGAAAACAGATCCCCCTCGCGATTATCCTTGAGCGCTTGGAGCATGAACGCCGTCGAAAAGCCCGCCGCAGTTCCGGTTTCGAGAACGACTGACGGTCTCAAGGCGCGGATCATCAGGTAGAGTACCTCATTCGCCGGTCCGAGGGTGGCACCACCAGAGTATTTCGAGATACTGCCCCTCACGAGACGTTGCCAGTTGTTCATGAGTTGGGCAGGTAACTTCGAGGTGTAGAGTTCCCGCTGCCACAAACGAAGACTCGATTCAGAGACCTGCAGAAATCTTGACAGACGCCTCCGGAGGGTCAGGTAGTCGAGAATGAGTCCCGGATTGCTAAGAACCGTGCGAATCGACCGAGGATTCACCAAGAAGCTTGAATTCTTTGGAAGCGGCTCACTCTCGCGGGAGGTCATTGCTTGGGTCTATCTGTCGGCTGCTGATCCCGACGAGTCCGATTCGAAGGGTCGGACCTTGTAAAGCCGAGCTGCAACAAACTGGATCACTGGTAGCGAGTGCTCTGAAGTTGTGCAGGGGCCTGTTCACTCTATATTCCGCCAAATTCGGCTGCCAACCACCTGACCAATCTGGGAGGCACTCGTCGTCCGAGAGGTGAGTTCATCACTCGAAGGCCCACGATTGAGAGAAACATCACTGGAATCGCCATTGTGATTGGCATGCGAGTCGATGGGTCGTGTTTCCAGCGGACAGGGACCTCCAACATCCGGTGCCCACTCTTCTTCACGTGAAACAACACAGCCACATCAAACGCGCGATTCGTGATGTGTACGGTTCGAAGCAATGAAGTGGCGAGAGTCCTTTTGAAGAACTTAGCTCCGCACTGTGTATCTCGTATCGGGAGGAATAGAAGAGATCGTGTGAGAAGATTCCAGACCCGGCCCGCGAACCTGTTGAAGAGTGGCTCGGACTGGACCCCTGAGGCCCCACGAATCCATCGGGACGCTATCACGCAGTCGACCTCCCCGAGCAATCCCACCAGGGAGTGCATTTCTTCGGGGGAAATCGGTCCGTCTGCATCCACGTAGCCCACGACGTCATACCGGGCCTCTCTCATTCCTTCTAGTATAGCCCCGCCCTTTCCCAGCTTGTTCGGGAATCGGAGCAGCTTCACGTTTCGATCGGCATATTGCTGGGCAACCTCCGAAGTATGATCGTCACCATCCGCTACGACGATGACCTCGAACGGCTCCTTCCTTGACTCGAGGGATGGAAGGTACCGGTCAAGCGTCCTAACCAGCCGGTCCTCCTCGTTCCACGCGGGTATAATGATACTTAGGCCCCCGCTAGCCGGAGCGACGCTTTCCACGACCCTTTCCAAGCGGGCCTGGGTATTTCCCTGTTATGGCAGACACAACTGAACGGCTCGTCGCTTGGTACCGGGCGGCTTTCACCGACTAACATTGTTCAGACTACTTACAGGGCATCGGTACAAAGACCATTGTGCCTATCCTGATGTTTGGACTCGGGCTCAGAGCCAGCGTGGGCGGGCGCGCTCCCGGCGAGTCGAGGATCAAGCCGTCCCGCCGCTTGCGGCACTCAGCTTTGGCTCACGTCG
>Ga0335081_10013939_pt1 | contig 12996 bp, 9 predicted proteins | sample Lox_Sample_35_FD_206713 | JGI IMG/M metagenome (GOLD analysis project Ga0335081, IMG submission 206713) | Soil microbial communities from Loxahatchee National Wildlife Refuge, Florida, United States - Lox_Sample_3.5 | ecosystem: Environmental > Terrestrial > Soil > Wetlands | place: USA: Florida...
TCCTGTTCGGCGAGGTATTGCGCCAGCAAGTCCAAGGTCAGGTCGTGCGAACCGATGCAGAAGATTGTGCGCTCCAGCTCGGCTCTGCTTTTATAAAGATGAACGTGGACCTTTTCTCCAGCTTCCACGCCTTGTACACCGGGCGGAAGAATCACGAGGCCATCCGCTTGAACCAACGATGTAATGACTCCCGCCCCGCGCGCCAGCGGCGCAGCGAGCAGCTTTTCATCAACTTTTCCAACTGCCACGCGCACGTAGTCTTCATCACCTGCCGGTGAGTTGATCTTGCGCGTCAAGAGCGCGGTTTCGACGGGAAGCTCGTTTGGTTCGCGGCCCAGCCATTTCGCCATGAGCGGCTCCACGAAGATTTCAATGGTCAGCGCGGCAGAGACGGGATAACCGGGCACGCCCATGATCGGTATCAAGTTCCCGGAAATCCGATTCACCATACCCAGGATCACCGGATGCCCTGGTCTCACCGCGACGCCATGGACCAAAAGCGTCCCAAGCTTCTCGACCACCATTGATGAATAATCTTCCGCGCCAGCAGATGAACCGGCGTTCAACAAAATCAAATCATGATTCTGCGCGGCTTCTTCGACGCGTTGGCAGATGACGTCAAAATCGTCTTTCGTGATTGGAAAACGCGTCGGCTCGCCACCCATGGATTTGATTTGCGCCGCCAGCACCAGCGAGTTGTATTCGAGAATATCACCCGGTTTCAGTTTTGAGCCGAGTGGGACAAGTTCCGAGCCTGTTGGCAGAATCGCCACGCGCGGTTTGCGCGCCACGTTGATTCCATCGTAACCCGCTGCGGCAATAGCGCCCAAATCCACCGCCCGCAGAACATGACCCGCCGACAAAACCAGTTGCGTTGCAACAATATCTTCTCCCAGCGGACGCACCTGACTCCACGGTGCGACCGCCGCCCGGATTCGAACCGTTTTCGGTCGGCGAATCTCTTTCGTGATTTCGCCATGCTCGTCCAACGATTCGACATTCTCAATAGGAATCACGGCGTCTGCCCATTCAGGCAACGGATCGCCAGTATCCACGTATTCAGCGTCGGGGCCGATTTCAAGATTCAATGGAGCAGCAGGCGACGCGCCGTTGGTCATGATGGCACGCACAGCGAAGCCATCCATCGCCGAAGCATGATAATGTGGCGACGAAATCTTCGCCCAAATGGATTGAGCCAGGACGCGCCCCAACGCGTTTTCGTCGAGCGGAATCGATTCCATGCCAAGCACGCGCCAAAGTTTGGCGTCCTTCAACGCGGCTGCGAGTCGAGATCGCGCCCGGGGAAGAGGAATATCGTGGAGGTAGAGGCTCATAGCAACATCACTTCCGCCATCTCTCCCGCGCTGACGCCGGTTGCATCCGCGGGGATGCGAAGCAATCCATCTGCCGACGCAAGAGTGAAGATTAAGTTGCTTTTTCCAAAGATTGGCTCGGCATCCCAATTTCCAATCTCCGCCTTGCGATCTACGATTCTTACCGGTACCCAATCTTCCCGTCCCGCTTGCGAGGCAATATTCACAGTCACGCGCGCCAGCACCGCAGCCCGCGGTTTATCCATTGGCAAGCCACATAATTTTTCAACCACTGGCACGACAAACAGGTATCCATTGACCAGCGCACTGACCGGATTTCCCGGCAATCCAACCACGGCCTTGCCACGGCACGCGCCGAGAATCGTCGGCTTGCCGGGGCGCGTATTGATGCCATGCACCAGCACACCGGGCGCGCCCAGCGACCCAATCACTTCAGCGGTCATATCGCGCGTGCTCGCCGACGAACCCGCGGTAATCAGCACCACATCGCATTCCGTCAAAGCGCGCCCTGCGGTCTCTTTCAAGGCCGACATACGATCGGGCACAATTCCATACATCACGGATTCGCCACCGGACTTCATCATCAACGATGACAACGTGTACGCGTTCACATCGCGAACTTGTCCAGGCCGCGGCTGTTGACTCGGATTCACAATCTCATCGCCGGATGAAATAATGCCCACGCGAATCTTCCGGATGGCTTTCAATTGAAGGATGCCCAACGCCATTAATCCGCCAATCTCGGCGGGACGCATAATTCGGCCCTTGGGCAGGACAACCGCTCCTTGAGTCACATCCTCGCCAACACGAATCACGTTCTCGCCTTCCGCCACGGCACGCATAATTTCAACTTCGTTCGTCCGCGCGGGCTGAACGAATTCCAGCATCACCACCGCATCCGAACCCTTGGGCAACATGCCACCCGTATGAATCAACGCGCATTGACTGGGTTCTAATTCAAAGGATGGCGCCTCACCCATCGGCACTTCGCCGATCAAATTTAGATAGGCGGGCAGGGAATCAGTGGCGCCAAACGTATCGCGTGCGCGGACAACATATCCATCCACGGTCGAGCGCGGAAACTCAGGCAATGGATGTGGGGCGACAATGTCTGCGGCAGTGACGCGACCCAAAGATAAAGCGGTATCAATTAATTCGGAATCCGCGATCGGCGCGGAAAGATGCGAGAGCAAAAGCGCAAGCGCCTCATCGGGAGGAAGCAATCGGAGAAATTCAGACATGGGTCATCGAAGCCAAAAAGTCAACGTCAATAAATAGGCGGTCAAGCCAAAGATGGCAATGGCATTGGCAGTCAAAAGATTCCACAGAGGCTTGGCTCCAAGTGAAATATTGCGAAGCCAATAAACTTGCAAAAGCGCAAACGGCAGTGTGAGAAAGGCGGGCCAGATCGAGCCGAGCGAGAAACCAAACAACGGCGCGGCCCCAAAGAATACATAGGCGCCCAATACCAAGAAATGGTGGAATGGGATCGCCCGCTCCCACTCCAGACGCGCCAGCAAGGTGCGCCGTTCATATTTCATGTCGCCCGAGTACGACGGAAAATCAAAATCGAGCAGCATGGCAAGCAGAAGAAGAACAAGCGGAGTAGAAATAAAAACAACCAAGTGATGATAGACGCCTGCCTGCAAAAGATAAGCAACCGACGGAGATAAATAAGCAATTTGAATGGAGAGCAGCAGCTCACCAAAGCCTTTGTCGATCAATCGAAGCGGCGGAACGGAATAAATGAGCAAGACAAACAGAGAAACAGCAATGAACAAAAATGCGGACGTGCTCAGAGTGTGATCTCTGTACAATACAAAAGCGATCATAGCCAACGCCGTCAAAGCACCAATGGAAACGTAAAGCGCGGCATCCCGGGTCAGCCTGCGTTCCGTCGGTGTTTCATTATCAACGATCGGTTCATTGAATGGACGAAAAACCTCGGCAAGCAGACTCATGCTTAATTGGGCAAATAAGACGCCCAACAGGCCCAGCCAAAAGGCCGATGGAACTTGCAGCTTGCCCAAGAAATGCGCAATCCCCGCGCCGAGGATATACGTCAGCGCAGCGAGGAGAAGATAAAGCGGACGAGATAAACGAAGGATGTTGAGGATACGTTGCATAGTGCTTATTAAACCACGAAGTACAGGGAGAAAAGCAAAGGTTGGATGGGCTTAGGAGGTCGTTTCCAAGAACTCGTCAAGCCTGAGGATGGCTTCCGGTAAATTCTTCCTCCCGAGTCCCAGGCGGAAATGATTGGCACGCTCCTCATACATCGAGCCTGGTAAAAGCAAAACACCAGCCTTTCGAACCAATGCCGCGCACCACAATTCCACGTCACCGCCAAGATAATGTGGAAAAGCCATCGAGCCGGCCCGCGGACGGATCCACGAGAAGAGCTGCGCGTGGCGCTGAAAGAAATCATCCGTTACCGAAAGATTATGTTGAATGATATCTAGATTTCTATCGACCAGTTTTTGACGGTTACGCAGCGCAACTTCCGCCAAGAATTCGCCCGGCGCAGAACTGCAAATCGTTGTGTAGTCTTTAAGCGATGCCATGCGCTCGTAGATTTTTCTATTTTTCGTTGCGATCCAGCCAATGCGCAAACCGGCCAGGCCATACGTCTTCGAGGTCACGCCAAGCGAAACGGCATAATCACCAAGGTCACATGCGGCAGGCACACGCGTTGCCGGATCGTATTCCGATTCGCGGTAGACTTCGTCGGAAAACAGGAGCAGGTTATTATCGCGGGCGAAATCATGAACGGATACAAAATCCTCATGCGACATTAAATACCCCGTTGGATTATGAGGCGTATTGATAATGATCGCTTTTGTATTCGGCCGCATCATGCCCGGCAATTCATGGGTATCAGGCGCCCAACCGTTTTCCTCGCGGGCGGTCCACAGGCTGACATCGCAACCGATCGAACGCGCCACATCGGTCAGCGATTGATAACAGGGCCAATGTACAATGAGGTGATCGCCTGCTTGGAGGGCCGCGTGCATAAAGAGAAAGATGGCTTCCTCCGCCCCAGAATGAACCAAAATGTTTTCGGGCTCAAGCGTTTCATATATTCCGCATATCACTTGACGCAGCGCTGGGCTTCCCTGCGATTCTGTATAGCCCAGCCAATGGGATTGGAATTTCTCCGCTGCCCCGGGTTCGAGGGATAGCAATTCGGCAACGGTCATCGACTCGCAATCTGAACTGCAAAGCAAATACCTTGATTTGAATTCGTATTCCGCAAAGTAACGCTCCAGCTTGAAGGGAGGCAGGTCCATTATTTCAATACCCGCCTCAAATCGCGAAAGTGAGTTTGGTTATGGATGTACACCATCTTGATCATCTCGCGCAATGTTGTGATCCCAAGAAACGGATGGCGTCCCTTTTTCTCGAGTTCGGTATCGCCCATGCTTGAAACCCATGCAACGGTTCTCTGACGGGTAGATTGATATTGCTCCAACAAATCCGAGGGAGTGAATTCTCTGGTCTCTTCCTGCTGGTGCGCGTTATAGCGATCAATCACAAAATCTTCTGAGACTCCCTCGCCACCGTGGCGGATGCTCTCAAATAACCGAACGAGCGAACCCTCGGAGGCCATCAAATGTGCGAGGATGCTTCGAATAGTCCATACCGAACCTTCCGTATAGACCTCTTTCCCCCATTGCTGTTCGGTCAGGCCGCCAAAGAAGGCGGCGAATTTCTCGCCTTCGGATTTTAGTTTTTGGGCCAGCTCAGCCGTTTCAGACATCGTACCTCCTAAAGCAGATCACCAAGTATGCCATTATGGGTTCGAGTAACTCACGAAATTCACGGCCTTGACGCCGCCTTCTGCTGCCCACGCATAGCCTCGGAATCTTGAAATCAACTTGACGATAGTCTGGCTGTCCGCGAAATCGGGACGCACATAATAATAATGCGTGTCGTACGGCGTGACGCCAAACACCGCGGCCAGAATATAGTGATGGCTCTCGGCATAATCTTTCAACGTCAGCGTCATCGCAAACCAGACGGGATCGGCATAATGGTCAGGCGTGGTCGGCGGGGCAAGCGGAGAAAAATGCGCGTGAAAAATGATCAACTCCGGTTTGTATTGCTCCAAGTAAGCGGGTGTAATGCCTCCATTATGTGCGATCCATTCGTCGTTCAGGCCCCACGTGTCGATCGCCTTCCATTGCGAATATAACGGCAAAAGTCCCGCCTCGGACGTTGCCATAGTATAACCGCGGCTGGCGTACGGTTGAAGCGCTTGGGCCACATCATAACGACCATCGCGCGCATAATCAATCGCCACACCTTGATGATACGAAGAGGACATGATCAAAATCGCGACGATGGAGAAACTAGCCATAATCAGCCAGCGCCGCCGCTTCTCCACTTGGCCCAAGGCCGGCATGCCGATCTCCTGCTCAAATCCGCGGACCAAGGGAAACCACGATAGCAGGACAACCGGGAGCAGGGCGTACTGAAAGCGTCCGCCAAAATTCGTTTCATTCGAAACCAAAATGAAAGCTGAAGCGAAACCAATGACAGGAATGAGAAAGGCTACGGCCAGGCGCAGCGTTCTTGAGGAACGAAATCCGATGAGATATGCAAGCAAGAATAGACCGCACAGGGATATGACGTTCGCAAACGATGCCTGCAGTCCATCCCAGTGCAAGATGCCTGCGCCCTTCTTATAAAACGGATTCGGCAATGGATAGCCAAAGTAATTCCAGCGCCACACAAAATAGGCGCCGCCGAGAATCAGGAACAGACCCACGAAAACTAGAATCGTCTTGGCAGAGGCTTTCCAGCCTTTCATCAAGAAAATCGAAACCAACATCAAGCCTGCAAGAATGACTCCTTCGGGTCGAACCAGGCCGGTGATTAAACCCGAAAGCGCAAAGAGCAGAGAAAGCCACAAGGGCGGATTCTCTTTTTGCATCAAGAGCAGGCTCAAGGTCCAGGTAAGAGCCGCAAAGAGCGCGAAGAACGGTGTTCCAAAGTAGGCGGCGACATAGGTCAAACCCGCGCCCACGGCGAGATACAACGCGGACCATGCCGCGAAGACAAGATGTGCTTTCCAAAGCCTGCGATTAACCCAGAAGATCAAGAGGGTAAGCGCGGCGACGGAAAAAAATCCGAGTCCGCGCACGGCCCGCCCAAGGGGAACGCCGATCTTCATCAGCGCGGCCACGCTGACCATGAAAAGAAAATCCGTCGCGCCATCGACTGGAGGCTCGCCGATATTCCAAACGATGCCGTAGCCATGCGCCAGGTGATCGGAATAACGCATCAGCATCGCCGCGTCCTCAAACGGCGGGATGCTAAAGTTAACCAAGAATATTGCGAATAGGGCCAGGACAATTAATAAACCGAGGGAGGCGAACCAATCCGGATGGCGTTTGAAAAAAGCCATGAATTTATCCGAGCAAGGAGTAACCACCGTCAATCACGAGCGTTTGACCGGTGACATATTCATTGGCAAGCAGGAACTCTACCGCCGCCGCGATCTCTTCGACGGTTGCAGCTCGCTTAAGCGGAAGGCGTTCCACAAGATGATCCCAATCCTCGCTGGATACCAGATCGGACTGCAATACGAGTCCCGGTGCGACCGCGTTGACGCGAATAGACGGCGCCAGGGACCGCGCCAAGATTTTCGTCAAGACTTCAAGCCCGGCTTTGCTGACAGAATAAGATGGGTAGCGACTCCAGGTTTTATGCGCGCCGACGTCGGTGACATTGACGATCAATCCGCCGTTCTTCATGCGCTTCGCGGCTTCCTGTGCGCACAGAAACGGCGCACGCAAATTGAGATCGAAGGCTTTATCCCAATCCTGAGCTGAAAGCGTACGCGGGTCGCCTACCGGGATGATCGCGGCTGAATTGACGAGCACTTTGAGTGGATATGGAATCTTGTCCACCATCGCAAACAATGACGAGATTTGTTTCGGGTCGGTCAAATCGGCCTGTGAAAGAAAAACCGGCATACCCAACGTGCGAATCTCGGTGGCCGTTTTGGACGCTTGCAATTCGGCAGTCCGATAGTGCAGCAAGATGGCATAGCCTCTGCGCGCCAACGCGAGCACAAAGGCCTTGCCGAGTCGATGCGCGGCACCGGTAACCAGGGCTAAAGGTTGGTCAGGCATGGCCCTGTTTTACCACAAAATAAAAAATGGCGTTCCGCCATCAGTGCGGGGACGCCATTTGCGCCACATCCATCCTATCCCCTAAAGAAGTTCGAAATAAAGAACCAGATGTTCGCCGGACGCTCCGCCAGCCGTCTCATAAAATACGGATACCAATGCGTACCGAACGGCACGTACACTCGGAGCGGATAGCCTTCCTTGACCAGTTGGTACTGCAAGTCCCGGCGAATGCCATACAACATTTGGAATTCAATCGCCTCCTTCGGAAGTCCAACCTTGGCGGCATATTGCTTTGCAAATTCCAGACGTTTTTCATCATGCGTGCCGATGGCGGCCATAGGTGGAAAAAGGCCGTCGGCAGAGATCTTCGGCGCGCCGGCTGCAAGAGCGGCATCGATCATGATCTTGGCAACCAAATCATAGTTCGCATCCACATCAGCTTTCTTTGGAAAGGCTTTGTCCGCCGGTTCTTGATAGGCGCCCTTGACCAATCGGATGGGTGCCTGACCTTCCAACAATTTCCGGGCATCAGCTTCGGTGCGATAAAGGTAGGATTGCAAGACCATCCCCACCTTTTGATATCCCTTCTTCCGCATTTGAAAATACAGATTAAGCGTCTTGTCTGTATACGGCGTATCCTCCATGTCAATCCGGATGAAGTTGCCGTTCACCCTGGCGCGGGACAGGACTCGCTCCAGGTTTTCAGCACACAAGTTTTCGTCGAGGCCAAGACCGATCTGGGTTAGCTTGATCGAGACATTGGCGCGCACGCCGTCCCTCTTAATCTCATCGAGCGTATTCAGGATTTCGGATGTGGCTTCGGAAGCTTCCTCAGGTGTGGTGGTGTTTTCCCCCAAATGATCAAGCGTAACATTGATGTTCCTTTCGTTCAGCTCGCGAATGGCGCGGATGGCGTCTTCGATCTTCGTCCCGGCCACAAAGCGAGATGCGGTGCGCCAGGCAAATTTCCATTTGGTAACTATGTTCTGCGCCCAAGCGGCTTTGGAGAGATAAATCAGAAACGAGCGAAGCATAGCTTTCCTTTCTTAACAAAGGCTAACCTATTCTAGCACAAGTGCTCCTGATGCTTGTGTTATACTTTTTCATGACGAATGTCACGTTTTTGGAGGCTCAGTGAGAAACCGCAACTCAAACATCATATTGCGAGGAACTGCCATTCTTCTCTTGAGCATTGCGCTGGTCCTGGCAATTGTTTCGTTAATAGGCTACAGCCGCCAGCGGGATTTTTATCCGGGCGGCATGACCATTGCGGGTGTGCCCGTGGGAGGCCTTGATCCGCAAGCGGCTTCGCAGCGCGTTCTGGAGGTTTACAACTCGCCCATCCAAATTCAATACAACGGCGGAATCATCGATGTGGATCCGACCGTCATTGGTTTCCAAATGGACATCGAGTCGATGCTCGCCGCTGCTGACCTGGCTCGGACCGGCGGTTCCTTCTGGGGCGGATTCTGGAACTATTTGTGGAATAGAACGCCTCCGCCAATTCAGGTCCCGCTCCGGGCAACCATCGCCGAAGATCGCCTGCGTGCCTATTTGCAGAGCGAGGTCGGTCCTCGCTATGATCAATCGTCCACTCCGGCAGAGCCGATCCCCGGTACTCCCAATTACACGCTCGGAAAACCCAGTCAAACACTCGACATCGACCGCGCCGTTCCGTTAATTGACGGCGCCCTGCAATCACCCACCAGCAGGGTCGTCGTTTTATCTTTCACGCGCGTGGCCGTAGCAAGACCCACCATACAGGACTTGGAGCTTCAACTAAAACAGATTATTTCGACGTCGGGCTTCGATGGCGTTATTGGCTTCAACATGATTGACCTGCAGAACGGACAGGAAATCCATTTTGCTCTTAATCAAGGTCAAGAAGTCCCGGTGCAGCCCGATTTGGCTTTTGCCGCGCAAAGTACAATGAAAATACCGATCTTGGTCTCCTACTTCATTCAACACGGCACCGCCCCAGTGGATAGTGATACTGACGCAAAAATACTCGCCATGATCCACGCCTCGGACAATCCGTCCTCAGATGATATGATGCGCGTGATCGATCCAAACATCGGTCCTTTAATTGTCACGAGATATATGCAGAAGCTGGGCCTGGCGAATACATTTATTATTGATTTCTATTGCAGTCCCGAGTCGCCGTGCCCGCCCCTGCAGGGACCGGTCACTACGCCTGCTGATCAGCGGTCTGACGCTAGCATATCCAATCCCGATACATTCAACGAGACCACCACATCGGATATGGGAATGCTGCTCGAAGATGTCTACCAATGTGCGCAAAATGGCGGAGGCGCATTAGTAGCTGCTTTTCCGAACAAGATCGATAAAGATGTCTGCAACAAGATCATCAATTATCTCGAGCAGGACAAGATCGGGCAGTTGATAGAAGCCGGCGTACCCGACGGCACAGTCGTCGCCATGAAGCATGGTTGGATTTCACGGGTACCTGGTGGCGGACTCACAGATATCAGTGCAGCAGGTATTGTTTACTCAACGGGAGGAAATTTCGTCATCTCGGTTTACACCTACGAGGCGCCCCAGAATTTCTTCGATCCAACCAACTTATTGATTGCCAATCTAACAAAAGCTGTCTACAATTATTACAACCTGCCGACCGAATGAGACTCACTCCTCGCTCAATAAGAGAGGAGTGAGTTTTCGTATATAATCAGGATATGAGTGCGTCACTTGGACTCTTTCGCCTTCAACAGATAGACAGTCAGATCGGCCAGATCGAAACGAGATTGGCGGAGATTCAGAAGGTCCTGGAGGACGACGCCAAGCTGCGGGAGGCCCGCGAACTGGTCGGGGCCGCGGAGGAAGAACAACGCGCTGCGGAGCGCGCCCAGCATCAGTCCGAGGATGATGCCCAAAGCCAGCAGATAAAGATCCAGCAGGCGGAGTCGAGTCTCTATGGCGGAACGGTCCGCAATCCAAAAGAACTGCAGGATCTACAAGCCGACGTTGGAACGCTAAAGAAGCATCTGGCGACACTGGAGGAACTCGAACTGCAGGACATGCTTCGGACCGAAAATGCACAGGCTGCGGTGAAAGAGGCCCAGGGAGAATTGAGCCGGGTAGAAATGCAGCGGAGCAAGGAGCACAGCCGCTCTTTTGAAGAAAAAGAATCCCTGACCCTCGAATTGAATCGCCTCCAATCCGAACGGGAGGCAGCCGTCGGCGCCATCGCAGCAGACAGATTGAAGATCTATGATGAGCTCCGACAGCTCCGGCGCGGCGTGGCGGTTGCAGAGGTTTCGGACAATGCCTGCGGCGCATGCGGAATAACCTTGACCGCGGCCATCCAGCAAACGGCCCGTCATGCCTCGGAACTGGTGCACTGTCCTGCGTGCGGACGCATCCTATACGCGGTTTAGGATCCACATGAATTTACCGATGCCAGTTGATGTGATTTCGTTCTTCATCGGCTTCGTCACCGCCAGTTTGTTTTGGTGGCTGGTTGGACACGCCCGCACTTTATTGGCCGAAGTCTCGCAAAACACAAAAAAACAGCGGGAAGAAGCCCAGACACGGCGAACGAGCACGGTCGAAGAGAATCATCGCCGCGCCACCTTACGCCGCGCTCAAGGGATGCATTTGGCCGCGCCCCTTTTTGCATTGGACGAGATTCTCCAAGAGCCCCGCGTCATGGCTCCGCTGCCGCGCGTTGAACCGGGCGGGCCAAGTGCGGCCGAGGATGCCACCACTCAAACCCTGCCATATCTTCCTGGCTGGCCGGAGCTGGCCGCGGTTTATAACGCCCCGTCTTTTACCGTTCCACAGGCACTCTCTGGGGGGAGCAATATTGTGTTGATTGGCCAGCCGGGTGCCGGGAAGACCGTTGCCGTTGCGCATCTGGCATCGCTGGCCGTAAACCGAAGAGAAGAGCTTGGACCTTTAAAGGATCGCGTTCCGTTCCTGCTTCACGTGGCAGACTTGAAACTGCCCGTCAATGACCCCAAGAATGTGCTTGATCCCATAATCGAATTTGTTTCGGAAGAAGCCTCCATGTTTGACCTGGGGCGGATGCCGGCTTTCATTGAAAATTCCTTCCACTCCGGACGTGCCCTGCTCTTGGTGGACGGTTACGATGAATTGACAGCAGAGGGTCAGCAGCTCATTTCTGAGTATCTTAAAACGCTTCTGGCAGCTCATCCCAAAACACGCATCGTGATCACTGGAGCTCCAGAATATCTGGACGGACTCATCGAGCTGGGCTTTGTTCCGCTGTCCATGGCCGGTTGGAACAAAACGCATATCCGACAATTCATTCAGAAGTGGGGGGACTCATGGGATCAATTTATCGCTTTGGAGGCCCGGGAACAGAGTGGCCCCCAGCAAGTGGACTCGATTCTACTCAACGCCTGGCTCGATGCGGACAACCAGAAACTCTCACCGCTTGAACTGACGTTAAAGGTATGGGCTGGATATGCAGGCGATAGTCTGGGATCCCATGTCTTGGAGGGCATTGCCTCGCACGTGCGGAGACTGGCGCCGAACAATACGCCGTTGGCGGCACTGGAAACGCTGGCGATGCAAGTCGTTGTCAACGGACAGCCTGTATTTGATCCCCACAGTGCGCGGGACTGGGTCAAGTCATTCGAGCCATCCGAGGAAACGGAAACCAGCCAGGAAATCCAGCCAACTTCTTCTGACGATTCAGAAGAAAACACTCCGAAGAAGAAAAAGAAGGAAAAGAAATCCAAAACCATCACGCCGACTCCTAGCGCGGGCCTATTAGGAAAAATGTCGTCAACCGGATTGGTGATCTCGCATCCGAACAGCAGGATGCGCTTCGTTCATCCGGTCATCCTCGGATTTTTGGCAGGCCGCGCATTGAGCAATTACAATGCCACGGATATGCTGCTTAACCAACCGGACTGGTCCGGCAAGTACCTGGCAATGCATTATCTCGCGGCCAACGGCGATGTCAGTAAGTTTGTGCAAAACATGCTGGAATGGTCCCGCCTGCCGATCCATCGCCCGATGATTGCGGCCGCGCGCTGGCTGCGCGACGCGCCCAGAGATGCTCCCTGGCGCGGGAAACTCATGACTGCTCTTGCCCAACTATTGCAAACGGAGGGAATACCGTCAGCCTTGCGCGGGCAGGCATTGGCCGCCTTCGTCGCCAGCGACGACCCGGCGGTTACCACCCTGTTCCGTCAGATGATGGGGACCTTATCCTTTGAAGTGGTCAGGCTGGCTGCGCTGGGCAGTGGCGCCCTGCGCGACGGAAAATCCATGCCTCTGCTTGAGGGCATTCTCGAATCTCCCAGTTTGTCTGCGCGGCGTGCGGCCTGCCTGGCGCTGGTCGCCATCGGAACGAATGATGCGCTCGAAATCGTCGCGCATATCCTGCTGAACGCCGATGAAGACCTGCGCCGCGCCGCGGCCGAGGCCCTGGCCAACGATCCCAAAGAGGGCCATGCGATGTTGAAGGACGGCGCGACGCTATCCGACATCCTGGTCCGCCGGGCGGTGGTGTATGGATTGGCACGGGT
>Ga0335081_10013940_pt1 | contig 12996 bp, 15 predicted proteins | sample Lox_Sample_35_FD_206713 | JGI IMG/M metagenome (GOLD analysis project Ga0335081, IMG submission 206713) | Soil microbial communities from Loxahatchee National Wildlife Refuge, Florida, United States - Lox_Sample_3.5 | ecosystem: Environmental > Terrestrial > Soil > Wetlands | place: USA...
TGGTCCACTTGCCGCCAGCGGGCACAGCGTTGTTTTGTGCCGGGGCAAGCGCAGCCAGGCTGACCAGAATTGCGATGGTATGGCGCAGGGCTTTCACATTGCGCTCCTTAAGCTTCTTCACTATTCAACTGTATAAACCCAGAATTGCAACAAAGTTGCGGCGAGTTGAGCTTGGAACCATGGTTGACAATCGCGTATAAAGAAGCGTCTGTATGAACCGCGAGGCTACGTCCCGAGTGTTTTCGCCGCAACGGCTATGGTCGGTTCTGCCGCGTCTCGAAAAATCCACACTGCCGGACTTGCTTATGTTCGCGGCTGGCATGGCACTGTTTTACGCCATCGTGCTGGTGGGCCGCACATGGTTTGCGCCGTTTAATCCCTCGGTTGAGATCTCGCGCAGTCCGCGCGCGCTTCCGGTTTATGCGGCGCTATCACTGCTACGGATCACGATTGCTTATGTACTGAGTCTCGCTTTCACCCTGGTATACGGATACATTGCCGCATACAACGCCCGGGCTGAGAAATTCATGATTCCGCTGCTCGACGTCTTGCAATCAATTCCGGTGCTGAGTTTTTTGCCCGGCGTCATGCTGGCCATGGTGGCGTTATTTCCGAGCCGCCAACTAGGAGTTGAGTTAGGAGCCATTCTGCTCATTTTCACCGGCCAAGTCTGGAACATGGCATTCAGCTTCTATGCATCCCTGAAGAGTATTCCCCGGGAAATGCGGGAAGCCGCAGAAATTTACCGTTTCAGTTGGTGGCAGCGTTTCACCCAAATGGAGCTGCCCTTTGCGGCGATCGGGCTGGTTTGGAACTCCATGATGTCGGTTGCCGGAGGATGGTTCTTCCTGATGGCCTGCGAGATGTTTGTTTTGGGCTCGCGGGATTTTCGTTTGCCCGGACTTGGGTCGTACTTGCAGACTGCGGCCAGCGCCGGCGATACGCCCTCAATTCTGTGGGGCATGGCAACGATGATCACAGTCATCGTGTTGCTGGATCAGTTCGTCTGGCGGCCGGTGATTGCGTGGGCTGAGAAGTTCAAATTTGAGCAGGTAGAAAGCACCAACGCGTCGCATTCGTGGGTGCTCGATTTCCTGCGGCACTCACGCATCCTTGCAGGACTCCATAGGCGTGCCGTTATTCCGGTTCGAGAATCTCTCATGGCACGTTTTGCGCGGAGCAGAGAAGAAGAGGGGAGCTCCAAAGACCTTTGGAAAACCTGGCTGACGCGAATCGTTGCGCTAGCGGCGCTTGCAGCGATCGGCTACGCGATTGTGCGTGTTGTGATCCTGCTAATAGGGCTTACACGGCCCGAAATCGGGGAACTGGGATTGGGGCTAGGAGCGACCTTCCTACGTGTTCAATTAGCACTGTTGATTGGGGCAGCGTGGACCATTCCGGTGGGCGTGTGGATCGGATTCAATCCCCGCCTAGCGAGAGTGGCGCAGCCACTGGCTCAGATTGCTGCTTCGGTGCCGGCCACCGCCCTCTTTCCAGTCGTTCTGCTGATTCTGATTCGATTGGGCGGAGGATTGGGGATTGGATCAATCGTTTTGCTCTTGCTCGGAACGCAGTGGTACATGTTGTTTAACGTAATTGCTGGCGCTATGGCAATCCCAACCGATCTGAAGGAAGTCTGTTCGGTGAATCGCATCACCGGGTTTGAGCGCTGGAAGAAATTGATCCTGCCGGGAATTTTTCCCTACCTTGTGACGGGATTTGTGACGGCGTCTGGTGGCGCCTGGAATGCCAGCATCATTGCGGAATACTTCCACTTCAAGGGACAAATTTTCTCCACAATCGGTCTTGGCGCAACGATCAGCAAGGCTTCGGATACCGGAAACTTTGACTTGCTGATCGGGTCGACAATCGTCATGGCCGCAACGGTCGTGACTGTGAATCGGCTGCTGTGGCGACGACTGTACTACTTGGCTGAGACGCGGTTCAGGCTGGAAACATAAAAAGCCGGGACCTTGCGGTCCCGGTGTAGTTGGCTGGTTGCCCGGAAAATTCGTATGCTCGTTTCGCGCACTACTGTTTTAGCGCTGTCGCGCTAAAACGCGTGGGAACTCGCCTAGATCCTTCGGTCGCAAAAGCGGCGACCGAAGGATGACAAGCTATGCTTATGCGCTGCGTCTCGGGCGCACAGTCAAGTCCCGCACCTGGGTCAGGATGCTCGACATCTGCATGCCGTTAAGTTGCGAGACAAAGGGAAGAATCTCCGCGACGAACTGGTCCTGCATCAACTCGCGGATTTCTTCCTGACGACTGCGTTCGCTGCCACTCAAAAGATCGGGCACGGTTACCTCCAATGCTTTCGCCAATCTCTCTAAAGATGAGAGCGTAGGCGTGGCTTTCTCGTTCTCGATCTTAGACACATAGGTGCGCGGAACGGACATGCGGGCCGCGAGTTGCCGCTGGCTCAGCCCATTGCGCAGGCGCATGGAGCGGATCGCTGCGGCCAGGTTCAGATGCCCGCGCCCATGGTGCATGGGCATCATTTGTGGAGGCGGCGGTGTTAAAACCACCTCGGGTTCTTCCTCGTCTAACGGCGCATGGCACCGCCGGCAAAGGTCGTTAATCGTTCGGAATTGAACCAGCAGGCAGTGATCGCAACGAATGACTTCCCTGGAATCAACCGGGGCAAGCGTAGTAGCCATTAGGTGTTGGGAGTGGCCAGAGCAGGCTTCCCTGAAACCAGTCACCGAACCAAACTAGGCACTTGGTTTCAAACCTGGTGCGTAATCTGCGGGAGAAAGCCTGTGGAAGTCAAGTAAAATCTGGAAGGAAACGGCACGAACAATCCAGAAAAAGCAAAGTTATCCAGCGAAAAACCGGAGAAAACAGGTACAAAGCTATGAAGGATCGCGAGGCGGCGTGGTGTTTACTAACTGAGTTCACTCAGTCTGAGAGTTTGCGCAAGCATGCCTTGGCGGTAGAGGCGTGCATGCGCGCTTGTGCCAAAAAATTTGGCGAAAACGAGGAGTTATGGAGTGTGGTTGCGCTGCTGCACGACTTCGATTACGAGAAGTATCCAAGCCTTGAAGATCATCCATACAAGGGCAATGAAATCTTGAAAGAGCGGGGATGGCCGGAAGAAATTCGCCGCGCCATCATGTCGCACGCAGAGTACACGGGTGTTACTCGGGACACGCCGATGGAAAGAGCGCTGTTTGCCTGCGATGAATTGGCGGGGTTCATTACGGCTGTGGCTTTGGTAAAACCAGGGAAATCGCTCGTTGAGGTGGATGCGAAGTCCGTACGAAAAAAGATGAAGGACAAAGCTTTCGCCAGGAGCGTGAATCGGAATGATATTGTGACAGGCGCTTCCGAGCTGGGTGTCGATTTGGAGGAGCACATTGCATTCTGCATCGAGGCGATGAAAGGAATTGCGGATAAGCTGGGATTGGATGGCAGTGCGGCCCGGCCAACGAGCAGCGATGCGAGGGCGACTGGCACTTAGCATCCATCCAGCTTTCAGAGCGGGTTCCGCTTGCGCGTGAATGGTTCTCCACTGCATGTAGGACCGGGCGGTCAAAGCAGTACCAAGAACGCCAACCCACAACGGCAAAAAGCGGCGGAAGAGTCGCATAGCACGATTAGACACCGGCGTTGATTATTAGGAGCTAGGTTTCTCTTGGCACGACGCAGATATCCGGCAAGTTGCGATATCTCTCGGCGTAGTCGAGACCGTAACCCACCACAAATTCGTCTGGAATCTCGAAGCCGACGTAATCGGCTTTGATCGGTTTCTTCCTGCGGGACGGCTTGTCGAGCAAAGCAGCAATACGCAGCGTTTTCGGCTGGTGTGCCAGCAGAATTTTCTTGAGGTAGGTAAGAGTCAGGCCGGTATCGAGGATGTCTTCGACTAAGATGACATTGCGGTCCTTCATCGACTGATCGACATCTTTTGTAAGCCGGACTTCGCCGGTCGAGTCCCAGCCACTCTTGAGTTCCTGGTCGGGGCTGGGGCGATTGCCATAGCTGGAGACGCCGATGAAATCAAAGGTGGAATCCAGTTGCACATTCCGCGCTAGGTCGCTCAAGAAAATCGCCGCACCTTTGAGCACGCCAACAAAGATTATTGATTGCCCGGAAAAATCGCGCGTGATTTCTGCTCCCATGGCTGCCACGCGTTCTGAAATCTTGTCATGTGAAATGAGGACCTTAAGTTGGTTCACGGCGAAACATATTAAACTAAGCACCTGGCATTTAGCACTTAGCATGTAGCCGATACAGAATCGATACAGCGCCACGGCTACAAAGTGCCAAGTGCTAATGGCCAAGAGCTAGGAGCAAGCTGCGATGAATCTTAACGGAATCAAACTTACGTGGTTAGGACACGCGACGTTTCGGGCGGAGACACCGGAGGGAAAGACTATCCTCATTGATCCCTGGGTGATGGGCAACCCGGCATGTCCGCAGAATGAGAAAGATGTAAAGAAAGTTGACACGATGCTCTGCACCCACGGGCATTTTGATCACATCGGAGATGCTGTCGAAATCGCCAAGAAGCACAATCCGAGGGTAGTCGGAATTCCCGAGCTGTGCGGATGGCTGCAGAAGAAGGGCGTCAAACAAACCGCCGAAATGAATAAGGGCGGAACGCAAACGGTCGAGGACATTAAGGTGACAATGGTCCACGCTGACCATTCCTGCGGCATTCAGGATGGAGATCAGATCGTGTATGGCGGAGAAGCGTGCGGCTATGTGATCGAGTTTTCGAATGGCTTAAAGATTTATCATGCAGGCGACACGAATGTTTTCGGTGATATGGCTATCATCCGAGAGCTATATGCACCAGACATTGCGATGCTGCCGATTGGCGACCACTACACGATGAGTCCGCGCGAAGCGGCTTATGCGATCAAGCTGCTGCAGCCGAAGGCGGTGGTCCCCATGCACTTTGCGACTTTTCCAGTGCTGACTGGACGGCCAGATCAGTTGAAAAAACTTGCTCCGGGAGTGGAGATCCGCGAGATGAAGCCGGGAGAAACCGTCAGCTAATTCCAATGACGAACCAATCGAGGGAAGCATGAGTGCTCAGCAAGCTAAGCCCGAATGGCGCATGGGCGGAATCACCGCCGATGCTGTCGAGGATTATCTTTACTCCGTCATTCCTGCGCGTGATGAAGTGCTCACAGAGATGGAAACGGAAGCAGCCAAGAACGATGTTCCGATTGTCGGGCCGGTAGTAGGGCGAATTCTTTATCAATTGGCTCTTATAAGCGGCGCGAAGACGGTTTTCGAAATGGGATCGGCGATTGGATATTCAACGATCTGGTGGGCGCGAGCCGTCGGCAGAGGCGGACGCGTGTACTACACGGATGGCGACCGAAAGAACGCGGAAAAGGCCGGCAAATACTTCGAGCGGGCCGGGGTCGCCGATCGAATCACAGTCGCTGTAGGGGATGCGTTGGAGTTGCTCTCGGAGCAGAAGCAGAAATTCGACATCATTTTCAACGATGTCGATAAAGAAGATTATCCTCGGGTATTGCGTATCGCCGGTCCGCGGCTGCGTGAAGGCGGGCTGCTTGTGACTGATAATGTTCTGTGGAGCGGCAAAGTCGCGCAAGAAAATCCAACGGAGTCGACAACGAAAGCCATTCTCGAATTTAATCGTCTTTTGTACAGCTCGCCAGATTTCTTTACGACGATTCTGCCGGTGAGGGATGGAGTGGCTGTAGCGCTCAAAAAGTAGCTCAAACAGCAGATTCCTCGTCGCGGCGCTCATCGGAATGGCAAGCGTTCACGTGCCTGCCCCAGGAGGCATGAACTGATGATTTCTAAATCGACCTGACCGGAATCACTGTGAGATCGTCCACTAGGCCGACTTCTTTCTGCAGAAATGGCTCGGCATAGGTAACGCCACCGAGCATTCCATAGAATCGCGCCATCGCTTCCACCCGAGAACGAATCTCAGCCTGCGCAGGGAAGAGATCTTTGCCGGCTTCCTGATCGCTGTATTGGGATTTGTAGGCCATTAGTGACTGGAATCGGGGTTCGAACTGGTCAGTAATATCGACCACAAAGGTGGGGCGGACATCGTAATAGAGGGTAGCGTAAATAATTTTGAAGGGGCGGTACGGCGAAAGAGGCTCATCGGAAAGACCAGTAGTCGATATAGCTGCTTTCGCAAGTCCTGCGAGGAAACAGGCTTCGTAACCGAGGGTCGACGCGGTGTAGTGATCGGGATGCCGGCCCTTCCAGTAAGGCAGGATCACGACCCGTGGGCGCTGTTGGCGGATGACGCGAGCCACCTTCAGGCGGTTCTCCCAGGTGTTTTCCACGCGGCCGTCCGGAATGTCCAGGGCCAGACGCCACGATATCTGCAGGATTGAGGCGGCCTGCTCCGCTTCCTGCCTTCGATCTTCGGCGCTGCCGCGCGTTCCCATTTCTCCTTGGGTTAGGTCGAGCGCGCCGGTGCGATAGCCTCTCTGGGCCATTTTCAACAGTGTGCCGCCGCAAGTTTGCTCAATGTCGTCCCGGTGGGCGGCGATGGCGAGAATGTCGAGCGGTGCGGGAGGCATGGCTGTCGGAGAAGAATACAGATATGCTGGAAGACAAGGCAACTTCTTTGGCGGTGAGGGTTAAGAACTTTAGCTGGGTTATCACTCTTAGCTGCGACCAAAGTGTAGGACCCGAATCCTTAGATGGAAGTAAAAGAAATCATGAGAGCTTGGTTTGTTGTTTCTGTATTGTGCCTGGCCCAAGCGCTGCTGTTCGCGCAGGATCGGGTTCCACCAGGATTGTCCGGGGATTCGACCTCGGGTATCGTAACCGGACCAAAGCCTGCCACCCCAGCCTTATCAGACTCGCCTGCAGCACTGACTCAGGATCAGATCAAGGCATTAATCGCGAAGGTTGCCGAGAACGACATTGAGAACGACAAGAAGCAGCGTGATTACACCTACATCGAACGTGAAGTCGAGAAGACGCTGAACGGCAAGGGCAAGACGAAATCTACAGAAACGAAGACCTACGAAATACTCGAAATCTATGGCGAACAAGTGCATCGGTTGACGGGAAAGAATGACAAGCCGCTTTCGTCCAAAGAAGCAGCCAAAGAGGACGAGAAAATCCAAAAGATCATCGACAAGCGCAAGAATGAGACCGAAAAAGAAAGAGAAAAGCGGCTGAAGGCAGAGGAAAAAGATCGGGAGGAATCGCGGGAGTGGGTTCGTGAGATCAGCGACGCTTATAACTTCAGCTTGGTTGGAAGCGAAAATCTTAGCGGGCGCGAAGCCTGGGTCATCGCCGCCGAGCCGCGGCCGGGCTTTGTGCCACACCTGAAGTACGCGAATTATCTTTCCAAGTTCCACGGCCGCGTTTGGATCGATAAGAAGGACCGGCAGCTTGCCAGGATGGACGTGGAGTGTCTTGATACCGTCTCGTGGGGATTATTCTTGGCCCGTTTCCATAAAGGCTCCCGCGTGATGCTGGAGCAAACGCGAGTGAACGACGAGGTTTGGCTGCCTCTGCATCTCACACTAAACATTGACGGTCGACTGGCGCTGCTAAAGGGCTTCAATATCGAAGACGAGCAGACATTCCGAGACTATAAGAAATTCCGCACCGACACGAAGATTGTGGGGATGGGGGAATTGCAACCGGAGAAGTAGATCCTGTTCTGCTACTCTAAACTCCCCTGCTCAAGCACTACGTTTTCCCGCACGATCAGCCGATGAGCAGCCATCTCCTTTAATGTGGGAAGAACCCGGCTCACGTGTTCGTCAGTATCAACGAAGATGATGATGACCGGCAACTTCCCACCGGCATCGACCAGGTGGGTAGTTTCCACGCGATGACGGCCTAGAAATCCCGCGACCGCGTGGATTGCCGTCGCGGCATAGACGTTCTCCTTTCGCAGGTAGTTCAGTATTTCCACGTGCAGCGGCCGATGATGCCACTGGTCGGCTTCATTAAGGTAAAGAGTGACTTGGACTGCCATAGCGTTTGGCATTTTACAGTACCTCCCCAGCGCCGTGTTTTGTAAACGGTGACAAGCCAATCGAGATACGTTCCACTTGCATGGTCTTCGCGAAGTAATGTGGCTTCTCAGGTGCTTAGCAGCCCTCGAAGCCAACTTGCAATGTGCAACATTTGGCTCAAGTCAGCCTCTAAGGATTCAGCTTGGGCCGGCGGCATCGCGCCGTACCCTCGAATGCGAGCAGGCCGACAATCCTCCAGGGTGACCCATATCTGGGAAGCATCAGCGGCTAAGATGCGGCGAACGTTCCTTCTTGCCGGTTGCAGATCATATTTCCGGACGAATTCCGCGATGAGAGCCTGAAGCTGTGCGAGACGGCTGCGAATGTGTTCTCGTTCCTGAGGCGATACTGTACCTTCCATTACCTGCATGGTTGCGGGCAGGCTTCGGTTCTCCAGAAGGTTGAGCATGCGTACTACCGCAGCGTCAACGATCAACAGACCACTACCAATGGCTCGCCTCTGGCCATCTGTGAGACGCTCATCCATGGGCGGGACCCCACTTAAGCCGGAAATCGATGTAGAGCGGCGAAAACTTGATGTACTGCTGCACCACATACTTGGGATTTATCGCCATTTCGAGCATAGTGCGAATAGCGCCGGGATTTCCCCTGCTGTAACGAAGAACCTTCTCAATGACATCTTCCTGGTTGGCCACTTGCAGTCGCAGTTCGCGAGCCACGCCCTCTGCAAATTGCCTCGCCGTCCTTGAATCGAAGTTGCGGAGTTCGTATCGTGCTGAACGCTGGCAGAACACAGGTAACAGAAACCCTACATCCTCCATGTGAGCAGAACGGGCCACAACCAGCAGGGAAGTGTTGGTCGAACCGCAGATCTCGTGCATTGCGGAGGCGAAAGGTTGCGAGGGAGATTTCACGTGATCCAATAAAAGCCAGTAGTTATTCTCGCGAAGTGCGTGGGCAACAATGCCACGAACGGCAATCGCCGATTTGCTGCGAAGAACATTGGAGCCGCCGGCTCCGCATGCTCGAACGGCGTACGGGTTCTTTCTGGCCAGGAGCTGAGCCAGGATCTCGCGAAAGACCAACTTTCCACCGGCAGCTTGTTCGCAGTAAAGCGCATCGTCCGCTTCGGCCGACAGCCGGCTTACCAGCAGCGTTTTGCCCACCCCGGCGACACCGTAGAGAAGAAACGAATTACGAGACGAGAGCAGGGCTCGCAACTGCGCCAGTTCGAGATCCCTTCCGAAAATGGTGGGTGGACTCATGGGTGCGGCAAAGGCAGCAATTGTCCCTCTGCCAAGCTGCCCAGTAATTCCTCAGCTTCCGATAATTCTGCAAGGGATGATTGCACCGCTGCTGCTCCTGCGGCGTGTGTATCACGGGCCCGGGTCAGCGCCCTCTCGGTCGCCGCAATCAACTCGCGGAGAATATTTCTTATCTCGGATTCGAGTTCGCGACGGCTGTCGGTTATGTGAGCCTCAAGATCATTGCGCACCCGCTCGCTGTTGGTGTCGAGGAGCCGATCGAGAAATTCATGGACATCGGCATTGATACCGGAAGCACCGACTGGATACAGGAGCAGGTCCGCGACGTAGCGAAGCGGAGACGCAGGAACGGCGATGTGTACGAATTCGTAAAACTGAAACGTATGGCCTTGTTGGAAAACGCCGTCGACATTCATTTTTTTTTGGAGAAATGGGAGGTCAGCAGTCCCGAAGCTGCTAACCCGGGACAGGAAGTCATTGGTCAATTGGATGAACCTTTTCGTCATTGTCCGGTAGGCCTCCTCAGCGTTTCTCCTCTCACTCTCCAACCAAGGCAACACCAAGCGCCGGGCTAACTGCTGTGCCGCATGCATTGCGCATCGTCGATACTTAGGGCCCGCTGCGCTTGGCAGGCTCTTAAGAGCCACACCGAGATCGCTGTGCGCGGGCAAACGGGTGGAGTGAAGGAAGGCGACTCGGCGATCGGCAAAGGCCTTGGAGACGCGCTGCTGCTCGGCTGAGAACAGGAAGCTCAGGTCATGCAAGGATTGTTCCGCCTTTGTAACTGTTTCTCGCATCTCACGGATTCGCCTCTCGGAATCCTCGAAGGGCCGCGTGAGCGCATTGTGTTCCTCTTGGATCACCGCGAGCAGTCGTGCCGACAAGAAACGCACTGAGCGAGCGCCCGCCTCCTGAACTAGCCGCTGGCCCGACTGCTCTACCAGTGCAACAAGAGAATCCAACAACCGTTTCCAGTCTCTTTGAAAACCGCCTGCTTGGATTTGCTCAAGAGCGCTAATCTCGAAAATTACCGGAACCGAACGTTGTAAACGAGTTTCGAGGACGTGCTGCGCAAATGAAACTGCTGCAGTTCGCTCCTCTTCGCCGACGCGGTCGGCTTTGTTCAGCACAAACAATATGTCGCGGATTTGCTTGGACGCCGCATTCAGAAGCTTTAGTTCATCTCCAGAAAGTGGGGGGTCGGCGCCTATGACGGCGATCGCCGCGTCGATATGAGGCAAAAACGCGTGCGTGGCGGTTGTGTTTCCTTCGAAGACGGAGCCCAGACCGGGGGTATCAACGAGGCAGAGGCCTGTCGATAAGAGTGAATTGGGAACAAACACCTCAATCGCGGCAACCCTCTTTTCGTTTTGCGGGTTCTCGCGTTCCGAAACATATTGCTCGATTTCATCTACCGCAATCTCCGCCCATGTGCCCTGTTGCACACGGACGCGTGCCGCAGTATGTTCACCGAATCGCAGTATGGTGGGAACGGATGTAACCGGCATTGTTCCACTTGGCAGAATGGTCTTGCCCATCAGCGCATTCAACAGGGTTGATTTTCCGCGCTTGAACTGTCCGACGCACGCGACGTAAAAGCGAGAGTCACCAATTCGTTCTGCCGCGGATCTTGCATCGGTCGCAATCTCCCCGCAACCGAGTTGCTCGGCTAGGCGGGCGATTCGGCGTAGCCCGTCAAGATCGCGCTCTGGGCCTTGTTCACGCATACGGCTCATCAATGTGCCGAGAGTGAGATTGAGGCACCTCGCGAAGCTGTGGCGTCAGCATCTAAAGCACTCTTGCCAGAGCCATGCCGGCCAGCACACCGAGCAGGCAAAGCCCGTTGTTGCTGAGGATATTCGTCCACATGAGCAGCCACTGGCCTTGTTCGAAATACGCCATAGTTTCGTACGCGTAGCTGGAAAACGTGGTGAAGGCACCGCAGAAGCCGACGATTACCAGCAACCGCCAGCGCGGATCGATGAAGACGCGTTCGCTGGTCCACACCATGAAAAAGCCGACGATCGAGCTGCCGACCACGTTGATAAACAAGGTGCCATATGGGAAGACCGGGCCAAGGATGCTCGCAGCCGATCGGCTTACCAGGTAACGGGTATTGGCGCCGACAATAGCGCCCAGAGAAATGATGAACAGGTCGAGCAAGGCTGGAGTTCCTCCTACAAAGTTGTAGGAGTTATCAGCCGGTCGTACCAGCGGTTATGGCGAACTCCATCGCCTTCTTATTTTTACCACAGAGAAGACATTGGATCACAGGGCGGACTGTCTCAACCAGTCTAAAGTCACTTCTTTCTTTCCACTAGGAAGTGGGCCAAAGCTTTCAGGGTTGCTGCCTCCGCGCCGAAGCATTCGAGTGACGCTAGCGCCTGATTTACTAGTTCATCGGCTCGCTTCAGGGATTCCTGCACCCCGAAGAGCGCGGGGTAAGTTGCTTTCTCAGCGGCAGTGTCTTTACCGGCGGTCTTGCCCAATTGTTCGGAGGTTTGGGTTACATCAAGAACGTCATCCACGATTTGAAAGGCGAGTCCGATTGATTGGCCAAAGGTTCTGATGTTGTAGATCGCATTCTCCTTAGCACCAGCATACAGGCTGCCAGTGACCACGCTCGCGGTGATCAATGCTGCCGTCTTGGAACGGTGAATGTACTGAACGGTAGCGGCGTCGGCCTTGTGGTGTTCTGCTTCCAGATCAACCACCTGGCCGCCAATCATTCCATCAACCGTTCCAGTTGCGCGCGCGATTTCTTCGATGATGCGCACACGAGACTCCGGGGGACACCGCATACGGGCAAGAACCTCATAGGCCCGCGTTTGCAGAGCATCACCGGCCAGAATCGCGATAGCTTCGCCAAAGGCTTTGTGGCAGGTTGGCCGGCCGCGGCGCAAATCGTCGTTATCGAGGGCTGGGAGGTCGTCGTGAATCAATGAATAGGTGTGCAGCATTTCGAGGGCAGCACCCAACTCTTCGATACCTGCCGGAAATGAACCCGCGATCATCCGGCCAGATTCCATGGCCAAGATGGGTCGCAGGCGTTTGCCACCGGCAAAAACGCTATGTCGCATCGCTTGATGTATCGAACTCGGCCGCTGAAGGGTTGAAGGCAGGAGACTTTCGAGGGCCGAATCAACAAGCTCTCGCCCCTGTTCCAAGGTGCGTTGGAGCATGAGTGAGTATAGCAAGGGGCGTGACGAAGCTTTCTTTCGTGGAGACTACTTGCCGGGGAAGAGCAAGTTCTGGTGCAAGCGAATCGGCTATGCGGCAGCAGTACGCATCGCAGCGCCGGTTTTTGCGGCTTGCACGATCGCTTTCGTGTCGTGTGAGGAAACCAGGTCGCAAGCGCCGGCGTTAAGGGCCGCAGCCCACATTTCCTCATCAGCACAGCGATGTGTGCAGACGATGGAGGCCCCCGGGAACTCGCGAGACAAATGCTCCAGTTCCAGTAAGCTGGCCTTTTCGATATCGAGAATGGCAATGCCGGGCCGATGCTTGGCGATGCTGGCGCGGAGTTCATCGACCGAGGTCACATGATGAATGCAGTGGAACGAAACGCGCAACGCGGGAACGAGAGTTTCAACGAGAGTAGGATCACAATGGAGGATGACTAGTTCTTGCGGCTGCATACTTCCTCGGCTTCCACCGCTTTCACGGTCCTCTGTGGCTGCAGCAACGACCGCTAACATGCGGGGTGGCGCAGACGATACTGATGCGGCGAGCTACCGAGGCAAATTTACTTCCGGCCCGATGGAACCTCGGTCACAGGC
>Ga0335081_10013941_pt1 | contig 12996 bp, 10 predicted proteins | sample Lox_Sample_35_FD_206713 | JGI IMG/M metagenome (GOLD analysis project Ga0335081, IMG submission 206713) | Soil microbial communities from Loxahatchee National Wildlife Refuge, Florida, United States - Lox_Sample_3.5 | ecosystem: Environmental > Terrestrial > Soil > Wetlands | place: USA...
TCTAAGCGGCGTGGATGGCCGGGGGTGGCTAACGTTCGCGCTGGTCACGAGCCAAAGGAAGCCAGTACATCCAGCGGTTACTGCGAGCCGCCTACCTGCGCTGCGCCAGTTAAGTGGAGACCCCCTACCTCGCTAATCCTGGCTACGTGCTTCTTATCGCTATTGCTCTCGCCCCACTCGTCATGCTGCTGGCCACTTCGGCGGAAGGAGGTCTCGGGGCCGGCCGCAGCCGGATGGATCGCCGGACTGCCCATCGCGTTCGCGGTCACCCTGTTCGCGATGGCCCGGACCGAAGGAGCAACGACCGCCGGCCGGGTCGCTGCGAGCGCCGCCGGCCACGTCTCCGCGCAGGTAGCCTTCGGCCTGATCTTCGGTGCCGCTCTCGTGCGATGGGGACTCACCGCGGCAGGAATCGCAGGCCTGCTCGGCTATGTCACCGCGTCGGTGACACTGGCTCAGATGCCTCAGTACGCCGCGACCGCCCTAGGAGTCGCCGCCCTCGCTGCAGGAGCGGCGCTTATGCCCCGTCAGCCCTCACGCACGCGGCGGCCGGGGAAACCGTCAACGGCCATCGTCGTCTGCCTGTCTGCAGCCGTGGCGGTTCTCGGAGCAACGCTGGCAAGCCAGGCCGCCGGGCCAGTGCTTGGCGGTGCGGTGGCGGCCTTCCCGACGACAAGCGCCACCCTCGCGGTCACCATCGCCGCCCAAGGTAAGCGCGACGATGCTGCAAACGTGGCCTTCGGTCTGGTCCGCAGCCTGCCCTGCTTCCTGGTTTTGCCCTCGTCGTCGCTGCAGCCGCCCCGCATCTAGGGCTCTGCTCGTTCCCTATCGCAGCCGCCAGCGCCCTGGCCGCAGCTGCACTCAGCTGGCGACACATGAATTCTCGCGTCAAGCGATCGGTTAGGACGAGCCACCTTCCCGGAGCCGGGCCGCAATGCCGTGGTCCTTTGCGGGGCTCCGCTGACACCGAGATCTGCCTGACCCTTGAGCGTCAGCGAAATTCCTGCCCCCGGCAGCAGCAAGCGGCGGCAACCGCATCGCTCTCAGATGACCACAGCCAGCTCTACTCCATCGAAGCGAACTCAGTGAGCCACGCAAGAGCGGTGTGGCCGTCAAGCCCCGCTCTCGGACCGATGACCGAGGCGAGAACGGCTAGTTCGTCGGCGCCGGTAGGCGGCACGTGCTGCTGGTACAACTCATGGAGGCGTTCCTTCTTGCGAAAGCCGTCGAGCTGCGAGGGGATGACGGCGGCGGCCTGGTCGGCGGGACGCGTGAACTGGGCGTAGAACTTCAAAGTCGTCGAGCCTCTGCGTGGCCGAGGCGACCGGCTACGGTGTTCAGGTCGGTGCCCGCGGCCAGGAGCTGGGTGGCGGAGTAGTGCCGGAGCTCCTTCAGCGAGCTGGTGATGCCGACCCGGCGGGCGTACCGGCGGTACCGGTGCGTCATCGTGTCGGGATTCCACGGCTCACGGCCTGCCGGGTCGGGCGAGAACGCGAACGCGTCCTCGGGCACCTGGATGCCGAGAGCCCGGGCCTCGGCGCGGCGGCGCCGGAACCGCTCCTGGAATAGCTCGCAGGTCAGCAGGTCCAGGGACAGGACGCGGCCCTCGCCGTCCTTGGGTGCCTTCTCGATGTGCTGGCCCTGCTTGACCAGGTAGTTGCGGGCCAGGCGGACTTGCTGGCGGGTGAAGTCGAACCGGTTCTCGCGCAGGGCGCTCACCTCGCCGCGCCGCGCCCCGGTGGTGAACGCGGTCCACAGGTACAGGCCGAACTCCTCGTCCTCGGCCCAGACCAGGTTGAGCAGCCGGGCGGCCTGGTCCTGGCTCGGCGGGTCCGGCTCGCGCTTGCGGGGATGCGGCGGGCTGGCGTTCTTGGCCACGTTGCGCTCGGCCCACTCGTAGCGGACGGCCAGGTCCAGCGCCGAGGAGATGACCGAGTGGATCCGCAGGATCGTCGCGGGCCTCATCGGCCTGCACGCGTGCGGCCGGCACCGGGTGTCGCATGTGTGAGGCCGGGTGGTCCGGTGGTCACGCAGCGGGCCGCACCGAGCGTCGCATGCGTGCTCGCCGTAGTGTTCGGTCCGCGGCAGCCGTCCGCACAGCCGCGAGCACTTCTTCAGCGCCGTGTAGAGCGCGTCGAGCGAGTCGGCGCCGGGCGGATCTTGACCTCACCGAGAACCGGCCCGATCGTGCGGCGGATGTATCCCTCGTGCGCCTCCCTGGTGGACACCTCGAGGTCGGCCACTTCCAGGTACTTGTCGAGCGCCTGGCCGACGGTCGCATGCCGGTCGGGGAACCGGCCGCCGTCGGCCTCGGCCAGCAGCCGGCCTAGCGCCACGTGGGCGGAGGCCTCGTCGGGACAGGTCTGCCTGAGCAGGCGTTGCTTGCCGGTGACCGGGTCGGTTCCCGCGTAGACCTTGACCCGGAACGAGCCACGAGGCAGTTGCTGTATGTGACCTTTGCTGGTCTTGGCCATAGCAGCACGATAGCCCGGTTGGGCCTATCCGGTCCACAACCCGGTCCACGACGTCGAACGATGTTGTTCGATTTTCGGCTTCTAACTGGAGCCGCCTATCGGAATCGAACCGATGACCTACGCATTACGAGTGCGTCGCTCTGACCGACTGAGCTAAGGCGGCGTGCCGTCCGGCGGGACGACGCGATGAGTCTACCGGACGCTGCCTCACGGCCGGCCCGGCCAGCAGCATGAGACTCGTAATATCCTCATGCTCGCCGACCATTACTCCGAGGATGGGGAAACGCTGTGGCGGGTTCGCGCCAACGGCCCGGCGACGATCCTGGCCGAGCCGCGGCAGACGGCCGGGCCGTTGAGGTTACGGGCGAACCGCTACTGGCAGTACCGGCAGAGGTCGCCGGCGGGTCCCGCGCTGGCGGTGACGGCCGGGCGGCGGACCGGCTGGGCCGGCTCGGGCTGATCAGGAAGCACTGGATTTTCGCGGTGCTGCTGGTGCTCGGGGCCGCGCTCCGCGGCGTGGTGCTGGCGGCCTACCATCCGGCGCTGATCTTCCCGGACAGCGTGCGGTACCTGCAGTACGCACACAACTTCACTACCGGGCACTGGAGCCCCGACGCGCTGCGGCAGAGCGGGTACTCCGTCCTGATCATCCCGGTGGCGCTGCTGCACGCGCTGTGGCTCGTCCCGCTGGCGCAGCACCTGGCCGGGCTGGTCACCGCGGTGCTGGTGTACGCGGTGCTCATCCGGCACGGCGCCCGGCCGTGGCTGGCGGCGATCGCCGCCATCCCGGTGCTGTTCGACCCGCTGCAACTGGTCCTGGAACAGTACGTGCTCGCCGACGTCTGGACCGCCTTCCTGGTGCTGGCGGCCCTGGTCATCCTGGTCTGGCGGAAGGAGGAGCCGGGGGGACTGGCGGTGGCCGCCTGCGGGCTGCTGCTCGGGCTGGCCGTCATGTTCCGGGACCAGGACCTGGTCATGATCGTCCCGGCCGCCCTGTACCTGCTGGTCACGGTGCGGCCGTGGCGCCGGCTGCTGACCCGGCTGGCCGCGCTGGCCGGGTGCTTCCTGGTCGCCGTGGCGGGCTATCTCGGCTGGTTCGACGCCGCGCACGGGCAGTGGAACTTCACCAGCTTCAGCGGCGCGTTCCTCTACGGCCGGGTCGTGGACTTCGCCGACTGCCAGGGCCTGAGCCTGCCCGCCTACGAGAAGCCGCTGTGCCCGGCGCAGCCGCCCGCGCAGCGCAACGCGGACTTCTACACCTGGAACCCGCGGTCACCGCAGTGGACGTTCCGGCCCCCGGCCGGGATGTCCAGGGACGCGGTGGTGCGTGACTTCAGCCTGCGGATCCTGCGCCACCAGCCGCTCGCCTACGCCGAAGCGGCCGCCCGCGACTTCGCCTACGGCTTCTCGCCGGTCCGCGGGGCCGGGCCCGAGCGGTACTCGCCGGCGTACCTGCAATTCCACCCCTACGTCCGGCCCGACCGGCAGGCCTACGCCTCGATCGCGGCGCTCGGCTACCCCGCCCCCGCACTCCGGCCGGGCCTGGCCGCCTTCCTGACCGGCTACGGGCGCTGGTTCTACGTGCCCGGTCCGGTGTTCGCGGCCGGGCTGGTGCTGGCCCTGGCCGGCCTGGTCCGCGGCAGGTTCCGGGACCGGGCGACCCTGCTGTTCACGGTGAGCGCGGTGACCGTGCTGCTGCCCGTGGCCGCGTTCGGCAACTTCGACTGGCGCTATCAGCTGCCGCAGCTCAGCCTCATCCCGGTCGCCGCGGTCCTCGGTGTCAAACGGCTCGGCCGGTGACCGCCATCGCGGCCGCGCCCAGGGTGACCCGGGCTGTCAGGAGGTCCGTTCGGGATCATTGGTTGTTCGTCCTGCTCCTGTCGGCCGGGCTGGCCCTGCGGGTGCTGGCCCAGGCCGCGTACCGGCCCGCGCTGTTGTACATCGACTCGGCCAAGTACCTGGTGGGTTCGGGGGGCACGGCGCCCGAGGGTTACCAGGCGCTGCTGCGGCTGCTCGACCCGATCGGCGGGCTCGCGCTGGTGGCGGCGGTCCAGCACGCGTTCGGGCTGGGCATGGCGATCCTGCTGTACGCGCTGGTGCTCCGGCTGGGCGGGCCGCGCTGGGCCGCGACGCTGGCCGCGGCGCCGGTGCTGCTCGACGCGTACCAGCTCCAGCTGGAGCAGACCATCATGCCGGACGTGCTGTTCGAGACGATGATCGCGGCCGGCCTGGCGCTGCTACTCCGGCCCCGGCGCACGCCCGGGGCCGGAGTCGCGGCGGGCGCCCTGGTGCTCGGCGCCACCACCACCGTCCGCGAGATCGGCGGGGTGCTGATCGTGCCCGCCGTGGTCTTCGCCGCGCTGGCCGCTCCCCGGTGGCGCCGGGCGGGGCTGGCCGCGGCGTGCTTCGGGCTGCCCGTGCTCGGCTACATGACCGGGGCGTACCTGGTCACCGGGCACTTCGGGCTGGCCACCAACGGGCCGGCGCCGGAGTACGGGCGGGCGGCGGCCGCCGCGGACTGCGCCGCCCTCGAGGTCCCGGCCGGCGAGCGGGCGCTGTGCCCGTCCCCCGCCGAGACGCTCGCGCTGGGCGGCATCGACGGCCTGCTGCACAACCCGCGCTCGCCGGGGCACACCGTGCCGGTGCCGCCCGGCCTCACCCGCGACCAGCTGCTCGACCGGTTCTCGCTGGCCGTGCTGCGTCAGCAGCCGCTGCGGGTGGCCGCGTCGGTGGCGCGTGACTCGATCAGGCTGTTCGCGCTGACCAGGGACGGCGACCCGGAGATCACCAGCATCGCGCGCTGGCAGTTCCAGGCCTTCTACCCGACCTACCCGCACCGCGACACCATGGCCGCGTTCACCCGGCTGGCGCGCCAGCACGGCAGCGGCGGCGCGCTGCGGGCCGTCGAGCCGACCGCCCGCATCCTGCGCGCCTACCAGCTGGACGGCGGCTACACGCCCGGGCCGGCCTACGCGGCGGCGCTGGCCGCGGGGATGGCCGGCGCGCTGGCCGGGCTGGGCCGGCGGAGGACCGCGGCCGGGGAGCTCGCGGCGGGCTGCCTGCTGGTGACGCTGGCCGCCGTGGTGCTCCTGGTCAGCTCGGACGCGTTCGAGTTCTCCTGGCGGTACCAGCTGCCCGCCGTGGTCATGCTGCCGCTGGCCGGGGCGCTCGGGCTCACCGCGGCCCGGGCCCGGCTCAGGCTCGCTACTGCCGGGGCCGGTCGTCAGGAGCAGACCGTCCCACTGCGCGGCACGGCCAGGCTGATCAGGTAGTCGTTCACGATCGTGTCCACGCAGGCGCTGCCCTGGCCGTAGGCGGTGTGGCCGTCGCCGTTCCAGCCGAGCAGCACGCCGGAGGACAGGTCGCCGGCCAGCGCCTGCGCCCACCGGTACGGCGTGGCCGGGTCCCGCAGCGTCCCCACGACCAGGATCGGCCGTGCGCCCGCGGCCCGGATCCGGGGCAGCGGATAGGACGGCACCGGCCAGTACGCGCAGGCCAGGCTGCCCCACACGAACGGCGCGCCGAACAGCGGCGCGGCCCGCGCGGCGGCCGCGGCCGCCGCGCGGTAGCTGGCCAGCGAGCGCGGCCAGGGCCGGTCCAGGCAGGTGATCGAGGTGTCGGCGTCGGCCAGGTTGTCGTAGCTGCCGTTCGGGTTGCGCTGGTACAGCAGGTTGGCCAGCTGGACGAGCACCGTACCGTCCCCGGCGAACGCGCCGGCCAGCCCGGTCTTCAGGTCGGGCCAGTACGACTTGCTGTACAGCGCGTCGGCCACCCCGTTCAGCAGCATCGCGCCGTCCGCCACCTGGCCGTCGTTGAGCTTGTTGGCCAGCGGCACGGAATAGGCCCGAACGACGAGGGCCTGCAGCCTGGCCACCGCGGCATCCGCCGACGTGCGCGGGCCGGTCCGCAGCGGACAGCCCGTCCCGGCCAGGCACCACGCGGCGAACGAGCGCAGCGCGACCTGGAACCCCTGCGCCTGCGTGATGTCTAGTTGCAGCGACGGCGTGTCCGGATCCACCGCGCCGTCGAGCACCAGCGCCCGCACCCGGCGCGGGAACAGCTGCGCGTACCACGTGCCCAGGTAGGTCCCGTAGGACTTGCCCAGGTAGGTGAGCTGCGACTGGCCGAGCGCGGCGCGGAGCACGTCCATGTCGCGGGCCGCGTTCTGGGTGCCCACGTAGGGCAGCAGGGCGGCGGAGTTCCGTGCGCACCGGGCCGCGTACAGCTTGCTCTGGATGACGACCTCGGCCAGCTGCGCGGCGTCCGCCGGCATGTCGTCGGTGGCCAGGTAGGTGTCCAGCTGCGGCCCGGTCTGGCAGGTCAGCGCGGGCTCGCTGGCGGCCACGCCGCGCGGGTCGAAGCCCACGATGTCGAACCGGGCCAGCACCGCGGCCGGGAACTCGCTGCGCGCCCCGAGGGCGTACTGGACGCCGGAACCGCCGGGGCCGCCCGGGTTGATCACGAGTGCGCCGACGCGCCGGGATGGTTGCGCCGCCGGGAGCTTGATCACCGGCAGCGAGAACCACCGGCCGCCGGGGCGGGCGTAGTCGAAGGGCACGAGCAGGCGGGCGCACTCGAAGCCGTTGCCGCACGGCTGCCAGTCGAGGTGCTGCGCGTAGTACCCGGCCAGCGTGGCCGACGGCCGCCCGCCCGCCTGGCCGGCCGTGGCGCTAGCCGAGCACCCGGTCACGAGCATGGCCAGCGCGGCCACGGCGGCCACGGCTGCCGCCAGGCGCGTGCGGGCGGGCCTCACCTGTCCTCTCGCGCCGCCTTCCCCCGCGACTTACCGTGCATGGACTCGTACGCCTGCCGCGACCCGCAGACGCTGGCCTTCGGGCAGGCGCACGCCCGGCCGTCGGCGGCCAGCTTCACCACCACGGTGTCGGAGGGGACGTTGTGGCCGATTACCGTACCGTCCCCCACCGGCGTGGTGACCGCCGCGCCCATCGGCGGGGCGTCCTTGCGGAACTCCTGGTACAGCGGGTGCTCGTACTTCAGGCAGCACATCAGCCGCCCGCACGCCCCCGCGATCCGCAGCGGGTTGACCGGCAGCTCCTGGTCCTTGGCCATCCGGACCGATACCGGCTCGAAGTCCTTCAGGAAGGTGGCGCAGCACAGGTCGCGCCCGCACGGCCCGATCCCGCCCTGCAGCCGCGCCTCGTCCCTGGGGCCGATCTGCCGCAGCTCGACGCGCGCCCTGAGGCGGCCGCCGAGGTCGCGGACCAGGGCGCGGAAGTCCACCCGGTGCGGCGCGCTGAAGTACACCACGAACACGTTGTCCGCGCCGAGGAAGTCGACCGCGGTGACCTTCATCGGCAGCTGGTGCTCCCGGATCAGGCGGCGCGCGGCCAGCCGCCCTTCGGCCCGCCGCCGCCGGTTGTCCTCGTCCCGGGTCAGGTCGTCCTCGCTGGCCAGGCCCGCGCACACCGGCAGCCCGCCGATGTCCTCGGGCACCCACTGCGGCGCCCATACGCACTCGGCCACCTCGGGGCCCGAGTCGGTGGGCACCAGCACCTTATCGCCGATGGACGGCGAGAAGTCCCCGGGGTCGAGGTAGTAAAGCCGCCCGTACCGCTCGAAGCTCACCGCCATCATCATGCCCACAGGGCCAGACTACGTTGTCCGCCGCCGCCCGCCATCCGGTTGCCCGCCGTATCGCAGTATCGCCGTATCGCCGTATCGTCGGAATAACGTGGAGGAAAGGCTTATGTGGAGGATCTGGTACCCCAGGGGGTCCCAGATCCTCCGCGCAGGCCGGATCCTCCGCGCAGGCCGGATCCTCCGCGCTAATCACTGGATTCTGACCGGCCCGCGCCGGGTGGGTCCGGGGCAGGAGCCGGGTGCACTAGCATTCTGGGGCTATGGACAAGGTGCTGGTGCCCGGGCGTGACCTCACGGACCCTGAGCAGAACCAGGCGGTGCTCGACGTGGCCTCCGCCCTGCTCGAGGGGCGCACGGCGGCGGAGCGCGTCGCGGCCAGTCACGGTCCGGCGGTGGCGGCCGAAGCGATGGCCGCGGCTCGCTCGCGGCGGCGGCTGGGCGAGCTCACCCGGCCGGTCCACCTGACCGTGGTGTGGGCCATGTACGGCGAGACGGGCCGCATGGTCCCCCGCACAGCGCACCCGCACGGGGAGGACTTCGTCCGGACCAAGGTCCGCCAGCTCGACTGGCTGACCGGCGGCCTGCCCGGCGTCACCTGGAGCATCATCGCCTGCGACGACGGGTGCCCGGACCAGCCCTCCAGCGCCAATCTGATGACGGACATCGCGGCGGCCGAGGGCTACCCGGCTCAAGGTCACTGCGGCGTGACGGTGCTCAGGCTGGCCGAGCTGATCGGGGGCGGCATGCCGGTCAGCCCCGCCTTCGACCGGCTGACCTCGACCGACCAGTCCCGCAAGGGCGGATCGATACTGGCCGGGCTGGCCGCCGCGATCGCGGTCGGCCCGGCGCGGGCGAATGACGCCGGCCGGCATGTGGTCTGCTACACCGACGCGGACCTGTCCGCGAACCTGGCCCAGCTGGGCTCGCTGGCGGCGCCGGTGGTGGCCGGCGACACCGTAGCCGCCGCGCTCGGCCAGCGGTACGGGATCGAGGGGGCGGTGCTGGTCAAGGCCGACGGGCCGGTCACCGAGCCGCACAGCACCGGCGACAAGCCGGACAAGATCATCATCTTGTTCCGCCATTTCGCCCGGGCCCTGCTCATCCCGTCCCTGGCCCGGGTGCTCGACACCCAGGCGGGCTTCAAGGCCTTCGACGGGGCCGCGCTCGGCCCGGTCATCGGGCAGATGACGTCCTTCAACGAGACCTTCGACATCGAGCTGCTCGTCCGTCTCGCCCAGCACTACGGACCGCAGGCCCTGGCCGTCGAGCCGATCGTGTTCACCGAGGACTTCGCCGCGACGAACTTCCCCTCCGTCGAGCCCGGGCCGCGCCACCTGGCGATGGTCCGCCAGGTCGTGGACCTCTACGACCGGCTGGTCGCACCGGCCGACCCCGTCACCGGCGAGGCGGCCGACCTGCTCACCCTGATCAGGACGCTCGACCTCGACGGCTACGTGACCCTGATCGAGCACCTGCGGGCCGAGGACCCCGGCGACCCGACCCTGTTCGACCGGCGCTGGCCGGTGCGGCACCTGCGCGACATCCTCAGCCGCTGACAGGGGGACGGCGGGAGGCGGGGGACGGCACCGGCTCAGCCTTCGGCCAGCGCCAGCGTCATCTCTTCCACGGCCAGGAGGGGGGCCACGTTCAGCGTGAGGCGCTCGCGGCAGCGCATGATGGCCTGCAGGCGGCGCAGGGTGCCCTCCGGCGAGGACGCCGCGGCGACAGGCCGCAGCTCGTCCTCGGGGCTGGCCAGCTCCACGCCGGCGCCGGCCTGCACCATCAGGACGTCCCGGTAGAACAGCGCCAGCTCCAGCAGGGCCTGGTCGAGCGTGTCCCGCTTGACCCGGGTGGCCCGCGACTTCTGCCGGTCTTCCAGGTCCTTCATCGCGCCGGCCATGCCGCGCATCGCCTTGGCCACGCCCTTGCCCGAAGATCCCTCGCCGAACGCCCGGCGCAGCGACTCCCGCTCCGGCTCGTCAAGATCCCCGGTGACCGCCTTGGCTTCCTCCTCGGCGGTGCGCACCAGGGCGGCGGCCGCGGCCAGCGCCGACCCGAGCGAGGTGACGGAGAACGGCACCCGCAGCACGTCGGCCCGGCGCCTGGCCGCGGACTCATCCAGGGCGAGACGCCGGGCGCGGCCCACGTGTCCCTGCGCCGCACGGGCCGCGGCCAGCGCCCGCGCGGGCTCGATTCCGTCCCGCTCGATGAGTACCTTCGCGACCGCGGATGACGCCGGCACGGCCAGCGTGACCACGCGGCACCGCGATCTGATCGTGGGCACCAGATCCTCGGCCGACGGCGCGCACAGCAGCCAGACCGTCCGCGGGGCCGGCTCCTCGATCGCCTTCAGCAACGCGTTGGCCGCCTGTTCGGTGCACCGGTCGGCGTCCTCGAACAGGACGACCTGCCAGCGTCCTCCGGTCGGCTTGCCCGCGGCGCGCAGCACCAGGTCCCTGGTCTGCTTCACCCCGTAGGACAGCCCCTCGGGCCGGATCAGCAGCAGGTCGGCGTGGGTACCGGCGAAAACCTGGTGGCACGAGGCGCACTGGCCGCAGCCGCCGGACGGGCACAGCAGCGCGGCCGCGAACGCCCGGGCCGCCACCGACCGGCCGGAGCCTGGCGGCCCGGTGAACAGCCAGGCGTGCGTCATCGCGCCAGGTTCGGGCCGTTGGCCGTCCAGCAGGGCCGAAGCCGCGTCGGCGGCCCGGCGCAACTGCGCGACCACCGCGTCCTGCCCCGGCAGATCGCCCCAGACCCCGGTCACGAGGCTCCGCCGGCGCGCCGGTCACGGGACCGGGGGGTCGGGGTCAGGATCTCCTCGCGGATGGCGGGGAAGTCGCCGGTGTTCGCCTCGGCGACCGAGGGGACCGGGTCGGGGAGCAGCTCGCGGATCCGCTCCTGGATGTCCCTGGTGACCTCGTCCGCCGGGCGGTCCGCGTCGAGCACCAGGTAGCGATCGGGCTCGGCGCGGGCCAGGGCGAGGAAGCCGCCGCGGACCCGCAGGTGGAACTCGGCGGGCTCGGCCTCGAGCCGGTCGGCCGAACGGGCGCGGCGAGCCAGCCCGGCCATCGGGTCCATGTCGAGCAGGATGGTCAGGTCGGGCGTGCGCCCGCCGGTCGCCCACCAGTTGAACCGGGCGATCTCGTCCAGCGGGAGGTTGCGCCCGGCCCCCTGGTAGGCGAGGGAGGAGTCGACGTACCGGTCGGTGATCACGATGGCGCCCCGCTCCAGGGCGGGCGCGATGACCGAGGCGACGTGCTCGGCCCGGTCGGCCGCGTACATCAGCGCTTCGGCGTGCGGCGACATGCCGGTGTGCGCGGTGTCCAGGAGCAGCGCGCGCAGCCGCATGCCGACCTTGGTCGCGCCGGGCTCGTGCGTGGTCACCACGTCGTAGCCGAGTTCGCGCAGCCAGATGGCGGCCAGCCGGGCCTGCGTGGTCTTGCCTGAGCCCTCGCCGCCCTCGAAGGCGATCAGCAGGCCGGGCGGGGACGCGGGCGGGGCGTTCCCGTTGAGGTGCGCGGGCTCCACCACCGGGGCCGGCTCGTTGCGCACCGCGGCCAGCAGGTCCTCGCGCAGCGGCACGCCCTTGCGGTCGTCCATCAGCCGGTAGGCCCGTATCCCGAGCAGGAACGCCACCAGGGCGGCCAGCAGGATCACCAGGTTCTGCCCGGCCGAGGCGTAGACGACGTGCGCAAACGTCACGTCGCCAGATCCGGTGACGCTGGCGATCAGCTTGGTGAAGGCGGCCGAGAGGAACGGCACCGCGGCGATGACCGTCAGCAGGATGACCTGGATGGACGAGAAGAAGAAGGCGAAGACCCGGCCGCGGGTGTCGTCGTCGACCTCGAGCCCGACGATGGTGAAGCCGGTCGCGTAGGCGATTCCCGACAGCGCGCCGAGCGCGATGACCAGCACCGTGACCATGATCAGGTTCGGTACCAGGCCGATGAGCGCGAGCGGGATGGACGCGGCCGCGATCGTGAGGCCGTACAGCCTGCGCAGGCTGATGCCGGTCAGCAGGCGGGGACCGACGAACATGCCGAGCGCGATGCCCACGAAGATCGCCGCGAACACCAGCCCGAATCCGGCGTTGCCGCCCTTCAGCGTGAACTTGATGTAGGGAACGGACAGCCCGATCACCACGCCGGCCGCGACGAAGGCCCCGACCATGCCGACGGCCATGCCGCGCAGCACCGGAGTCTTGCCGATGAACCGCCAGCCCTCCCAGATCGACTTGGCCGTCGACGGGACCGAGATCTTGGCCGCCTGCCGCTTCGGGATCTCGGTCAGGAACCAGACGGTCAGCGCGGAGACCGCGTACGACGCGGCGTTGATGTACAGGGCCAGCGAGACCGGGTTGGTCTGGAAGAACGGCAGCACCCGGCCCAGGGCCTCGCTGACCAGGGCGAGTACGCTGAACAGGCCGAAGGCCAGCGGCGCGGTGCCGTACGTGCCGAGCAGGCTGTACTGGTTGGCCCGCTCCAGCTTGTCCGGGGGCACCAGGTTCGGTATCGACGCCGCGGTCGCCGGGTTCCAGAACACCGACACCACGCCGGCCAGGAACTTGGCCGCCAGCAGCCAGGTCAGGTTGTGGGAGTGGGTCATGTTGTAGAAGAGCGGGATCGACAGGTAGAGCAGCCCGCGCAGGACATCCCCGACGATCATCGTGCGCCGCCGGTCCAGCCGGTCGGCGATCGCCCCGGCCACCGGGCCCAGCAGCAGCGGCGGCAGCAGGGTGGCCACCCAGACCAGGCCGACGGCCGTGGTCTGGGCCGCGGCTGCCGCGGTGGCGGGCTGCCCCGCGGTGTGCTTCTGCGTCAGGTACGCCGCGAGCGAGAGCAGCGCGAGAATGCTCAGCCAGTCACCGAGGCTGGACAGCGACAGCGCGATCCAGAGCCGGCGGAACGGCTTGATGGAA
>Ga0335081_10013942_pt1 | contig 12995 bp, 12 predicted proteins | sample Lox_Sample_35_FD_206713 | JGI IMG/M metagenome (GOLD analysis project Ga0335081, IMG submission 206713) | Soil microbial communities from Loxahatchee National Wildlife Refuge, Florida, United States - Lox_Sample_3.5 | ecosystem: Environmental > Terrestrial > Soil > Wetlands | place: USA...
CGCCGAGGTCGTCTCCACCGAGGCCAACGCGATGATCGCCGAGGGCCGCGCGCTCGCCAGGATCCACAAGAATATCGTGGTCAAGTGCCCGCTGACTCGCGACGGGATCAAGGCCACCAGCGCGCTGAGCAAGGAAGGCATCCGGGTGAACGTGACGCTGTGCTTCAGCGCGGGCCAGGCTCTGCTTGCAGCCAAGGCCGGGGCGTACATCATCAGCCCGTTCGTGGGCCGGCTGGACGATATCGGTTTCACGGGCATGGACCTGATCCGCAGCATCACTCAGATCTACCGCAATTACGGGTTCAAGACCCAGGTTCTGGCGGCGTCGCTGCGTTCGCCCACGCACGTGATCGAGTCGGCGCTGGCCGGCGCTCACATCGGCACCATGCCGTTCAAAGTTCTGGACCAGTTGTTCAACCATCCGCTTACGGACAAAGGTCTGGAGCAATTCCTCAAGGACTGGGGCAAGGTCTTCCACGAAACGCCCGTGGCCGGCTGACGCGCCAAAGATGGCTGGCGAACTACTCTCCTTCTCACTCGCCGAGCTAATCACCGTGGCGCTGGCCGCTGTGCTGGCGATTCTGGTGGCGCTTCTGGGTTATCGGGCGTACCGGCGTTCGCGCATTACGCCGGAGGAGCGCGAACGGCGCCGCCGGGCCTGGCTCGTGGCCACCGGCAAGATGGGCGATGCCACGCTGGTGGAGGTCCGCGACACGCTGCTGTTCTATTCTTACGCCGTGCGAGGTGTGGAGTACACGGCCTCCCAGGACATTGCCGTGCTGGGCGAGAAGGCGCCTTCCGGGTATAGCATCAACGGCTCCGTGAGCGTCAAGTACGACGCACGCAATCCGGCCAACTCGATCGTGGCGGCCGAAGAGTGGAGCGGCCTGCGTTGAGCGGGCGGTAACGTGCTGAACCGGACGTTTACAAGCTAAACGGGCCTTGTGCCGATCACACTTCCGATATATCGTACGATATATCATGAGCAAACAATGGTGGGCCTTTCCCGGCGGGCAGCCCTGGGCCGCGTTCGGCTGGGGGCAGGCGCCGCCGCGTTTCTTTGAATCGGGGGAAGTCCGGCTCGCGATCCTCTCTCTGCTCAGCGAAGGTCCCAAGCATGGTTACCAGTTGATGAAAGAGATGGCCGAGCGCTCGGGCGGCTTGTACAAGGCCAGCGCCGGCAGCGTCTATCCCACGCTTCAACAGCTCGAAGACGAAGAGTTGGTCACCAGCGATCAACAGGGCGGCAAGAAGGTGTATCGCATAACGGCGGCGGGGCGCCGAGAGTTGCAGAAGGATCCGGACGCTGTGAATCGCATCTGGAAGCGCGCGGAATCCTGGGAGGACTGGGGCCAGTGCCTGAACCCGGATTCAGCGCTCGTCTTTCACACGATGGGGGGAGTCATCAAGGCAAGCATGCACGCGGTGCGCCGCGCCGGCCCGGAGCAGGTGCGGAACATCCTGGAGCGCACGCGAAAGCAATTGGAGGATCTCTGAGTCATGGGAGTCGGCATCCGAACCGAGAACCTGCGTAAGGTCTACGATACGCCGCCGCCGATGGCCGCGCGCGCCGGGGGCTTTGGGTTCTCGGCCCAGCGCGGCGGCAAGGACAAAGAAAAGGCCAAGAGAAAGTTCGAAGTGGTGGCGCTGGACGACGTCTCGTTCGAAATCCGTCCCGGCGAGATTTTCGGACTGCTCGGCCCTAACGGCGCCGGCAAATCGACAACGATCGGTATCCTCACGACACGCACCCAGCCCACGGCGGGGCGCGCGTTCCTCGGCGACATCGACATCTGGCGCGAGCCTGTGAAGGCCAAGCTCCTGATTGGCGTGGTGCCGCAGCGCCCCAATCTCGATTTTGCCCTCACCGCGCGGGAGATCCTGGTCTTCCACGGCGCGTACTTCGGACAGAGCGCGAAGGAACGCGAGTGCAAAGCGGACGAGTTGCTGGAACGCTTCAAGCTCACCGACCGCGCCACCCATATGGTGCGGACGTTCAGCGGCGGCATGATGCAGCGCCTCTCCATCGCGCGCGCTATGATGCACGATCCCGAAGTGCTCTTCCTCGACGAGCCCAGCGCCGGGCTCGATCCCCAGACTCGGTTGCTGCTGTGGGAGACCATCCGCGATTACAACCGCGTGGGGAAGACTATCGTGCTGACGACTCATTATATGGACGAAGCCGATGCGTTGTGCGAGCGGCTGGTGATCATCGACCACGGCAAGATCATCGCGCAGGGCACACCCAAAGAGCTGAAGCAATCCATTCCGGGCGGGTATCTTCTGCGCCTACGCTTCAACCGCACTCCCGAGGAGTTGTTGAGCGAGTTGCGGCTATTGCCGGGTGTCACCGAAGTACGCTCCAACGATGGCACCGGCACGGATGTCTATGCCGGCAGCGGCGGGCCACTGATCGGGCCGATCGTCAATGCCGCACAGGCCGCGGGAATCGAGGTGCTCGACGTGCACATTTCGGAGCCCAGCCTGGAGACCCTGTTTTTGCATCACACCGGAAGGAGCCTGCGAGATTGAACTGGAAAACCTTTTACGCGCTGCTTTCGCGCGACGGGCACGTCGCCCGCCGCAACCTGCTCCCGATGCTGCTGCAAAACCTGTTGCAGCCGCTGCTGTTCACGTTTATCTTCGGTCGCGTGATGACCACCAGCGGAATCATGCCGGCGTCGTATAAGAACATGCTGCTGCCCGGCATCATGGCGATCAGCATGGTGATGTCCGGCGTGTGGGCGGTGGCCATGCCGCTCATCAGCGAGTTTCAGTTCACGCGCGAGATCGAAGACCGCCTGCTGGCGCCGATCGAGATCGGCTGGCTGGCGGTGCAGAAGGTGGTGACCGGGATGATTCAGGCTCTCGTTGCCGGCCTGGTCGTGCTGCCCGCCGCGTGGCTGGTGATGGGCGCCGGAGTCAGTCCGAGCCTGGGCCACCTGCTGGAGATGCTCCTGATTGCGCTGCTGGTGGCACTGTTTTCCGCCGCCGGCGGGCTGGCGCTCGGATGCAGCATCGGGCAGACGCAGGTCGGGCTGATGTTCAGCCTGGTATTGGCGCCCATGATGATGTTCGGCTGCGCGTACTATCCCTGGCAGGCGCTCGATCCGTTTCCGGTCTTGAAATACGCCGTGCTCATCAACCCGCTGGTTTACGCGAGCGAAGGACTGCGCGGAGCATTGGTACCCTCGGTTCCGCACATCAATACGCTGCTGGTGATCGCTGTGCTGGCGGTGATCGATTTCAGCCTGCTGTACCTGGGCCTGCGGAAGTTTCACAGCAAGGCGCTGAGTTAAACCTCACTTCGCCGTCTTGTTCATCAACGCCTTCACTTCTTCGGGGATCTCGAACTTGTCCTTCGGGATCTCCGCATTGTATTGCACGTTCTCCACCGTCATCACCAGTTCCACGGTGGCAACGTGGGTCACCATCTTGTGGGCCACGGTGATCTCGCCTTCCTTGCGATAGTCGCTGAATGCCGAGTCCGACTGGATCTCGCCCATCGGGCTTTTGGACGTTAGCGCCATTTTCGTCAGCAGTCCGCTTTGTTTGTCGTACCATTTCGTGATCGGCGAACCTGTCTTGGGCGTGAGCACTACCTTGTAGCAGTCTTTGCCGTCGATCTGCTCCACACTGGCCGTCTCTGCCGACTTGTACAAATCGCGCCAGGTGAAATCGGGATTGAACTTGGATTGCAGAAGGCTCTCGGCTCTTTCGTCGCCTTCCTTGACGCGCGGGCCCTGCATGGCCGACATGCCCCAGGCCACTTCGCCGTTCGAGCCCTCCTGGATCTTACCGATTCCCTCGAGCACGATTTCCGTGTATCGTTTGTCCGGTTCGAGCGCGTAGCCAGTCAACTTGCCTTTGAGGCCCATCGCCTTGAATTCCATGGTCCCCGTGGTGATCTCGCTGTGGAGTTTAGAATAGGCCGCTTTGCCGCCTGTGACTTCGATGTACCGATCGAGGACGGCTTCGCCTTTGGGCAGGTCGTCCGCCGCGCAGAGCGCCCCAGCCGCGACCGCCAGCACCACTCCGATTCGAAAACTGCGTTTGCTTCTCATCCTGGCTCCTGACTTCTGACTTCTTATTTCTGTCTCCCGATCCACTCGATCGCCGCTTCCAGCACCGGATCTTTGCCCTCGAGCAGTTGCTTCCGGGTGAGCCGCACTTCCTCATCCGGGATCACGCCGATTCCTTCGAGTGGCTTGCCGCCCTGCGAAACATAGTTGGCGATGGCGTATTGGAAACCGTCGCCGTTGGACAGCCGTTCGATGACCGAAGGCAGCGCCGCACCGGCGGTGCGCGTGCCGAAGATGCGGGCGCGTTTCACGTCCTTCAAGCCTCCCGCGAAGATCTCAGCGGTGGATGCCGAACTGCCGTCCACCAGCACTGCCAGGGGGCCGCGAAACGGCTGGGGCCGCGGAAAGATCACGAAATTGACGGTCAGTCCGCGCAGGGTTTCAGTTCCCAATTGCACGCCCGCCCGATCCATGAACCACCCGGCGACCCCCATGGCCAGCCCGCCGATTCCGCCTGGATTTCCGCGCACGTCGATCACGAACCCCTGGCAGTCTTGACAGCCTCTCATCGCCTCTGCCATGGTCGCGGCCAACGGCTCCGGCTCCATGAACATGTTGAATCGCACGTACCCGATGTCCGGCCGCAGTTTCCGCCATTCCGACCATACGTACTGCGGCGGCATGTTGCCCAGGTGCGTGAGTTTGCCCCGGGGGCGCGCGCGGGTCAAGTCGAGCGAAACCTCTTTATCGGCGGCGTCCCAAAAGTCCACGTGCACCACCGAGTCGGTTGGGCCTTGCAGGCGCGAAAGTGCCGCTCGCGACAGGCGGAGATCGAGCAGCGTTGAATCCTTGAACTGCTTGCTGATTCGGGCGATCACCGGCGCCACTTCGATCTTACCGATGTGGGTGATGATCCAACCCGGTTTGACGTCGTGCGCCGCGGCTGGCGAGCCCGGCTCGACGCCGGTGACCACGGCGCGCCCGTCCAGCACTCGCACATCGATTCCGGGATTGGCCTCGTCGGACTCTCGGTCGTCCTTGGAATCGGTCGAGTCGAGATCGCGATAGATATCGCCTGGAAAGATGCCGAAATGGGTCTGCTTCAGCCGGTCGAGCATGCCGTTCAGGACCCGGCGCGCCTCGTCCATGTCCTTGGCGGCCTCGATTTTGGGACGCAATTCGTCATGAACGGCCTGCCAGTCGAGCCCGTTGATCCTGGGATCCCAATACTTGTCGCGAACGGTCTTCCAGACCTGCTCGAAAGATTCGATGTTGGCATTTCGCTCGGCGGGAGTGAGCGGCTGCCCCGCTACAGCCACGGCGCCCGCCACCAGTGCGACCACCAGGATGCGGCGGTTCATTTTTCAACTATAACCCAGGCGGGAACCGCCAAATCCGAGGCTGCCGGCGCTTCGTATATCAAGGTGTAAATTTGCGACGGCCGGGAACAAAGCGTCATCATAAGAATCGTACAGGAGAGGTGACAGCATGCTGATCCGAAAGCCGGCGGGTATCCGCTATTCCGAAATCACGCCCAAGGACCTCTATTTCAACAGGCGCAAGTTTCTGGCCGGGATTCCGGCGGCTTTCCTGGGCGCACGCGAAGCGCTCGCACCGAGCACGGCCGCCGCGACATCGCTGCCCAATGTCCAAAAGAGCCAGTTCAGCACCACTGAAAAGCCGAACTCGTACAAAGATGTAACCAACTACAACAACTACTACGAATTCGGCACCGACAAGGAAGGCGTAGCGGGCAATGTCAGGAAATTCCAGTTGCCGGCGGAGTGGGTGGTTTCGGTGGAGGGCGACGTCGCCAAGCCGCGCAAGATCAGCATCGAGGAGATCGTGAAGCTGGCTCCGCTGGAGGAGCGCATTTACCGGCACCGCTGCGTGGAAGGCTGGTCCATCGTGGTGCCGTGGGTCGGCTTCTCCTTGAGCGAACTCCTGAAACAGGTCCAGCCCTCGCCGAAGGCGAAGTACGTCGCATTCGAATCGTATTGGGATCAGCGGCGCGAGCCCCTGGCTCGCCCGGAGCTGGCGGGCATCGCCTTCCCGTACGTCGAGGGACTGCGGCTCGATGAAGCCATGCACCCGCTGACCATGCTGACCGTGGGCATGTACGGCGAGACGCTGCCCATGCAGGACGGCGCGCCCGTCCGGCTCACTGTGCCGTGGAAGTACGGTTTCAAGAGCATCAAGTCGCTGGTCAAGATCAAGCTCACCGGCAGCATGCCGCCAACCACGTGGAACATGGCCAATGCGCACGAGTACGGATTCTATTCGAACGTGAATCCGCAGGTGGATCATCCACGCTGGAGCCAGGCGACGGAGCGCCGTCTCGGTGAGCTTCGGCGCCGCCCCACGCTGATGTTCAACGGCTACGGCGACCAGGTAGCCAGCCTCTACAACGGCATGGACCTGAAAAAGAATTACTGAGTGGCAGCGGGGCGGACGATCGTTTTTCGTCGTCCGCCCTCCCGAACAAGAGGAAGTTGCCGATGCTACGAAAGAGATGGCTCAAAATTGTGCTCTTCCTCCTCTGCCTGGTCCCCTGTCTCTACCTCGCCTGGCGCGCCTGGAACCAGGACCTCACCGCCAACCCAGTCGAGTACATCACCCACTTCACCGGCGACTGGACCATCCGGTTCCTGGTCTTCACGCTCGCCATCACTCCGCTGCGCAAGACCCTGAAGCTCCCGGATCTCATCCGCTTCCGCCGCATGCTGGGCCTCTTCGCGTTCTTTTACGGATGCCTTCACTTCTCGACCTATCTCGTTGTGGACAAGTTCTTCGATTTCCATGAAATCGTGGCCGACGTTGCTAAGAGGCGCTTCATCACGGTGGGGTTCACCGGCTTTGTCCTGATGATTCCCTTGGCCGTGACCTCGGCCGCCGGCTGGATCCGCCGCATGGGGGGCAGGCGGTGGCAGTTGCTCCATCGCCTCGTCTACGCCAGCGCCGTAGCCGGCGTGATCCACTACTACTGGCTGGTCAAGAGCGATATCCGCTTGCCTCTCCTCTACGGCTTTCTTGTGGGCATCCTGCTCGCTTTTCGCGCGGTGGCATCGCTGCTGAACCGGCGGCCCGCCGCGGTGCCCGTGCGCACACCATTGCGCGATAATCCGTAGTTGGTACAGACACGGCTGCTCTCGATCCTGGTTCCCGTCTACAACGAAGAAGAGTTTGTCGAAGCCTCGATCCGGCGCGCGCTGGAAGCGCCGCTGCCGGACGGGCTCACCAGCGAAGTGGTAGCCGTGAACGACGGCTCGACCGATTCCACGGGTGAGATTCTGGACGAGCTGGCGCACCAGTTCCCCAGGCGCGTGCGCGTCTTCCATCACAAGGCGAACAGCGGAAAGGGCGCCGCCATCCGCACCGCCATCGGGGAGGCTGCCGGCGAATTCGCCATCATTCAGGATGCCGACCTCGAATACGATCCCGCCGAATACCCCAAAGTGCTCGGGCCGCTGGTAGCCAACAAGGCCGACGTGGTCTATGGATCACGGTTTCTGATTAGCGGCGAGCGCCGCGTGATTTACTACTGGCATGCGCTGGCGAATCACATCCTGACCACCGCCTGTAACATGGCGGCCGATCTCAATCTCACCGACATGGAGACCTGCTACAAAGCCTTCCGGGTCTCGCTTGCGCGCAGCATTCCCATCCGCAGCAACCGGTTCGGTATCGAGCCGGAGATCACCATCAAGTTTGCCAAGCGGCAGGTTTCCATCTACGAGGTGCCGATCAGCTATCACGGCCGTACTTACGAAGAGGGCAAGAAGATCGGCGCCAAAGACGCCGTGGCTGCGCTCTGGGTGATTCTGCGCTGTTACTTCAGCCGCGACATCTACCGCGATCCGGGTGCGCACATCCTGGATTCGCTCGCGGGCACGCGGCGGTTCAACCGCTGGATGGCTGACACGATCCGTCCGTGGATCGGCTCGCGCGTCCTCGAGCTCGGCGCGGGAATCGGCAACATGACGCAGCAGCTCGCCGGGGGCCGCAAATACTACGTGGCCACCGATCTCGACGAAGAGCACCTGGCGCGGCAGCGCGTGCGCTTCCGCGGGAGGCCGAGTCTCAAAATCCGCAAGTGCGATCTTTGCCTGACTGCAGATTTCGACGAGTTTGCGGGCGCGTTCGATACAGTGGTCTGCCTGAATGTGGTCGAGCACGTCGAAGACGACCTGGCTGCCCTGCGCAATATCCGTAAGGCGCTCGCACCCGGCGGGCGGGCGGTCATTCTCGTTCCCCAAGGCCAATCAATTTACGGCACTCTCGATGAAGTACTGGGACACTATCGAAGGTATTCTGACGCACAGCTTCGCTCGCGCATGGAGGAAGCCGGGTTCGTGATCGAACGCACGTTTCAGTTCAACACAGTAACCCGGCCAGGTTGGTGGTGGAATGGGAAGGTCTCTCGCCGCCGCTCTTTCGGACGCCTGCAACTCCGTTTGTTCGATTGGCTTGTACCGGTTTTCCGGCGCATCGACAGATTCTTGCCGTGGCAGGCCGTATCGTTGATCGCAATCGGCCGCAACGGGGAGCCGCAATCGACTTCTGCAGAAAAAGTACCGATATGATCAAGAAGTCCCAGATTAGAACCAATAGTGCTTTCCAGGAGGCCGATTTTGGTGCATGATACATCAGCAGTCCGACAGTCCAGCGCGTCCGATCATCTGCGGATCGGGGGGCGGGCTGGCACTGGTTTGGGATTGCCAGGTTCATCTCCTAAGATTGCGTTGAGCATCGCCGCCGGGCGCGTCACCGGCGGCGTTCTTTTTTTGTGCGCCGGCCTCCTGTTCGCCGCCGAAGCGCGCATCGATCACGTCACCGTAGCCGGCAAGGATCTGGACAAGCTTCAGGCGGCGCTGAAGAGCGTCGGGATCGAAAGCGTCTATGGCGGTGCCCACAGTAACCACGCCACCGCGATGGCGCTCGTAAGCTTTCCGGACGGCTCGTATCTCGAGTTGATGGGCCTGCAACCGAACGCCGATCCCAAGGCCGTCAGCGAGCACGTCTGGGCAAAGTTCCTTAAGGAAAATGCAGGCCCGTGCGCCTGGGCGCTGCGCTCGCAGAACCTGTCCGCCGAAATCCAGCGGCTCAAAGCGGCTGGCGTCCCGGTGTCCGCGCCCGTTCGCAGCGGGCGGCAGCGTCCCGACGGCGTGCGCCTCGAATGGGACACGTCGGACGTAGGCACGGCCCTGCGCGGCACCTTTTTTCCGTTTCTGATCCAGGATCTGACTCCCCGGAAGGAGCGCGCGTTCCCGCAGGGCAAGCCGGTCACGCGCCAGTTCCGTGGCGTGGAGCGCGTGGTGATCGCGGTGAAGAGCCTGGACGACGCGATCCAGCGTTACCACGCCGCGTACGGCTCCCCGCCTCCCATCAAACAGGCGGACAAGGAATGGGGCGCTTACATGGCGCTGCTGGGCAACGTGCCGGTGATCCTGGCCCAGCCTCTGAATGCCGACTCCTGGCTCAACCAGCGGCTCGCGCAGTTCGGCGAGGGGCCGTGCGCGTTCATTCTTCAGGCGGCGAATCCTTCGCATTTCAAGCAGGTCTCGCACACACGCTGGTTCAGCATCGACATCTCCTGGTTCGACAAGCAGAAACTCGGATGGAGGCTGGGCTTTCAATAAGGTGCTTCTATGCGCGGTCCGGCCGTCTTTCTCGCTCACGGTTCGCCCATGTCGGCGCTGGGAGGGGACGCTCATGCAGCGGCCCTGAAACATTTCGGGCAGGCGCACGCCGGCGCGCGCGGAATCGTGATCGTGTCAGCCCACTGGCAGACCTCCGCCCCGGTTCGCGCAACCGCCTGGGAGCACGCTCCTCTCGTGTACGATTTCGGTGGCTTCCCCGAGGAACTCTACCGGATCAGGTATCCCGCGGCGGGCGATCCTGCGCTGGCGGCCCGGATTCCCGGCGCGGTAGCCGAGGTGAGCCGCGGGCTCGATCACGGCGCGTGGGTGCCTCTGCGGCTGGCGTGGCCGGACGCGCGCATCCCGGTCGTTCAGGTCTCCCTCCCAGCGACCGGCCCCCAGGAAGTCTTCAACCTCGGCCGTGGGCTTCGGCCGTTACGCGATGAAGGCATCATCGTGATCGGCAGCGGAGGCATCGTGCACAATTTCGGCCTGGTGCATTTCTCTGAGAAGAACTCTGGCATCGATCCCTGGGCCGCGGAGTTCGACCGGTGGGTGGCGGCGCGCATCGCCGGCCAGGACATCGAGGGCTTGTTGAACTACCGGGCTTCCGCCCCGGAAGCCGAAGTGGCCGTGCCGACGCCGGAGCACTTCGATCCCATCTTCATTGCGCTCGGCGCCGCCTGGCCCGATGAACGCCTCGAGACAATCTACGAAGGCTTCCACTACGGAAACCTTTCCATGCGCAGTTTCGCCTGGGTAGCGTAACCTTCGCCCGCGCCGCGAGTATAAGACATCATGGAAGTACTCCTGCGCGATCTGCGCTACGCTCTGCGCACGATGCGGCGCGACGCCGGGTTCTGTGCCGTGGCCGTGGGCATCCTGGGCCTGGGCATCGGCGCGAATACCGCGATTTTCAGCGTGGCGAACACGGTGCTGCTTCGTCCGCTGCCGTTCCGCGATCCCGCACGGCTGGTATGGATCGCCAACACCGGAAACAGCGGGCTTTCCGGCGTCACTTCGCGCGTTGCCAATTATCGCGACTGGCGAAGCATGAACCAGTCCTTCGAAGATCTGTCCGCATATTTTCCGTTCTCCGATTATCGCTACTACAACCTGATCGGCACGGGCGAGCCCGATCGTCTCTCCGGATACCGCGTGGCACAGAATTTCTTCGATCTGCTTGGCGTGCGGCCGATGCTTGGACGCAACTTCGAAGATGAGGAATGCAAATGGAACGGACGCCCCGCGGCGATCCTGACCTACGGCTTGTGGCAGCGGCGCTTCGGCGGAGATCCCAACGTGATCGGCCGGGCCATCACCCTCAACGATCAGTCCACCACCATCGTCGGCGTGATGCCGGAGACGTTCGATTTCGCCAACGTCTTCGTTCCGGGCGCGCGCATCGATCTGTTTGTGCCCTTTCCGATCACTGACGAGACCGACCGCTGGGGCAATACGCTTTCCGTGGTCGGCCGTCTCAAGCCTGGAGCGACTCTGCCCCAGGCCCGGGCCGAGTTCGAACTGCTCGTCGACCGGCTTCACAAAGCGCATCCGGAGCGCGGCACCCGCTGGGGCGCGCGACTGACACCGCTTCAGGAGCAGGTCAGCGGCCGCGTCCGGAGCGCGTTGATCGTGCTGTTGTGCGCAGTCGGCGCGGTGCTGCTGATCGCCTGCGCCAACCTCTCCAACCTGCTACTGGCGCGCGCGGCCTCGCGGCGTAAAGAAGTGGCCGTGAGGGTAGCGCTCGGTGCGGGGCGAGGACGCCTGATTCGCCAGATGCTCACAGAGAGCACGTCGCTGGCCTGCTGCGGCGCGGTGGTCGGAGTGGCGATCGCGTTGGCCGCCACGCGCTCGCTTGCCGGACTGCAGGCCATGAACATTCCTCTGCTGCATGCAGTGCGGGTAGACGGAGTGGCTCTGGCGTTTGCGATGGCTGCAGCGCTGCTCACGGGACTCGTTTTCGGCATCGTCCCGGCGCTGCAGGCCTCGCGCGGCGATTTGCACGACGGGCTCAAAGAGAGCGCGCGAGGATCGAGCGAAGGCCGGCGGGGCGGCTGGATTCGCGATGCGCTGGTGGTCTCCGAGATCGCGCTCGCCTGTGTGCTCCTGGTGGGCGCAGGGCTGCTGATCCGCAGTTTTCTTCATGTCATGGAGGTCGACCTGGGCTTCCAGGTGTCACGGGCGGCGGCGTGGAGCATCGAGACCGGCGATCGCTTCAACAACGGCACCAAGGAAGCCGATTTCTACAGGCGGCTGGAGGAGGCGGTGCTCGCGGTGCCGGGAGTGGAGGCGGCCGGTGTCAACGATTGCCTGCCGTTCGGCAAGAACCGGAGTTGGGGTGTGACCGCTCTCGGTGTGCAATACCAGCCTGGCCAGTTCCCGCTGGCGTTCCCGCGCATCATCGATGCCGGCTACATTCCCGCGATGAAGATTCCGCTGCGGGCGGGCCGCAACTTCACGGTGCACGATACCGCCGATACCGAAAGGAGCGTACTGTTGAACCAGGCGCTGGCACGGCGCCTCTGGCCGGACCGTGACGCCGTCGGCCAGCAGGTGGTGATTACTGACCGTAAGCCCTGGCGCGTGATCGGCGTCGTGGGCAATGTCCGTCACAGCAGCCTGGAAGAGGAGGGCGGAAACGAGGTGTACCTGCCGGTTTCTCAACTGGAGGCCAGCTCGGTGGACCTGGTGGTTCGCACCCGCCTCGCGCCAGAGGCGATCGCCCAGGACGTACGCGCGGCGATCCGCAAAGTGGACCCGACGCTGCCGACGGCCGAGTTCCGCACGCTGGAGAGCGTGGTGGATCGCGCGGTCTCGCCGCGGCGCTTCGTCGTGCTCCTTTTGGGCGGTTTCGCGGCGCTCGCGCTGGTGTTGGCGTCGCTCGGCATCTACGGCGTGGTGAGTTATTCGGTGGCGCAACGGACGCAGGAGATCGGCATTCGCATGGCGCTAGGCGCTTCGGCGGGCCGAGTGCAGTGGGGCGTGCTACGGCAGACGCTGGTGCTGGCGGTGACCGGGGCGGCGATCGGCGCGGCGGCCTCGGCGGTCACGGTGCGATTGATCGCTTCCCTGCTTTACGGCGTGCAGCCGGGGGATGTGGTGACCTTCGGGGGAATGCTGTTGGTGCTGACGCTGGTGGCAGCAGTCGCCGGCTATGTGCCGGCGCTGCGTGCGTCGCGGATCGATCCGATGTCGGCGTTGCGGTCGGAGTAGCTACAACGGGATATTGCCGTGCTTCTTGCGCGGCATGGTGTCCACCTTGGTCTCCAGCATGCGCAGGGCGCGGATCACGCGCGGACGCGTCTCGTGCGGCTCGATCACATCGTCCACG
>Ga0335081_10013943_pt1 | contig 12994 bp, 13 predicted proteins | sample Lox_Sample_35_FD_206713 | JGI IMG/M metagenome (GOLD analysis project Ga0335081, IMG submission 206713) | Soil microbial communities from Loxahatchee National Wildlife Refuge, Florida, United States - Lox_Sample_3.5 | ecosystem: Environmental > Terrestrial > Soil > Wetlands | place: USA...
AGACCGCAGCCTTCGTCGCCTCCGCCAACTCCCCAGAATCCCGGCTCCCGCACTCTTCAAAACCGTTCTGTAAGCCCGAATTCCAACCCGCTGGCTGAGTTGTCGGCTATGTCGTGAGAAATTCGGGTTAGCCGTGTTGGTGATGTGATGCCGCTGCCGTTGTAATTCCTCAAGAATGGCCGCGCGCTCAAAGGCGTTCACCTGTTCCGAGAGGCGGCCACAACGTTCGCTTGTTGATGCCGAATTCCCTAATCTCTCCCGAGGCAAAGCGAGTTGCACGGTGGTTGCGTCCACCGAGCCCGAGGTCGACAGCAGAAGCAGGCGCTCCACCGTATTTCGCAGCTCGCGCGCATTCCCTGGCCACGGATACTTCTTCAAGGCCGTAATGGCCTCCGCCGTGAACGGAACAGGCTTCCATCCATTTTGTGTGCAGATCTGGCCCGCGAAATGCTCCACTAGTTTGGGGACATCCTCGGACCGTTCTCGCAATGGCGGTAGCGTGATTGGGAACACCACGACGCGGTGGTCAAGGTCTTCACGGAAGGTTTCCCTGTTTAACGCTTTCCGCCAAGTCGCGATGCGTGGCGACCACCACCCGCACATCAACCGCGACGGGTTTGGCTGCGCCGATTCTCTCCAGCTCGCCTTCTTCCAGTACGCGCAACAGCTTGGCTTGCATGGTGAGGGGCATATCGTCGATTTCGTCGAGCAGGAGCGTGCCGCGATGCGCCTGTTCAAACTTGCCGAATGTGCCGCTGCACCGCGCCGGTAAATGCGCCTTTTTCGTGGCCGAAAAGTTCCGACTCGATCAACTCCGGCGGTACCGCCGCGCAGTTCAGGGTGACGAACGGTCCTTGCGCTCGTGGACTCTTCTCATGCAGGGTCCTCGCCGCCAGTTCCTTACCGGGGCCGGTCGCACCGTAGATGCAGATGCGCGTTTCGCTGGCGGCCACTCGCTCCAGTTGCGCCATGACTCGCCGCATCACATCGCCACTCCAGACGATTTGGTGTTTGCCGATTCGCCTCCGCAGCTCGCGATTCTCGTTCTCCAGGCACTTCAACTTCAAAGCGTTCTCGACCGTAAGCAGCAGTTTGTCGCTGGAAATCGGTCCCGACATCATGACCACGGGAGTTGTAACGTTGCTGCTACGCAGGTCCTCCAGCCGTGCGAGGCCATCGCGGCCGGGTATCACCACATCAGACAGGATCAAATCGAAGGGCCTGGTCCTTCGCCAGTTCCAGCGCGCGCAGCGTTGTCGCAAACGGTTGCTTCATGTCCCGCCAGTCGAAAGGCGCGCGACAGGGACGCCAGCGTGTCGGCTTCGTCATCGACGATCAGAATGTCGGCTTTGCGGCTCACGCGTGTGCCGCCTTTGCCGCGGCGGAGGGCAGTTCCACAATGAAGGTCGCACCGCTGCCCGGATGGCTTTCCAATGGTGCCGTGGTGGTCGCTCACCACCGACTGCACGATGGCAACTCCCAGTCCGGTACCGTGCTGCCTGGTCGTGTAGTACGGAGTGAACAACCGCTCGCATTCTTCCGCAGTCATTCCAGTCCCTGCATCGAAAATCCTGACCTTAACCATCGACTTCGATGCGCGCGTGCTCCGAAGCGTCAACGCTCTGACAGTACGCCAACGCGGAGTTGGTGGTGCCCAGGTCGATGCCAACAATAAATTCTGATTCCAACGAATTCTCCTGTTGCGAGGGTTTGTGCCAATTGAAGATCGATTGATCTTCGCAGAAGTGCGGTTCGCTATGAGACCTCAACCTCTGCCGGCGCCAGAATGGTTCTGCCCGAACCTTGCGGCAAGGATGGCAAGTTCACCTCGGTGACGCGCCAGCCGCGATGGCGCAACAAGCCGCGGATTGGCGGTTGGCCGGTGACGTTTCCCACCAGTTTGATGGCAGCCGGATCAAGGCCCGCCGGTACGGTGACCGGCTGGTCTTCTTCGGAGGCGATGATCGGTTCGAGTTTAAGATAGCGCTCCAGAACCTGGCGGCAGGAAGTGTGGATGCTGCGCACCGCAGCCCCGAGTGGCACGTCGGCGTAGGGTGAAACGTCCTCCTCGAGAATCGACAAGACGGCCGTCGCGCTGGAACAAAGCAAAAATCTGCACTGCCCGGTCGAGCGATTCCGGGCTCGGCTTCGGCACCGATCTTGGGTGCTGCAGCAGTCGGTTTGGCTGCGGTCGCAACCTGTGTTGCCTTTGGCCGTAACGCCCCCAAGATGTCCTGCGGGACCGTTCCATAAAACAACAGCGAGATAAGACAACGAATAGCAAACGACAGCCGGGTTGAAAATCATGATTATGTTTGCTCCGAAGCCAAGCTGGCATGCGCGATGAGACTCTGTATCAAGGCAAACACAAAATGAGAGGCTTGTCCAAGCTCAGGGTAAACCCAGAGATGACAAGGAAGCCTATGTATCCAACGCAGGTTAGGAGGGAATAAGATATTGGCAGCTTTTCATCGGAGGTCGCATGTCGAAATCCAAATCATCTCCTCCAGAGAAGTCCCAAGGCATCTCACGGCGCTCGTTCCTGAAAGGCGCCGGCGTGGCCGCGACCGGCACAGCCGTGCTGAATTTCGACCTCTTGGGAGACGCCTCGGAGGTCTCCCCGCAGGTCATCGGACCCGGCGCGACAACCGTGGCGCTGAATGTTAACGGGGTGGTCAAGCGCGTTTCGGTTGAGCCGCGCACCACCCTGGCCGAAGCGCTGCGCGACGAACTCCAACTGACCGGAACCAAGATCGTCTGCGACCGCGGAGCCTGCTCCGCATGCACGGTCATGCTCGACGGCACACCGGTGAATTCCTGCATGACTTTCGCTCTGGATGCCGTTGACAGCAAGATCATGACCATTGAGGGACTAGGCGATCCCGTGCACCTGCATCCGGTGCAGGCGGCATTCGTCGAGCACGATGGCATGCAATGCGGCCACTGCACCCCGGGCATGGTGATGAGCTGTGCCGCATTGCTTGAGCGCAATCCCAATCCGACCGCTGCAGACGTGCAACAGGCTATCAGAGGGAATATTTGCCGGTGCGGCACTTACCCCAAGGTGGTTGAAGCCGCGCTGGCAGCCGCCCGTGCGGGAAAAGGGGCATAAGCCATGACTACTCTCGCGCAAGACTCGCAACAGAAGAAGAGCGCACCTGGCTCTGGGCAAAACAAAGCTCAGCAGAGTTCGACCGCAGTCCAACCGCAGACACGTACCGGCGAATTTCTCATCGGCATCCCGGGAACACCCGAAGGCGTGCAGAAGGTCGAGCGCAACGTGCCCGCGGACGAACCGCCGCCACTAGCGCCAAATTCCGAGCTGAAGGTGATCGGCAAGCGCGTTCCCCGCTACGATGGACCATTCAAGGCGTCTGGTGCAGCGAAATATCCCAGCGACATCCAGTTGCCAGGAATGCTGTACGCGCACTTCGTGAGCTCGACCGTTCCCCACGCAACAATTGTCGCCATCGACACATCCGCGGCCGAGAAGCATCCCGGAGTCAAGGCCGTGTACGTGCTGCAGAACGTGCTGGGGCAGGCCGAGCCGCAAGACAAGTCGAAGGAGATTCCCTCCCGTTTTCCTATCGTGCGCTACGCCGGGCAGCCGATCGCGGCAGTGGCTGCAACAACTCCCGCCGCTGCGCTTGAGGGCGCAGGCTTGGTCAAGGTGCAGTACGAGCCCATGCCCTTCGTCGTCGATCTCGATAAAGCACGCGAGGCTAACGCACCGCTGGTTTTTCCCGGCCCCGCTGCGGAAGCCGCTACAGCAGGAGGCGGAGGAGGGGACGAAGACGTTCCGCAAAAGGGGAATGTTCGCGGTCCCGCGCGCTCGCGCCACGGCTCCGGGGCAAAGGGTGACGTGGAGAAAGGGTTCGCCGCTTCGACCGCGATCGTCGAGGCCGAATATCGCACTCAGGTGCAGACTCACTCGGCGCTGGAGACGCACGGCGTCGTGGCCGACTGGAAGCCGGACGGCTTGACTGTGTATGCCTCCACCCAGGGCACGATGAGCGTGCGCGATGAGTTGGCCGAGATCTTCAACCTGCCCAAAACGAAAGTCCGCGTAATCACGGAGTATATGGGCGGTGGTTTTGGGGCGAAGTTCGGCGCGGGAAACGCCGGTGCGGTCGCGACGTACCTCTCGAAAAAGACAGGCGCTCCCGTTCGCCTCTTTTGCGATCGCAAAGAAGAGCAATGGGCGACGGGCAATCGGCCCGACGCGCACATGTACGTGAAGGCCGGCGCCGACAAGCACGGCAAACTGCAAGCGCTGAAGTGGATCAGCTACGGCACCGCGGGCGTCGGCACGGGCGCCGGGACAGCCGGCCCGGCGCAGAACTTGTACGAATGCCCTAACGTTCTCGTGGAAGAGTACGACGTCTTCACCAACGCCGGTCCTGGGACTGCGATGCGCGCGCCCGGGCATCCACAAGGTGTTTTTGGCCTCGATCAGACGATGGACGCGCTGGCCGAAAAGCTCAACATCGATGTTCTCGACTTCATGGACAAGAACGATCCCAGCCTGGCACGCCGCGACGAGCGTCGCATCGGAGCGGAGAAGTTCCGGTGGGCGCAGCAGCGCCGGAAGCCCGCCAGCGATACCGGCCCCGTGAAAAATGGCGTCGGCGTAGCGCAAGCCGTCTGGTATCGCATTAACAGCATGGATTCCGCCTGCGAGGTTCGTATCCATCAGGACGGTTCGGTGGAAGCGCTCTCGGCCGTGCAGGATATCGGCGGCGGTATCAAGACCGTGATCACACAGGTCGTCGCCGAAGAACTCACGCTGCAGCCGCGCGATATAACCGTGCGCGTCGGCGACACGCACCTGCCGCCCGGCCCGCCCTCGGGTGGCAGCATGACCACGGGCTCGCTCACCCCCGCCGTTCGCAATGCTGCGTACAAAGCCAAAGAACGTTTCCTGCAAGAAGTGGCCTCGGCATGGCACGTACCGGTTGCGTCGCTCGTCCTGGCAGATGGCAAGATTACGAGCGATGCCGGGAAGTCGGCGAGCTTTCAGCAAGCCGCTGGGGCCATGCGCACGGAAACCGTCTCCGCGACGGCCCAGCGCAGCCCGGAGTACGGTAAGCGCGCAATGATGTTTCTTGGCGGGGTGCAGTTCGTGAAAGTCGCGGTCGATACTGAGACCGGCATCATCCGCGTTGAGCGCGTGGTCGCCGTCCACGACTGCGGCCGCCCCATGAACCTCTTGAGCCTCGAGAGCCAGGTCAACGGCGGGATTCTGCAAGGGATCTCCTATGCGCTCTATGAAGACCGCCGGCTCGACCGCAACACTGGCATCATGGTCAACCCGAATCTGGAGGAGTACAAGATCATCGGCCCGAAAGACATACCGCAGATCGAGGTGCACTTCATCCAGGACTATTTGGCGCGCAGCTCAACTGATGCCGGGGGCATCGGCGAGCCGGCGAAGATTCCCACCGCCGCCGCCGTCGCCAACGCTGTATACAACGCTATCGGAGTGCGGATGCACGAGTTGCCCATGACGCCCTCGCGCGTACTCGCCGCGCTCGGCAAGGTGAAGCAAGGAGGTGTTGCGTGATTGCCGCCTTTGAATGGACGAACGCCCGCTCGATCGACGATGCCATCGGCCAGCTCAACGACAAAGCCATTCCTAAAGCCGGCGGCATCGATCTGATGGACCGCCTGAAAGAGGGCCTTGATGCGCCTTCGCGCCTTGTCAACATTCGCACGATCTCGGGCCTCGATTACGTGAAGCAAGAATCCGGCTGGCTGCGGATCGGGCCGACGGTGACACTGGCGACGATTGCCGAGCACCCGGTGATCCGCCAGCGCTATCCCGTCCTGGCTGACGCGGCACTCAAGGCGGCCACTCCGCAAATCCGCAACATGGCGACCGTCGGCGGCAACTTGCTGCAACGGCCGCGCTGCTGGTACTTCCGCAACGAGCAGTTCCACTGCCGCCGCAAGGGAGGCGACCAGTGCTTCGCGCTGGACGGCGAGAACGATTACCACGCCATCTTCGATAACCAGATATGCGCCATTGTGCACCCCTCGGCCACCGCCTCTGCGCTCACCGCGCTGCGCGCCAAAGTCGAGGTCAAAGGGAAGAACGGCACGCGCGAGATTGCGCTCGACGACCTCTTCGTCCGCCCGGAGACGGACGTCACCCGCGAGCACGTGCTCAATCCCGGCGAACTGCTGACCGAGATCCGCGTGCCCGCACCATCAGATGCCACCCGCTCCGCTTATATCAAGGTGGGACAGAAGGAATCGTTCGACTGGCCTCTGGCGGAAGTTGCTGTTGTGCTGGAGACGCGCGGAGGCGTGGTGAGCGAGGCGTCGATCGTGCTGGGCGCGGCCGCACCAGTCCCCTGGCGTGCCACAGCCGCTGAAAAAACGCTAGCCGGCAAACCGCTCAACGAGCAGAGCGCGCGCGAAGCGGCGACGGCTGCGGTACAGGGCGCGACACCGCTCTCCCAGAACGCGTACAAGGTCCCAATGTTCGAAGCCGTGGTGCGGCGCACCATTCTCGCCGCAGGCCAGGAGGCATAATGCGCGAGTTCATGGACGAGCCCGAGGTCGAGAGTCCCGACCCAGCCGAGATGCCTGAGGTGTGCCGCTATGTCCGCACGAAGACAGCCTATGGCAATGCCATCGGCTACGAAGGTTGGCAGCAAGGGAACTCCAGCACGGCAGCCTACTGGTGCCTGCAGACCATGAGTGCTTGCGGTCCCGACGACGGACTCGTCGAGCCGAAGCAGTGCCGCGCGGGGCGGGCCTGCTTTGCCAAACGGGAATGAGCACCCGGTGAAGACGCGTGTCAGCGCATCCGTTTCTGTGGAGAGATTGCCACTGCAATCTTCCGCCTCCTCCCGGGTGTCGGGTGCCCCGTTCAACGGAGCTTGAGCGGGGATTTTCGCCTTAAACGATCACGCCTCCCCGCGTTTCCTCAGGAACGCGGGTATCTCCAGATCGTCCGAGTTGTAGCTGATCTCGACGCTGCTGCTGCGGGTTTCGATCGGCTCCGGCGCGGCGTTCTGCCGCTTCAATGTCTCCTCTAATGGCTCGGCGTGGCGCACGATCTCCGACTCGAAGTCGTCGAGATCGTCAGGAACGTAGGGGGCCTGTCGCTGCCGCGGCGACGCCACCTCCGGCTCCGGCGATGCAGGCCGGACCGGTTCTGGCGCAACCGGCGCCTTCGGCTCGCGAACCATCGGCACCTCGTATGTGGCGTTCACGCTGGCTGCTGCGGCGCGCGCATTATGCAGCGCGAAGGCCGATTCGGAATGCTCCCTCCTCCTGCGTATCTCTTTGAAGCCGGTGGCGATCACGGTGATCTTGACCTCGTCCTTCATCTTCTCGTCGAGCACGGCGCCGAAGATGATGTTGGCGTCCTCGTGCGCGGCACTCTGAATGATGGTCGACGCTTCGTTCACCTCGGCCAGCCGCAACGAGCTCGAGCCGGTAATGTTGATCAGGATGCCGCGAGCGCCGTCAATTGCGCCCGCTTCCAGCAGCGGCGAAGCGATGGCCGCCTGCGCCGCTGCGGTCGCACGCCCTTCGCCCTTCGCGGTCGCTGTGCCCATTACCGCGTAACCCATCTGCGCCATGATGGTCTTCACATCCGCGAAGTCGCGGTTGATGATACCGGGAATGGTGATGATGTCGGAGATGCCCTGCACTGCTTGTCGCAGGATATCGTCGGCTACGCGGAACGATTCGAAGAAGCCAGCGTCTTTGGCGACCGCCAGCAGCTTCTCGTTCGGGATCACGACCGTCGTGTCCACCGAATCGATGAGCTCCTGCAGCCCGCGCTCGGCCTGATTCTGGCGGCGCTTGCCTTCGAAGGCGAACGGCTTGGTGACCACCGCGACCGTGAGCGCGCCCATCTCGCTAGCCAGTGACGCGATAATCGGCGCCGCGCCCGTGCCGGTGCCGCCGCCGAGGCCGGTGGTGACGAACACCATGTCGGCGCCTTCGAGCGCTTCGATGATCTTGTCGGCATCTTCCAGCGCGGCCTTGCGCCCGACTTCGGGATTGGCGCCCGCGCCCAGGCCGTTAGTGAGCTTGACGCCGAGCTGGATTTTCACCGGCGCCTTCGAACCCTTCAGCGCCTGCAGATCGGTGTTCGCGACGACGAACTCAACGCCTTCCAGGCGCGATTCGATCATGCGGTTCACCGCGTTGCCGCCACCGCCGCCCACGCCGATCACCTTGATCTTCGCGCTGTTCAGCACTTCCTCATTGAAGTGAATGCGAATATCGCTCTCCGGCTGGCCTTTGTCGTTGAAATCTTCAATCATCGGGTACCTCACAAAAACTGGTTTGCCGCCCCTGAAGGGGCTCGGAAATTAATTGACCGTGTACCCAGGACTCCGCTGCCCCACCCCAATTCGCGCAAAGGAAGCGTGAACTGGGGCCCCGGCTGCGCTCCATCCTGGGCTAAGCTAAACTCTGCGCCTCCAGCGCTCTGCTATTCGACTCCCAGCGGCGCCGCCAACAAGCACATGTTTTCAAGTTGCGAAATCCTGCCATATCGCATCACTCAGGCGAAAAGCGAAGAGCGAATGGCGAACGGCGACTTCTCACACCCCTTGCTTCGCAAACAGCGACCTGATCTTCGCTCCCAATCCGCGGTCCAGATTCAAACGCGCCTGCCGCGCCCGGTGGCCGTACAAGATCATGCCGATCGCTGTGCCGAACTCAGGCTCCAGCAGCTCCGACGGCAGCTTCGCAATGGGCACGGGATAGCCTTGCCGCACCGGCCGATGCAGTACGTCTTCGCCCACTTCCAAGATGCCGTTCAGCCGCGATCCCCCGCCGGTAAACACCAGTCCCGCGCCCAGCAGCTCCGACATGCCTGCCTGCCGAAGGTGATCGCGCAGCAACTCCATCAACTCGCGGCTGCGCGGCTCCAGAATTTCGCCCAACATCCGCTGCTGCATCAGCCGCGGCGGACGATCGCCGACCGACGGTACCTCGATCTCGTTGGCCTCGGGAACGCGCGTGACGATGGCACAGCCGAACATCTTCTTCAGGCTCTCCGCATCCTGCAGCGGTGCGCGCAGTCCCACGCCGACGTCGTTCGTGAAATGATCACCGCCCACCGGAATGGCGCCGGTATGGATTACTACGCCCTCGTAGTACACGATCAGGTCGGTCGATCCCGCGCCGATATCGACCAGGCACACACCCAGTTCGCGCTCATCACTCTGCAGGATCGCATCGGCGCAGGCCAGCGGTTCAAAGACCGTGTCCCTCACGTGAATGCCGCCGCGATTGAGCGCAGTTACGACGTTCTGCGTCGCAGTTGCGCTCGCCGTGACCATATGCACTCGCACTTCCAGCTTCCGGCCCATCAGCCCGGCGGGATCACGCACTCCGCCCTGCCCGTCGAGAATGAACTCCTGCGGCAACAGGTGCAGCACTTCGCGGTCCTCGGGCATGTTGATGCTGCGCGCCTTTTCCACCGCCATGCGGACGTCGTTGCGGCTGATTTCGCGTGCCCGCGAGCCCAGCGTGATACCGCCATGACTGTTCACCCCGCGAATGTGCGAGCCGGCCACGCCCACAAGCGCATGCTCGACCGGCGCTTGCGCCACGTTCTCGGCCTCTTCCACCGCCTTCTTGATGGAACCAACCGCCTTGTCGAGGTCGGCAATCACGCCCTTGCGAATGCCGCGCGAATCGGCGATGCCGTGACCGCGATAGCGCAGAGCGTAGTCGTTCACCTCCGCCACGATGACGCTAGTCTTCGCGCTCCCTACCTCGATCGCCGTCAGCAGATTTTCCGTTTGGCTTCCCATGGACTATTGGTGCTTCTTGCTTTTCCGGCGCGATATCGTCGTCTTTGTATTCCCTTGTTCCGCCGGAGCCGCAGGTTTTTCCGCAGCCGTACTCTCATCGGTGGTCTTCGGCTGCGCGCCGGCGAGGTCCGGGTTGACGATCACCTGGCGGTCATAGCGCAGGCTCACCGACTGCAGGTTCGGAAACTGGCTGCGCCACTCCTGCACGTGCGCAACATAGGACTGGAACCGCTCCAGAAAATTCGACGAGCCCAGATGCACCAGGACCGCGCCTTTTGGGTCCGTAACCGTTGCCTTCACATCGTCAGGGTCGGACACATCGACGTCGCTGATAGCGCTGGAGTAGTGCGCGCCTCCAGAATCGACCTCCTTCACGAATTGCGAGTAGATCTTCATGCGCGCGGCGCGCGTGGAGAGCGGATCGGAATCGCTCATTCCCACGATGACCGGGAACGAGTAGCTAGCCGCCTGCCCCGCCGGCATATCCATCACCACGCCGTTGGCATCGATCAGATGAATGTGCGAATCGATATCGACGAATGCGACCGGGGTCCGCTCCGTTACCACGATCTTCAGCCGGTTGGGCAACAGGCGCATGACCGAAGCTGACTTCACCCAGGGAATCTGCTCGAGCTGCTGTTTGCGCTGCTCGAGCGGCACGAAGAAAATGTTGCGGTCGATGTCGCTGGCCATCACCTCCATCACCTGTGCGCGCGAGACGTTGTGGTTGCCCCGGATGCTGATGTTGTCGCTGGAGTCGAGCCGAAAGCGCCACGAGTCGGTCCCGTATTGATGCAGCGTCACGTAAATCATCGCAATGCCGGCTGCGACCGCGGCAACAACCAACAGCAGCTTCAGCTTTCCGGTCGTATTGCGCGGCAGCGGCAATGGCCCGCGGCGCACCGGGACGCGTCGTTGCCCGCGCAGAAACGGCGATTCCGCGTCCTCTGCGAGATCGAGCACACGGGCGTCGAGCGGCGACTCGTCCAGCATCGTCGCGCGCCCGCCGGACTCGCGTATTCGCTCCTCGAGCTCTTCGTCCGGGATTGCCGTTGAGTTCTTGCGCGCCATGAAAACCGCAGCCAACACCGCTGACGCGGATATTCGCCTCACTATAACTGGTTTGATAACGACCGACGCGAGAGTTTTGCGGCTGATATCATTAACCAGCGCGGTGCGAACCACGAAGGTAAACTTGCGGAGCGACAATCGCGCAAGCAGCTCTCATTTTGGCCATCCCGATTTTCATTTGACTTGCCCTGGTCGCAGCAGCAAAATGCTCGAATTCTCTATCCGAAGCGGCCTCAGCGTGCTTCGCCTTAGCCTGGAGGTTGATGTGACTTCTCCTACCTCGTCGTCGGGCAGCCTGAAACTAGCAACCTTAATGCTTCTCCTGACGGTCGGAAAGCTGGCCGCGGCACAGGCCTACCAGTACTACGAGCTGGCGGATTTTTCGCTGGCCCGGCTCAATGGAGGTGTAGTGGGAGGGGGAAACCCTATTGGCGCGGTTGATGGGGCCGATAACGGCCCTTCGACCGTATGGGAGTTTGTGCTGCCTCCGCTGGGCACGCTCGAAACGCTGTACACTTTTGGCGGACCTCCTGATGGCGCCGCTCCCAATACAACTCTTGCTATCGACCGCGCAGGCAACATCTACGGTACAACTGCGGCAGGAGGTGCTTACAACGCAGGTACTGTGTACGAGTTGTTCTCGTCGGACCACCAGTGGCAGGAGAGGATTCTCTACAACTTCACCGGCGGATCAGATGGCGGTTCTCCCCTGGGTGCGGTATTCCTGGATACCGCCGGCCATCTCTACGGCGTTACTTCGGCGGGAGGACGATACAACAGCGGGGTGGTGTACCGGGTAAACGTCGCGGCCGCGCCGCTGGAAGCCGTGCTGCACTCGTTTGGCGGCCCGGGCGATGCGATGCAAACCAGCCCGGTGATCGGCGATGCCGCCGGAAATCTCTACGGCACGGCAACGGGCGGCGCTTATCCCAACGGAATTGTCTATCAGCTTACTCCGCATAATGCGACCTTCGGCTGGAAGGAAAATGTGGTCTATGCTTTCACCGGCGGAGCCGACGGCGGAGCGCCGAGCGGCGGCGTGATTTTCGACGCCAGCGGCAATCTTTACGGAGCCACTTCCAGTGGAGGCCATGTGACCAGCTTCTGCTTGTCTGGGTGCGGAGTCATCTTCGAAGTCACGCCGCACTCGGGCGGCAACTGGACCGAAAGCGTGCTGTACGCGTTTCAGGACACAGACAATGGCGTCTATCCGAACGGTCCGGTCACTTTCGATTCGGCAGGAAATCTATACGTCTCGACGATGCTTGGCGGAACGCATAACACGGGGACCATCGACAAGTTGACGCCATCAATGGGCGGTCCGTGGACTGAAACGACGCTCACTTCGTTCCCCAACGTGCTCTTCCTTCAGTCGAACGGAGGGCTGGATGTGGACTCCGTGGGCAATATCTTTGGAACCTACAACTCGGACAATCACGCCGGTCTCTACGAGGTGTCGCCGTAATCCTGAGTTTGCCGCACAATTCAGCTCACTCCTCGAAAGACTCCGCGCTCGGCAGGCATCCACGGCCGCGCGCCGTTAATCTCAACGCTTATCCCACCAATCCGAAAGGAACGCATGACTGATTTTGCAACAGAATTCAAACATGGAACGCAGAAGGAGTTTGGCATGAGCGATACAGAACGGAAGATCCGGTACGGCATCGGGTCTGCGGCGGCTGCAGCGGCGATCTTCGCCCCGCTGAGCTACAAATGGAAGGGCGTCCTCACGGCCATTGCGGCGGACGCGATTATGACGGCAATCTGGGGTGTGTCGCCGATGAAACGACTAGTTCGCGCCTGATCGGGTCCGCGCCTGAGATGACACTTTGAAACAGGGCACGGCTTTAAGCTGTGCCCTGTTTGTTCTGAAAGGGCTTCAGCATCTGCGGCGCAGGCGCGGAAGCCCTCGTTCGTTTTGGCGAATCGTTCGGCTTACAGCCGCGAAGTTGCTATGCGGCGGAGCAGCCGGCAGCTGATGCTGCACTTCCGTAGGAGCTTCCTCGAGCAGAACCGGTATGCGGCCCGGCGGCGCTCCGAACATCTCTACAAATTCTGGCTCGGTGTGGAAGTGGAGGCTTCCTCCATGGACGAGCACAGCAGGGCATTCACACGGCGCGCGAACTCCGGTT
>Ga0335081_10013945_pt1 | contig 12994 bp, 9 predicted proteins | sample Lox_Sample_35_FD_206713 | JGI IMG/M metagenome (GOLD analysis project Ga0335081, IMG submission 206713) | Soil microbial communities from Loxahatchee National Wildlife Refuge, Florida, United States - Lox_Sample_3.5 | ecosystem: Environmental > Terrestrial > Soil > Wetlands | place: USA: Florida...
GCCCGATATCGCGTTATCTTGACGATCGTAGAGATTCCGGCATACCATCGGGACACGGTTCTACGGAGAGGTTGCGCCATGCGCATCGCGGTCCTCGGCGGCGGTCCCGGTGGCCTGTACTTCGCGGCCCTGGCCAAGCAGCTGGACGCCCGGCACGACATCACGGTCTGGGAGCGCAACGCCGCCGACGACACGTTCGGCTTCGGAGTGGTGTTCTCCGACGAGACCCTCGGTGGCATCGAGCACGCCGACCTGGAGATCTTCTCTCGGATGCGGCGCGAGTTCGCCCGCTGGGACGACATCGACGTGCACTTCCGCGGTACCACCTTCACCTCGGGTGGGCACGGTTTCGCCGCGATGAGCCGCAAGCGCCTGCTGGCCATCTTGCAGGCCCGCTGCGCATCGCTCGGGGTGCGGGTCTCGTTCCGCACTGAGGCGCCGGACGTGGCGGCGCTGACCGCGGACTACGACCTGGTCGTCGCGGCCGACGGGATGAACTCGGCCACCAGGGGGAGGTTCGCTTCGACGTTCCAGCCGGATCTCGAGCGGCGGCGCTGCCAGTACATCTGGCTTGGCACCGACCTGGTCTTCGACGCGTTCAAGTTCTACATCCTGGATACCCCGGCCGGGATCATGCAGGTGCACGGCTACCCGTACAGCGAGCAGGCCAGCACGTTCATCCTGGAGGTGTACGAGGACGTATGGCGGCGGGCCGGGTTCGGGTCCGCCGCGGCGCGGGCGGCGGGGCTCCCGCCAGGGCAGAGCGACGAGGCGTCGATCGAGATGATCCGCGGGCTGTGCGCGGACGTGCTCGCCGGGCCCGGTGCCGGCCAGCACAGCCTGTTCGCCAACAACTCGCGGTGGACGAGCTTCGCCACCGTGCGGTGCCAGACCTGGCGGCACGAGAACGTGGTGCTGCTCGGCGACGCGGCGCACACCGCGCACTTTTCCATCGGCTCGGGCACCAAGCTCGCTATGGAGGACGCACTGGCCCTGGCCGCGTGCCTGCACGAGCAGCCTTCCGTGGACACCGCCCTGGACGCCTACGAGGCCGAGCGCCGGCCCGTGGTGGCCTCTACCCAGCGGGCCGCGCAGGCCAGCCTGGAGTGGTTCGAGAACATCGGCCAGTACGCCAACCAGGACCCGCACCAGTTCGCGTTCAACATCGTGACCCGCAGCCGCCGGGTCACCTACGACAACCTGCGGCTGCGCGACCCGGAGTTCGTGACGGACATGGACCGCTGGTTCGCTCGCACTCAGGAGGACGGCGCCGAGGTGCGGCCGCCGATGTTCCAGCCGTTCCGGCTGGGCGGCCTGGAGCTGGCGAACCGGGTGATCGTCTCGCCCATGGACATGTACTCGGCCCGCGACGGCGTACCCGGCGACTTCCACCTGGTGCACCTGGGCAGCAAGGCGCTGGGCGGGGCCGGCCTGGTGATGACCGAGATGGTCTGCGTCTCCCCCGTCGGCCGGATCACGCCCGGCTGCACCGGGATGTACACCGCGGAGCAGGAGGAGTCCTGGGGCCGGATCGTCTCGTTCGTGCACGAGCGCACCAGCGCGAAGATCGGCATCCAGCTCGGGCACTCCGGGCGGAAGGGCTCGACCAGGCTGATGTGGGAAGGCATGGACGACCCGCTGCCAGCAGGCAACTGGGAGGTCTGCGGGCCGTCGTCTATCCCGTACAAAGCGGGGGGCCAGACGCCGCGTTCGCTGGGCCCGGCGGAGCTGGACGAGATTCGCGGGGAGTTCGTGGCGGCCGCCCGGGCGGCCGCGCGGGCCGGCTTCGACCTGCTCGAACTGCACTGCGCGCACGGCTACCTGCTGTCCTCGTTCCTGTCCCCGCTGACCAACAAGCGCACCGACCGGTACGGCGGCTCGCTGGCCAACCGGCTCCGCTACCCGCTCGAGGTGTTCGACGCGATCCGCGCCGTGTGGCCGCAGGAGCGGCCGATGACCGTGCGGATCTCGGCCACCGACTGGTGCGAGGGCGGCGTGGGAGTCGAGGAGGCCGTCGAGATCGCCCGGGCGTTCGCCGAGCACGGCGCGGCCGGCATCGACGTGTCGACCGGGCAGGTGGTCAGCGAGGAGAAGCCCGCCTTCGGCCGCAGCTACCAGACGCCGTTCGCGGACCGGATCCGCAACGAGATCGGGCGCAAGTACGGGGTGGCGGTGATCGCGGTCGGCGCGATCTCGTCCTACGACGACGTGAACTCGCTGATCCTGGCGGGCCGGGCCGACCTGTGCGCGCTTGGCCGGACCCATCTGTACGACCCGCAGTGGACCCTGCACGCCGCCGCCGAGCAGGGCTACGCCGGGCCGGGCGCCACCTGGCCGCTGCCGTTCGCCGCGGGCAGCCGCAAGCCGCAGGCCGGCCGCACCGACGGGCCGCGGCCGCGGCTCGACCTGATCAGGACGGGGACGCCGGGGACGGCGCACGCGCGGTGGCGGCCTTCCGGGGCGGGTTCCCGGTGACGGCCTTCGCGCTGACCGAGGAGCAGCGGGCCCTCTTTGACCGGGTGCGCGCGATCGCCGCCGATCGGCTGCGGCCGCTGGCCGAGACGGGGGTGCCCGGGCGGGTGAACCGTGAGCTGATCAAGGCCATGGGTGAACTCGGCCTGCTGGCGCGCCTGTTCCCGGGTGCCTCGGGGGACGCGCTGTCCCGGGAGGCCGCCGCCATGGACCTGTGCCTGCTGCGGGAGTCGCTGGCCACGCAGAGCACCGAGGCGGAGACCGCGCTGGCCCTCCAGGGGCTCGGGTCCTACCCGGTCCTGCAGTCCGGGCAGGAGGAGATCGTCAGGCGCTGGCTGCCCGCCGTGGCCGCGGGTGACGCGGTGGCGGCGTTCGCGCTGACCGAGCCCGAGGCCGGCTCCGACGCCGCCGCGCTGACGCTGCGCGCCGAGCCGGACGGCGCGGGGTGGCGGCTGACCGGGGAGAAGGTCTGGATCCCCAACGCGCCGGAGGCCGACTTCTACACCGTCTTCGCCCGGACCACGCCCGGCGCGGGCGCGCGGGGGGTGAGCGCCTTCGTCGTGCCCGCCGACCGGCCCGGCCTGGGCGGCGAGCACCTCGACATGATCAGCCCGCACCCGATCGGCCGCCTGGTCTTCGACGGGGTACCGGTGCGTGCGGGCGAGCTTCTCGGCGAGCGGGACCACGGCTTCCGGGTCGCGATGCGCACGCTGGACCTGTTCCGGCCCAGCGTGGGCGCGTTCGCGGTCGGCATGGCCCAGGCCGCGACCGACGCCGCGGTGGCGCACGCAGGTACCCGGACCGCTTTCGGCGGCCCGCTGAAGGACCAGCAGGCGGTCGCGCACCTGCTGGCCGAGATGGCGACCCGCACCGAGGCGGCCCGGCTTCTGGTGTACGCCGCCGCCGCGGCGTACGACGCCTCCGCTGGCACTGGCCCTGGCGGAGGAGGTGGCGGAGGCGCGGGCGCGGGCGCGGCGGGGCGGATGGCGGCCAAGTCAGCCATGGCCAAGCTGTTCGCCACCGAAACGGCCCAGTTCGTGGTCGACGCGGCGGTACAGATCCACGGCGCCCGGGCGCTGCGCCGGGGGCACCTGCTGGAGCACCTGTACCGCGAGGTGCGCGCGCCGCGCATCTACGAGGGCGCCTCCGAAGTGCAGCGCACGATCATCGCCCGCGACCTGTACCGCTGAGCCTGCCGCCAGCCGCTGAAGCCGACGAGGCCGTCTCAGCCCGGGACAGGACTGGACCGCCGCGGGCGGTTCCGATGAGACTGGGGATCAGCGGCTCGCCGGCGAGCTTAAACCGCCGGCGGCCAACGGCGACCTGGTCGGAGGTGACCGTGATGACACGGCGGGATATCGCATTCGACGCCGAGGGCGTCACCTTGCGGGGCTCCTACCTGCCGTACGTCAGCCCCACGCCGCTGCTGCTGCTGGTCGCCGAGGACGACCACCTGACCCCGTCCGAGTTCGCCATCGCGGCCTTCGGCACGGCGCACCAGCCCAAGGAGCTCGTCATCATGCCGGGCGGGCATTTCGATGCCTACACCGTCGGCTTGGCGGCCTCGAGCGGGCCGGCGAGTGACTGGTTCCTGCGGCACCTGACCGGATGATTCCGGCCCGCGGCCTGCTCTTCCCGGATGTCCCGTCAGGCTAACGCGCCCCGTCAGCCCCGCCCGGCCGATCGGATTCGCGCCAGTGCCCGTCCCGAAACGACATCTATGGAACATCGATGTCGCCAGGGCAGCAACTACGATGGTCCACCGATGCTCATATGAAGCGGCCTCCAGAGTTGCGCGACCGCCTTAGGCCATCTCCTCGTACTGGACCGGGGTGGAGTACCGCGGGTCCTGGTGGCTGGCCCAGTAGCGGTCCCGTAGCCGCCGCGTAAGCGGCCCGGGGGTGCCCGTCCCGACGGGCTTACCGTCGATGGTGGTCACCGGCATGATCCGCCGGCCGTGGAGGTGACCAGCACCTCGTCCGACCTGAGCAGATCCTCGGCGGTCAGCCGGTCCTCGTCCACCCGCTGGCCGGCCTCGCGGGCCAGTTCGATCAGCGAGCGCCGGGTGATGCCCGCCAGCGTGCCGCGGCCCGGCGTCAGCCACCGCCCGTCCACGTGGGCGAACACGTTGTACCCGGGTCCTTCGGTGACCGCGCCGGACAGGCCGCGGAGCACCACCAGGTCGGCGTCGTGGTCGTAGGCGTCAAGCAGGGCCAGGTCCAGGTCGAGCCAGTGGTAGTTCTTGACCGTGGGGTCCACGCTCTGCGGCGGGATGCGGGTGACCTGGCTGACCCGCATGCTCGCCCCGGTCTCCTGCTGGTCCGGGCGGCTGATCCAGATGAACGGCAGCGCGTAGCAGTAGAACATGCTCCGCGCGGTGCGCAGGTCACGGCTGCCCGCGGGCATCCGGCCGCGGGTGCAGGTCATGGACACGTACGCCGCCCGCAGGCCCGCGTGGCGGACGCAACCGTGCAGGGCGGCCTCGATCGCGGCGCGGTCGAGCCCGGGATCAAGGCGCAGCCGGGCCATGCTCTCGGTAAAGCGGTCCAGATGGGCGTCGAGCCGGTAGAACCGTCCCTCCCAGACGTGCACCACGTCGTAGGTGCAATCCGAGCGGGTCACACCCAGGTCGAGCACCGAGATCGTGGCGTCCTCGACGGGGCAGTACCGTCCGTCGATCCAGGCCGCGCCTGCCCGCCACGGCGGCGGCGCGGAGGGGTCCGTGTCTGTTCCGCTCACCGGTCCGCCTCCCGCCGGGGCTTGCGCGCCTTCCACACTTCTTCGCTCGGCCATCGCCGTGCCCATTCGAAGGTGGCCAGCGGGTGCGTGGCGGTGGCTCCCGGGGCGGGCCGGAGTTCGATGAGGTCCTCGACCTCCAGGCCGCTGCGGCGGAGGAGCCTGATCATGTCGCCGTGGCCGAGGTGGAATTCGACCGAGTCGTCGTCCGGCCATTCGAACCGGTGCATGCCGAAGTACGGGCGCAGCAGCCGGTCGGTGGCGGGCAGGCCGTCCTCATCGGGGATGGTGAGCATCATCAGCACGGAGTTGACCAGGAAGATCAGCTGACCGCCGGGGCGCAGCAGCCGGGCCGCTTCGGGGATCCAGGCGTAGGGGTCACACCAGATGCTGGCGCCGTACTCGCTGATCGCCAGGTCGAAGCTGGCGTCGGCGAACGGCGTCTTCTCGGCGTCGGCGTGGAAGAGCGGGAACCGCAGCCCGAAACGGTCCTGCAGCCCGCGGGCCGTCGCCAGCTGGGCCGGCGAGTTGTCCCACCGCGGCGGGTAGGTTGGGCTGGTGAGCTTCGAGGTCAGCGCGGACGCCTACCTGCGGTTCATGGGGAGGTACTCCGAACCGCTCGCGGCACGGTTCGCCGACCTGGCCGGGGTCCGCCCCGGGCAGCGGGTGCTCGACGTGGGATGCGGGCCGGGGGCGCTGACGGCTGAGCTGGTCAGCCGGGCGGGCGCGGACGCGGTGAGCGCGGTGGAGCCGTCGGCGTCGTTCGCCGCCGCGGCCCGCGAGCGGCTGCCCGGGGTGGATATCCGGCAGTCAGCGGCCGAGCAGCTGCCGTTCCCCGACCACGCCTTCGACGCCACGCTGGCGCAGCTTGTGGTGCATTTCATGACCGATCCGGTGACGGGCCTGCGGAAGATGGGCCGGGTCACCCGGCCCGGCGGAGTGGTCGCCGCCTGCGTGTGGGACCACGCGGGCGGCCGCGGGCCGCTGACCGCGTTCTGGTCCGCCGTGCGCGATCTTGACCCGGCCGCCGACGACGAATCCGGCCTGGCCGGCGTCCGCGAGGGTGCCCTGGCCGGGCTCCTGGCACAGGCGGGGCTGGACGGCATACAGGCCACCGCGCTGACCGTCCGCGTCCGTCACGCCAGCTTCGAGCGGTGGTGGGAACCGTTCACGCTCGGCGTCGGCCCGGCCGGGGCCTATCTGGCGTCCCTGGACGCGGACCGGCAGGAGGCGCTGCGCGAGCGGTGCCGGGATCTGCTGCCCGCGGGCCCCGTCGAGGTCAGCGCCACCGCCTGGGCCGCGACCGGCCAGCCGTAAGAGGAGCGGACCTGGCGGCCCCGGCCAGCATTGGCAGGCATGCCCGGCCGTTCGTGGTGGCCTGGTCTTCGCTAGGGACCTTCGGCCCTTCCCACTGCACGGACGCCGGGTCGTACGGTCGGGTTCTGAACGGGGCCTTCAACGCCGATGCGGCACCTCTACGACCAGCCAGGTGAATTCTCGCAGAACATCGACCATGGACAAGTGCGCGCGGCCTCTGGGACCGGGCATGATGGAATCGGCGGTCCAGATCCAGCCGGAGGAACCGGAGGTGGTCGGTTGACCGGGCTCGCGGCGGCTGAGCCGTCCGGGCGGTCGTACGCGCTGCTGGCGGACGGGGCCACGCTGACCATCCGGCCGGCGGGGCCCGAGGATTACGAGGCGGTCAAGCGGCTGCACGAGACGATGTCGCCGGACAACCTGTACTTCCGCTTCTTCAGCGCGAGCAAGGTCGCCGCCGAGCGTGAGGCCCAGCGAGTGTGCCTGGGCGACTCCCCGGGCACGGTAGCGCTGCTCGGCCTGCTCGGCGATGAGGTGGTGGGGGTCGCCTGCTACGACCTGACCACCGACGACAACTATGCGGAGGTCGCGCTGGCGGTCGCCGACGACATGCACCGGCGCGGAGTCGCCACGCTGCTGCTCGAGCACCTGGTCTCGCTGGCCCGAACCCGCGGCGTGAAGGTCTTCGTCGCTGACGTGCTGTCCGACAACTACGCCGTCCTGCACGTGATGAGCGACTCGGGGCTGGCGGTGCGGCGCAGGTCCGGCGATGGCGTGGTGGAGCTGTCCATGCCGATCCCGCGCACGGCCGCGCTCGGTGAGGCCAGCGCCTACCTGGACGCGGTGGCCGACCGCGACAAGCACGCGGGTACGGCCAGCCTGGAGCCGCTGCTGAGCCCCCAGTCGGTGGCGGTGGTCGGCGCGGGCCACCGGCCGGGGTCGGCCGACCGGACGATCCTGCTTGGCATCCGCGACGCCGGTTTCGCCGGCCGGCTGTACGCGGTCAGCTCGCACGGCGGTGACATCGAGGGCATCCCGTGCGTCCCGTCGGTCGCCGCGCTGCCCGAGCCCCCGGACCTGGCGCTGGTGGCGGTGCCGGCGGCCGGCGTCGTGCAGGTGGCCCGGGAGTGCGGGGACCGCGGGGTCAGGGCGCTGGCGGTGATCACCGCGGGCCTGACGCCGGCGCAGGAATCCGGCCTGCTTGAGGCCACCCGGCGAGGAGGCATGCGGCTGGCGGGCCCGGCCTCCTGCGGCGTCGCGGTGCCGGCCATCGGGCTGGCGGCCACGACGGCCGGGCGCCACCCGTCCCCGGGCCGCACCGGCGTGATCACCCAGTCCGGAGAGGTCGGGATGGCGCTGCTCGAGCAGTTTTCCCGGCTGGGCATCGGGATCTCCTCGTTCGCCTCGGTCGGGGCCAAGCTGGATGTCTCGGGGACCGACATGCTGCTGTGGTGGGACGGTGACAGCGTCACCGAGCTGGCCGTGCTGCACCTGGAGTCGTTCGGCAACCCGCGCCGGTTCGCCCGGACCGCGCGCCGGGTGAGCGCCAGGATCCCGATCCTGACCGTCCACGCCGGGCGGTCCGCTCCGGGCCAGCGGGCCGTCATCTCGCGTACCGCGGCGGCCAGCGCGCCGCCGATCGCCCGGCAGGCGTTGTTCGAGCAGGCCGGCATCATCGCCACCGCCGGCTTCGGCGAGCTGCTTGACGTCGCCGTGCTGATGGCGTCCCAGCCGGTGCCGGCGGGCAGCGTGGTGGCCATCGTGTCCAACGGCGGCGGCGGGGGGGTGCTGGCCGCTGACGCCTGCGCCGAGGCCGGCCTGGTCGTGGCCGCGACCGGCCTGCAGGCCCGCTACCGCCTGCGGGAACTGCTGTCCGCCGAGGCGTCGGTGGACGGCCCGGTAGACACCAGCGCGGCGGTCGGCGCGGACGCCTTCCGCGAGGCGCTGCACGTCGCCGCCGCCGAGAAGGGCGTCCATGCCCTGCTCGCCGTGGCCTTGCAGGGCGCCTCCGCCGACCTGCTCCGGGTGCTCGCCGACGCGCGGCTGCCGGTCCCGGTCGTGGCGGTGGTGATGGATCAGCCCGAGGCCATCCGGCTGCTGCCCGGCGGCGTCACCGGCTCGGCCGTGCCCGCGTACGCCTCCCCGGAGGCGGCCGCCCGGGCCTTGGCCCGGGCCGCCTTCTACGGCTCGTGGCGGTCCCGGCCGGCCGGCACGGTGACCGAGTTCGGCGACCTGCGGGCGGCGGACGCGCGCTCGATCGTCGATTCGTTCCTGGCGCGGATGCCGGGTGGTGGCTGGCTGTCCGCGGAGGAAGCCGACGACCTGCTGCGCTGCTACGGCCTCCCCATGGTGGAGTTCCTCCGGGCCGCCGACGCCGGCGCCGCCGTCGAGGCCGCGGGCGGCCTAGGCGGCCACGTGGTGATCAAGGCCGATGTGCCGGGCCTGCTGCGCAAGACCGCCGCCGGCGCGGTCGAGCTGGACCTGCGCGGCGCCGACGAGGTGCGCGCGGCGATGCGGCGCCTGCAGGACAGGTTCGGCGGGCGGATGTCCGGCGTCCTCGTCGAGCCGATGGTCACCGGCGGCGTGGAGACCATCGTCGGCGTGGTGCAGGAACCCGTGTTCGGCCCGGTCGTGGTGTTCCGGCTCGGCGGGGCCGCCGCGCCCAGTGACCACGCGGCCCGGCTGGCCCCCCTCACCAGCGTCGACGCCGATGACATGGTCCACTCCGCCCGTGTGGCGCGGGCGCTGCTCGGGCACGACGGCCAGCCCGCGGCCGACACCGGCGCGCTTCGCGACGTCCTGCTCCGCGTGTCGCGGCTCGCCGACGATCTGCCGCAGGTCGCCGAGCTCGACCTCAACCCCGTGATCGCCAGGCCGGACGGCGCCGTCGCCGTCGACGCGCGCATCCGGGTGACCAGCCATCGCCTGGCCGACCCGTTCCTGCGCCGGCTGCCCCAATGACCACGATGCCGGACATCATCCAGGACTGGGAGGGGCCGTGACCGCTGTCGGCGGCGAGCCAGGTTCGGAGGAGACGCTCCGTGATGGCCGGGTAGTGGTACTCCGCGAGCTGCGACCCGGTGACGCGGCGGGGATCGAGGCGCTGTGGCGGCGCCTGGATGCCCGGACCCGGCGCCGGTTCACCGACCTTGCCCATCTTCCGGCTGACCGTGCCGGTGACGTGGCCCTGCCGCGACCGGGTCACGCGGCGGGGATCGTGGCGACCGCCTCGGCCGGGGCGGCCGGGCAGGTGGCGGGCGTGGCCCGGTATGAGCGCACGGCCGGGGACACCGCCAGGATCCTGCTGTTCGCCGACGTCGCCTGGCGGCGCGCCGGGCTGGGCACCTTGCTGCTGCACCGGCTGGCCGAAGCCGCCCGGCACGCCGGGGTGCGGCGGCTGACCGGCGACGTGCCCCGGGGCGACGCGGCCATCCTGGGCCTGCTGGAGGAACTCGGGCTGGAATACACCGAGCAGGTGACGGCGGCCACCGTGCACGCCAGCTTCGCCGTGCAGGAGACTGACGCCTACCTGGACGCGCTGCTGGCAGACCAGGGCGCCGCAGCCGAGGTCGCGGTCGGGCCGTTCCTGCGCCCCCGGTCGATCGCCGTGGTGGGGGCCCGCGAGGAACCCGACAGCATCGGCGGGCTGCTGCTGGGAAACCTGCTCCGAAGCGGGTTCACCGGACCGGTATACCCGGTCAACCCTCATCACCAGGTCATCCAGGGGATGACCGCCTACCCGGAGCTGGCCGCCTGCCCCGGGCCGCCGGACCTGGCGGTGGTAGCCGTGCCCGCGCCGGCGGTTGCCGACGTGGTGGACCAGGCCGGTGCCCTGGGCGCGCGGGCGGTGTGCGTCATCTCGGCCGGGTTCGCCGAGATGGGCGGCCCGGGCCGGGAGCTGCAGGACGAGCTGCTCCGCCGCGCCCGGGCCGCGGGCGTACGGCTCATCGGGCCCAACTGCATGGGGCTGCTCAGCGGCGGGCCGGATCCCCGGTTCAACGCGACATTCAGCTCGGTCCTCCCGCCACCGGGCCGGCTGGCGTTCGTGACCCAGTCCGGCGGGCTCGGGCTGGCCGCGCTCACCCTGCTGGCCGGGCCCTCACTGGGCGTCAGCGGCTTCGTGTCGGTGGGCAACACCGCCGATCTGACGCCCAATGACCTGCTGCTGTACTGGGATTCCGATCACGGCACCGACGTGGTGCTTGCTTACCTGGAGTCGGTGCCCGATCCTCGCCGGTTCGCCCGGATCGCCCGCCGGATCTCCCGGCACAAGCCGGTCGTGGCGGTGAAGGCGGGCCGGACCGGCGCCGGGCGCCGGGCGGCGTCCTCGCACACCGCGGCCCTCGCGGCCGGGGAAACAGTGGTGGAGGCACTGTTCCACCAGGCCGGGGTGATCCGGGCCGCCACGCTGAAGGAAATGTTCGACGTCGGCACCGTGCTATCCACCCAGCCCGTACCGGCTGGCCGGCGGGTAGCGGTGCTGACCAACGGCGGCGGCCCGGGCATCCTGGTCGCCGACGCGTGCGAGGCGGCCGGGCTGCTGGTGCCGGAACTGTCCGGCGACATCCAGGCCACGCTGCGCGCCGGCCTGCCGCCGCAGGCCTCAACCAAGAACCCGGTGGACGTCGTGGCCGCCGCTACCGCCGGGCAGTACGGGCAGGCGCTGCGGCTACTCGGCGCCGCCGAGGAGATCGACGCGATCATCGCCGTGTACATCCCGCCGTTCGTCAATGCCGCCGAGGAAGTCGCCCGCGAGATTGCCGGCGCGGCGGCCACCCTGACCGCCAAACCCGTCGTCGCGGTCTTCATGACGGCCGGGCCCGCGCCGGTCAGCCTGGCTGAGGCGCGTATCCCGGCCTTCGCCTACCCCGAAGAAGCCGCCGCCGCGCTCGGGCAGATCGCCCGGTGGGCGGAATGGCGGGCCCGGCCCGCAGGCCACATCGTGACACCCCCCGGCATCGACCCCGGCCGCGGCCGGGCCGTGGCCGGCAAGATCCTGGCCGGCCAGCCCGGCGGCGGATGGGCGACCGCCGAGGCCGCCGGCGAACTGCTGGCCGCCTACGGCATCCCGGCCGCCCGGTCCCGCCTGGTCCGCACCCCGGACCAGGCCGCGGCCGCCCAGGCCGAGCTGGGCGTGCCGGTCGCGGTCAAGATCGCCGCGGCCATGCACAAGACCGACGTCGGCGGCGTCTGTCTCGGCATCGGCACCCCGCAGGCGGCGGCCCAGGCGGTGACCGGCATCCGCGCCACGCTGGCCGAGGCCGGCCTCGCCGGGCAAGCCGGCGAATTCCTCGTCCAGGAGCAGATTCGCGACGGCGTGGAGATGATCGTCGGGGTGACACACGACCCGGCCTTCGGCCCGTTGGTGCTGGTCGGCCTCGGCGGCACCATGGTCGAGCTCCTCGGCGACGTGGCGGTGCGCATCACGCCGCTGTCCAACACCGACGTTGACGAGATGCTCCGCTCACTGCGGTCCTACCGGCTGCTCACCGGATACCGCCAGTCTCCGCCGCTGGACGTGGCGGCCTTCGCTGAGCTGCTGCACCGGGTCAGCGCGATAGTCGAGGACATCCCCGAGATCGCCGAGCTCGACCTCAACCCGGTGTTCGTCCGGCCGCACGGCGCGATCGTCGCCGACGTCCGCATCCGGCTCACCGGATGACCAGCGCCAGGGCCGGGGAACAGCAGACTGACATACGGAGGCGGTTGCGGAAATGACCCAGCCCGGGGTTTTCATCGAGAACCGGACGTTTGACGAGATCCTCCCGGGCGAGACCGCCTCGCTCACCCGCACCCTGAGCCGTGAGGACATCGAGCTGTTCGCGGTGATGTCGGGGGACGTGAACCCGGCGCACGTCGATGAGGAGTACGCCCACAGCGACATGTTCCACAAGATCATCGCGCACGGTATGTGGGGCGCGTCGCTGCTCTCCGCGCTGATGGGCACCAGGCTACCCGGGCCGGGCGCGATCTACCTCGAGCAGACGCTGCGCTTCCGCCATCCGGTGATGGTCGGCGACACGATCACGGTCTCGGTCACCGCCGCGGAGAAGGATCCCGAGCGCAAGCGGGTCACGCTGGACTGCCGGTGCGTCAACCAGCGCGGCGAGGTGGTCATCGACGGCACCGCGAAGGTGATAGCCCCGACCGAGAAGGTCCGCCGTCCGCAGGTGACGCTGCCGACGGTTCGCATGTACGAGCACGGCGTCTTGTTCCGCGAGTTCGTCGACAAGGCCACCGCGCTCGGGCCGATCCGCGTGGCCGTGGTTCACCCCGTCGACCGCGACAGCATCCTCGGCGCTCTCCAGGCCGCACAGGCCGGGCTTATCGTCCCCGTCCTGGTCGGACCGGAGGACCGCATCCGGTCGGCGGCCGCGGAACACGACCTTGACATCGCGGGCCTGCAGGTGGTCGCCACCGAGCACAGCCATGGCGCCGCCGCTGCGGCGGTCGGCCTGGCTCGTGGCGG
>Ga0335081_10013947_pt1 | contig 12993 bp, 13 predicted proteins | sample Lox_Sample_35_FD_206713 | JGI IMG/M metagenome (GOLD analysis project Ga0335081, IMG submission 206713) | Soil microbial communities from Loxahatchee National Wildlife Refuge, Florida, United States - Lox_Sample_3.5 | ecosystem: Environmental > Terrestrial > Soil > Wetlands | place: USA...
GGAACCTTTGCCCTGGTGCGACTCGCGCTCGACGATGAGGACGTTGCGGCAGCCCGCCTCGGTGAGATGCCAGGCGACGCTCGCGCCCACAATCCCGCCGCCGATGATCACGACGTCCGCTGTTGGCATCGTTAATTAGGCCTCAATCAGAGATTCTATCCGGTTGCAGCCGTCGCGATGGCATCCAGCAGCGCCTGGTCCTTCGCCCGCAGCAGGTTGGTGATTTGAGCGGTGTTGTCGGAGGGAGTTTGCAAAACGAACGCAAGCCAGAGCGCGAGGAAGATCATCGCAACATTGTACGAGCGGCGGGTAGCCCAGCCGCTATGTTGAGCTAAACTGAGCCGGTGGTGTATGAGTGGAATGCGGCGAAGGCGAGGGCAAACCTCCGCAAGCACGGTGTATCCTTTGAAAGGCATCGACGGTTTTTCTCGATCCTTTCGCCTGGACGTTTTCCGATCCGGATCATTCCGCCGATGAGGCGCGAGAGATCACAATCGGGTATACCATCCGGCATCGGGTCGTCTTTGTAGCGCATTGCCAGCGCGGAGACCGCACACGAGTCATCAGTGCCCGAAAGGCGACCAGTAACGAGCGAGAACAGTATGAAGAAGCCATCGGCGGCCAGACGAAATGACGACTTGCGTCCGGAGTACGATCTCGCCCGGCTCGCGGGAGGGATCCGCGGCAAGTACTATCGTGAAGCCGTCGCGGGGACGAATCTGATTCTGATCGAGCCGGAACTGGCTCGCGTATTCCCAGATTCTGAATCGGTGAACCGCGCCCTGCGGCTCCTGATGGAAGCTGCGGAAGCGAGCGCTGCTCCCGCTCCCCCGCGGCGACGCGCGCCCAAGCAGCGCTTGCAACCAGCGCGCTAGCAGGTTGCTGAAAAACTCTGCTTTCGCGCTTCGTGTCTGAGGCTCGCGATTATGAACTTTCGATTCCTAGCGCGCTCTACCTGTCCGACAAATACGCGGCTTCATACCACGCGACTCTGCGACGGTTTGTGGAGCGGAACCATCGTCCGTGTCTGCTATTAGTACTAAAGCCAACGAGCCGGGCGCATGCGGATGGCAGCACCTCTTTCTGTGTCTCCTATTCCGTACCCAGCTCTGCTTTTACTCTAAATTTCGGCCATCCTTTCACCTTACCCTTCATAAATCCTGAGCATACATTGGGAAAAATTCTCAACGACGGAAACAGGGGAGAAATAGCGCTCGTGGACGTGAAGGGATTTCAGATAACGTGCGACGTCGAGTGCTTCACGAACCAGTACCATACATTTCTTCTAATTAGTCCAAAGGTCCAACCGGCTGCTCGGCGCAGGGTCGTCCTCCGTGAAATGGGTTAGAGATTCGCCGGTGCCGTATGCCCTGAAGCGGTGCCCTCACTGCGATGGAACGCTCAAATCCTTGCAGATTTTTCTGGCGAGGTCGTCGTTGATTTCGGAGTGGCGAGGGACCGCAGAAGTCTTACCTGCGGCGCGATTAACGTAGATCGAATGGTTGGCGCCTTCGCGCAACAGTTCGCAGCCGTGTCGTTCGAGGTGCCGAACGAGCTCGCGACGTTTCAAGCGCTAACCTTCAGTGGCTCGCGAATTACATCTTTTCCGGTGGCGGATTCCTGGGCCAGCGTTCGGTTGGCTTCCAGCACAAGGGCAACGGCTTCTTGTAGGTTCGCTCGCGCTTCATCGAGCGTTACGCCTTGAGTGTTGGCGCCCGGCAACTCCTCGACGAAAGCGATGTAGCCCTCGGGAACACGGCGAAAAACGGCGGTGAACTGAAAATCCATGGATGTATCATACGCTGGCTGGGTGCCCATTCCTGTCTGCCACATTGTGATCGCCAGTCCCCAATCCCCAATCCCTAGCCCCTCTTCTTCACATCGGCCAGCACCTCTTCGGCGTGGCCTTCGGGCTTGACCGCCTCGAAGACGTGCACGATTTTGCCGTCGGGGCCGATCAGGAAAGTCGTGCGCGCGATGCCCATCACCTTCCTGCCGTACATGTTTTTCTCTTTCAGCACGTCAAACTTCTTGGCGACCTCTTTTTTGTCGTCGGCCAGCAGGGTATACGGCAGGGCTTCCTTTTCCTTAAACTTGAGTTGCGCCTTGGGGGTGTCGGGCGAGATGCCCAGGACCACCAGTCCGGCCTTTTGCAGCTTCTGGTATGCGTCGCGGAACCCGCGCGCCTCCAGGGTTCAGCCGGGCGTGTTGGCCTTGGGATAGAAGAACAGGACCACGGTCTTGCCGCGAAACTGGGCGAGGGAAACCGGGTTTCCGTTTTCGTCGGGCAAGGTAAAGTCGGGAGCTTTTGAGTTGATTTCGATCATGCAATATCTATACAGGAATTGTGTCGCGCTGGCCAAAAAGCAGATCCCTCGCGGGCGGCTTCGCCGTCCGGAGCTAAAGCTCCGGACTACCGAGCCCGCTCGGGATGACAAAAGTAAAGGGCTTCCGACGGCGCAGCTAAAGCTGCGCCCCTTCAAGAATAGGTGGGCGATTGCGGCGATGATCACCGTGGTTTTGCTCGGGACATTCAGTTTCGCGCAGATACGCGATCGCACTCATGCGCATGAAGCCCCCCCGACCGACGACAATCAATCGAAGATCAACGCGAAGAAAACGAAGCGCGGGCCGCGCGCCATCGCCGTGGTCGAGTTTCTGCCCGGCGGCGGCACGCGCCTGGTGCCGGTGGCGTTGTGGATCGACGGCCATTACTACGATGCGAGTCTCTATGGCGCGAATCCTGAGCCCATGGCGCTGGAGCCGGAGACGGTGTACGAGGCCACCAACTACGGCGAGCCGCTAGGGTTTTTTACGGTGACGACTCCGCAAGAGCTGAAAGGAAGTTGGATCGCCGCCGGGAAATGGAAGCCGCGTCAGGCGCTGGACGAAAAACTGGCGGAGCAAGCGGCAAAGCAACCCAAGCCGAAGCCCGGCAATGTTGACGACGACCGTCCGGTGCTGCGGCGTCCCGGATCGAGTAGCTCTTCCAGCGGTGAAGGTTCGGGTGGCTCTGGAGGAGGCAATGCGCAAACCACGGCTTCATCTCGCGGCTCATCGCCCGCCGAAGACGATCCGAATCGCCCAACCTTGAAGAAGCCGGCTGAAGGCGCGCCACCGTCGAGCGCACCGCCATCTGCGTCGCCGACACAAACTGCGCAAGCCGAGAAGCCATCGTGGAGCGCCCCTGCCTCCGATGAGAGCGATCCCAATCGCCCTGTCCTGCGAAGGGGCAAGCCGGAGGCAAGAGCGTGGGTGCCGGAGTTGGCCGATATTCCCGCCACAAAGCCGGGCAGCGTACAAGCGACACAAGCGAAGCCGGACGCAAATGCAGCCGGCGTCGCGGGGAAATCGTATCCTGCCGTGTCTGACGCCGGCGCATACGAGACGCGATCGCTGCTGTACGCCATGAATGCCGAGGAGCGAGCGGCAAAGTCGGACGAGATGCGTGCGCTCGCCATCGATGAGATTCGCAAGTTCATCACCGCGCGCCACACGCCGGCGCTGCCCAAGACCGCGGCGATCAGCAACTACGATCTTCGCGCCTACGATCTGGAGTACAGCAACTCGCCCACGCTGGTGCTTACGGCCACGCTGCCGGTCGCGGGCGCCAAGGCGTTTCGCGGCGCCGAGTTCGACTACTTCGTCACCTTCGTTGCGCGCCAGGACATCGAGGGCACGCCCATCAAGATCTTCAGCTCAGTGACGGACAGCAATCATCTCGATGCCTTCCCCCGGATGGAGATCATCGACGCGGTGGATGCCGACGCCAACGGGCGTGGCGACCTGCTCTTTCGCCTGTACTCCGACACCGGGATCAGCTACAGCCTTTATCGCGTCTTCCCCTATGACACGCAGAAGGTATTCGAGGGCGGCTCCGGGGCTTGATGAGGCCAGCCAGGTGCGCCGAAGTCTATCCACCAAAGGGCTAAGGTTGTGCAAAACCGCTGGAAGAGCTTTATTTGGCAGCCTTGCCGCGATAGGCAGGCTCGAATTTCGACATGGGCCGTATGTGCTTGACTATAATGCCGTTTCGATGTGCAACGCGCCATGGGCAAAGTGTGTAAGTACCTGAAAAAACGGGCCGTGTTGAAGCGGCTGCCCAGTCTTGCACAAACTTTTCCACAAAGCTGAGGAATACCCTGGTGCTCGACACCTCAGCACCGCAAGAAAACCGCGCCGCTTAGGCAGCGGACTAGACAGATCTCGCCCTTCTCTTGCCGCATATTTCGTCACCGAGGCGAAAGGTGTAGAGTTAAGCCGATTTCCGGCGGGGCATTCGATTCATACCGGATTTATTACCTTCAGAAAGGAGACTTCAATGAAGAAAATCATGGGCCTTCTGTTGGGGTTGGTCCTGACTTCCGGGATGGTTAGTTTTTCAGCGGCGCAGGAGAAGCAGCAACCGGGAATGAGCGGCCCACCCAAGGTACTGGTAGTCAGCCGCGAGTTCCTGAAGCCGGGACGCAGCGGCATGACGCATGAGAAATCGGAGAGCGCGTTCGTGCAGGCGATGGCGCGCGCCAATTGGCCAACCCATTATCTCGCGATGGACTCTATGTCCGGCAAAACCCGAGCGCTCTTCTTGACCGGATATGATTCGCTCGAGGCTTGGGAGAAGGACAACCGGGCCGTCGAGAAGAATAAAGCTCTGATGACCGCCCTCGACCAGGCTGGGGTGGCGGACGGCAATCTGCTGGATGCCACGGACCAGAGCGTACTCGTTTATGACGAGGAGATGAGCCTGCGAGCGCCGGTCGACATTGCGCATATGCGCTATATGGAGATTCAGCTTTTCCGTATTCGCCCCGGCCATTACCAGGAATGGAGTGCGGCCGTGAAGATGGTGAAGGACGCCTACGAGAAAGCCATTCCCGAAGCGCATTGGGCGACGTTCCGTCTGGTTTACGGCGGCGCGGTGGGCACCTATGCCGTATTTACTCCCCTGAAGTCCATCGCTGAAGTCGACCAGATGATAGGGAGTGAGAAGAAGTTCGCCACGGCGATGGGTGAGAACGGTATGAAGAAGCTGAGCGAGCTGATCGCTGCGTCGATCGAATCCCGAGAGATGAACCTGTTCACATTCAACCCGCGAATGAGTTACGTCTCACCGGATTGGGTGAAGGCCGATCCCGATTTCTGGAAACCGCAGATGAAGATGGCAAGCGGAACGCCAACCAAGAAACCGGCTGAGACGAAGCCGGCGGCGGCGAAGTCGAAAATGGGACAGTGAGGGCAATCGGAGAGGCCATCGTTTAGCAATTGAAAAGGCCGCCAGTGAAGGCGGCCTGGTTCTTTCTAAGCTGGCGCTGCTACTGTTTTGCGGCAGCGGTCGAGGGCTTGGGCTTGGTCGCGGGCGGCGTTGCCGATCCCACCGGCTTGCCCGTGGTCGCGCCTGGCGCGCCCGCGGGTTTAGGAGCAGGCGTGCTCGGCGGCGGCGCAACGCCCGACTGCGCGTTGTAGGCGTCGACAATGTTCTTGGTCAGGTCGACGCTCTGCGTTGCCCAGAGCAGCGGCCCCTGCGGCCAGGGATTCGAAGAGTCGAACAGCAGGCCATAGCCGTTGGCCTTGGCATACTTGTCGATCACCGGCGCCATCTTCTGGAGGATGCGCTGGGCGATCTCGTTCTGCTGCCCCTGATATTCGTTCTGCGCGTCTTCCAGCGAGCGCTGAAGGCTCCGCTGCTTGCTTTCAATCGACTTCTTCAGGGTGGCGAGGGCTTCCTCGTTCATCTTGTCGCCCTGCGTGGTGAGCTGCTTCTTCAGGTTCTCGATGTCGGTATTCAGGTTGGCCAGCTCGTTTTTCTTGGGCTCATACTTCTTCTGGAGGGCGTCGAAATCGCGGGCGCCTTCGTTGGTGCCGACGATGGCCTGCTGAATATCGATGATGCCGACCTTGACGCTGCTGCCATTCGGGGCAGTGGTCGTGGTAGCGGCGGGTGCGGCGGCCGGCGCGGGGCTGCCGCCGGCTGGGGCCGACTGGGCCAGGGATGCGGTCGCCAATATCATGGCGAGCACGGTTGTGCTTACGAACGTGCGCTTCATTGCGTTGTTGTAGCTCCTTGAACTGCTCCGGGAATTCCTCAGGTGTTCCAGCGATGACGGCAGTATCGCCTGCGTCCTTCTGGACAGCCGGGTAACGGCGCTCAGCTTGGGCACGGCCCAGAACGCTTCCCGACCGGAAAATTCGGCGGTGCGGATGGCTCGATTATAGGGAAGGCGGCTCCCCAGCGTCAATGCGGGAAGTTGAGGATCAGGAGGTCTGGAGGTTTTCACCATTCGCTCTTCGCTGTTCGCCAGAGAATCGGATCTCCCTTCTGGCGAAGAGTGAATACGCCCCTTAGAACGTGGTCGCCACGGTAAACCGGAAGGTGCGCAGCGGCTCGGCCAGCAGGTATTTCGGCTGGTAGATCGAGATCGCCTGTGCGTAGGTGAAATCGCCCGCGGCGCCGACGGGGAACATGCTGCGGGTGATGGGATTGGGCGAATTCACCAGCTCGCGAATGCGCAACGGGTTGTATGCCCAATAGACGCGGAACGGCGCGTTTACCACCGGCAACACCACCTGCAACTCCATACCCGCAGACATGCGGGTCTGGTAGTTGGTGCCGGAGACCGCTTGCAGCACGGGGTTGATGGGCAGGGTTGTGCCGCCCACACACTGGAAGCTGGAGTTCAACGAGGGACAGCCGAACATGGTGGTCTGCAACGTCGTAACCTGGTCCCCAGCAATGCGCAGTTGCGAGGCCCGGGAGATAAAGTCCCAGCCGGTATCGAGGAAGGGCGCCACGGTCACCGGGCCGACGATGGGGATGCGGTACTCCAGATTGGTGACCAGGTTGGTGTCGCCACCGGGAAAGATAATCTGTGACACAGGAATCGGGATTGTGTAGTTCCCCTGTCGAGGGTTGGCGGGATTCAGCGGCACCGGGGTGCCGTCGGGGTTTTCCAGCGTAAGGTTCACCACCGTGGGGAAGAACGACACCGGCGAAATGGCGCGAATATCGAAGCCGCGGATGTCGGTGTCTCCTCCCGTATAAAACCGATCGAACGGCGGCGCAACCTGTCCGCCGTAACCGCTAATCCAGGAACCCAGCACGCGAAATCCGAGGGTGTTGCGGTCCTTGTTCATCGGCTTGAATTTCTTGTATTCCACCACCGGCATGACGTATTTGACGTTGCCTCCCAGACCCGCGAAGTCGGACTGAAACGCCAGACTATATCCGGTGTGTGGACGCTGCGGATTGTCGATCTTGGAAATCGTGAAACTCGGGGTTACCTTGCTGGTGATGATTCCATTGAGCGAGTTGGGGCCGGAGATACCGCGAAAGGCCAGCGCCTGGAAGTAGTCCGTAGAGGCCGTGCTGAACGTCTGTATGGACGAATTGTCGAAGGAGTAGGTCAGGCCCACGCGCTTGAATGAGCGCTTGATGGGATAACTGACAGAAGTGGTGAAGCCTGTGCTGGTCTGGGTGAAGTTTTGCAGCAATGCCTGATAACTCGCCGGCAGATTAATGGCCTGGTTAAGCTGAATCTGGGTGAGCGCCGCCTGGTTGTAGTTGTAGCTGCGGTGATACACCGACCAGCCAAACTGCAATGGGCGATCGAACAGGTACGGCTGAGTGAACCCTAAGGTCTCATTGCGCTCGTACTGGCCCACCTGGAACTCGAAGGTGAGGCTTTCGCCTTTGCCGAAGAGGTTGTTGGTGGTGTAGCTGAGGCCGATAAAGGCGCCCGCCAGCCCGCTGATGCCTCCGGTCAGGCCGATGCTGTTCTTGCCCTTCTCTTTCACCTTCAGGGTGATGTCAACCGTGGCCTCCTGCGGGTTCTGCTTGATCTCGGAGTCCTGCTCCGGCTTGAGCTGGTCGAAGTACTGCAACTGGTTCAGGCGCAGCAGACTTAGCTCCCACAGGTTGCCGTTGTACACCTGGCCTTCCTCCAGGGCCAGCTCGCGGCGAATGACCTTGTCGCGCGTAGTGGTATTGCCCTGAAACTCGATGCGGCGCACGTAGAACTGCTTGCCCTCGTCGACGTCGATGCGCAGACTGATCAGCCGCTTCTCGTCATCGGCATCGGTGTTCGGCACGGGCGTGAAGTTGATGTAGCCCAAAGCGGCGTAGGCTTTGCGCAACGCTTCCAGTCCTTTGCGAATGGCTTCGGTATCGAAAACATCGCCGTCTTTGATCTTGAACAGGGCCCGCAGCCCGGGCGTGTTTTTGAGCGCCTGGTTGCCGGTGAAAGTGATCTCCTTGAGCCGGTAGCGCTGGCCTTCTTCGACGGGAATGGTGATGTCAACCGCCTTGCCGGGAGAAGACTTATAGGGGGCATACCATTTGAGGCCGCTGGTGTCGTGAATCTGGGTCTTGGGATCGCCCACCAGCGCCTTGAAATAGCCCTTGGTCTGGTAGTAGTAGCGGACACGCTCGGCGTCCTCGCTGAGCTTGGTGGAATCGTAGGTGCGAGAGATTAGGTTCTCCAGCACAATGGAGTGCGGGATGCCGATGGGCTTCAGGTTCTTCATCGCGCTCTGCAACTCACGGTTCTTGAGCGCCTTGTTGCCTTCGAACTTGATCTTGCCGACCTTGACCTTGGGGCCTTCTTTGACCACGAAGGTCAGCGCCACAGCCGCGGGAGGAATGGGGCGCACCTCCGAGCGCACGGTTGCAAACTGACGGCCATGCGCGGCCAGCAATTGCTTGATCACGACCTCGGCACGCTTGACCTTAGTCGGATCGTACTGGCTCTCCTGGGTGAGCCCGACCTTCAGCTCTTTGAACTTGTCCAGCACGTCGCTCTGCGAAACCGAACTCAAGCCGTTGTAATGGATTTCGCGGATGGTCGGCTTCTCCTTCACGTAGACGTGGATGATCCAGCCTTTGGACGACTGCTCGCGCTCGATGCGCAGGTCGTCGAAGTATCCGGTGTTCCACAGGGAGTTGAAGTCGCGCTCCAGCGCTGCCTGCTCGTACACGTCGCCGGGTTTGGTGAACATGCGGGCGCGGATGGTGTCGGCCGGGATGCGGCGATTGCCGTGGATCACAATCTCAGAGATCACGTCCTGCTGCGCCACGCAGGTGACGGCGAGGAGTACGAGGGCGAGAAGCACACCGATCGCCGTGGCCCAACCACGTGTCCCGCGCAGCCATAGCCTCGCGGGTCTTACCTGATGATGGCAAGAAATGACGAAAACCTCAGCGCGTGATGTTTGATGAAAGCGCAATTATACGGTACGGGCACTCGGTTCGGAACCTTTGAGAGGAGACGCACCTTCCTTGACGGCTACGCTAAACCCTTGCTGCCGGTAGAAGTTGCGAAGCGGGGGACGCGCTCCACTTCCACTAGCGTGGAGTAGAAGGTCGCCCCGCCAGCCAGATCGGTGAGACGCGCCGAGGTCAGCACGTTGATGTTGATGCCGCCCTCCGACAACTTCGCCCATCCCAGACGCGCGCCGACCACCCCCGGCTGGACCGCACCATCGACACGCGCGCGCAGAAAAATCTCGCCACGATCGTTGAAGACTCGCACCCGGTCGCCGTCGGCGATGCCCCGCCGCTTCGCGTCCTCAGAAGCGATTTCCAGCTCGTGCTGGTGCGGTTCCATTTTCTGGTGGGTTGGAAGATTGACGAAGGTCGAATTGAGAAAGTTGTCGGCCTTGCGCGCCAGCAACTCGAGCGGGTAGCGCTGCGCTGCCGAAGTGTGACGTGATTCTTCCGGTGGGACGAATGTCGCGACCGGATCCATTCCGTGCGCGATCAAGTTCGCGTCGTAAAGGCGCGCCTTGCCGGTGGGCGTTGGGAAGCCGTTGGCAAACGGCAGCCACGGCTCGCCTCCGTTCAGGTTCAGGCGGACATAGGGATCGCGCTCCAGCCGCTCCCGTCCGATGCCTGCGAGCTGCGGCACGCCGGAGGCGAGCGCCGCATCGATCATCTCGTCTTCTGTGTCGCGGAAGCATGCGTCGTCGAATCCCATGCGCAGCGCCAGCTCGCGGAAGAACTCAACGTTGGACTTGCACTCGCCCAGCGGCGTGATCGCCTGATGCGACACCTGGAGGTAGTAATGACCGTAGGCCTTCACCAGGTCTTTCTGCTCGAAGAACGTTGTCGCGGGCAGGACCAGGTCGGCGAAATCGGTGGTGTCGGCAAAGAACTGCTCGTGCACGACGGTGAACAGGTCCTTGCGGGCGAGACCGCGCCGAACCAGATGCTGCTCCGGACATACCGCTGCTGGATTGGAGTTATAGACGACCAGCGCCTTCACCGGCGGGTTATCGAGCTCGGTCAGCGCTTTGCCCAGCTCAACCATATTCACGGTGCGGGCCATTCGCTTCAGCGGACTCTTCAGCATCAGATCCGGCTGCTCCATGGCGGCGGTGTTGAGTTGAAAGGCGCCGCTGGTGGAGAGCTGAAGGCCGCCGCCAATGTCCTTCCATGAGCCGGTGATCACCGGCAGCATGCAAACCGTGCGCACCGCCGCGCCGCCGTTCTGCGCGCGCTGAATGCCGTAATTCAGCCGGACCGCCGCCGGACGCGTCAGCGCATATTCGCGCGCCAGCCGCTCGATGTCGTCTTGCGCGATGCCGGTCCACTGCGCCACGCGCTCCGGCGTGTAGTCGGGCAGACGCTTCTGCAACTCGTCAAAGCCCTCAGCGTGTTTCGCGATGTAATCCGCGTCATGCCAGCCTTCGCGCACGATGATGTGCATCATCCCAAGCGCCATCGCGACGTCGGTGCCAGGATTGATGGGAATGTGCCAATCGGCAACGCTGGCCGTGCGCGTGCGATAGGGATCGATAACGACCAGCTTGGCGCCATCGCGTCGCGCCTCCTCGATGAACGGCCACAGATGGATGTTGTTGCCGTGAATGTTTGCGCCCCAGGCAATGATGTACTTCGAGTGGCGGAACTGCTCGGGCTCGGTGCCCATCTTGCGGCCATAAATCGAGATCATGGCCTGGCCGCCCGCCTCCGAGCAGATGCTGCGATGAAGTTGCGACGCGCCCAAACGATGGAAGAAGCGCCGGTCCATGGAGCCGCCGTTGAGCACGCCGATGTTGCCACCGTAGGAGTACGGCAGCACCGCCTCCGGCCCGAACTCCGCGCTGATCTGCTTCAGTCGTGCGACGATTTCGTCAAGAGCTTCGCCCCACGCGATGCGCTGGAACACGCCTTCGCCGTGCGTTCCCTTGGGCGCAATGCGTCGCATGGGATAGAAAACGCGATCGGGCGAATAAACGCGATCAAGATATTTCGCAACTTTGCCGCAGAGAAATCCGCGCGTGACGGGATGCTGAGGGTCGCCCTGGATCCGCGTGGCGCGCCCATCTTCAATGGTGATGAGCGCGGCGCAGGCGTCGGGGCAATCGTGCGGACAGGCGGCGTGGACGGTTCGCTTCATCGAGCACCGGAGTCGATTATCCCACGATACTGCGACGTGCAACGTGGCGCCTCAAGTCGGCTTTGTCACCAGTTTGTAAGCGTCATTGTGACCAGCCGCTTACCCGCTGGGGTGAGCTGCACTTTTGGGGCTTGCCTCTATGCAGTTCTCGCTTGCAAACCGCACCCCAAACGGGAGTATCATCTATGAACCTGTTTAGGCTGGCCCGCAGTCGCTGAGGAGAAGGCACCATGGCTCGCCGATTATTTGCCGTTGCGGTTGTACTCGTGAGCGCGCTTTCGCTGCCGAGTGCGGCGGAGATGTGTAAGTCGCCGGAGGAGCGCGATCGGGTTGTGGACTACACGCGCAGTCTGGAAGATCACCCCCTCGCCAAAGACAATCTGCAAAAGAGAATGTGGCTGACGGAGTGGATCGTCAATAGCCCGGCGATTGCCGTAGCGCCGTGCTGCGAAGAGCTGAAATCGCTGGAGGACGTCAACAACACCTACTCGCAACAGCTCCGCATGCAGGCGGTCTACTCGCAAGCCGCGTTTCAAGTGCAGCACCCGGACGTAAAAGACACCGCCGCCATACAGACTGCGGGACTGGCCGGGACGCTGCGCGCCTATCGCGCCATCCAGCGCTTCGACCCTTCCGCCAGGTATCCGCTGCTGGACGACCTGATGTCGATCGAGAAAAAAGGCAAGCTACAGAAGTACGTCGAGCATCGCTCGAAGTGCGTGGAAGACTAGCGGCTCCCCGGTTGAATAACGTAGTCTCTTAAATGCGCTTGGAAGGAAGGGATTTATGGGAGTTTCGCAACCGGCTCATTACGGCACTCTGGATCATCGTCTATTACGAGTGGGTAAGGCGTGCCTTCCTGACGGCGAAAAGCCACGGCCAGCCTACCTCGGCGAAATCATCGAGTTGAACGGCAACGCGGGAGCGGTCGGATCGCAAACGGGTCCACGCGAGGCAGTGGAGCCGCTTCAGCAGGCGTGACGCCTAGTCTGATTTCGGACGCCACTTGTATTCGAGGGCGATTATCTTGCCTTCGTGTTGATCAAGGAACCAGCCTTGCAGTTCGCGCTGTCCCGGGACCATGACTAGCTGGAAGGAGCCTTGGGTCTTGGGGTCTGTGCCTGTTCCATTGAAAGTTCCGCGAAGTACATTGTTCAGAAACGTACCCTCGAACTCGTACGTTCCCTGTCCTCCGGCCGGAAATGTCATATCTCCGGTGACTTTGTAGGCCCATTGTTTCAAATGAATCAGGTCGTTGCACTGCTTGCCCTGAAAAGTAAATTCACCGACATATGTCGAAGCAAGCCGTGCGCCCCTGTAGAAAAAGCTCTCCAACCAGGGCCGAAGAACGGATTTCCAGAACCGTCCAATCAGGAAGAGCGCCACGGCTGAAGCTACTGACATAGTGACTTTGCCGGTCAATGACGCCAACCAACTGTAGATAGGATTCGCCTGAGAGGTCATAGTTCAAGTCCAATCTCCCTTTTCCACTCCGGACTGATCGCTGGTACGCCAATCCTCGGAAGGTACAAAGTCATCCCTGGTTTGATTTCATTTCTGCAGTCGTCGATCGATACAACACTGGTCGAGAACACAACTG
>Ga0335081_10013948_pt1 | contig 12993 bp, 11 predicted proteins | sample Lox_Sample_35_FD_206713 | JGI IMG/M metagenome (GOLD analysis project Ga0335081, IMG submission 206713) | Soil microbial communities from Loxahatchee National Wildlife Refuge, Florida, United States - Lox_Sample_3.5 | ecosystem: Environmental > Terrestrial > Soil > Wetlands | place: USA...
CGTGCCTGCGATCAGCGCTGCCAGGGTGCCTGCCAGCAACTGCGGCAGGGTCAACATCGCTTCAACTGCCGCACGATTCGGCGTAGCCGTAAGGCGCCGGTCAGCAGCGATCCGGCAATAACAACCGCCAATCCCGCCGCCAGAACGCGAGCATCGAAGGGCGCGAGAACACAAGCCGCCACCATGACGCCCATACGCTGTGGCTTCGCCATGGGACCGCGAAAGTCCTGCTGCAACCCCAGCGAGCCTCCCAGGATTCGGACGTAAGCTGTCAGAATGGCGAGCAGCGCCGCCGTCCAGCCCAGTTCGCGAGCATACGCGGGCCATGGAGTCGAATATCCCGCGGCGCAAAGAATCAGGGCATCGGAAATGCGGTCCGGTAAATCGTTATAGATTTCGCCGGCAGGCGAGCCCAGCCCACCTTCGATGGCCACCATGCCATCCATCAGATTGCATAACAACCGGAGCAAGATGAGGAGCGCGGCAAGCGGATACCACGCGCGCAGCAGGCAAAACCCGGCCGTTGCCGCCGCGGCGAGGCTCGCGAGCGAGATCCAGTTGGGCCGCATCCCGGCGCGTGCCAGCAGGCGGGCCAGCCAGGAGGCCCAAGCCGTATTGCGCGATCGGAGCGGACGGCGATTCTGCCGCGCGGCGGCCATCTTACCGCTTCAGCCCTGCCCGCCAGTTGAGCACCACAGTCATTGGTAGTGTGTTGCCGGCTTCGTTACGAACAATCGCCAGGAATCGACCGTCGGAGGTTACCACGAACGCATTTCGTCCTGTGGAAACGAACGGCGCTTCGAAGAGCATCTTGGGAATCCCGGCTTCCAACCTGTCGCCGGCAGCCTGCACGCTCACGGCCATGAGCCTGGTCGTGCCTTCGATGTAATACAGCTCCTTGCCGTCGCGGCTCCACTGCGGCTCTCTCCCGGTGGCGTTCGAGATCTGCCATTTCCCGCCTGTAGGCGGGAAGTTCTGCACATAGATCTCGTCTTTGCCGGACTCGACGGAATGATAGACGATCCACTTCCCGTTGGGTGACACCTGCGCCATATCTTGAACGAAAGAACTCTGCAGGACTGGAAATGGCTTCCGCTCACCGCTGAGAGGCAGCCCGTAAACACCGCGGCTCGCGCCCTGAGAGGTGGAATTGAAGATGAGGTACTTACCGTCCCTGGTCCAATCCTCGATGTTGGATTCGATGCCGAGCGTCAGGAGGAACTCATCGGACCCGGTGCCGCTGGCTGCTTTGAGGAATATGTCGCGAGGGCCCCGGCGAGTGGACGTGAAGGCAATCTGGCGGCCATCCGGCGACCATGCCGGGTTGAAATCCTCTGCGGGATCGAACGTCAGACGGCTCCTGGTCCCACGCACCAGATCCCAGAGCCAGATGTCGCGGGTCTTCGCCACAGGGTCCCGGATACACACAGCCAGGGTTCGGCCGTCGGGCGAAAGGCAGGGATTGGTGAAATCCGCCGGATCGCCCAAGAGCGCGATGCGGTTTCCGTTCCGGTCGTACGACGCGAGGCGCGTGGGAGCGATCCCTTCGCCGGTGCGGAGGGCAAGGGTACCGGTGCGCGCCGAAAAGGGCCCGCCGGGGATCGCTCCACCGTATAGATATGCCTGCTCGACCAACGGAACCGCCTCACCAGTAACTCGCAACCGCCCCGCATCGAAGGGTTGGGCCACCACTGTGTTGGAACGAATGAACAACAGCATTCCGTCGTCGTACTGAACGTTGGTCTCATCTTCCAGAATCCTGAACGTCTTGGGCGAGTCGAGGGATCCCGCATAGACACCGCGAACGTCCGGTCTGGTGGCGGTGATGGTGAAGAGGAAGTGGTTACCGTCGGGCAGAAAAACGGGAAACATGTGGCCTATCTCCCCGCGCAAGGCGTCCAGCCTGGTTACTGGAGTGGGTGTGCCTCCCGCGGCGTTGACGCGGAGTATCGGGCCGGATACACCTGCGGGATAAAGGATCACGCCATCCCGGCTCCAGGTTCCACCCGGACCCGTCGGCGGATCGCAAATGGCCGTCTGCAGACCGCCGGCGATATCCAATTTTCGAAGCCTGCCCTCGATGGTGGCTGCGACGTAGCGGCCATCCGGCGACCAGAAGGGACTGTAAATGGGCTGATTGCTCTTGAGCAGCACCCGGGGCACGGTGCTATCGAGTGAGCGCAGGTAGAGCGCGGTGCCCTGCGAAGTCTCGGCTGCGAAAACCAGCTTGGTGCCATCGGGAGACACTGATGGTGAATCAAACACATATCGGAAGATTGTCTGTTCGGGCAGAGGCGCGAGGAAGCGCGCCATCCGTTCCTCTTTTGGGCTCTCGCGCAGGTGGAATCCCAACAGCCCCACAAAAGCAGAGGCGAAAACGGCGGCCGCAATCCAAGCCACTGACAACTGGCGACGGCGTGGCCTGGCACTGGACGGCGCGGCTGCCGCTTGTGAACCGCTTTCGCTGATCCAGCGAATCTCGCTGACCAGGTCGCGCACACTCTGCCAACGTTGGCCGGGATCCTTCGCGAGGCACTTTCGCACCAGCCGATCGAGGGCGGGCGGAGCAAGCGGCTGCACGGACGAGACCGGCGGCGGATCGGTGGACATGATGGCCGAGATCAGCATGGCCTGGCTCTTGCCATCGAAAGCTCTTCGCCCCGCAAGCATCTCGAAAAGCACGGCTCCGAAGGCGAAGATGTCGGCGCGGTGATCGGCCTCGGCGCCCTCCAATTGCTCCGGGGCCATGTACTGGAAGGTGCCGACGATGGAGCCTTCTTGCGTGAGGTCTTGCGCGACGGTAGGGAGCGAGGTTTGCGAGCCGGCCGAGATGGGAGTCTGCACCATCCTGGCGAGACCGAAATCGAGCAGTTTGACCGTGTTGCCGCCTTTGGCTCCGGTGAGCATAATGTTCCCGGGCTTGAGGTCGCGATGCACGATACCGCGAGTGTGAGCCTGGTCGAGCGCTTCGCCGATTTGGATGGCGATCTGGCAGGCGTCCGCGATGGACAATGGTGCGCGCTCGATCCGGCTGGCCAGGGTTTCGCCTTCCAGATACTCCATCACGAGGAACGGCTTGCCGGATTCGGTTCCGATGTCGTGCAGGGTGCAGATGTTGGGGTGGTTGAGAGCAGAAACGGCGCGCGCTTCGCGTTCGAATCGCTGCAGGACGTCGGGGCGGGCGCTAAGGTCCTGGGGAAGAACCTTAAGGGCGACAGTCCGCTCGAGGCGGGTATCGCGAGCACGATAAACTTCGCCCATGCCGCCCACACCCAGCGGCGCGATTACCTGGTAGGGCCCCAGTCTCTCCCCGCTCTGCAGCATCTTGTCATGATACCTGCTCGATGCCAAGAGCGGGCCGTGACTGCTGACTGTTATAGCCTCAGCCCCTTCAGATACTCGCGGAACGGTCCGCCCAGATCGTGGCGGCGCAATGCATACTCCACGGTAGCCTTGAGGAAACCGAGCTTGTCCCCGGCGTCGTAGCGGATGCCTTCGAACCGGTATGCGTAGACCGGGCGGCTGCGCAGCATATGTTTCAGCGCGTCGGTAAGTTGAATCTCGCCGCCCGAGCCGGGGTCGATAGCCTGCAGCGAACCGAAGATTTCCGGCGTCAGCACGTAGCGGCCGATGATGGCAAGGTTTGACGGAGCCTCGGATTGCTTTGGCTTTTCCACCAGGTTTCGAATGCGGAAGAGCCGGTCATTAGAGCCGTTGTGCGAGACGGGCTCGGCATCGATCGCGCCATAAGACGAGATGGTGTCGGCCGGCACCTCCATCACCGCCAGTACCGGCGCTCCGAAAAAGCCGTGAATATCGAGGAGCTGCCGGAGGCAGGGCGTCTCGGCTTCAATCACGTCGTCCGCCAGCACCACGGCGAAGGGTTCCTCGCCCACCATTTCCATGGTCCGCAGCACCGCGTGCCCCAGCCCCAAGGCCTCCTTCTGCCGCACGTAGGAAACGTTGATCATGTCCGAGATATTGTGGACGATCGCCAGCAGTTCCTTCTTGCTACGCGATTCCAGCAGGTATTCCAGTTCGAAGCTGACGTCGAAGTGGTCTTCAATGGCCGTCTTGCCCCGGCCGGTGACAATGATGATGTTCTGAATGCCCGAATGGAGCGCTTCCTCCACGCCGTACTGGATAATCGGCTTGTCCACGATCGGCAACATCTCTTTGGGCTGAGCCTTGGTGGCAGGAAGAAACCGGGTGCCCAGCCCGGCGGCGGGGAAGACGGCTTTGCGAACTTTAGCAGGCATCCTATACAGTTTGGTGCCCCGCTGGGGAATTCGCAACTTTGTGGATTCCCGAATTGTATTTCCGATTCTGCTGTGCTATGTATAGGTACCTAGGAAAATAACAGCATGGCATACGTAATCGCTGAACCCTGTATTGGCACTAAAGATACCGCCTGCGTCGACGCTTGCCCGGTCGATTGCATCCACCCAAAGAAGGACGAGCCGGCCCACGCGGACTCGGAGATGCTTTATATCGATCCTGTAGAATGCATCGATTGCGGCGCCTGCGTCCCTGTGTGCCCGGTATCGGCCATCTTCGCTCTGGATGATCTGCCGGAGAAGTGGGGGCATTTCACTGCGAAAAACGCGGCCTATTACGGTAAGTAAAACCGGTCGATCTGACGCTTGGGGGCACGCTTCAGAGTGCCCTCCGGCGTCAGTCTACGGCCGGTAAACCGCGCACGCGGTGTCGGTCTCCCAAAGCCGGATCGCCCCGACCCGCACCCCCTGCCGCGTTTTCAGACCTTCGCACACCTCGTCGTAAATGTACTTGGCCATATTCTCGGCCGAAGGATTCAGCACATCGAAGGGTGGAAACTCGTTCAGCCACTGATGGTCCATGCGGTCCAGGACGCTGTGCACCACCTTTTTCAACTCCACGAAATCCACCAGCAGTCCGACCGAGTCCAGTTCGGTGCCTTCCACCGTGACCTGGCAGCGGTAGTTGTGGCCGTGCACATTCTCGCACTTCCCGCGATAGTTCCGCAGAGCGTGGCCCGCGGCGAATGTCTCTTCAATCGTGACTTCAAACATCGAAAAACTTCTCCACGTCCTCCAGGCGGGTGGTGAATCCGTAATCCGGCAGGCTGTCGAAGAACACCTGCCCGTACCGCTGCTTGGTGATTCGGTTGTCCAGCATCACCAGCACGCCGCGGTCGGACTTGCTCCGGATCAGCCGTCCGAACCCTTGCTTCAATGCGATGGCGGCTTGCGGGATCTGGTAATCGTAAAACGGATTTCCCCCGGCATTGCGGATGCTCTCGATCCGCGCGTTCACTACCGGATCGTTGGGCACCGCAAACGGCAGCTTATCTATGATAACGCAGCTCAACTGCTCGCCCGGCACGTCCACGCCCTGCCAGAAGGATGACGTGGCAAAGAGCACGCAGTGGGGAGTCGAGCGGAACTCCTCCAGGAGAGCGCCTCGCGGGCCGGTGCCTTGCAACAGAGTGGGGTATTCGATTTCGAGCGAGACTTTGTCGAACACCAGGCGCATCTGCTGGTAGCTGGTGAACAGCACGAAGGCCCGCCCCCGGCTGTGCTTCAGAATCCGCACCACCTCCTCGGCGGCCAACTTGGCAAAAGCGGGATTGCGCGGCTCGGGAAGCTTCTGCGGCACGTAGAGCAGCGCCTGCCTCTGATAGTCGAAATGGCCGGGGACGACCAGGCTGCGCGCATGCGCCATGCCGAGCCGCGTCTGCACGTAATCGAATCCCCCCGCCACCGCCAGCGTGGCGGAGGTGAGAACCGCGGTTTCCACCTGGTTGAACAGGCGTTCCGAGATAATGCCGGAAACGTCGATGGGAGTGGCCTGCAGAAAACAGCCGCGTCCGCGCTTCTCCAGCCAGTACACGTAATTCTCGTCGTCCGACTCCATGACGAACCGCAGACCCTGATCGAGTTCTGTGGCCCTGCGCAACAGCGGATTCACTTCTTCCGGTGGATTCTTGAGCAGCTTGAGGTGCGAGACGGTCAGGCTGAGCGCGGCCAGAAGGTCGCAGTAAATCTCTTCGTTGGCCTCGCGAAACGCCTCGCGCCCCTGGAAGGCCACACGGCGTTCGGCTTCTCCGAACAGGCCGAAGAACAGCACGGTCAATTCATCGAGGCGATCCATCACGCGTTCGAGTTCGGGGCTGGAAAACTTCTTGAGGCGGCTGATCGTCGAGATATCGCGCCGCAGTTCCTGCACCCGGTAATTGCTGATCGAGACGCCGAAATACTGCCCCGCGACGTCCTCGATCTCGTGCGCCTCGTCAAACACCACGGCTTCATATTCCGGCAGAATTCCACCTTCGTGGTTTTCGTCGCGCAAGGACAGGTCGGCGAAGAACAGGTGGTGATTGACGATGATGATGTCGCTTTCGAGCGCGCGCTGGTGCATCAGGGTGATGAAGCAGCGCTCGAAATTGGGGCACTTCTGCCCCGTGCAGAGGTCGCTGCGCGCGTCTACCTTCGACCATGCGGTGCTCGATTCGGGCAGGTTCTTGATCTCCGCGCGGTCGCCGAACTCGGTGGTCTTTTCCCATTCGCGAATGATCTCGAAATCGGCCACCTCTTCGAGTCCGGTGAGCACAGGTTCCTTTTCGGCGTCGTAGATCTTCTGCCGGCAGGCGTAGTTATTGCGCCCCTTCATGTAGCAGACCTTCAGGGGACGCGGAAAGTGCTTCTGCAGGAAGGGGACGTCTTTGAAGAAGAGTTGTTCCTGGAGATTCTTGGTGCCGGTAGACACCACGATGCGCTTGCCGGATAACAGCGCGGGCACCAGGTACGCCAGGGTCTTGCCGGTACCCGTGCCCGCCTCGACGATGAGGTGCCGCTTCTCGGCCAGCGCCGATTCCACGGCCTCCGCCATTTCCACCTGCCCGGCGCGAAACTCATAGTTGGGATGCCACTTGGACAACGTGCCGTGGCGCGAAAAGAACTGACGCGCACGCGCTGGTTGGGCCTGGGTGGGCATTCGGTGCTTTGATTTTAACAGGGGGCGGAAGACAGAATAGAGGAGAGGCTGACTTGATCATTTCGAAGGGTCGAATCGTCGGGTTATCGATGCCTGCGGGACATCAAGCAGGAATTGGGTCCGTTCCAGATTCTGGTCGGTCCAAACGGCAGCGGGAAATCTGTGTTCCTGGATGTGAACGCATTCCCCCCTTGTCATCGGGCTTACCCGCCCGGATCAATTGCTCTGCTTCCAAAAGGACGAGGACGGTACCACGATCATACCGGGCAACGAGCACCCCATGTTGAGCGAATGGAAATCGGGCGTCAATATTAGCGACTTGTTTGCGGCTGGGGTTCTGGGTTGATTGTCACTAGGCCTAAACCCCTGGTCATCCTTACGGCCGATAAGGACGCGAGACTCGCAATCGTGGAACTGATGCGCAAGCCCGCGCTTCGAATCCCCCCAATCGAATTCGATTGTGTTTCGTATTCGGGCCATGAAAGCGGGTCTACAAGCATGCACCATCAATTCCTGCGGACATTCCTAAAATGGGATCACGGGCTCGTAGTGTTCGATCGAGAGGGCTGCGGCCACGATGACAGACCCCAAGCCGTGGAGTCCGCCGTCGGGGGTCGTCTGGCGGTAAACGGTTGGGACGACCGTGCCAGAGTTGTCGTTATTGATCCGGAGCTGGAATCGTGGGTCTGGGACCGCGACTATCAAGTGGCCGAGTATTGAATTGGCCGGGGGGCGTCAGTAGCCTCAAAGGTTTGCTTCATCGATCGACAGTTTCGTCACCAAAGTGTCGCCCAAGCCCCCGACTAAAGTAGGCCTTCGACGTGGCGCTCGCGCAGCGAAAGATCAATCACTCCTCGGCGCTATTTCAGGATCTCGCCCGGCGCCTCAAGTTCGACCACTGCCTCGACCCGGCGTTTCAGCGCTTCGTCTCCATCCTGCGAGCCTGGTTTCCGTTGCCCTAACCCACCAACCTCCCCTCCCACGCTAGAATGAAACTTGTCGCAAAATCCGCCCAGTGTGATTGCCATCTATCCGGGATCGTTTGACCCGATTACCAATGGCCACCTCGATCTCATCCAGCGCGGATCGCGGCTGTTCGACCGGCTGATCGTTTCGATCTTACGGAACGAAAACAAGAAACCGCTCTTCTCCGTCGAGGAGCGAATCGAAATGTTGCGAGAAGTGGTGCAGGTGTATCCCAATGTCGAAGTGGATTCGTTCGAAGGTCTGCTCGTGGACTACGCTGCCGCGTACTCGGCCAAAGTGCTGTTGCGCGGCATTCGCGCTATTTCCGACTATGAGTACGAGTTGCAGATGGCCCTCATGAACCGCCGGCTCCGCCCGGAAATCGAAACCGTGTTCATGATGGCCAACGAAGCGTATTCGTTCATCAGCTCCCGCCTGGTGAAGGAAGTGTTCGGGCTCGGCGGGAACATTACCGGGCTGGTGCCGCCGTCCGTCGAGGCGCGGCTGCACCGCCGCATGTCCGTTCCAATTCCAACGTAAGGGGCGCTATTCATCATCATGCAAGCAGTAGCCAATGCCATCGCGGACCGTATCTCCAGGATCAGCGTGTCTTCCACCATGAAGGTGGCCGCCGACGCCGAACGGCTCCGTGCCGAGGGGATCGACGTAGTGGATTTCGGGGCCGGCGAGCCGGACTTTCCCACCCCCGACAACATCAAGCAGGCCGCCATCCGCGCCATCGAGCAGAATTTCACCAAGTACACTCCTGCCGGTGGAACCGCCGAACTGAAGAAGGCGATCTGCGAGCGCCACACTCTGGATTTCGCAACCTCGTACCAGCCCAATGAATGCCTGATCACCGTCGGCGGCAAGCACGTGATCTTCAACCTGACGCAGGCCTTGATCAATCCCGGCGATGAGGTCGTGATCCCGGTCCCCTACTGGGTGACCTACAAGGACGTGGTCAATTACGCCGGCGGCAAGTGCGTCTTCGTCGATACCGACGAGGCCAACGGCTTCACCCTGACCGCGGGCATGATCGAGCCGCACCTCACGTCGCGCACCAAGCTGGTGCTGATGAACTCGCCCTCCAACCCGAGCGGGGCGGTAATGGACCGCGGCGAGTTTGAAAAGATCTTCCGCCTCGCCGTGGATCGCGGCATCTACCTGCTGACCGACGAGTGCTATTGCAAATTCCTGTACGACAGCGCGCCGTATTCCATCGCGTCCATGCCGGGCGCGAAGGAGACGGTGCTGGTGGCCGGCTCCCTGTCCAAGACCTATGCCATGACCGGCTGGCGCATCGGATTCGGCCTGGTACCCGCGCCGATCGTCACCGCCATGAATAAGCTGCAGAGCCATTCCACCTCCAACCCCACCTCAATCTCCCAGAAAGCCGCGCTGGAAGCCGTGCGCGGGCCGCAAGACTCCGTCGCCATCATGCTTGCGGAATACCGCAAGCGCCGCGATTTCGTGGTGGCTCGCCTGCGCGCCATTCCGGGAGTCCGGTGCGCCGAGCCGCGGGGCGCCTTCTACGCCTATCCCAACGTCGGCGTGGCCATCGGCCGCAGCGGAATTCAGACCACGCTAGACTTTTCCGAGCGCCTGCTGTCGGAAGCCCATGTGGCGGTGGTTCCCGGCGAAGCTTTTGGCACGGAGCAGCATGTGCGCATCTCCTACGCCACCTCGATGAAGGAATTGGAGCGAGGGCTGGATCGCCTGCACCAGTTCGTCGTCCAATACTCCTGAACTCACCGTTTCGTAACCATGGGAAAACCGATTCGACTCGCTCCCTCGATGCGCGAACGGGTGTGGGGGCGAACACGCCTGTCGCCGTGGTTTCCGGATTCCGACAAGCCGATCGGCGAAGTCTGGTATCTGGCCGACCAGGACCTGCCGCTTCTGGTCAAGATACTGTTCACCGCGGACCGGCTTTCGGTGCAGGTGCATCCCGCCGACGGCGAGCATGGCCCGCGCGGCAAAAGCGAGATGTGGCATATCCTCGATGCCGAGCCCGATGCGGCCATCGCGCTCGGATTTCGCCGGCCGATTACCCGCGAGACACTCCGCGAATCCGCCCAGACCGGCGAGATCGAGTCCCTCCTCCACTGGATGCCAGTACGCGCCGGCGAAACCTACTTTGCCACCGCGCACACCGTGCACGCCATCGGGCCGGGCATCGTTCTGTGCGAGATCCAGCAGAACTCCGATGTCACCTACCGGCTTTGGGACTACGGCCGGCCACGTCAACTCCACCTGGAAGAGGCAATTCCCATCGCCGATCTCGGTGTTCATCCCGGGAAATCGACTGCGGTTGTTAAGGGGAGAGGTCGCGAGGAACTGGTGCGGTCGAAGCATTTCGTAACGGAGTTGCTGCACCTGGGCGCCGGAGAGGAGGTGCTGGCGGATCCGCGGCCATGCCACTTGTGGATCTGCCTGGAGGGCAGCGCGACGATTGGCGCCGAGCCTTGCCAGGCAGGTGAAGTCTGGCTCGTCCCGGAGCCCGGAGATCCCGCCGCGGTGAAAGCCACTGGCGGCGTGAAGTTCCTCCGGACGTGGGTGCCATAGGGCCATTGAATTCCAGATCGTATTATCTTATATTGATTCCGGCAGCAATCCTCATCGAAACGGGAGGAATGGCTATGGTTTCCCGATCCTGTGCCGTGATACTCGGCATTGCGGCCCTGCTGGCGCCGAAGGCAGCCACGCCGGGCCAGTCCCCCGGGGCCGTGCCGGAGCCGCGCTACGACCCCAACACCACCGTGAGTTTCTTCGCCACCATCACCGACATCCGCGAAGTTCCCAAGACCAGGCCGTTGAACGGTCTGCACCTGGTGGTCAACACCGAAAAGGACGAAGCCGTCGAGGTTTATGTGGCCCCGATACAGTATCTGAGGGACCTCGGCGTCTCCTATGTTCGCGGCGACCGCCTCGATATCTGCGGGTCGAAGGTCAAGTTCGGCACCGCGAGCATTGTGCTGGCTCGCGAGATACGAAGGGATGTGGATACCGCGTACTTCCGTGATGCGCGCGGAAAGCCCTACTGGAGCGGTGGGCCAACGTAAGGTCCGGGCGTTACCGCCAGGTCTCATCCCATTTCCGACGGCCCACGCCGCCACAAAATGTGCTTCGTGTTACAAAGAAGTTTCGTAGTTGAAGGCCGCAAAGTATCGCGAAAGGTAGTGCTGTCATGATTATCCGTCCTGAAGATGCGCTCGAATACCACTCTGCTGCGCCGTCCGGAAAAGTGTCTGTCACGCCCACCAAGCCCTGCCGGACGCAGAGAGATCTGAGCCTTGCTTACACCCCGGGAGTCGCCGTTCCCTGCCTGGAAATCGAGCGCGACCCCGCTCTCGCCTACAAGTACACCGCCAAAGCCAACCTGGTAGCGGTGGTCAGCAACGGCACCGCCGTGCTCGGATTGGGAAACATCGGCGCGTTGGCCGGGAAGCCTGTCATGGAAGGCAAGGGCGTGCTGTTCAAACGCTTCGCCGATATCGATGTTTTCGACATTGAACTCGCCACGGAGGATCCGCGGGAAGTGATCCGCACCTGCCAGATTCTGGAGCCGACTTTCGGCGGCATCAACCTGGAAGACATCAAGGCCCCCGAGTGCTTCTACATCGAAGAGGAATTGCGGAAGACCATGAAGATTCCGGTCTTCCACGACGATCAGCACGGCACCGCCATCATCTCCGGGGCGGGGCTTCTGAATGCTCTCGAGATCACCGGCAAACCGATCGAGGAAATCCGCGTGGTGTTCAGCGGCGCCGGCGCCAGTGCCATTTCCTGCGCCGAACACTATGTTCGCCTCGGGGTGAAGCGGGCGAACATCCTCATGTGCGACACCAAGGGCGTGATCTATGAGGGCCGCACTCAGGGGATGAATGCCTATAAGGCACGCTTCGCCGCGCGGACGGAAGCCCGCACGCTCACCGAGGCCATGGTCGGCGCCGACGTGTTCTTCGGGCTTTCCTCGGCCGGCTGTGTGACCCCTGAGATGATTCGCGCGATGGCTCCCAACCCTGTAATCTTTGCATTGGCCAATCCCGACCCGGAAATCTCCTACGATCTCGCGCTGGCCACGCGTCCCGACGCCATCGTCGCCACTGGCCGTTCGGATTTCCCCAATCAGGTCAACAATGTTCTGGGGTTCCCCTTCATCTTCCGCGGCGCTCTGGATGTTCGCGCCACCACCATCAACGACGAAATGAAGCTGGCCGCGACCCGCGCCCTGGCGACCCTGGCGAAAGAAGATGTTCCGGATTCGGTGCTGCGCGCGTATGGAGTCGATCGCCTGGAGTTCGGCCGCGATTACATCATTCCCAAGGCATTCGATCCGCGAGTGCTGATCTGGGAAGCCTCCGCGGTGGCGCAGGCCGCCATGGACACCGGCGTCGCACAACAGCCCGTCGATATTCGCCAGTACCGCGAAGAACTGGAGAAGCGCCTCGGCAAAGCGCATGAAATCATGCGCTCCATGATCCACAAGGCCCAGAAGGCGCCCAAGCGCATCGTCTTCACCGAGGGTGAAGAGGGAAAGGTCCTGCGCGCCTGCCAGATTCTGCTGGACGAAGCTATCGCCAAACCGATCCTGCTGGGCAATGAGCAAAAAATCCGGGCTCGTGTTGCGGAGCTGCATCTTCATCTGAACGGCATCGAGATCGTCGATCCGCCCCACTCCCCCCGGCTGTCGGTTTACACCGAGGAACTCTACAGCCTGCGGCAGCGTAAGGGCGTTACCCGGACGGAGGCCGAGCAGCTCATCCTCAATCACACCAGCTTTGGCAGCGTGATGGTGCGGCTGGGCGATGCCGACGCCTTGGTGGGCGGGCTCACGACGCATTATCCCGATACCATCCGCCCGGCTTTGCAGGTGATCGAGGTGCGGCCCGAATTGAAACGAGTGGCGGGCGTCTACGTCTTGATCACACCAAAAGGCGACATCTATTTCCTCGCGGATGCCACCGTCAATATCGAGCCGACTTGCGAAGACCTGGCGGAGATCGCCATTATGGCGGCCGAGAAGGCACGGCGTTTCAACCAGGAGCC
>Ga0335081_10013949_pt1 | contig 12993 bp, 9 predicted proteins | sample Lox_Sample_35_FD_206713 | JGI IMG/M metagenome (GOLD analysis project Ga0335081, IMG submission 206713) | Soil microbial communities from Loxahatchee National Wildlife Refuge, Florida, United States - Lox_Sample_3.5 | ecosystem: Environmental > Terrestrial > Soil > Wetlands | place: USA: Florida...
CCGCTTGGTGTCGGTCTGCCGCAAGGCGGTGAGCGTTCCGATAAAGAGCGACGCCGTTCCTGCGAGAGCGACAATAAGCCCCCAGATCCTCAGGGGAGCCGGCGAGACCACAAAGGAGCAGAACAGGCGTACCGACCCATAGATTCCGAGTTTGACCAAGGCTCCCGAAAGTGTCGCGCTCATCCCGGAAGGCGCAACCGGATGGGCGTCGGGAAGCCAGTCGCCCATGGGCAGGATTCCGGCTTTAGTGGCGGATCCCAAAAAAAAGAGCAAGACGACGACGTGACCCAGGAGCGGCCGCGTGCTGAGCAGCGCCGTCAGGCTCTGCCTGATGGCATTGAAGGAGAACGAGCCGGACGCCCTCCAGAGCAACAAGGCCGCCGCCACCATGCATAGCGTCGCGCCGTGGGTGATGACGAGTTACTTCAAGCCTGCCCGCTGGCTGGAGGCGCTCTCGCTCTCAAATGTCACCAGGAAGTATGAGGTCAGCGTCATGGATTCCCAGCAGACGAGGAAGAAGAGAAAAGTCTGTGGCCACCAGTACCCCAACCATGCTCGCGACTGAGAGCAGAAGAACCGGAAAGAACTTCGCAACCCCGTCGCGGGTGTAGTGCTCCATGTAGCGCACGGAGTACATCGTGCTCAGCAAAGCAATCAAGGCGACGATGGCCAGAAAGACCGCGCTCAAGGGGTCGACGCGCAGCGTGAGGCGCGAGCCGAACTGGGGCAGCGAGAGGATCGTGGGCCACAGACATAGGCAAGCGTTGACTGCGGGTGAAGAGACCTTGTCAAACAGGACCGGGACCACACCCACCGTGCCGCTCCAGCCCTCCTCAGCCAAGTCCACCGTCATCCGAAAGTCGACGTCGGAGCGCTCTGCCCATACCTTGAGCTCATCCTTATAGACCAAGTCGTGTGGCGTTCGCGCGCCGTAGAGGATGGTCACTTTGCCGTAACCATCACGCTCGTCGAGTAACGTTCCAGATCAAGCTGCGCAACGGGGGCAATCCAATACCGCCGCCGACAAAGAGGAGGTCCTTACCGCACGCGGCCTCCACGTCAAATCCGTTGCCGAATGGCCCGCGTATGCCCACCTCGTCGCCATTCCCGAGCCGGTGCAAGGCATCGGTCCGTTGTCCGGTCCGCCTGACCGTGGTTTCCAGAGTGCCCGGTCGCGTCGGGCTGGAAGCAATGCAGAAAGGAGCCTCTCCATAGCCAAAGACCGAAAGCTCCACGAATTGTCCCGGGACGAAATGGTAGCCATTCCCCTTATTCGTGTTGCGAAAACGCAAGGCGAACGTCTTGGTGTCGGGCGTCTCATCCACGACGCCAACGATGCGTGCGACATCGGGAAGGAATGGGTCACTCATGCCATTTCCCCTTCCTCACCGCCGAGACCACGGCAGGCATGTCGTTGGCACCCAAGCAGACCTTGACGCACCGCCCGCAGCCGACACATCCCACCATTCCGTCGCGCACGTAATATTGGGCGCTCACCTTATGGAAGAAACGGCGCTTCATCCGCTGCCTTCGGTTCTTACGCGGGTTATGTCCGGAGGCTTCCAGGGTGAAGGCAGCATACTGGCAGGAGTCCCACAGACGGCAGCGGGTCCAGCCTCCATCACAGGCAAGGTCCTTGACGCTGAAGCAATAGCAGGTGGGGCAAATCAAGTTGCATCCGCCGCATTCCAGGCACCAGTCGCTCATCTTCTCCCACAAAGCGTCCGGTACGCGTCCGGTGGAAATGCGTCTCATCGCCGAGCCGAAGTGGCAGGTCTCCTGCCCAAACTGCTTCTTCGCCTCCCGTTCAAGCCGGTTGCGTTCTGAGATCTCCCCTTCGCTGGCCTGCCGGAAGAGGTTCATCGCGCCGGACACCGCCGCCTCGCCTTTTTCCTCTGCCAGGTAGCTCTCTCCCAGATTGGTCAGTCGAATGTCGTAATCGCCGCACAGAAAGGGTCCCGAATCCGAGCAGACGCAAAATCCAAGCGGGCACGGGGCCGTACATGACAGGCTGACGATGGTAATGTTGTTAGCGCGGCGAAGGTACGAATCGTCCGCGGGTTCCGCCTCATGCATTCGGGTTAGAAACGCGATCCCCCTTGCGTCGCAGCTCCGCACGTTAAACAGGAACCGGCGCCGGTCGTCATGGACGGGCTCAAGCTCGTGGCTCTGACTCGTGCGCTTGATCTTTACCAAGGGGTCAGCTTGCGGCAGTACGAACTGCTTCGGCGGGTGAAGCGGGTTCTCCGAATCCCAGAGTACCTGGGCGGGGAAACTGATGGTTGAGAAAACAACATCGCCGCAGGGCCCGCGAATCGGCGCGATGACTTCTGCAAACCCCAGCAGCGTCTCAATCCATCTGGAGGTCTCTCGCTTCTGTATGGTCAGAGCAAACGGCTGCATGTCAAATCTGCTCCACTCGGACCGCCGTTACGCCATCTTCGCCCAGCACGCTCTCGACCTGACCACGGAAGGAATACGGTACCAGCAACACGCCGGGCTTGAGCTCCGGCCGAAGCCGAATCGGTACCACCGCCTCCCCGTGGTCAGAAACCAGCCTGACCGGTCGCCCGACATGAGCGCCGACAGTGTCCGCGTCCTGTTGGGAGATTTCAACGAAACCGCCGGGAAAGAGTCTGCGCTCCGATCGCGAGTCGCGGCTCAAGGTGGGCGAGAACCAAACCAGGGGGTCGCGTCCCCTATCGAAAGCGTCGCCATACGCCAGTACATAGGGGCTCTCATCCGATTGCGGCGCGACTGTTGCTCTGCCTTGGAGGACGGGCTTAGCCCCATCCGACTCCGACACCCGCGTCTCGCTCCATCCCTCGTTCAGCACCGCCGCCACCCCGGCGTATCGCGGCGCTGCTTGGGCAATCTCATCCCGTATTGGAGAGGCTGAACCGTAAAAGGCACCGGGGCCAACCCTCGCGCAAAGCTCGGCCAGCGCCCGCCACCCCGCTCTCGCTTCTCCGGGCGGATCGGTTGCCGCGCAAAGTCTCTGTACCCGGCCCTCCATACAGGTAATGGTTCCTTCGGTTTCAGCAAAACTGGCAATGGGCAGCGCAACATGCGCGAGCTCGACAGTCGGGGTAACAAAGGCGTCCAGCACCGCTACGAACTCCACCTTTCGCAAGGCAGAGGTTGCTAGCTGCCCCATCGGAAGGACGGACGGCGGATCGTCCGCCAGGATGATCAATCCGCTCACCGATTGAATGAGGGTTTGGGCATCCATTCCGGGAGCCGATGGCAAGCGCCTGCCCCAGAGGTCTTCTAACCTCGACTGAGCCGGTCCGCGCGCAAGCGGCTCGTAACCCGGAAGCCAATCCGGCGCCACTCCCATATCGCACGCTCCGCGCGCATTGCTTCGGGCAAGAAGCGGCAGGACTCCGGAACCAGGCCTGTTCAGATGACCCGTGATCGCCGCCAGCGTTGCAAGCGTCGACGCGCTCTTTCGAAATTGGTCACGCAGTCCGATTGCCGGCGGCACCATGAACGTGGCCCGCTTGGCGCCTGCTATCCACGCCACAGCTTGCCGCAACTCGGCTGTCACCTTGATGGTCCGCGGGTCGGTATAACCGCCAGCTTCAGAACCGTTTCTGCCACTTTGCAGAAGGGCAGCGGCGACCAGGCTGTGGATTACCTCACCTTCGCTCCCAGGCCCACTTTCGAAGTGGAGAGACGCGAGGCGCGCCATCTGGGTTCTGCAGCAGCCAATGGTAATCAGACGCGCCCCTTTTTCCAGAGCCCGCATCACCGAGGAAGCCGCTTGCGGGTGAGTCTTGCTTAGATCGCCTTCAACCAGCAAAATTGTTTCGCTTGATTCGATTTCCCCAGGCTCACGGAAGCGGTTGCACACAGGCACAAAAAGGACACGCCGTGGGGGCGGCTGACATGGGTGAGCCTTCCGGTTGTTCCGTAGTCCTTATGCACTTTTTGGTTGGAAACGTCTGTGATCCAGATCACAAAGCGGCTGTTACGCTTTGATCAGCCAGGTGAATCGGGGACCCAGGGAGGAAAGCAGGGGCACCAACTGCAGCGAGTCAATCAGCTCCTTGTATCTAGCGCAGCCATATTCGCCGCAGTCAAGAAGGCCCGCCTTGGTCCACTTCTGGACGATGTCAGGGCTTATAGCCGTTGGCCGCGTCTTTGAAGTTAGCGTCACGCGGTCCACAGTGAGACACTACAGGCTAACCGCTTTGGCTTTGGATCACGTCCAGTAGCTGCGGTCGAGCGATCGATATTGGATCGCCTCCGACACGTGCTCGCTGCCGATCGATTCGGAGCCGGCGATGTCGGCGATGGTTCGCGCTACTTTCAGAATCCGGTCGTGGGCGCGCGCACTCAGGCCCAGACGATTCATTGCCGTTTCGAGCAGGCGCTCGGTCTCAGCCGAAATGTTGCAGTACTTGCGAAGCTGGCGCGGGCTCATCTGCGCGTTGGCATAAATCTTTTCGCCTTGATAACGACGCAATTGATGCTCCCGCGCCGCAATAATGCGGGCGCGGATCTGATCGGATGTCTCACCGCCGGAATCATCGCGCAGGTCGCGATACTTCACCGCCGGCATATCGATGTGAATGTCGATGCGGTCGAGCAGCGGGCCGGAAATCTTCGCCACATAGCGCTGGATCAGGGGCGGCGTGCAGGTGCACTCGCGCGACGGGTCATTAAAATAGCCGCACGGACAGGGATTCATCGCGGCAGCGAGCATGAAGCGCGCGGGAAAGGTGAGCGACATGGCGGCCCGCGCAATCGTAACGGTTCCGTCCTCAAGAGGCTGCCTTAAAACTTCAAGAACGTTGCGCTGGAACTCCGGCAACTCGTCGAGGAACAGCAGACCGTTGTTGGCCAGACTCACCTCGCCGGGACGCGGTACCATGCCGCCTCCGATCAGCCCGGCGTCGGAAATGGTATGATGCGGGGCGCGAAACGGCCGCGTGCCCACCAGTCCTGCGCCCGCTTCCAGCACGCCCGCCACGCTGTGGATCTTGGTGGTCTGGATGGCCTCGTCAAAAGTGAGCGGCGGCATGATGGTGGGAATGCGTTTGGCCAGCATCGTCTTGCCGGCGCCGGGAGGTCCGATCATCAGGATATTGTGGCCGCCCGCCACCGCCACTTCAATCGCGCGCTTGGCGTGAAGCTGACCCTTCACGTCGCGGAAATCGACGAGGTATTGGCTCGACCGCGAGAGCATCTCCGCCGGGCTCACTTTGGCGGGCTTGAACTCGCGGGTCTCGTTGACAAGGTCCAGCACCTCAGGCAGCGAGTGCAGGCCGTAAACTTCCACCTCCTGCACCACCGCCGCCTCGGGCGCGTTCTCCGCCGGTACCACCAGCTTGCGGATGCCTTTCTGCCGCGCCATGGCGGCAATGGAAAGCGCGCCCTTGATGGGACGCAGGCCGCCGTCGAGCGAAAGCTCGCCCAGAAACAGCAGCCCCTTCAGATCCGCCTTGAGCAGCGCGCCTGTGGTGCCCAGAATACCGAGGGCGATGGCCAGATCGAATCCGGAGCCTTCCTTCTTCACGTCGGCGGGAGCCAGATTCACGGTGACGGTCTGAAAGGGAAAATCGAGACCGCAATTCTTGATGGCGGACCGGATGCGCTCGCGGCTTTCGCGCACGGCGGCATCCGGCAGGCCGACGGTAATGAAGTCGGTCTTGCCTGCTGAGACGTCGACCTCCACTTCCACGAGGTAGGCGTCGATTCCAAAAACGGCGGCGCTGAGAGTCTTGAAAAGCATTGAGGTGCATTATATCAAAGCCGCTGATTGCTCATTACCGAATTGGGCAATCGTCCGTTTTTCCCGCGGCTCAATCAGAAGTCTGTCAGTTCACGCGGTTGCCTTGCGACACGCAGCGCATTCAGCACAGCAGCCAGGTCGATCAGTTCCTGCATCACGGCGCCGGAGATCGGCGGCAGGTAACCCGCCGCGGCGGCGATCATGCCCAGGACGCTCAACCCCATGCCACCCACGGCACTTTGAAGGGCGATCCGCCGCATGCGGCGGCCGATGTGAATGAGCTCATCGATCTTACGCAGCGAAGCTTCCAGAATCACCGCACCCGCGGCTTCGGCCGTGATATCGCTGCTGTGACCGAAGGCCACTCCCACGGTAGCGGCCAGTAGCCCAGGCGCGTCGTTGATGCCATCGCCAACAAACAGCGTCCGACTGCGCAATGACTCCTGTTTCACAATCGCCAGCTTCTCTTCCGGGGTCTTTTCAAAATGCACTCGCTGGATGCCCACGCTTTCGGCCAGGTAGCGCACCTCCGACTCGCGGTCGCCGGAGAGCAGGAGCACTTTGCTGACTCGATGGCTGGGGCTCAGGTGTTGCACAAAGGAATGGCTCTCGTCGCGCGGCTCGTCGCGAAAGCGAAAGACGGCGGCGAAGATCTCATCGATGAACACCAGGCATTCGAGGCCGGGAGCTACCTGGGGAAGATCGAGCCCTCGTTCCTCTACATCCTTCCGGCCCGTTATCAGGACCCGGTGGCCGTCCACGAGTCCGCGCAGGCCCTCCCCGGGTTTCTCGTTCACATGGGTCACCGCTTCGAGCGGTATGCCGGCTTGGCTGGCGGCGGAAACGATGGCGGCGGCGAGCGGATGCTTGGAATAAATCTCCAGGCTGGCGGCCATCTTGAGTACTTCTTCACGGCTGAAAGCGGGCGCCGAGAGGACTTCAGTCAGCGACGGCCGGCCGTAGGTGAGGGTTCCGGTCTTGTCGAAGATCAGCGTCTGGCACGTATCCACCTGTTCCAGCACTGCCGGGTTTTTGATGATGATGGCGCGCCGCGCGGAGAGCGAGATGGCGCCGATCACCGCCACGGGGATTGCGATCAGGAGAGGGCACGGCGTGGCCACCACCAGGACTGCCAGAAAACGGCGGGGGTCGCCGCTCGCCAGCCAGCTCAGCGCGGCCAGCGCGACGGCTATGGGTGTATACCAGGCGCCGAGACGATCACCCAGGCGGCGCAATTGGGGCCGGTCCTGTTCCGACTGCTGCACGACGCGCATGATGCGGGCGTAGCGCGAGTCGACCGCCAGCTTTTCCGTCACGATGGTGAGTGCCGTGTCGCCGTTGATGGCCCCCGAGAGCACCTGCGCCCCGGGAGCCTTGAGAATGCGGAAGGGTTCTCCGGTGAGGTAAGCCTCATCCATGACGCCGAGGCCATCAACCACGGAGCCGTCCACCGGGCAGATTTCGTGGGGAAACACAACCAGCGTGTCGCCGATCGCAATGTCGTCGAGTCCCACGTCGCAAACGCCGCCGGCAGTCTTGCGATGGGCGGCCTGCGGCAAGCGCCGGGCAAGGGCGTCGAGGACGGAAGAGGCTCGGTGTGTAGCGTACTGCTCCAACGCTGAGCCGCCCGAGAGCATCAGGACTACGATCGAGCCGACGAGGTACTCGCCCAGCGCCGCCGAGGCCAGGATCGAGATGCCGGCAAGCAGATCGGAGCCGAAATCGAGCTTGGCCGTTTTGCGCGCCAATTCCAACAGGAGCGGCACTCCACCCAGAGCGAGCGTGGAGTACAGAGGGAGCGCTGATAAGAACGCGGGTGAGCCGAGGGCGTAGCGCAATACTAAGTGCACCAGGATGCCGGCCGCCGCCAGGTAGGCGATGCAGGTTTCCTTGGCAGGAAAGAAGCGTCGCTTCGACCGTGGAGGGCTGGCGTCGTTCTTGGCTAGACCGGTGGTGTGACGGCGAGGCTCAGAACCTCGCTTATCATCGGTAGCGGGTTGGGGGTTGGCGATCGTAGTGGTTCCCATGGCGCGCCACTCGGAGAATGGCCGATTTTCGATTAACGATTGCCGAGTGGTTCGCTGCAGTTCGCTGCCTGTTGTTGGTCGCCAGACTGCTTTCGAAGCCATCGAAGCTGGCTCTACGGCCCGCGTCGCAACAGGCGACAGGCAACGGACCACGGACTACGGACGTTCTTCCTCATTGGAATCATCAATCGGCAATCGTCACTAATGCTCCTTCGGCAGCCGCGCGCCCCGTCCGGACGCAGTCCGAGACGCCAATCCCTGAATACGCGTTACCAGCGATGGAGATGCCGGGAACGCCTTCGAGGCGCGACTGGACCTGCTTCACGCGCTGGAGGTGCCCCACCGAGTACTGGGGCATCGACATTGGCCAGCGGTAAACGCGGCAAAACTCCGGCTCGGCGGAGATCTTTAGAAGATCATGAATCTCCGACCGTAAAATGTTCATAATGTCTGTATCATCTGACTCCAATATCGACGAATCACGGGCGCCGCCCAGAAAACAGCGCAGAAGGCCCTTGCCGGGCGCAACGCGGGCGGGGAACTTGTTGTGCACGAAGGTACAGGCCAGCATCCGGCGCTGCTCCTGGTAAGGCACGAGGAACCCGAAACCGGTCGGCAGGCCCCGGAGATCGGCGGCGTTGTAGCCCAGGGCCACGGTGAGGGCGGCGGTGTAAGCAATGCCTCCCAGGAGCTGGCCGAGCCGCTCGTCGAATGGGGCGAGCAATTGGCCGCAAGTGTAGGTGGGCAACGCAAGAATGACGGCGTCGGCTAGGAAAGTCGCCCCGCTCTCGCAGGTGATGACGTAGCCTCCATGGGCCGGAGAACCCGGGCGCGGCTCGGCCGCACCGTGTCGGCCGAGGCTTATCACCCGTTGGCCAAGATGGATCCGGTTCGGGTCTAGGCGCGCCGCCAGCGCCTCCACCAACTGGCCGAGTCCGTCGCGCAGAGTCATGAAAAGCGGCAGTGATTGCCCAAGGCCATTACCAGGCGATGGAAATGTGCGAAGCGACGCGACGGAATCAGCCGAGGTATGGCCTGCCTTGCGGCGCTGCCTTCGTGCCGCGAGTACCGCTCGGACGAGACTTCCGTGTTTCTGCTCCATTTGCCAGAAGCGCGGCAGCACGGCGCGAATACTGAGCCCTGCGGCATTGCCGCCGTAAACTCCCGCCAGCAGCGGATCGGCGATATTCTCCAGCATGGAGTCGCCAAAATGGCGGCGGATGAAGTCGGCCACCGACTCGTCGTCCGTCACCAGGTCATCGTCCGATTCAAACGTAGCGGCGGGTGTCACACTGCGCGGTGGCGGTCTCCGGGTGAACACGTCGGCTACGATCGCGGCCTTGCTGCGCCAGGAAAGCAGCGGGGTCCAGAACGTGGGCCACAGCCTGGTCGGGACGAGGAACATCAGGCCATCCGGCAGCGGCACCAGGTGCCCGTTATGCAGGATGTAGGTGCGGCGGCCGGCATCGTTGGAACCGATCAATTGATCGCCCAGTCCGAGTTCGCGGCACAGCGCCGCCGCTTCCGGCTTCTCGGCCAGAAAGGAGTCGGGACCGGCCTCGACGACGTAGCCCTCCGCGCGCTCGGTGCGCAGATGGCCGCCCAGCCGGTCGGAGGCTTCGATGAGATGCTCCTCGATCGGAGTGCCCGCCCCGCGTGCCTTGGCCAGCGTATAGGCAGCGGCGAGGCCCGTAATCCCGCCCCCGAGCACCGCGATACGCCGAGGTCTAGTCAAAAAGACCTCCCCAGGGAACGCGATAAGCACAAGGCAGTAGGCGGCAGGCACGAGGCAGTAGGCCAAAGAGTGAGAAACCAAAAGGTGCCGCCAAGCAAGGCATGTTGCGTGGGCGGTCCGCCCGCTGTCGCGGGAGCATCCCGCCCTCACTAGAAGGCGGCACATCCTGTTTCACAGACGACTTTTTATCTTGACTCGCCAAAATCAGATCCTTCTCGCTTTTTATCCCGCCCCTTGCCGCGTTCCCTTTCGCGTCAAGAGCAAATCACAATTGAAAGGGCAGGACTCGGGCGCCAACAATCAGGAATCACAATGCGACCGCCCCTTATGCTGTTTTCAATGAAGATTGGGTTCGCTCATGAAAATCCGCAATGGGTTCGTATTGGGTTCGGTCCTAAAAACCCAAGATCTTATTTTGTTTTCAATAAAAATTGGGTTCGCTCCTGAAAAACAGGAGTTCACGAAGCAACATTCAGAATGGATGACGCCTGCGTTTGGCTTCCTCCCTTTCTCCGTTCTGGCCGCCCCTCGTTTTTCCAGTTGCGATGGTGTTTCGCCATTGCACTTGGATATTGGGTTCGTGTTGGGTTCGGTCCTGGGTCACGGTCCTTTGTTTTCTGTGACTCATTGGCTTCGGTCCTGGAAAAAGGTAGACACGAGACTGGAGTCAGGAGTCAGAATGAAGGCAGCTCTTCCGCTCACTGCCTCGTTCCTGCTTCCTTTCCCGCCAGCGACGGTGTTCCGTTGTTTCGTGGCCGTGCCGCGATGGCGTCGTGAATGGGTTCGGTCCCGACGACCCGGCTTATGACAGTGTCGAAACCTAACTTTTGCGACGCAGCCGCTAACACGGAACGCTTTGACTGTTACTCAAGAAGTGTCAACGAGATGATACAAGTCGTTTAGCAATCTCAGCGCACAATAACGACATTTCGACGACCCGCCACTCCGGTACAGCGATGCTCCTCGGCCTACAAGCTACCTCCTTAAGAACTTAGTCAATTATAAATAATCGGATGGATGTGGTCAATAAATCGTCTGGCAGGGGCCCGAATGCAGTCGTTTCTGGCCACTTTTGGACTTAAACTAACTCAGTATTATGTTTTCGTCTCCGAACGACGCTCGAACCTTTGCTTCTGCCAGGATCCCTCCGCCAAGTGGACTTAGGCCTTGTTCGTCGTGGCCCTGCAGGACCCACCGCATTCGGGCAATCAGCCTCTGCGCGGCATTGTTCATGAGTGCGCTTGCCGGCCGCGCCTGGCAACAACCTGATCCACAGCAGTTATTCCAACAGGCGGACGAGGCCCAACAGCGCGGCGATACGGAAACGGCGGTGCGCAAGTACCAGGAACTCGTCCGGCTGCATCCGGAGATGATCGCCGCGCGAGCCAACCTCGGCATCGCTCTCGTTGCGCTGGGCCGTTTCGACGAAGCCATCGTCCAATACAACGCAGCTTTGACGCAAGCCCCTGACGACCCCATCGTTCGGCTTGACCTGGCCCTGGCTTGGTACAAAGAAGCTGAGTTCGGGAAGGCTGCCTCGGAGCTCGAGACCCTGCGCCGCCGGCAACCCGATCATCGGCAGTCGCTTTACCTTCTGGCCGATTGCTACTTGCGGCTGGGCAGAAACGACGACGCGGTGAAACTCCTCGAGCCCGTGTACGACGCGAGTCCCGACGATCGCGCGGTGGACTATGCCCTCGGCACTGCGTTGATCCGAACCGGGCAGACGCAAAAGGGAGAGCGCGTCATCGACCGCATCCTGAAGGACGGAGATACCGCGGATGCGAACCTGCTGATGGGGGCGGCGCAACTCGCGGCGGGTGATGCCGGGAAGGCGGCGAGCACCATCCGCCAGGCTCTCGATCGCGATCCCAAGCTGCCGGGCGGCTGGTCGTTGTACGGGCGCACGCTGATGGAGACTGGCGACAACGAAGGTGCCCAGGGGGCCTTCGAGCACGCAATCCAAATCGATCCCAGCGATTTCGAGGCTAACTTTCATTTGGGACGTTTGCTGCGACTCGATGGCGAGAACGCCCAGGCAGCTCCTTATCTGGAGCGCGCATTGCGCCTTCGACCCGATTCCCTCAATGCCCGTTTCCAGGTCGGCGCCCTGAATCTTGCGTTGGGGCATCTCGAGGAGGCCCGGAGGGATCTGGAACGCGTAGCGCGCGAATCTCCCGACTTCCAGGCGGTCCACGTTCAGCTTGCCGCCCTCTACTACCGGATGAACCGCAAGCAGGACGGCGAGCGCGAGCGCCAGATCGTGCTGCGTCTCAACCAAAAAGCGCGACGCGAGGGTCCTCAGCCCGAACCCGAGCCTTGAGAAACGGCAAGAATTAAACACAGAGAACACGGAGAAGACAAAGGACAGGGAGAGTCTCCTCGCTTTCTTTTCTGTTGCCTCTGTGTCCTCTGTGAACTCTGTATTGAAGTCTTCTTCGGTTGCGGCCAGAGGCTGCGCTGTGTTGGAGTCTTTTTCTTCCCTCCCGGCAAAGATCCTGAGCGATAGTAGGCCAGCTCGGGAGCACTACCGCGGCTCCTTCACTCGCAGGATCTGATCCGCCGGCACATTCTTCAGCACCTGAGTAGTTCCTGACGGCCATCGAATCTCGATTTCATCCACCGTCTTTGCCGGACCAAGTCCGACATGGACCGGGCCGGCACTAGAGGAGGCATAGCCGCAGGCGGTGCTGACGTGATTGACCTGCGCATGCCCGCCGGCCGAAATTCGGATTCGCGCCCCAATGGCGTCGCGGTTGCTCTTCGTGCCTTCGAGCTTGAGCTCGAGCCAGTGATTGCTGCCGGGGCTGTCGTTCATCCAGATTTCCGCGGGCGCGCTGAGTGCTGTGACCACCAGGTCGAGCTTGCCATCATGATTGAAATCGCCAAACGCCGAACCGCGATGCCGCTGCGGCGGCTGCGCAGCGAAGCCCGCCTCTTCCGTCAGCGCCGACCATCGGCCATTGCCCAGGTTGCGGAAGACCGTGTTGGGCTGGAAGACGTGAAGCTTATCGGCCATCATAGGCGATTGCACATCGCCCCGGCTCACGAAAATGTCCTTCCAGCCGTCGTTATCGAAGTCGGCGATGTTCGGGCTGTAGCCGGACATGGGGTTGGCGAGCCAGGTCATGCCGCTCTCCGCCGTAACCTCGGTGAAATCGCCTTTGCCGGTGTTCTGGTACAGCGGGAAGCTCTCGCCTGTCAGCGCCACCGTGGCGATGTCGGGCAAGCCGTCGTTGTTAAAGTCCCGGAAATCGACTCCCATATTGGAAATCAGGCTGCCGTGTTCGGAGAGCGCAACACCCGCCTCGAACGCCACCTCTTCGAACTTGCCGTTCCCCTTATTGTGGAACAGGAAGTTGAAGAGCTTATCGTTGGATACAAAAATGTCGGGCCAACCGTCGCTATCGTAGTCAGCGACGCCTACGCCCATGGCCTTTCCCGGATGTGACCGGATCCCTGACTCCGCCGAGACGTCAACAAAGGTGCCG